>OGEJ01000024.1_pt1 | contig 170049 bp, 136 predicted proteins | sample 1570701 | NCBI WGS metagenome assembly OGEJ01 (sample SAMEA2582140, study PRJEB24529) | metagenome | biome: Human gut stool | place: China | collected 2011
TCCCGGATAGTCCGGTCTTTCTGGTCGAGTTCTTCCTGCATCTGCTCCGTCAGCAGAGTGTATTATGAATATTATCATCTGGACGGAACCGAAGAAATCCCGGCAGATTACAAGGAAATCTCCTTTGTCTGCCTGAGACCGGACGGATGTCTGGAACTGCCAAGCACACTCAGCATTGTCTGCCGGTCAGTTGCGAAACGATTGGACGGATTTGAGAATTTCCATTTTCACCAGTTGCGACACACCTACACAAGCAACCTCCTCTCAAACGGAGCTGCCCCAAAAGATGTGCAGGAACTGTTAGGACACTCTGATGTCAGTACCACAATGAACGTCTATGCCCACTCTACAAGAAAAGCAAAGCGGAACTCTGCCAGACTTCTTGATAAAGTAGCAGGCAACGACTAAATAAAAAATTTCCTTATTTCCCTTGCTGATTCCGCATAAGGGCAAAAATAAGGGAAAATACATATCATTTCACTATTTAAGGGGCTAAAAAGCCAGTAAAATAAGGAAAGTTCAAGAAATCTCTCCACAAATCCCGATTTGTAAAATACCTTCTTTTTTACATAGGCACAGTATACCACATTTCCTGTGCCTATGCGATAACATTTACTGCTTCTTCCGATATGAACTCATCTTCTCCACAGTAACCTCCGGATAGAAGTAAGTAAGAATCGTTGCTTTCTGAACTCCTACGGCAAGTGCTTTCTTCACTTCCTCTTTCTGCTCCGGCGTATATGACCAATGCAACATTCTGTTTGTGATGGTATCTTCCCACTTAGACTTAACTTTCATCTTAAGAAAGCGTTTGCTTTCTTGGACTGTAGGGCGTTCGCCCTATCAGACTAAAGCCTAACAAAAAGCTTTGTGCTAGCACAGCTTTGATATAGCTTTATCTGCCCACTACTCCGCCGTGCGCAAGTCCAAGAAAGCTTTGCTTTCTTGGACTGTAGGGCATTCGCCCTATCAGACTAAAGCCTAACAAAAAGCTTTGTGCTAGCACAGCTTTTTGTTATCCTTTCGTCTGGCACGGCTCATTTTATATCACATAGTCCCAGACTTCATCTTTGAATACTATCTTTCGGTATGTTCCAAAGTCTGTCCACTTGTTGAAGAATGTATCATTGAGAGCTTCTTTGCCTTCCTTAACGGCATCAAGTTCTGCGAGTAACTGGGCGTATTCGCTCTCGTTGGCTGCTTTGACTGCAAAACCTCTGCTGTTTACAACTGGAAGTCCTGTGTATGTATAATCTTCTATCTTTTCTATAGACTCTATCTTCTTATTTCTTACAGCAACCGCTACTCTATCCCTGAATACTAGTACATCAAAGCTGTCAGGATAGTTGTAAGAGTCACCACTTACACTGATTTCCTGCCCTACTGTATAGTTCTTTCCGGCAGGACTTACCTTTGTAACTGTGGCACTTTCAAGGTTGTAGTAATATTCTTCAAATAAATCTGCATTACCCTCGATATTGCCATTTACAAATGCACATTTAACTTCCTTCTTATCATATGCACTTGTGTCAGTAACAACACCGCAGGCAGATGTCATGTTGCTTATTCTGTCTATAAGTATAAGCTCACCAAGTGTCTTATGTTTAGCGAATTCATCTATGACAACAGGCTCCTGTAGTCCGATATCACATACTGCTATTTCATTCTTGCTAAGTCCGTTAGCCTCAATAAACTTACCTGTATTAACATCTATCTTGTATTGGATATTCTTTAATACACCAAGTACCTGCTTAGTTCCTATCTTTACGATATAATCCTTACCAACTGTAAGTTCTTCATCATCCATCCATAGCATTGTAGCTGTGAAAGACTTGATAACTGGAAGTGTTGTCTTTGCTGCAAGAACGCATCCTCTTGATACATCAACTTCCTTATCCAGCTGGATAGTAACAGGCTGTCCTTCCTGTGCACTCTGGCTGTCCTTATCTCCTATAAGAATACTCTTTACATTGGCAGTTTCACCACTTGGAAGAGTTGTTATCTCATCACCTACAGATACTACACCAGACTCTATCTGACCCTGAAAGCCTCTGAATGTATGGTCTGGACGGCATACTCTCTGAACTGGCATGTAGAAGCCTTCTTCCTGCTTCTTCTGACTTACATCAACATTTTCAAGATAAGTAAGAAGTGCTTCCCCATCATACCAAGGTGTGTTATCTGACTTCTTAGTAATATTATCGCCCTCTGTAGCTGAAACAGGGATAATCTTTACACTTGCCAGTCCTAATTCCTTAGATAATTCATCTATCTGTGCTGTAATCTCATCAAATCTTTCCTTAGAGTAACCAACAAGATCCATCTTATTAACTGCAAATACGAAATACTTGATGCCCATAAGCGAGCATATTCTTGCATGTCTTTTTGTCTGCACAAGTACACCCTGCTTTGCATCTACAAGAATGATTGCAAGGTCTGCAAATGATGCACCAACCGCCATATTTCTTGTATATTCTTCATGTCCCGGTGTATCTGCCACGATAAAGCTTCTCTTATCTGTTGTAAAGTATCTGTATGCAACATCAATTGTGATACCCTGTTCTCTTTCTGCCATAAGTCCATCAAGAAGAAGTGAGTAATCAATAGCACCACCACGGCTTCCTACTTTACTGTCAAGCTCTAAAGCCTTTTCCTGATCAGCATATAAAAGCTTTGAATCATATAATATATGTCCTATTAATGTAGACTTTCCATCATCCACGCTTCCGCATGTTATAAACTTTAATAATCCTATCATCTTAGAAATACCCCTCTCTCTTTCTTCTTTCCATACTTCCTGCTGCTTCGTTATCGATAACTCTTGTTGTTCTCTCAGAAGATACAGCACTGAGTGTTTCATCGATTATCTCATCAAGAGTTGTTGCATTTGACTCTATTCCACCTGTTAAAGGATAGCAGCCAAGAGTTCTGAATCTTACATTCCTGTATTCTATCTTTTCGCCTTCCTTTAACTTGAAACGGTCATCATCAACCATTATAAGCATGCCATCTCTTTCAACTACAGGACGCTTATCTGCATAGTAAAGAGGTACTATATCAATATTTTCTCTCTTGATATACTGCCATATATCTGTTTCAGTCCAGTTTGATATAGGAAATACTCTTATGCTCTCACCCTTATTGATACGTGAGTTGTAAAGCTTCCACATTTCTGGCCGCTGGTTTTTAGGATCCCATGCCTGGTTTTCGTTTCTGAATGAGAATATTCTTTCTTTAGCCCTTGACTTTTCCTCATCTCTTCTGCCACCGCCAAATGCTGCTGTAAAACCATACTTGTTAAGAGCCTGCTTTAAAGCCTGTGTCTTCATAATATCTGTATACACTGAACCATAGTCAAAAGGATTAATTCCCTTCTTAACACCATCTTCATTGATATATTCTAACATTTCGATGCCAAGCTTCTTAGCTGTTTCATCCCTGAACTTAATCATTTCCTTGAACTTCCAGGTTGTATTAACGTGAAGAAATGGAAATGGTGGCTTCTCTGGATAAAATGCTTTCATAGCAAGATGAAGCATTACTGAGCTGTCCTTTCCTATAGAATAAAGCATAACCGGCTTTTCACACTCCGCCGCTACCTCTCTTATTATATATATTGCCTCAGCTTCAAGCTGATCAAGATGCGATAATTCTGCCATTGTTTTATCCGTCCTTTCCTTATGTATTACTTTAGAATAATTATATACTTCCATAGTATTTTTATATGTTTATATGCTAATAATCATTTAAGTTAAATAAACTAATTTTTTATTACAAACATCAGTTTTTCAATATAATATAATCCTTCTAATACCTTTTACAGCATTAATCTTACATCAGTACTTATTAGATTCTTTCTTATTAATAACTATCGTTTCCCTGCTGCCATCTGTTTTATCTATGTTCCAGTTAAGGTAGTCACATTTGGCAGTAACACTCATCTTACTTCCCATACCACCCATATCTGCTCCAAGATAAAGTGCAATAGCCTCGAACTTACATTCCTTAAGACATGATGAACATCCCCAGCAATCCTTAGGATACTTTATATATGCCTTTTTGTCCTCACCCATCTTTATAAGACTTCCTGGACAGACGATGCTGCATTGTCCACATCCTGCACATTTGCTTTTATCTATCACTATGCTCATATGTCTCACCTCTTCCTACAAGATTTCTGAATATAACCTCTATGTTATCACCATTCTTTCTGGTGTTGACATACTTAAGCCACTCATCTGACTTATCAGGATAATCAAGATTTTCAGCAAAGCTATGCCATCTTGTTTCCTTCCTTGCCTTTAAATGCTCTATAAGCACCTGACAAACTGTAAGTCTTTCCTTAAGCTCATACACAAACATAAGTCCATGGTAATCTGCTGCTGACACATTTCCTGAAAGTGTGATAATCTGTTCTATCTTCTGCTTTGCAAGCTCAAGCTGCTTTTCATTAAACTGATAGTGGCTTCCAATACCACCAGCATAAGTATCCATAACCTTCTGCATAGCTTCTTCAAGCTGTTCTGTAGAGAATACTTCATCCTGTCTTTCAAGATATGCATTATATTCCTCAAGCTTTTTACTTACGAATTCTTCAGCAAAGCTTTCTAGGGCTTTATAATCATCTTTAATATCATGACAACAATAAGCAGCATCCTGTGAACTAAAGGTATCTGCCAGCTCTGCCTCTTCTTTAAGACTTTTAACTATATCCAAGGCAGCTATCTCACCCTCTGCCATAGCTCCTGTTACATACTTCTGAGGACATCCACCTGCAACATCACCTGCCGCATACAGTCCATCTATGGTAGTTCTTCTGTTAGTATCTACCCAGTAACCACTGGCTGTATGTCCACCTACGATATAAGGTTCTGTTCCTTCTATCTCGACATTCTGCTCACTTGGATTCTTTCCTGACTCTATCCACTTAAGTGTCTGGCTTGGTGCCATATTAAGATAAGCCTTCTTTAAAGATTCATCCTGTTCGCTGCTTATTCCTTCTGTTCTTAAGTAACATGGGCCTCTTCCTTCGATATTCTCTCTTACAGTTCCATATACTCTCTGTGAGGTTGTAAGACCATATTTATCTTCATACACTTCTCCCTTTGAGTTAATCTGCTTAGCCCCGACTCCCTGAGCTATAGTTCCTGTTGGTGCTATAGTATCTTTACAACGTAATGCTATGAATCTCATCTCAAATGTTGTCATCTCAGCCCCGGCATTAATCCCCATTGCATATCCAGCTCCGGTATTAAACGGTGGATACCACATTTTATGCCTTGAAAATCCTGGATTGTTAGGCTTATAAAGTCCAGCCGCACCTCCTGTTGCACATAATACTTTCTTTGCCTTTATCTCATATGCATATCCATCATCAATGTTAAAACCTACAGCACCAAGAATTTTATTATCCTTAACTATATAATCTGTTATATTAAGTCTGTTTATAACTGTCACTCCATCAAGTGCTTCCACTGCCGAGGCAAGTATAGGCTTGATATTCTCACCATTTATCTTAATATTACGATTGCCTCTTGCAACATACTTTCCATTCTCATCCTCAAGTATGACAAGACCAAGCTTCTCCATCTTAGCAGTAACTTCATTAAGTCTTTCCGACATAGTAAGAAGCAGATCCTCTCTTACTATATCATCAGCATCATTTTTAGCATAATCAACATAATCTTCTGGCTTTCTGCCTTCTACTATATATGCATTGATAGCATTAACACCTGCTGCAAGACATCCACTTCTTTTTATATTAGCTTTCTCAGCTATAATTATATCTGTTTTATCTGACTGCTCTTTTATAGTAAGTGCCGCATAACAGCCCGCTGTACCACCACCTATTATAAGAACATCCGTTGTAAGCTTCTTTAATCCATTTATCTTCATAAGCACTCCTTTTTGAAGTAAAGTAATTTCTATTTTACTACTATCACCTTAGAGATTTCACAATACTATAATAATACACCATCAGATATAGAATACGTCATCTGACTTCATACCCTTATTCTCACACAGATAAGTTTTCTCACTGTCAACCGCATATATTCTGTATATAAGCACATGGACCTTCTCACCTACCGCAAGAGGTTCCTTTTCCAGCGACCACTCACCTGTTATTCTTGTACATCCGATATTAACTGTGACATCCAGATGATTGCCCCTGAATAATATATCTTCAACATATCCTTCTTCTGCTGCACTGTTGTACTGTTGAAGCTTTCCATACTTTGATATTTTTACAAACTCTGGTCTTATGAAAGCCATGTCAGCCCCATTAACTTCATCAAAGCCCTTAAGTCTTGAATAATCACTAACCTCTGATGCCTTTCCTATGAACTCAACAACAAAAGGCGTTGCCGGACTTTTATATATATCTATCGGACTACCCATCTGTTCTATTCTGCCATGATTAGTTATGATAATCTCATCAGCAACCTCAACAGCCTCATCCTGATCATGTGTTACAAATATACTTGTTATTCCAAGCTTTGTAACCATGCTTCTAAGCCATGTTCTAAGCTCTGTCCTTACCTTGGCATCTATCGCAGCAAAGGGTTCATCTAAAAGAAGCACCTGTGGGTTAGGTGCAAGCGCTCTTGCGAACGCAACTCTCTGACGCTGCCCGCCTGATAACTGGTTAGGATATCTTTTCTCAAGTCCTGCAAGTCCAGTTATCTCAAGAAGCTCTGTAACTCTTTTCCTTATCTCATCCCTTGGCACCTTCTGAAGCTTAAGACCAAAGGCTATATTGTCATATACTGTCATATGACGAAACAAAGCATAATTCTGGAATACAAATCCTATACCTCTCTTGCTGGCTGGTATATCATTAACCCTCTTTCCATCTATGTATATATCTCCAAAGCTTGGAGTTTCAAGTCCCGCAATCATTCTTAATATAGTTGTTTTACCACTTCCCGAAGGGCCAAGCAGTGCAACCAGCTTTCCTTTTTCGATAGAAAAGTTTACATTATCTGATGCCCTGAAGCTTCCATATTGCTTAAATATATTTCTCATCTCAACATACATTACTTAACTCCTCCCTTCTTAGCATTCTTCTGTCTGTATTCAAACACATTCTTAAGTATAAGTACTATGACTGCTATTATTACAAGTATTGATGACACAGCAAATGCAGCTGTTATAGATGAATCTGTCCCAGACATATACAGAGCATCTATCTCAAGAGGAAGTGTAAATGTCTCTCCCCTTGTCTTTGACAATGCATTTACCGCACCAAACTCTCCAAGTGCCCTAGATGTACACAATATAATTCCATATATAAGCGACCACTTTATATTTGGAAGTGTAATCTTAAAGAATATTGTAAAGCCATCTGCACCCATAAGTGCTGCTGCTTCCTCCTCATCCTTACCAAGTGAATTAAGAACAGGTATTATTTCTCTTGACACATAAGGAAATGTAACAAATATCGTTGCAAGCACAACACCCGGAACTGCAAAAGCAATCCTTATATTTGTTCCAAACATCTCATTAAACCATCTTATTACAGGATAAAAGAAACCAAGTCTTCCAAATGTCATAAGAAATGCAAGTCCAACTATAACAGGCGATATTGAAAATGGTATATCTATAAGTGTTGCAAGCACCTGTTTTCCTTTAAAATCAAACCTTGTAAGTACCCAGGCTGCTATTATTCCAAATAAGGTATTAATAACAACAGCCACAAGCGTTGCTACAACTGTAACCTTAAGTGCACTTAACACATAAGAAGTCGTTACTGCCTTTATATAAAAGCCTACTCCCTCTTTAAGTGAACTTACTATAATAGAGAACAGGGGAAGTATAAGCATCACGATGATAAAAACCACTGTAATAAGCACACATATATTTCTCGTTGTTCTTTTTCTTTTTTCAAGCTTATCATTTCCGTTCATGCTTACCTCCATTCTGTTAAGCTTCTTAATTAATCTTTTATTGACCTCTTATCAGTTTCCTATTGATTTATATGTTAGTTATTGTTAATAATACAAATACTTTAATAGCTTGATGTATTACTTAAGATGTTCTTGCCGCCACTCTCATCTGTATAATATTTATGATAAGTAATATAAGAAATGATATAACAAGCATCACAAGTGCAATAGCTGTAGCAGAGGCATAATCAATATAATTGAGTTTCTGCATTATCACATAAGAAACAACCTGTGTATGTTCCTTGGCACTGTTACCCGATATATATATAACACTTCCATACTCTCCTATACCTCTTGCAAATGCCAGCCCAAAGCCTGTAAGAAGTGCCGAACTTATCTCTGGAAGTATTACCTTAAAAAATGTTTTTGCCGGACCTGCACCTAAAATATAAGCTGCTTCCTCATACTGTGAATCCATCTTTTCAAGAACTGGTGTTACAGCTCTTACTACAAAAGGTATACCAACGAATACTAAGGCAATAACAAGTCCGATATGTGTATATGAAACCTTTATTCCAAGCGATGCAAGAGGCTTTCCTAACATTCCTGTCTCTGAATACAGCTTTGAAAGTGTTATGCCTGCAACTGCTGTTGGAAGTGCAAAAGGAAGCTCAATAAGTCCGTCAAGTATCCTTTTACATGTGAAATCATATTTAACAAACGTCCATGCAAGTATTGTACCGAATATACAGTTAATAACTGCTGCTATAAAGGAACAGCTTATACTTGTTATAAATGCATTTACAACATTTTTCTTAGTCACAAGTGCTATAAACTCACCAGGCGAAAGCTTTAACGAATAAACCATAACCGATGCCAGCGGTATAAGCACTATAAGCGATAACATTGCCACTGTTATTCCTAATGTAAGATGAAATCCAGGAATAACCCTTACCTTCCTGTCCTTTACTTTTTTTCCGTTGAATTCAGGTTCTATATTAGTTTTATCAGTTGTCGTATATTTCATCGAACCATCCTCCATCATCAAAATATATCCTGTAAGCTTCATCCCATCCACCATAATCTTCTATTGATGTAAGCCGTACATTCAAATCAAATTCATCACCATACTCAGATAATATGTTCTTATCTGATGGTCTGTAGCCATATTTTGCTGCCAGTCTTTGTGCGCTCTCAGAATACAGATATGAAAGATATGCACTTGCAAGCTCTTCTGACCTGTTAACCTTAACATTATCATCAACAACTGCCACACTAGGCTGTGCAAGTATACTGACTGAAGGTGTTACTATCTCATATTCATCAGGATAAGAATTCATCGAGTTAATCGCTTCGTTTTCCCATGCTATAAGCACATCACCTTTTTTATTCTCAACAAATGTTGTTGTTGAACCTCTTGCTCCTGAATCAAGCACTGAAACATTGGAATATAATTTTCTTAAAAATTCTTTCTTAGAACTCTCATCCGTATATTTTTCTTCTGCAAAGCTTAATGCCGCAAGAAAATTCCAACATGCACCACCACTGCTCTTAGGATCAGGTGTTATTATCTCAACTCCACCGGCAGTAAGATCATCCCAGTCCTTTATTCCAAATGGATTGCCTTTTCTTACTAAGAACACAATCGTTGATGTATATGGTGCTGAATCTTTATCATACTCATCCTTCCATCCAGCAGCTATCAGTCCGGTATTTTCTATAAGCGTTATATCATGCTCAAGTGCCAGTGTCACAACATCAGCATTGCAGCCTTCAACCACTGATCTTGCCTGGCTTCCTGAACCCCCATGCGACTGTATTACCTTTATCTGTTTTCCATAATGATTCATATAATAATCAGCAAATATGTCGTTATACTCCTCATAAAACTCTCTTGTTGGATCATATGAAACATTAGTTATTGTAAGTCCGTCTCTCTTATTTGCACATCCGGAAAGAAAAAATACTGATAATGTCATACATGCCATACCAACCGCTTTTATTGTTTTAATTTTATTATTAAGCTTACTGATATTTATTATCTTCATTATTCATATCTCCTTTCCATATTTTGTATAGCTGTTATTTAATGTTAATTTTAAACCTGTTTTCATATATACATAGTCTGTTAGTATGTTTATTGATTAAAAAATATTGCCAGGCTTCTTTGAGTTGCCTGGCAACCTTTGGAAATTGTATTGTTATATTATACCCATTTCCCTACAAAGTCAATATGTTTATGTGGTTTGTTTTAATTTTATTTAATTTCTGATATTTTGCGTACCATAAATTCTATCATAAACTTATATATTCATGTTAACAGTATCACCTGTAACAATAACAGCAGGTGACTGTATACCTTCTTTAGCAGTTTTTTCTACTATATCTTTAAGTGTACCTCTCACTGCCTTATATGTACCATCAAACCCTCCACTTATAACAGCAGCCGGTGTGTTTTCTGATTTTCCTTCTTTCATAAGGGTATCTGCTATCTCTTTAAGATGTGTAAGTCCCATCAGATATACACATGTTCCATCCATGGCAGCAGAATTTCTGATATCCGCATGCAATGTTTTTTCGCCATCTTTTCCATCGCCTGATGTATGTCCTGTTATAATCGAAAAGCTTCTGCTTACATCTCTGTGTGTAACTGGTATTCCTGCCATTGCAGGAACTGCTATCGCAGAACTTATGCCTGGTATTTCCTCTGTTTCTATACCTGCTTCCTTAAGATACTGTATCTCTTCAGCACCCCTTCCAAACACATAAGGATCACCGCCTTTAAGGCGTACCACATATTTTCCTTCATTTGCTTTAGCAAGAAGAAGCTCATTGATATCCTGTTGTGGTGTTGAATGTCTTTCATTTCTTTTACCAACGTATATCTTCTCACAGCTCTCTAAAGCATATTCTAACAGTCTTTCATCTATCAGGTCATCATATACAAGAACCTCTGCTGCCTTGACCGCATTAAGTGCTCTTACGGTTATCAGGTCATATGCACCACAGCCAGCTCCTGCTATCACAACTCTGCCCTTTTTCGTTTCATCAGCCTCGTTTTCTTTAACAGATGCTATTATCTCATCAAGTTCGTCATCATCCAGCTTTCTTCCAAGAACCATGCACCTTCTTGCTGATGCTTTAAATATAGCAGCTCTCTTAGATGAATCTTCCACCTTAGCTTTTATATTTTCCCTTATTGAACACAGATAATCAAGTATCTGCTCTATATCAGGCGGAAGCTCTGATGCTATACGATTTTTTATATCAGCAGCTATATATGGGCTGGCTCCCTGTGTCGATATGCCTATAGACAGATTTCCAGCTTTATACACAGATGGAAACAGAAACTGACAGTTATCCTTATCATCTACAACATTTATAAAAATATGATATTTTCTGCATACACCAGCAACATATGCATTGAATTTTTTATCATCCGTTGCTGCTATACAGAATGAACATCCTTCAAGATCCGAATTAACGAATTCTCTTTCGATGAACTTAACACCCTCTATGCTCTTTATACTGTCACTTATCTTTGTTGCAACCACAGTTATATCAGGCTCATATGCAAGAATCTTTCTTAGCTTATGCTCCGCAATCCTGCCACCACCTATGATTAATCCTTTTTTTCCTTTAATGTCAATAAAAAACGGAAAATATCCCATTTATTTATCCTCCTATAACATTCTGAATTTATTATGTATTATACTTTTACCTTATAACATGTTATTGTTTTAGAATATCTGCAAGCTGCTTGTATGCTGTTCCCCATCTGGCATTAGGTTTAATGTTATATAACTTTTTATCCAGCACATAATATTTTCCTTCTTTCACAGCCCTTAGTGAATTCCATGCTGCATTATCTGTCAATAGATTATTAATGCTCTTCATAGCTGCCTGGGTATCATTCCCCTGCGTTGTAACAAATATATAGTCTGGATCAGCCGCCACTATACCCTCAAGACTTAAATCGTCCAGCATACTTTTATCCGAATCTGCTATATTGACACAGCCAAGATCTGATAGCATCTCACCACACACAGAGCCCGTACTTCCCTTTGCTTTAACACTACTGGCAGCTGTTCTTATAAAAAGCACCTTTGGATGATTATTACCCATTGTACTTTTTATTTCATCTATCTGCTGCTTCACATCCTCACCATTAGTCTTATATAGATCTCTTCTCCCAGTAATCATTGTACAGTGATCAAGCATATTAAGATACTGGGTAAAATTAGAAACATCAAAGTATGCTACTGTTATGCCAGCATTTTCAAGTGTATCCATAAGTGCTATATCAGCCTCAGTATTACAGCTTGCTATGACAAAATCCGGCTGTGAAGCTATAAGCAGTTCTACGTTAGGATTCAGTATGCTTCCAAGATTAATGACTGAATCTGTAAGCTCCAAATCAAAATTCGTCCATGTATCATTGGCAGCTGCAACAAGGCTTCCTCCTGCGGATACCCATATATCAGCAAAACTTCCTATAAGTGCTGCGGCTCTGTTATGTGAAGTCACTGTTACTTCTCTGCCATAATCATCTGTAAATGTATACGGATTACTTACAGATGCGCCTGCAGTCATATCATACTCTCCTGAATTAACCTTACTATCAGATACTGCTGTTTTAGCACTTCCAGCACCACACCCATACAGTCCTGTTACTATTATTGTTAAAACAGCTGTCGATACAAGTGCTTTAACAATTCTTTTTTTGTTTAAAAACATATTTTCACTCTTTCACTCTTATTTTTCTTTCCAGTTTTACATAATATTTCGTTTAATATTCTGATGCAGCATATTATTTCTAATTGGTAAGATAACTTGATACAGCATACAGCTTCTGCCCATTATACTCAACCTGTGACCATCCTCGTACGCTCATTGCTGTACGTTTTACATATTCTCCATTCTTTATGGATGTAACCACAGTACCCGTATCAGTACTTGGAAGAGTTCTTAAGTTTGTTTCTTCCTTTGCCGTTACATTATCATTATATGGAGAGAATTCCATGCCGTTCACAGAAAAGTTACCATTGGTGTTATCATATGGTTTACTATTAAGATCTGTCGTCAGATAGCTTGATATTGCATAAACTGTTGTTCCATCATATTCAAGCCTTGACCATCCATTATCTCCTATTCCTGTACGTCTTGCTGTATCACCATTATACAATACCGAAGCTAAAGCCCCTCTTATGTCCGGAGAAGTACGAAGATTGGTTTCTTCCTTTGCTGTAACTGTTTCATCAACATTCTTAAACACTATGCCAAGCTCAGCCACATTTATATCATCATGCGGCTTATCAGGATCAAAAGGATCAGCATCTGAATCATAGCTGAAATAAGCTACATTCATATCCACATAGCCTTCTATGCCATCAACTCTTCCCCTGTTCGTATACTGCCACATAGCAACTGTTCCAGAATACGAAGGAGACGTAACATCAGGATATGCACCTTCGCTATAAGAAGCTATCCATAATGGATACTGTTTTTTTATGTCATCTGTATTCCATAATCTGTTGTCAACAAGTTCATTCTTGCCTGCATACAACATAGCATCATAACCTTCATCCGAAATCGTGTTCATAAATGCAATAGCATTATTGGTTCTGTCCTCATTAGTAATACCATACATTCTGCTTGTCTGGCTTGTAAAATCCTCACAGTTATATACGACCGGGTATGTAATGGCATAACCTGCTATATAATCTGCAACCCACTCAGCCTCTTCTATTGCCTCGGCCTCATTAACCGCTGTAGAAAAGAAATATACACCTGTTTTAATGCCAGCCGCCTGCGCACTTATAAGGTTATATGATGCATACTCATCTTCACATATTGTTCCGTTTATGTCTGTCCGATAGCCTATTCTTATCATGGCATAATCTATACCACTGGCTGCCACTTTCTTCCAGTCTATCGTTCCCTGCCACTTTGAAACATCTATTCCATTAGAATATGAAGTACTATCACCTGGCAGTGACGATACATTTACCTCTTCTCCATAAACAAGATCATCCTGTTTTTCCGGGTCACCATCTGAATCTGATTCATATGACTCTTCACTTTGTGCATTTTCATTTTCAGTTACATCCACGTAATCATTATTCGTAGCTGTATTACTCTGTGCATCATTTAATGAACTATTACTTTTCTTATATTTTACCCCTGATGTAATAAGAATAACGATACATATTATTATTATTACAACCGCTGCCACACCAACAATAATATATTGTCTGTATTTTTTCAGCATTTTCCTGAATTTGTTCTGATTTCTTTTTCTTATTCTTGTCTCCATATACAACTCCCTCAATTATAACTACAATTACAGCTACATTTATATCTCCATTTACAGTTTTATTTATAACTTCATTAATAATACCTGCTTTAAAATATATCCTAAGCTGCTGTTTTAAAAAAACATATCCCAATTTATTTAAAATAACTGTATTATCTCATTTAGTCAATAATAATTATAATCATTGCCATATTATTTAAGAATTATTTTATATATGTTAATTTATATATTTCATTCAGTCTAATTTAACATAATAAGCATCATATCTTTTGTGATTTTGCACAAAAATATGTTTCATATATAATTCTTGCATACAATGTACTAAATGTGTTAATCTTTGTTAAAGAAATAACAATATGTTCTTTATACTTGTTCAGCTGAATAATACATGTGTTATTACATATTCTATTTTAAATATACAACCTGTTTGTCCTGCAGACATTGCAAACGGCTGTAGCTATAAATAATTACAATGTCTGCAGAAATGAGGATTAGTATGAAAGTAAATAGTAGAAAAGTCGCTGTAATTGGTTGTGGATTTGTTGGTTCTTCTTCTGCATTTGCACTTATGCAGAGTGGGTTATTCTCTGAAATGGTTTTAATAGATGCAGATACTAACCGTGCTGAAGGTGAGGCTATGGATATAAGCCATGGTATTTCTTTTGCACGTCCTATGCAGATATATGCTGGAAACTACGATGATATAGCAGATGCAGCTATTATCGTTATAACAGCCGGTGCAAACCAGAAGCCTGGTGAAACCCGTCTAGATCTTATAAAGAAAAATGCCGCTATTATGAAATCGATTGTTGGTGAGATTAAGAAAAGAGATTTTGGTGGAATTCTTCTCATAGTATCTAACCCTGTTGATATACTTACACTTATCGCACTTAAAGAATCTGGCTATCCTGCAAACCGTGTAATCGGTTCAGGTACAGTTCTTGACACAGGCCGTTTTAAGTATCTTCTTGGTGAGCATCTTGCTATCGACAGCCGTAGTGTCCACGCATTTATAATAGGTGAACATGGTGACAGTGAACTTGCTGCCTGGAGTAACGCAACAATCGGTGGACTTTCAGTCAATGAATTCTGTGAACTCAGAGGACACTTCAACCACGAAGCATCTATGAAGAAAATATTTGATGAAGTTAAAAACAGTGCCTATGAAATAATCGAAAGAAAGCATGCAACATACTATGGAATAGCCATGGCTGTTAAAAGAATATGTGAAGCAATCGTCAGAAATGAAAAGTCCATTCTTCCTGTATCAAGTCTTATGACTGGAGAATATGGCCTTAATGATGTCGTACTAAGTATTCCATCAGTTGTTGGCGAAATAGGTGTTGAAAAGGTTGTTCCTATTGGACTTAACGATGATGAACTGTCTGAGCTGAGAAAATCTGCTGATATTCTTAAAAATATAGCTGCAGATTATATTTCGTAAGAAGCTAATAAAGCAGGGTCACATATTCTTGTGACTCTGCTTTATTATATATAGTTTTGAGGGAGGTAGTAACCTTGTAAGCTTTAATAAATAATACGATATCAGCCTTTAACGCCACCTAATGTAACACCCCGTACTATGAACTTTGACAAACACAGATAAACTATAATAACTGGAAGAATAGCACACCCTAGCATCATGTATACCTTGCCCATATCAAACTTCAGGAAATCTGCACTTCTTAGCTGTGCGATAAGTATAGGCAATGTTTTCTTTGAATCTCTGTTAATAATAAGAGATGGTATAAAGTAATTATTCCATGATGATACAAACGTAAATATCGCCTGTACAGCTATTGCCGGTTTCATAAGAGGAAGAACTATCTGGTTAAATATACGAAACTCATGTGCGCCATCTATTCTTGCTGCTTCTACCAGCTCAATCGGAAGAACACTGTCCATATACTGCTTTATAAAAAAGAATACAACTGGCGATGCAATGGATGGAACAATCAATGGAATAAACGAATTCATAAGTCTCATCCTGCTCATCTGATCAACAAAACCAAGTGCAGATACCTGTGTAGGAACCATCATTATAACCATGATAATTGTAAATGCCAGATTCTTGAATCTGAAATTATATGCATGAATAGCATAAGCTGTTAAAGCTGAAAAATACACAGATAACAATGCAGAGCCACCAGCAACAACAAGACTGTTAAACATACCACTAAGCACAGGAAGATTAGCATCTCCTAAAAGATTCTTTAAGTTGTTAAAAAACGACCTTCCTGGCAGCAAAGAGAATCCCTTCTGTATATCTGGATGTGACCTTGTAGTGTTTATAACCAATACATAAAATGAAAAGAGACAAAGTATAGCTAAGAGTATTAACACTATATAACATAATGTTCTTTGAATATTCAGCACTACTTTGTCTTTTCTATCAGACTTTTTCTTAGTAACCACTGTACTCATAGTTATACCCCCTTACCTGCTGCTTTACTTTCTTTTACTTTTTTTGATTTCTTATATGTAGATGCACCTGAATCAACCATTCCCTTAGTTACGTATTTAAATACAAACACACTAAGAACCGCTGTTATTATAAAAAGAATCACCGATAATGCTCCCGCCATACCATAATTCTTACTATACAAATGCTTATTCAGATACATTATAACTGTCATACTTGTATCGTTAGGATTACCATTACCATTAGTAAGAATCTGTGGAACATCAAACATCTGGATACCACCTATAAGTGATGTTACAAGTGTATACGCCATAATAGGTTTTATAATAGGAAGTGTAATCTTTCTAAAAATCTGTAATGAGTTCGCACCATCTATTCTTGCTGCCTCGAATATACCTGTATCTATTCCCATAATACCTGCCATAAGAACTATAGTAGTGTTACCAAACCACATAAGGAAATTCATAAGTGCTATAAGTCCTCTTGTTCCTGCAACCTCTGATAAGAATCTATATGTAGGAAGTCCCATTGCATTAAGGAGATTGTTAATAGGACCAATATCTGAGAATATCGTATAAAATAACATTGAAAATGCTGATGCCATAATCAGATTTGGCATATATATAACTGTCTTAAAAAAGCCAGTACATTTCAATCTAAGTCTCAAATCTGTAAACCATGAAGCTAACAGAAGAGAAAATATCATCTGTGGGATAAATCCCATCATCCATATAATAAATGTATTCTTAAGATACATAAGAAGTGGTGTATTAGATAATATTTCTTTATAATTGGCTAAGCCAACAAACTTAGGACCTACCTGCATAAGTCCAACTCTGTAATTTTCAAAAAAGCTGTTATAGAAAGTGGAAATCAGTGGAAACAGCTGAAATATAATATATACAAGGAAAAATGGTATTAAAAATATATATCCCCACTTAGCATAACTGACACATTTAGATTTTTTCTTTTTCATGCCACCCTCCAATTCCTAGTAATAAATATAAGTATAATAATATAATGCCGGTGCCAGTTATACCTGTTTCATACTGGCATCCGGCAGATTAAATTCATATATCTATCACTATGATGTTACACTAATTGCGATTATTTAGATAAGTTAGGATACTTTACATGAGCCTTCTCATAGAAGTTATCTAATGCCTGTTCTTTAGTTACGTGTCCATCGAAGTAATCCTTCATGGCCTTCTGGAATTCCTCGTTAAGTCCCTGGTCATAAGCTGAAATATTCTTCATATTAATCTTAGGAGCAGCCTGTGCGAAAAGCTTAATATGATTCTGTCCACCAAGGAAATCAGACTTGAAATCACTGTTAGCAAGTTCATTCATACCTGATATTGTATTAGTATAATCCTGTGTATCCTTTGTTATCTGGACTTCTGTAGTCTTATCACATGTTAATGTCTTCATTATTTCTTTAATAAGGTTTGGATTATCTGTTCCAGCTGCTGCACAAATCCATGTACCACCCCAGTAGTAACTCTGTGGTCCCTGGCATACTGCATAATCACCATAAATACCATTTCCAACTTCTTCTTTACCACCTTCTGCTACTGGTTTCTCAAGTGAGTTACCAAGAAGTGTAAAGTTAATACCCCATGTTGAATAGAAGAAGCCAAATACCTTACCTTTAGGACCCTGGTCTGATGCCCATGTTGTATCCCAAAGAGATGTCTTGTTATTGTATCCTTTATCTGTAAATGTCTTTGTCTGGTCAACCCATTTCATAATGTTAGGATCAATAACTATCTTGTTATTAGAATCTACCCAAGGAGCTGACACATTGTTAGAAAATACTCTATAGGAATCATCATATCCAGAAAGCATCTTGTAGCCCTTTGCTGCAGCCTTTTCTGCTACTGCGTTAAACTTATCCCATGTAGAAAGAGCTTCCTGAACCTTATCCGGATCATCTGTTCCTAATACATCCTTTGCTACAGAACGTCTATAAGCGAAAAGTCCAGGAGTTGCCTGCCATGTTGTACCCTTCTGATTACCATTGGAATCTGTGACAATATCCTTTGTATACTGATACTGGTCTGCTACATCATCCTTTGTAAGTCCGATATCATTGATAACATCAAGTGTATAATCACTGTTAACATACTTTAATGCATAATCAGCTTCTATAAGAAAAATATCTATCTTCTCATCTGCTGGCGCATCATTCTGTTTTAATAATGCTGCATCAAGTGCATTCTGATATGCATTATTTTCATTAGGTGTAACTACAAAATTAACCTTTACATCAGATGGAAGCTTTCCCGACTTCTCAAAATATTTAAATCTGTCCTGGAACTCCGTATTCCAGCAATAAATGTTGAGCACTTTTCCCTGGGCACTCTCATCTGTATTAACTTTAGCTGCTGTTGAACTGTTACCAGAATCGCCGCAGCCTGCTAATGTTCCCATAATCATTGTCGTAGCTAAGAATATGCCTGCTAATTTGCGTTTAATCATAATAATACCTCCTCAAAACAATATTCCGTAATATGTTCCCCTTAAGCTTAGAACCATCTCTAAACTTATATCCTTCTGACTGTTTCTCCTTCAATAAGCTCTCCACCTACAACAAGTCTTTTAACAATGGCTGTCTTTGGGTTGTTGATACAATCTATTAATTCCCTTGCTGCAAGTTTACCAATCTCACCCGTTCCCTGTTTAAGTGTCGTAAGCTTAGGGCTTAGCATCTGTGAAAGCTTTATTCCATCATATCCTATCATGGATAAGTCATCTGGAATCCTCATATCCTTGCTGCGGACTGCATTCACACCGCCGGAATAAGACAAATCATCAGGATAAAATATACATGTTGGTGGATTCTTACAATCCAATAATTCATATGTATACTTTTCTGCTAAAACTGCATTCAGATATTCCGAAGATTTAATATACTCATCTGGAACATCAACATCAAGTTCATCAAGCGTTCTGTAAAACGACGCCAGTCTTTCTTTAGTTACTTCTGACCCATCCTCGCCATGTATATAAGCAATTCTTCTATGTCCCATCTTATATGCATACAGGACTAACTCTCTCATCCCCCTTATGTTATCTGATACAACGGAAGTACAGTTATTAAACACATAGTCGATAGTCACACAAGGAATTCTGCTGTCAACCAGTTCTTTAACTTCCGGATCATCAAAATCTGCACAGGCTACAACAACACCATCAAAGTTACGATACCTGCAATGCTCAAAATATGTCATGCTCTCATTGTGTGTATTAATAAATGTAATATCATACCCACAGCTTTCTGCTTCAACCTTTACGCCTTCAAGCACTGCCGAGAAATATTCATGTGTCAGACCGCTTTGTGCTTTATCCTTTAACAATACCCCTATATTATATGAGCGGTTTGTCTTTAATGCCCTTGCGGCTGAATTAGGATAATATCCCATGTCACTGGCTATCTGACATATTCTCTTTCTAGTCTCTTCGCTGATATCGCTTTGATTATTAAGTGCTTTGCTTACTGTAGCAACTGATACATTGCACCTTCCAGCAATATCTTTCATGGAAACCATCGCATCGCCCCTTTACTTATTGTATATCTGTGTTACTTAAAAGTTACTTAATCGTTTTCGTAGCTTTACTATAACACCTTTTATAAATCAGTGCAACAGTTTTTTGACATTTTATATATTTTGCCGTAGTTTTTTCATTTTTTTGTGCATTATCACTATTTTTATGTTTTTTATTATTTATTATTGCATTTTGTCCCTCATTTAAATATACTCAAAACAGAAGATAATATTCTATTCATTTTATTTCATATCTGATTTCAATTATGAATAGACTTTGTATATGTTATATTTTACATTTAAAGCCTCTGACTTTAGTAAAATTTATCATTTTATTTTTATTTTTCGTAATCGTTTTCGTGAATGTATCAGATCGTTTTCGTAAAGGTATCAGATTGATATCAAAGATATCAGATTAAAATCATAAGATATATTAAGAAATGAGGATTGATTATGAAATATGGTTATTTTGATGATATTAACAAAGAATATGTGATCACAACGCCAAAGACTCCTCTGCCATGGATCAACTATCTTGGCTGTGAAGATTTTTTCAGATTAATAAGTAACACTGGTGGAGGATATTGTTTTTATAAAGATGCCAAGCTCATGCGTCTTACAAGATATCGTTATAACAATGCTCCACTTGATAACAATGGCCATTATTATTACATTAAAGAAAACGACACTATATGGAATCCAGGATGGCAGCCATCCCAAACAGAGCTTGATACTTATGAATGCCGTCATGGACTTGGTTACACATGTTATAAAGGAACTAAAAACAATCTTGAGGCTTGTGTAACAACCTTTGTCCCTATAGGTTCTTCCTGTGTACTGACACGTTTATCATTTAAGAACAATTCAGATGCCATTAAGCATTTCAGCGTGTATTCATATGTTGAGTTCTGTTTATGGAATGCTGTTGATGATCTTAATAACTTCCAGCGTAATCTAAGCACTGGTGAAGTCGAGATAGAAAGCTATAAAAGCAACTCCTGCATATACCATAAAACAGAATACCGTGAACGCCGTAACCACTACGCACTATATGCCATGAATACGTCCTGCGATGGTTTTGATACTGCACGTGACAGCTTTCTTGGAACATATGGAACCCCCGCAAAACCAGAAGCTGTAGAAAAGAGCATATCAAACAACTCCATGGCTGATGGATGGTCACCTATCGGCTCCTTTAGAAAAGACATCACACTATCACCTGGTGATAAAACAAGTCTTATATATATATTAGGTTTTATAGAAAACTCTCCTGATGACAAATGGGAAGCCCTTAAAGTCATAAACAAAAAAAATGCACATAAAATGATTGATGCCAATATGTCTGATGATAAATTCAACGCAGCCTTTAATATGTTAAAAGAATACTGGGACAATCTTTTGTCAGGATACAGGCTTGAAACTAAAGATGCAAGGTTATGCCGCATGGTAAATATATGGAATCAGTATCAATGCATGGTAACATTTAATATGTCACGTTCTGCATCATATTTTGAATCTGGAACAGGACGAGGAATGGGATTCCGTGACTCCTGCCAGGATCTGCTTGGATTTGTCCACCTTATACCTGATAAAGCCCGTGAAAGAATAATAGATATAGCATCCACACAGTTTGAAAATGGAAGTGCATATCATCAGTACCAGCCACTTACAAAGCAGGGGAATTCAGATATAGGAAGTGGTTTTAATGATGACCCTTTATGGCTTATAGCATGTACTGCTGCATATATCAAAGAAACCGGTGATTACTCAATACTAGATGTTGATACTCCGTTTGACTGTTGCAAAGAAAACACTGCACCACTTATGGAACACTTAAGAAGATCATTCAACTACACAACAACCCACTTAGGACCACATAAGCTCCCTCTTATAGGAAGGGCTGACTGGAACGACTGTCTGAACCTTAACTGCTTTTCCCTGACTCCTGGTGAATCTTTCCAGACTACCGGTGCATCTGACGGACCTGTTGCTGAATCTGTTTTTATAGCTGGTATGTATGTCCGATATGGTCATGATTATTCGGCTATATGCAGACATTTGCATTTAGATGCGGAAGCTGATGAAACTGACAGACATATAAATGATATGATACATGCCGTTATTGATTATGGATGGGATGGTGAATGGTTTTTACGTGCCTATGATGCTGCCGGAGAAAAAGTTGGCTCACATGAATGTAATGAAGGCCAGATATATATTGAACCTCAGGGATTCTGTGTCATGGCTGGTATCGGAATTAAAGAAGGTCTGGCTGTAAGAGCTCTTAATTCAGTCAAAAACATTCTTGACAGTAAATATGGCATAGTTTTACTCCAGCCTGCATATACAAGCTATCACCCGGAATTAGGTGAAATCTCATCTTATCCTGAAGGCTACAAGGAAAATGCTGGAATATTCTGTCATAACAACCCATGGATATCAATAGCAGAAACTGTAGTTGGACACGGAAACCGTGCATTTGAAGTATACAAAAAAATATGCCCTGCTTATCTGGAGGATATAAGCGATATTCACAAAACAGAAACTTATGTATACTCACAGATGATTGCCGGAAAAGATGCCAAAAGATTCGGCGAGGCTAAAAACAGCTGGCTTACCGGTACCGCTGCATGGACCTTCACTAACATATCTCAATATATTCTTGGTATACGTCCTGAATTTGATGGCTTATGCATAGATCCATGTATACCTGATGATATGGATGGCTTCAAAGTTACACGCCGCTTCAGAAACGCCACATATAACATTACTGTTGATAACACAGCCCATTCACAAAAAGGTGTTAAACAGCTTATAGTTAACGGAATAAAAATCAATGGTAATATTATTGTATATGATGAAAGCATTAAAGAATACGAAGTAACTGCTATTATGTAAACATTACGGTTTAATGATATCACAGATATGTGATATCATTAAACCGTAATATTTTCCATTAGTATTTATTAATTATCGTTATATTTTTTCCAGTTAATCAGTTATTCATCCCTTATTTCATTCCTTTTTTTCTTCATTTGTTTCTATTTTATGTTCAAGCCTGTTGTTTACCATGTCCCTAAGAAGCTGATAAATTACAGATGTAAGTGGAATAAAGAATATCATACCTATAAGTCCAAAGAACTTACCTCCAAGAAATACTGCCATAAGTGTCAGAAGTGCCGGAAGCCCCACTGAACTTCCAACAACTCTTGGATATATAAACTGTCCCTCCACAAACTGTACAACCTGGAATACAATCACAAACCATATAGTAAGCGCTGGATTCGTAAAGAGCACAAGTACTGCCCCTACAACGCATGCCATAAATGTTCCAATATAAGGCACAAACTGGAATACTGCTGCCATTATACATATCAGTCCTGCATATGGCATACGGCATACACTCAGCGTAATAAACATAAGCACAGCAAGTATACATGATTCCACGCACTGCCCTGTAAGAAAGCTTGCATATGTTTCAGCAAAAAGATTAACAACCTTTTCAACCTTAGATGACACCTTCCTTGTAAACAATGCCTCTATGAGCCTGCCAATCTGTCTTAACAGTCTCTTCTTATCCATAAGAACATAGATTGCTATGATTATAGATATACTTAAATTAAACAGCGATGATCCAATCTGAGGGATTCCTGTAAATATACCTTCAAGCGATGCTATAAGCACGTTTCCGACATTTTTTAATATGCTGTTCCAGTCGATTTTATCAACGTAGTCCTTTATGAGTAAAAGATGCTCACTATGTTTATCAAGCAGCTGTGTAACTGAATTCAGATTATTGTCGAAATTCTTTATAAATCCAGATATAGATTCAATAAGATCTGGTATTACCATCCATATTATAACTACAAATATAAATACAACACCCACAATTGTTATAACAAGGCTTATACCATTACGAGTTTTTTCTTTCTTTAAAAACTTCACCTTGCCAGACATTTTTTCAAAAACCCGCGATAAAGCTTCCATGGGTACATTAAGTATAACTGCTATCATGCAGCCTAAAAATATTGGATTAATTATGTCTAAAAATCTTCCTATACCACCAAATATATTTCCTACGTTAAGCGCAATAGAAAGGCTGACTGCCATAACCATCCCAAATACTATAATATTTCTTATCTTTTCTTTCTTATCCATCAGATATGAACTCCTCTATATAAATAATCGAATGTAACTGCATACATACCTGCAATAAAACAATCTGTTTTTAATTATGTATTATATCTTAAAATATTTCAATACAATTACTAATTATTTATAATTTATTAATTATATGATGCCATAAGTTCATCCAAAAACCTTGACCGCTGATGCCTGCTGCCACTTCCATCAACATATAATATATCCAGTTCATCCCTTGCTCTTGTCATGGCAACATAAAACAGTCTTCTTTCTTCTTCATAATCATCCACTTTTCCCATATAAGCATATGGAGTTATCTGCTCATTGGCAGATATTATTATAACCTTTTTCCATTCAAGTCCCTTAGCACCATGAAATGTACCAAGATACAGACCATTTTCCTTATCTACACGCTGTCTGTAATCTTTATTCATTATGTAGTTATACCATTCTGACATATTATCAAGCTTCATTGATTCTTTCTTCATCATTTCTGATTGATTCATAATATCATCTTTATCTATGCCAACATATTCTGCATATTCATACATGCTCTCTTCATAACCCATATTGTTATAAATATAATATAGAAATTGTGTCGGATTATCTATACGTGAAAGACTTCTAAAGTCAAGAAACATGTCATTTATTGTATCATTTATCCGCAGACACTCATGTCTTTGGGCATTGGCTGTACATGCCTCATATATTTTATTCCTGTCAAATATGCAGTTTTTTATAAGATTCGACCTGATATATCTTTTAGGTCTGTTAATTATGCGCACAAGATCGCCATCTTCAGGTATCCCTCTTGATAACCTGTAATATGCAAGCATATCCTTATAACACATACCAAGATGAACATCATCAACTAAATCCCTTGTATAAAAAGGCATACCGATGGTTTCAAGTGTACTTACAAGTACAGCTGCCTCTTTCTTAACCCTGTACAATATTGCCGCTTCACTAAGCTTTCCACCATTTTTTACATATTTATTTATCAATGATATGACTATATCAGCCTGTGCAGGCTGTGATGAAGCCTCCCGTATATGAATTCTGCCATCTCCCACACGATACGACTTCATATCCTTTATAATTCTTACCTGGTTATTACGTATGATTTTATCTGCACCTTTTATTATATATGGAAAACTTCTGTAATTCGTACCAAGTATTATCTTTTTGGTATCAGGAAAACGTTTAATAAAATCAGGAAATATAGTATCACTTACACCTCTGAAGCCATATATCGACTGGTCATCATCACCGACAACACATATATTTTTCTTTTTGTCGGCTGTCATATATATAACATCTGCCTGTAGAAGTCCTGTATCCTGGAACTCATCAACACATATATAATCAAACACACCCTGCCAGTATTCCAGTTCCTTTTTATTTCTTGCAAGACATTTATGACAATATATGACCATATCATCAAAATCGAGTTTTTTATTATTTATTTTATATTGTTTATATTGTTCATATACAGCATCAAGATAGCTTTTGTTATCATTACCCATTGGTTTTTCATGGATTTTATCACGTATTCTTCCAAAGCACTGGCATATATTATATCCACTCCCGGCATGCTCTCTTATATATTTAAACGTATTTTCATAATATTCACTCTGTGCTTTTCCAGTTATATATTCTTCACATTTTCTGTAAAATTCATCAAAATCATCCGGAACTCCCAAAGTTCTTTTATAGACAAGTTTTTTATGGAACTCTGTAAAAAACTTAAGCTTATCCTTATCAGAAAGCACCGATTCAGGTTTAAGATTATATGCCCTTACAAGAACCGAATAGCACAATGAATGTATCGTTGAAAAACGTATCCCGGTGTGTCCATATATGTCAGCATAACGTTTTTCCATATGTGCTGCCGCAGCCTTTGAAAATGTAAGCACAAGAATTCTTGACGGCTTTACTCCATGTTTTACTATATTATCTGCTCTTGCAACAATAACAGCTGTCTTACCCGAACCAGCTACTGATATTATACACACCTGTCCATCTATACTATTAATAGCTTCAAGCTGTTCTTTACTGTATTCCAATTTTCAATCTCCAAAACTATATATTTTCCTATTTTCTGTATTTCTCATACCACATAAACACCATACTGATAAGAAGTAATATACAAGATACCCATATTGTATGTATTCCCCACGCCACAGAAAGATTACCGCCTATTCCTGCACCAACTGCGAAAAAGAATATTATTCCATAATAATGAAACGCTTTAATAAGAGGTTCCTTCCTTTTTTCCCTTAAAAAAGCAGATAATGCATCTGTACCACTTCTTAAGTTACCTATGCACATTGTACTGGCATATGCAAAACCATTTACCTTTCTGAACGCCTGGACCTGCATGGCACATGAAAATGAAACTAGAACAGTGGCTGCCATATTTAATGAATGAGGAATGAATCCAACTATCGCAAGAATGGCTATTTCTATAAGAATAATAAGCTGTCTCCAATGAATCCTCTTAGCCATTTTATATCTGGCATTAATCTGTTCAGTAACAAGAACGCCAAGACCAAAAGCTAAAAATGGGAGCAGATATTTAATTCCACCTATAAAATTCCCTGCCATGAACTCCTGACTCATAAGTACTACGTTACCAGTCTGGGCATTCGAGAATACCTTATCTCTTGTAAAGTAGGTATAAGCATCCTGAAAGCCTCCTGATACAGCAAGAACTGCACTGTTTAAAAATGATTCTGACATCTGTATCTGTTTATTAGTTTTCACAATAATCCACCTGTTTTCTATATATTTTCAACTGATTATAATAAATCAGACCATATATGTAAAATTTCAAAATAATATAGTCATAATCTCATAATTGTATATAAGACATTTAGCCACGGTATATTACCACAACATCTCCATCCATAATAAATGTATCACCAACTGGTATTATATTCTCATCACCACGCTTTACAAGTGCAATAATAAGATTCTCTGGCAGATTGAGCTCACGTATTGTCCTGTTACACCACGCATCATCCTGTGTAACAACTCTTTCCTCCAGCGAATCATTATCAGAGCTCACATATGCTGGAACACTTAGTATAAGATTATCTCCTCCAAGTATTCTTGTGTTGCCTCTTGTTATTATAGACTCCCTGCCCCTTTTTATCATAAGAGCTATAGCACCTGTAGGCATATGTACCTCACTTATAAGCTTATTTTCCCAGTTATGTCCTTTAGGTATAAACATCCTCATAAGTGTAATGGCCGATTCTTCCTGATAATCATTAAATGTCTTTCTTACATCACTCTTTTCATCTATCATTTTCAGTTTTCTTGAAACTTCTGGAAGCAAAGTTCCCTGGATAGCAACTGAAATAAGCGATATCATAAAAACAATATTAAACAGATCCTTAGACATTTCACTTCCACCTGCCATAACTGATATTGAGAAAACTATTGAAGAAGCTCCCCTTAGTCCCGCCCATGACACAAGCAGACACTGCCTAATAGAACACCTGAATGGAAGAAGAATAGCAAACACCGCAGCAGGTCTTGCAATAAATGTAAGAAATACTGCAATAATAACTGATGTTAATATAGTAGCAGGAAACATATGCGGATATGATAATAAACCAAGCATAAAGAATATGACTATCTGTGCAAGCGTTGTGACACCATCAAAAAAAGGTACTATATTTCCTTTATTCCGTATCTGGCTGTTACCAAGCAATATTCCAAATAAATATATACACAAAAAGCAATTGCCACCAACATACTGTGACAATCCAAGACCAAGAAGCACAACAGCAAGTATAAATATGGTATCAAGACCGTTGGCTATTATATCCGTTTTAGTAAGTACATATATAGCTATAGCTGCCAGAATAACACCAATAAGTGTACCATATACAAGCTGGGCAAATATAGCATATGGTACTGTTGACAGGTTATCTCCATTCAGTATTGATATTCCAATAACTGTAAGCATATAGGCAACCGGATCATTACTACCACTTTCTATTTCTAAAAGCGAAGCAACACCATCTTTAAGATTAAGCTTTTTTCTTCTTAATATAGCAAACACACTAGCCGCATCTGTTGCTGATATAACCGCACCAACAAGAAAACTCTCAGCAAAAGGAAATTTTAATATATAAAAACAAAAAACTGTTGTTAATGCTGCTGTTAATAATACACCACAGGTAGATAACAATATCGCTTTAGCAGCAACCGGCTTTGCAGTTTTCCATTTCGTATTAAAACCACCATAAAACATAATAAAACCTAGTGCAATATTACATATATATTCTGTCGCCCTGAAATTATCAAACTCAATTCCAGCTATACCGTCACAACCAAAAAGCATACCAATGCCTATAAAAAGAATAAGTGCTGGCATACCAAATTTACCTGAAAACTTATCTGCTGCAATACATAAAATAAGTACAATGGCTACTAATATTATTTCTAACGTCATACAATCTCCCTTTTCCTTATATAAACACTTTCTAATGCATCATATTTTATACGTTGTTTGATAACTTCGTAATAAAGGTTGATTATAACATACAATTTAACATTAAGCCATAATTTCAATATATTTCTTTATAATATCTACTGTTCCATCAACTCCGGCTTTAGTTTCATCTATACACAGATCATAAAAAGCTGCATTGCCCCACTCCTGGTTTGAACAGTATTTATGAAACTCTCTTCTTCTTGAATCAGTTTCGTCAACAACAGCCTTCGCCTTCTTTTCACTAAAATCATGCTTCTTTGCAATATGCCTGATTCTATCTGACTTATCGCCACTTAAAAATATACTGATTTTATCCTGTCTGTCGGAAAAAGCATAGTTAGCACATCTGCCGATGATCACACAGTTCTCATCACCTATAAGAGGATATAATGCCTTTCTGGATTCAGAAAGAAGAATATCTCCTTCATCATCACTTATTGTATGCATAAGTGCATTTACTGGAATCTCTGAAAAAAAATAAGGAAATTTATCATATATCCCCTTTTCTTTTGCAAGCTTTATTATATGTTCTTTATTATAAAAGGAAAGCCCATACTCTTTGGCCAGCTTTAATCCTATTTCATCTCCATGGCAGCCACACTGTCTTGCTATTGTAATAATCATAATAATCCTCCATTCTTGCATACTGTAATATATAATCTTTTCACATCTGTCTTCACTTTTAGTTCTTAAAGGAAATTAGCAAATACACTCGCCCCTATAACCGTAAGAATACCTGCTACAGCTATGGAAAGACTGCTCATAGCTCCTTCTATTTCACCCATTTCAATAGCCTTAGCCGTTCCAACTGCATGAGCTGATGTACCTATTGCAACACCTTTAGCTATAGGTTCTGTTATCTTAAATACATTGCATATAAACTCTGCAAGAATATTACCAATAACACCTGTAACAACAATGACCGCTACTGTTATAGTCACATATCCTCCAAGCTCCTCTGATACACCCATTCCGATAGCTGTTGTGATTGACTTTGGGAGCATAGTTACATACTGTTCATGTGTAAGTCCCATAAGCATAGATAAAACAAGCACTGTAAGAAGACTTGTGGCCACACCGGATGCTATTCCAAGAATAATAGCAGCAAAATTGCTTTTTAACAGCTGTATCTGTTCATATAAAGGAATTGCCAGGCATACTGTAGCAGGTGTTAAAAGCCAGCTTAGATATTTAGCCCCTGCATTATAGCTTTCATAATCCACCTTTCCAGCTATAAGCACTACCATCGTAACAATGATTGATATAAGTAAAGGATTAAACAACCCTATTTTAAACTTCTTTTTTAGAAATACTCCTGCCATGTATGCTATAAGACTTATAGATACTCCTGCGAATGCTGAATCAAGAAAAAAACTTTCCATTTTAATATATTCTCCTTACATATCATTAAAATTCATCTTTATTTTTACTGTGTTTTACTATATATTGTGTTACATGTCCACTGACTAACATTACTGTAAATATAGCAACAACTGTAATAATGCATACAGGGATAATTACTGGTTTAAGATTAAGCCATGATGACATAAGTCCGACACCTGCTGGAATAAACATCACAGGCATTATTTCTATAAGAAAACTTCCTGCCTCCTTCACTGATTCAAGCTTTATAATACCAGATAAAAGTCCGGCAAATAATATCACCATTCCATAAATACTGGCTGGCACCGGTAAAGGAAGCAGCTTGTTTAGAATTTCTCCGATTAAAGATATAACCAGAATGATTAAGAATTGTTTTAAACATTTCATAATGAATCTCCATCCTTGCGCTGTTTTTTGTATATACGAATTACATAAAAAGCAATTCTTTGTATACATGACGCAAAACCGTCGTTCATTATATAACCAGATATAAATACATATCAAGATGTTTTTATGAAAATACATTAAAAATACAATCCTATGATTTTTTTGCAATAAACTGTGCATATTCAGGGGACATGCTTCTTATCCTTTCAACAACAGCCTTTAACTCCTCAACTACATAATCTGCCTCTTCCTTAGTTAAATCTTCACCTATTGTCATTCTGACAGAGTTTCGTGCAATGTTCTTATCAACTCCTATGGCCGTAAGTACATGCGATGGGTCCACGGAACCTGATGCACATGCCGAGCCTGCTGATACACATATCCCCTTCTGGTCTAACATTATAAGGAGCAGCTCTGAAGCAGCACCTATAAAACTCATATGTATGTTGCCAGGAAGTCTTTTATATCTGTCTCCATTAAGTATTGCATATGGAATATCTGCTGATATTCTTTCTATGATATAATCTCTCATGCCAGATACATATTTCATATTCTTTTCCATATTCATAGCCTCAAGTCTGGCTGCCTCTGCCATACCTATAATTCCAGGAACATTAAGCGTTCCTGCCCTGCGGCTTCTCTCCTGTGAGCCTCCGTGAATAAAAGAACCTATCTTTACACTGTTACTAATATACAAAAAACCTGTTCCCTTGGGTCCATGAAACTTATGTCCGCTTGCACTAAGCATATCTATATTCATATCCTTAACATTAACAGGAATATGTGTAAATGCCTGAACAGCATCCGTATGGAATATAACTCCTTTTGAATGTGCAGCAGCGCCAAGCTCCTTTATAGGTTCTATAGTACCAATCTCATTATTAGCATACATTATACTTGCAATAATAGTTGTGTCCTTTATAGCTGCACAGAATTCATCTATATCAACCAGTCCATTACTGTCAACGTCAAGATATGTTACTTCATATCCATGCTTTTCAAGCCACTCACATGTATGAAGTATAGCATGATGTTCAATCTTTGTTGTTATTATATGATTACCCTTATCCTTAAAACACTCTGCTGCCGCCTTAAGCGCCCAGTTATCTGATTCACTTCCACCTGCCGTAAAATATATTTCATTTGGCTTATCAGCACCTATTATATCTGCAATCGTTGTTCTTGCATCTTCAACTGCTTTTTTTGACTTCTGTGCAAAATTATATATACTTGACGGATTGGCATAGTTATCTGTAAAAAAAGGCAGCATACTGTTTAAAACCTCGGGTTTTACAGATGTTGTAGCCGCATTATCCATATATATTAATCTATCCATATTAAACCTGCTTTCTCTACATAATTCAGACATTATATAATCACGCCACCACCAAGCACATACTCACCATCGTACAGTACAAGTGCCTGTCCTGGTGTTACTGCGCGCTGTGGTTCATCAAATGTACATTCAAGTGTTTTATCATCTATCATTCTTATCGTACAATCTGCGCCACCATGGCTGTAACGTATCTTTCCCTTTGCCCTTACCTGGCCTTGCAGCTTTTCTATTGACATAAAATTAAGATTGTCTGCATATAATGTTTTAGAGAACACATCATTATTCTCCCCTATTACAACCTCGTTAGTTTCCGGTCTTATTGCCACTACAAACACAGGATGTCCCATAGCCAGACCAAGACCCTTTCTTTGTCCTACTGTATAGTGAATAATACCATTGTGCCTGCCTATGACATTACCATTTACGTCAACGAAATTACCTGGAACTGGCTTGTAATCAGTAGTTCTTTCTATATAACCAGCATAATCATTATCAGGGACAAAACATATTTCCATGCTATCCGGTTTATGTGCAACCATCAGATTGTTATCTTCAGCTATTTTACGTACCTGCTCCTTAGTATAATCGCCTATCGGCATAATAGTATGTGCAAGCTGCTCCTGTGTAAGATTATACAGTGCATATGTCTGGTCTTTCTTTGCTGTCACTGAGTTTCTGATGGCATAACGGCCATTATCAAGCTGGCATATTCTTGCATAGTGACCCGTAGCTATGAAATCTGCACCTATCTGAAGACTTCTTTTAAGAAGCGACTCCCATTTAACATATCTGTTGCATGCTATACATGGATTGGGGGTTCTTCCAAGCTTATACTCTTCAACAAAATAATCAATAACATTATCTTTAAACTCATTCTTAAAATTCATAACATAATATGGTATATCAAGCTGGCCTGCAACTCTTCTTGCATCATCAACTGCCTGGATCCCACAGCAGCCATTCTCTGTTGTTTCCACAGAGTCATCCTGCCATATCTGCATTGTAACACCTATAACATCATATCCCTGTTCTTTTAAAAGAAATGCTGCAACAGACGAATCAACGCCGCCCGACATTCCTACTACTACTTTTTTCTTCATATATTATCTCCATATATTTATTATTTTATTGTTTATATTTTATCATCTTTTACACATACTATGCATTTATGATCAGCTTATCTGCAATACCCTTAATCTCACACCAGTCATCTGCTGAATCCTCATCATATACAGCACACACCTTAAGACCCGCCTCTTTAGCTGCTTTAACACCTCTTAATATATCCTCATAAACCCATGTATCTTCTGAATTCATGCAGGCCTTATCGATAACCTTAAGATAACTGTTTTTATCACTCTTTTTTAAGCCAATATCATATACAGTATATATATCATAAAAGCATTTTCTTATGCCAAGTCTGTCAAGCAGAATCTCTACACTGCTCTTTTCTGAAGCAGTAAATATAACAAGTTTACTTCCGGCCTCGTACTCTCTTCTAACAAGCTCAACCATACCTTTTTTTGCCGGGATATCCGTTGCATAGTGCTTGTTCATGATTTCAACAGCAGCCTTACTTATCTGTTCAAGATCAGTATCTATCCCTAGTACATTTTTAAGATAGCATGCATAATCATTTAAATCCATAACACCTGTAATATCATCAAAATCATCTGGAAGCTCTGCACCTTTATACAATGCATATTCTCTTGCACTATTTTTCCAGAAAGGCATTGAATCAACAAGTGTCCCATCCATATCAAATATTATGTTCTTTTTTTTCGCAAACAACTCCCTTGTCTTTATAAAAAGCTTCCTTGCAGCCTCAGCACAGTCATCAGCTGCAAATATAGCAGATACTACTGCAATACCATCAACCCCTGTATCCTTTAGATAATCACAGTTATCGTAATTGATGCCGCCTATGGCAACTACTGGAATATCCTTCATCATACCTGTCAGCTCTATGAGTGTTTCTTTACTCATATCTTTAGCATCAAGCTTAGTGCTCGTATGAAATACCGCTCCCATCCCTACATAATCGGCACCCATTCTTATAGCATTTTCAGCCTGTTCTTTAGTCTTAACAGTCATGCCGATTATTTTTCCTTCACCAAGGACTGCCCTTGCAGTCTTATAATCAGCATCACTCTGTCCTATATGCACACCATCTGCATCAGCCTCTTTTGCAGCATATATATCATCATCTATAACAAATGGCACACCATATTTTTTAGCAATAGGCTTTATTGCAATCGCTTTCTTTACTATTTCCTCATGTGTGGCATTCTTTTCTCTTAACTGTAAAAATGTAGCTCCGTTTGCAAGAACACTCTCTATAACTGAAAGAAAGTCCTTTCCGTTAAGCCATTGTGTATCTGTAACAGCATAAAGCTGCATATCTTCTCCTGTAACTCTCACAGCAACCTCCTAAACATAATCCGCTATTTGCATATTAGTATAAAATTCTTTGCATTTTTTCGCAACTGTATTTATAATGTGATGTGCAAAAAACAAAATCAAAATAAAATCAAAGGAAAACGAAATTGAAAGGAAATTAAGATTATGACTAAAGATTTAACAAAAGGAAAGATTATGCCTCTTCTTGTAGGGTTTACGATTCCTCTTGTTCTTGGAAATCTCTTTCAGCTTACATATAATGCAGTTGACAGTATTATTGTTGGCCAGTTTGTTGGCAAAGAGGCTTTGGCAGCAGTCGGTATATGCAACCCTGTTATGACACTTATGATACTTTTTCTTAATGGATTGTGTATGGGTGCCAGCATACTTATGGGTACACAATATGGTGCAAAGGACTATGATAAGCTGCATAGACAGATAAGCACAACTATGCTCTCAGGTGTCATATTTTCCATCATATTAAGCTTAATATGTATTATTTTTTCAGTACCAATACTGCATATACTCCAGGTCGATTCCTCTATAATAAAGCTTACAACCTCATATATGCGCATCATATTCATTGGTCTTGTATTTACATTCCTATACAACTTCTTTTCAAGCACATTAAGAGCTCTTGGTGACAGCCAGACACCTCTGTACTTTCTTATAGCCAGCTCTGTGCTTAATGTGATTGGAGATTTATTCTTTGTAATTGTGCTTAAAATGGGAAGCAACGGATGTGCCATATCTACAGTTATAAGTGAAATGTTTTGCTGTATTTTCTGCATAATATATATCCAGAAAAAAGTCCCAGTTCTTTGTCTTGGAAAAAAATGGCTTGTATTTGACCATTCTCTTCTAAAAAAGACTATAAGCTATGGATGGGTATCGGCTATGCAGCAGGCAACAGTACAGCTTGGTAAAATAGGCATCCAGGCCATAGTAAACACTATGGGCGTATCTGTAGCTGCCGCCTTCGCCGTAGTAAACAGAATAGATGACTTTGCTTATACTCCTGAGCAGAACATCGGGCACGCCATGACAGCTCTTATGGCGCAGAACAAAGGTGCTAAAAAGCAGCAGCGTATGAAAGAAGGCTTCAGATGTGGAATGGTACTTGAATTCATATATGGAGTCATTCTGTTTCTCATATGTTTTTTACTGGCACGTCCTCTTATGCTTCTCTTTGTTAAGGATGAAGAAGTTATACTGCATGGTGTAAAATATTTAAGACTTATTTCATTTATGTATATTCTTCCAGCGGCAACTAACGGCATACAGGGTTACTTCCGTGGCATAGGCGACCTTAAGATTACACTGCTTAGCAGCTTCATCAATATGGGGGTACGTGTTATTGCCGCTATACCACTTGTTCTTATACTTGGCATGGGAATAGAAGCTCTTCCACTGTCCTATCTTGCAGGATGGGTTGGCATGCTTATAGCTGAGCTTCCTCTTCTTATAAAAAATTATCATCAGCTCACCAGAAATGCTACGTCTGAAAATAACAAAGCTGAAAATGACAAAGCATAATTTACTTTTGACACAACATTGAATATATTGTATAATAACAATATCTTTTTGCTGTATACAACAAAAGATGAATAGTGTTTCACTTAACACTATAGTAACAATGACTTACTAAAAAGAACTGCGGTTTCCAATGCATAATGCGTTGAAACCGCAGTTCTTAAATCTTTACGCTCTACAATAAAACATCTTCAAGCTTCAGTTTTGGAACATGGTGTACATTTTCCTCATCTCTGTAATATTTAAGATTATCTGTACATGACACTTCATCTATAACAACTTCTTCTTTTGGATAACCTAAGGCGATAACAAGTCTTGCACTGAGTTCAGAAGGAAGCTCCAGTCTTTTGTTAAGCTCTGGAATATTAACACTTGCAAACATGCAGCCACCCAGTCCCTTTTCTGTAGCTGATAAAAGTATAGTCTGTGCAGCTATACCCTCATCTCTTGGTGCCTGCACATCGACAGGACTGCATATTATAATATATCCTGCCGGCTTTTCTCCTTCTTTAGGACCATCCCAGTCCGTAAGTGCTGCTGCCCACTTTAACGTTGAAAACACCTGTTCATTGTCTGAAGCATCACAAACCACTTTATATCTTAATGGTTGTCTGTTTGCTCCCGATGCAACATTTCTTGCTATATCAACAAGCTCCTCAAGTTCTTTAACACTTACCTTTCTGTCCTGATAGAATCTTCTATACGATCTGTTTTTAAGTACTATTTCTTTAAGTGACATATTATCAGCCTCTTTTCTTAGATTTTATTAATACTATTCTTTATGCTTCTTTTTATCAGCTCCTCATGCAGCATAAACCGCTTCTGTTCAGATGTTATGAACCTGTCAGACATGACGAATTCAAAGAATTCATCATATGGAACATACATATAATCCATAGTTTCACCAGGCTGTAATGTAATGCGTTCCTCTTTATCACACAAGTTAATATATCCATGATATATACAATGCTTGTTATGATCCGTATATTCGTAAAGAGCAATCAGTTCTTCCGGTTTACATAGCAATCCAGTTTCTTCATATAACTCTCGTGAAGCTCCTTCATTTGAAGATTCGCCAGCTATTATAGAACCTCCCGTGACTTCCCATTTTAAAGGGTTTGTTTTATTACGTGACCTCTGTGTTATAAGTACTTTTCCATCCTTTGTTACGGTATAAACCATAACTACAACATGATACACTCCGTCTGGCATAGACTTTGCCATACTTCTTCTAACCTCGTATCCAAGCTTGTTTTCCTGTGCATCATAGGCATCCCACATTTCTTCATCTACCATTTCGATAAAGCCATCGTAGTACTGTTCTTTAAAATGCACTATTTCCTCTAACTGCTGCTTATTGTAAAGTATGTTTTCTGGTGCAACTATCCACACTGTATCAGAATCATCTCTTCTCCTTGCAACTGCAATAAGAATGCCTGCATACTCATCAACTGCAACATCAACTCCTACAAGATATGCTCTCTGTTTTTCTTCATGCTTTGAAAGTTCAAGGTCACTTTCATTTACAACATACCCGGCATTAATAGGGTACACCGACGAGGGATTATCTTCATCTGTACTTCCTAACGGATGGTCCACCTTTACCGTAACTAATTTTTCTTTCACCTTTTACCTCTTTCCTTATAGTACCTGATATTTAATATATCATAATTTACTCTTTCTTAATCCACAATTTGTCACAATCCATTATATAAAAACAGCTCTTTCAAGTCTGTAAAAACCTATAATAATGGAGAAATCATATGAAGCATACATGTTCCAAGCTTAAGTGGTCTGATAACATCTACAGCATAATCAGATGTAACCTCATTAGAAATCTCAAAGTTATCCAGCATATCCGCTTTAACCTTTCCTGCAAGCTCTCTGTTATACGTAAACACAGCATTTTCAAAATGCAGGTAAAGGCTTCTGAAATCCATATTGATCGTGCCTACGACACATACTTCGTCATCCGCTACCCACTGCTTTGCATGACAAAAACCAGGTGTATATTCATATATACGCACGCCTGCTGAACATAATGGCTCATAATATGACCTTGTTATCTTATATACCATCTTTTTATCTGGTATCCCTGGTGTTACAATTCTTACATCAACGCCACGCTTCACCGCAAGTCTTAGTTCTCTTTCCATTTCATCTGTTATTATAAGATAAGGTGTTGTAATATACACATAATGCTTTGCATTCTTTAATATATTAAGATATACATCTTCACCTATTCTGTCATGTCCTAGAGGATTATCCGAATATGGCTGTACATAACATTCCTGTGATGCTGCATTATAAGTGCCATCTGTTGCATCTATATATTCATCATAAGCCTCCTGTGAATCTGTATGGTCTATAGCATTCCACATGGTAAGAAAACTTGCTGTGAGACTTTTAACCGCATCTCCTGTAAGCTTTACTCCTGTATCCTTCCAGTAACCATATGGATGAGTTATGTTAAAATACTCATCCGCAAGATTATATCCACCAGTAAAACCAACTTTTCCATCTATAACAGTAATCTTCCTGTGATCCCTGTTATTCATAAACATATTGACTATAACCTTAAGTGGATTAAACACCCTGCACTGTATTCCCTCATCTCTCATACGCTTTATAAATTCTTTGTTCAGGAAAAATATGCTTCCAAGATCATCGTAGAATATTCTTACCTCAACTCCATTTTTCGCTTTATCTATAAGAACTTTTTTTAATCTTTCAAAGCTTATCGCATCTTCTATTGCATGATATTCCATAAATATAAACTTTTCAGCCTTTGAAAGCTCCCAAAGCTGTGCTTCAAAGCTTTCCAGAGCAGTATTATAATACTCCATATCAGTATTCTTATATACAGGATATTTAGCTGTATTGCTTATATATCTGCATTGATTTGCTATGCCAAGATCCTTTTGTTCAAGCTCTTTTATAATCTGTTCATCCTGTTTAAGCTTGTTTTTAAGTATATCAGCCTCTATTCCATTGAATCTTCTTCTCATACCCTTTGTAACAATAGAACGTCCAAAAAGAAGATAAATACATATTCCAAAAAAAGGAACAGCTGTTATAACTATCAGCCATGGCATTCTCTGTGCCGAATTAACATGCGTTCCAAACACTTTTAGTGCTATAATAACAGCTATGCATGTCATTATAAGTGTTATAGCTGTCGAGTACGTGTTTAACTTCGACATAAGAACTATCATCCAGCCTGTCTGTATAAGTACAAGAAGCGCTATAAGAATAAGTCTTGTTGCGCTATTTTTTATACTGGATTTTCTCTCTGTACGCATATTATGGTTCTGTTTCTGCATATGTCATCTCTCCTATAGCTTTTATGGAAATTCAAGATATCAGTGAAAAAAATCTTATACCACTAACATCGTAGTACGTAATTATAACACTAAGTTGCACATCCTGCAAATTGTGTCATATAAAGCTGGTAATATTTTCCTTTCTTAGCAAGAAGATTTGCATGGCTGCCTGTCTCAGCAATCCTTCCCTCATCCATAACAACTATAAGATCAGCATCCTGTATAGTTGAAAGCCTGTGGGCTATTATAAGACTTGTCCTGTCCTTCATAAGCTTAACCATGGCATCCTGTATATGCTTTTCAGTTCTTGTATCAACACTAGATGTCGCCTCATCCAGTATAAGAATCTTAGGCTGCGCAAGAAATGCCCTTGCAATCGAAAGCAGCTGTCTTTGTCCCTGTGATATATTCTCTCCCTCTGACATAAGCTGCGTATCATACCCCTGTGGCATCTTTCTTATCATGCTGTCACAATTACTCATCCTTGCAGCCATATACATCTGTTCATCAGTTGCACTGCTGTTTGAATATCTAAGGTTATTTTCTATTGAATCTGCGAAGAGAACCGTATCCTGAAGTACTATTGCTGTATTCCTTCTTAAGCTGTCACAGTCAATATCCTTTATGTTAACATCGTCTATCTGTATTTCCCCACTATCAACATCATAAAACCTCATAAGCAGATTAACAACGGTTGTCTTGCCACTTCCAGTAGAACCTACAAGTGCAACCTTCTGCCCAGCCTTTACTTCAAGGTTAAAATCATAAAGAACCTGCTTTTCCTTCGTATAAGAAAAATTAACATTTTTAAATCTGATGATTCCCTTTAAATCATCCATATTCTTCTCTCCACTTTTATCCTCAAGTGGTTCATCCATGACTTCAAATACCCTTTCAGCACCTGCAACAGCCGTCTGTATCTGTCCATATATCTGTGCAAGCTCATCTATAGGTCGTCCAAACTGTCTTGCATACACTATAAATGCTGATATAACACCTATTGATATTATATTATTAATGGCAAAATAACCTCCAAAAGCTGCTATTATAACGAACCCCACATTATTAACGACATTCATGACAGGTCCCATGGATCCACCAAGAATCTCAGCTATTATGCCAACTCTTGTAAGTTCATCAGAAACATTGTCAAAATCATTTACAACTGCATTTTGTCTGTTATACGCAACTACTGTTCTGTAACCTGTTACCATCTCCTCTACATTTCCATTAAGCTGCCCAAGTATCACCTGTCTTTTCTTAAAGAAGATTCGCATTGCCTTTGACAAAAGCTTAGTAGCCACTATAGTTAATATAACTGTCACACATGACAACGCAGCAAGCCGTGGGCATAAAGCTACCATCATTACAACTGTTCCTATCACAGTAAGTATACCTGAAAACAAAGAACTCATAGACTGTGATACCGTAGTTGAAATATTCTCTATATCATTAGTCATTCGGCTCATAATATCACCATGACTGTTAGCATCAAGATATCTTATAGGCAGATTAACTATATTTAAGAACAAATCTTTTCTCATCCTGCTGACTATATTCTGACTTAATACTGCACTTAACTTACTCTGCATATATGTACATATGCTATGTATTATATAAATAATGACCATCACTATAAGTATGGGTGAAAGCATATCCCATTGCCTTCCAGCTATTGCATCTATCGCATTACTCTGAAGTTTTGGCGCATATACTGAACATGCAACCACAACAACAACTGCAAGCATAAGCAAGAACAGCATTTTCTTTTCTGATACGAAATAACCCATGAGCCTTTTTAATGTTTTCTTCCCATTCTGCGGTTTTTCTACTGTCATATTTCTGTTTCCAGGTCTTCTGCCAAAAGCCCTGTAATTATTCATCTGTGCCTGTCTGCTCTCTTCCTGTTTCATACGCAAATCTCCCTATCCATAATATGATTATAGCCTATTTTTTTAACTGTGAATCATATATATCCTTATATATACTGCTTGTTATCATAAGCTGCTCATGACTTCCAACATCTGCCAGCTTTCCATTATCCATAACAACTATCCTGTCCGCATTTTTAACTGATGCTATCCTCTGCGCTATTATAATCTTTGTAATATCTTTTTTATTCTTTCCAAGCTTACTATAGAGTTCTGCTTCTGTTTTTAAATCCAATGCACTTGTCGCATCATCAAATATAAGTATCTCGGCTGGCTTTATGACTGCCCTTGCAATAGCAACCCTCTGTCTTTGTCCTCCTGAAAGGCTGTGTCCACCCTGGCTTACAATTGTCTGCATGCCATCTTTCCTGTTGTTTATAAACTGCGCTGCCTGTGCTGTATCTGCTGCCGCAGCTATATTATCTGGCGTGGCATCTGGCAGCCCCCATGCTATATTGTCAGCTATACTTGCAGTAAATATCTCTGATTTCTGCAGGGAAACTGCTATCTTATCTCTTAATACTTCAAGCTTGTAATCCCTTACATCCACATCATCAACAAGCACTGCACCTTTTGTAACATCATAGAATCTTGGGATAAGGCTTATAAGACTTGTTTTGCCGCATCCTGTAGCACCAAGTATGCCTATTGTTTCACCAGGCGATATGACTAGATTAAAACCCTCTATAACACTGGCACCTTCATTGCCAGGATATGCAAATGATACGTTTCTAAACTCAACTTTACCTTTTACTATAGTTTCACCATCATATGCGCCATCCTTTATAGCCGGTTCACAGTTTAATATCTCCATAATTCTTTTTTGAGATGCTACACCTCTTGATGCCGTCTGGAATATCATAGTCATACGCATAACTGCATTAAGCACCTGTGAGCAGTATGTGATAGCCGCCATAACATTACCTGGCGTTGCACTGCCATCCATAACCTGTATACCTCCAACCTTAATCACTGCGACAACCGACAGGTTAAGAATTATATTCATAACTGGTGTCATATAAGATAGCAGTAAAAGCACATCAAGCTGTGTTCCAACAAGCTCATCATTGGCTTTGTTAAACCTTTCTGTTTCATAGTCTTCTTTTACATATGCTTTTACAACACGCGAACCTGATACATTTTCCTGCATAATATTATTAAGCTTATCAAGCTTTTTTTGCAATATCGTAAACTTCGGATTAGACTTTGCAATAAAATATATAACACATATAACTATAAAAGGAAGTGCGCATGCTATTACAAGTCCGAACTGGATGTTAAGTCCTATCATGCAGACTATACCACCTATAAACAGCATACTTGTACGCACAAATCCTCTCATGCACTGCATCACAAAATTCTGCAGCTGTGTAATATCATTCGTAACCCTTGTTATAAGAGAACCTGTTGAAAACTTATCTGTCTGTTCAAAAGAAAAAGACATAATTCTTTTAAATGTATCTTTTCTTACATCGTTGCCAAACTGCTGTGCTGAAAGGTTGGCAAACACTCCTGACATAACTCCACATACCCCACCTGCTGCTACTAAAAGCACCATTCTTATACCTGTACCCAGTATGATATCAAGATTTCCAACACCTCCACTGTTAATACCAAGTACACCATCATCTATTATATGGCTCATAAGTTCTGGCTGGATAAGATCCATACTTACTTCACCAATCATAAAAAGTGGTGCAAGCATCGTAAATAACCAGTATTTTTTTAAGTATTTAAGCATATTCTCTCTCCTGTTTCATATAGTCGTTAGCAAAAGCCCCTGCTTTGATACATACGGATTGCTTCATTGCTATGCAATTCCCGCAATCCTCGAACACCTCAAATTCCCATAAAATGGTGTGTTCACATCATATTATACAATAAAAAGCACTGATTGGAAGATTCTTCTTTCCTTCAGTGCTTTCTTATAACTAATGCATTTTATTCTCTTGATTTTTTATATTTTTTCTTCTGTATATACATATCGGCATCAGCTTTTTTTACAATATCCTCGATATTTCTGCCTGCACCATATGCCTTACCTATAGAAGCTGATATTTGTATACCATCATACCGATTCTCATTTTTCTTATCAGCAATGCTGTTATATCTGGCTATAATATCATCAACAACGGTATCATCGTTACCTTCAAGAATAGCAACGAATTCATCACCACCTATCCTATATATCATGCCCGCATTATCAACAGCCTTGATTATTGATGATGCTATTCCCTTTATAAGGACATCTCCACTTTCATGTCCCAGATTATCATTAGTATACTTAAGTCCATTGACATCCCAGAATATAACTGAAATCTCAGGTATATGTGGATAATAAACTCTTACCATATCAAGATACTTGTTCCTGTTGTATACATCTGTCATATCGTCTATCTCTGACATATATTTAAGATGTTCTTCATTGGCAGCCTTGTTTGCAATAGTATCTGATATATGCACAACCATGAGTACCACCGCAAAAAGCAGCATAGCTCTTGGCAATATAAAATAAAGCAGTAGCTTTAATGCCGGATTATCATTGACCGGGGCTGCATTAAATATAGTCCCTCCTGCATCTACATATTCTTTTATGGTTCCCCTCGTAAGAACAACCATATTGGCATCACACAAACCATCATAATAACCTATATAAACAGATATGGCCAGCCCTATGACACTAAGAATATAAGTGTAATAAACCATTTTTCTTTGTCCATATTGCAGCGAATATATAACCGGCAGAACAATAAGAAGATACATGTGATATGTAAGAATTGATGACTGCACGAATATAGCAATAACAATTCCAGCCATGGCAAAATACTTTGTAATCTTATTGTCCATGCCAAGTATGCTGCATATAACGACTGTAAGCACTGTTACCACAAATGTAAATAAAAGACTCATAGACATAAGTCTGCCTTCTACAGTAAATATTCCTGCACAATTCAAAATCCATGTGATAAATGGAAATATCATTGTAAAAAACTGACATTTGACAGAAAATCTGTTAGCATCTGCTTCATATGCAGTTGCTGAATGCTTTTTATTCCCCACAATATTATATATATTCATACCTACATCTCCAAATATGTTTATTTATCCATTCGTTTATACAGATAACAAAACAATTCCCAACAGTAAATAATAAATATCTGTCATTCTGACTTAATCTATCAATCTTCAAACACCCGCTTTATGCTGTCATAATGCAAAAACTCACCTTTATCTGCTATCTGTTCAATCTCTTCTTTAGTAACAAATCTGTATCCTAACGCCTCTTCTGTCTGAACATGTACATCTTCATCCTTAACATCCTTAATAAACTTGTATACATCTACAAAATAGTTATCTCCTTCGCCAGGATTCTCTCTTTTATATGTAAAAATATATCCACCATCAGCATTGGTCACATCTATGCCTGTTTCTTCAAATACCTCTCTTCTTACAGCCTCCACTGACTCTTCGCCAGCCTGTGCCGCACCTCCTGATACTTCCCACCAGCCTGGTGCCCATGCCTTAGTCATAACCCTCTGCGTTATAAGGAACTTTCCATCAGGTCTTTTAATAACACCAAGTACCGTAAGATGATATTCTCCATCCTTTAAGCACCAGTCATTTTTTTTCATAAGTCTGCCTGTCTTTTTCTTATCTGCATCATATATATCCCACATTTCCATAACCATAATCTCCATTTCATCAATAGTATCGTAAGCACTGTGGCAGACATACAAGCCTTACACAAACATATAATACCACGTATTTAATTATATTTATCAATTCATTCTAATAAAAGTGTACTTTATTACTATACTATAATAAAGCACACTTTTCCATTAAATTATTGTTTTTTTATTCATACATTTTTATTCATGCCACTACTTCTGATGAATCTTAACCATATGTGCATATTCACCATCAAGTTCCATAAGCTCTTTATGCGTACCTCGTTCCTTAATGCCTTCTTCTGTAAGCATAAGTATCTCCTCAGCGTTCTCTATAGTTGTAAGCCTGTGTGCTATGACTAGTGTTGTCCTGTTTTTAGCAAGCTTCTCTAAAGATTCCTGGACTATCTGCTCACTTTCATTATCAAGTGCTGAGGTGGCCTCATCAAATATAAGTATAGGCGGATTCTTAAGAAATACCCTTGCAATAGAAAGTCTCTGCTTCTGTCCACCTGAAAGCTTAACACCTCTCTGTCCGATATCTGTATCATATCCGTTTTCAAATGACTCAATGAACTCATGTGCATTGGCAAGCTTAGCCGCAGCTATAACCTCTTCATCTGTCGCATCAGGTCTTCCATATCTTATATTTTCTTTTATGCTTCCCATAAACAGATAAACATCCTGCTGTACAACACCTATATGATCTCTTAAGCTTTTTAATGTAACGTCCTTTATATCAGTACCATCTATTCTTATACTTCCACCAGTTGCCTCATAAAACCTTGGTATAAGAGAACATAATGTTGTCTTTCCCACTCCTGATGGACCTACAAGTGCTACATATTCGCCCGGTCTTACGTTAAGATTAATACCTGACAGCACCTCATCACTGCCATCCTTATATTTAAACGATACATTGTCAAATGTTATCTCTCCCTTGACATCCTTAAGTTCTGTCGCATCTGGCTTTTCCTTAATCTCTGGTTCAACCGACAATATCTCAAGAAATCTTTCATATCCGGAATATCCGTTCTGGAACTGCTCTGTAAAGTCGATAAGTACTTTAACCGGCTCTGTAAATATATTGATATACAATAAAAATGTAACAAAATCAGTCAGATTGACCCAGCCCTTTGTTATACCTGCACCGCCAACTGCTATGACTATAACATTAATCATAGTTGTAAATGCTGTAAGACCGGCATTGTATGTTCCCATATAATGATAACTGTTTTTCTTTGCCTCAAGGAAGGCATCATTTCCCTTTTTAAACTTTTCACACTCTATATCCTCATTGGCAAATGATTTTACAACCCTTATACCAGAAAGATTATCTTCTATCTGCGCATTTATCTCCCCTATACGAACTCTGTTTCTTTTAAATGCCGTCTTCATTCTCTTGTTAAGGAAATATGCAAACACAAGCATAACCGGAACAAGGATAAATGCTGCAATCGTGAGCCTTAAATCTATAGAGCTTAAAATACATAATGCTCCAACTATCTTTATAAGCGATATAGTAATATTCTCCGGACCATGATGTAAAAGCTCTGTTATATCAAACAAATCTGATGTTATTCTTGAAAGCAGCTGTCCTACCTTCTGATCATCATAAAACGAATACGAAAGCTTCTGGTAATGATTAAATATCTCCGCTCTCATATCATACTCAATCTTCGCACCCATGACATGTCCATAATTGGATATATAATAATTACATCCCCACTGGATAAGCACAAGAATGAAAAGCACTATAACTATAATAGTAATATTCTTTAAAGCTTCATCTGCTGACATATATGCCACTTTAGATGTTATAAATCTTACTACCAGCGGAATCACAAGTGCCACCGCCGCTGACATCATGGCAAGTATCATATCTAATATAAATGTACCAAGATATGGTTTATAATATCTGGCTAATTTTTTCAGATTTTCCTTCATTAGTTTATATCCTCTTTCTTTAAAACTCTGTTCATTATAACACAACTTTCGTATATGTGTAAAAAAGACTTTTGCATTACTACAAAAGTCTTAAACATATAATATAATGATGCCGGGGTCAATAGCCCCCGACTTTGATACCTGCTAATGCTCCGCCTTCATAACCTGTACTGGAACTCCAAGAAGCACCGCCCCACCAAATATATTGCCAATAGTAACAACAATCATACTTTTTATAACTGCTACTGTTCCAATATTGCCAAGCAGCATATATCCTATAGAAAATGTACTCATATTAGCTATACAGTGTTCAAAACCGGCAACTACGAAGGACATTATTATACAAAACATAATAATAAGCTTTCCGCTTTCACTCTTTAGCTTAGTTCCAACAAGCACCGCCATACATACAAGGAAGTTGCAAAGAATCCCCCGGAGTAAAAGTTCTGGCACACCTGCTGATATTTTTGAATATATAAAGCTGTTATAATAATCTACCATTATAACGTGTGAAGCCTTACTATATACAAACATCGCTGATAATAAAAAAGTCCCAACAAAGTTTCCAACATAACTTACAACCCACACTTTAACCATATCCTTAACTGATACAGTTTTATTATACACCCCTACTGCCATGACGAAATTATTACCTGTAAATAACTCACCATTTAAGAATACTACAAGAACTATGGCAAGTGAGAATAAAAACGCCCCTAACAACTTTCCAAACTGTGGATATGTAGAATACAGCACTGCTGCACTTACATTGGATAATATAGTCGCAACAACTATATAAAATCCAGCCATAACCGCTCTCATAAAGTACTTTCCAAAGTGGTTGTTGCAAAGCTCTGCCTTATTCTTTGCCGCTTCTGCCACTTTCGCAACATCTGTTAATAACATAATATACTTTCCTTTTCTTTCATCATCTTTTATCTTTTTGTCCGTGCCATATTGTATACAGCATACACGACACAGCTTAAAAGGATAGCATAATAACTTATAATTTTCTAGATATATAATGTATTTTTGAAAGTACTTTCCATAAAATATGCTCATTAATATATAAGCTGCTATTTTACTCCTCTATTATAACAACTTCCGCAACAAACCTGTCCTTTTCTCTTTTTACCATCATACTTCCATTATATTTCTGGACTATGCGATATACATTCTTAAGACCATATCCGTGATTTTTCTTATCTTTTTTTGCCGTTGTAATACTACTAAGTATTCTCCTGTTATGATATTCATATGTATCAGCTTCATTTATTCTGTTACAGTTGTTTGTAACAGTCAGCTTTAACATCCCCTTATTATAACGCATAGTAAGACTGATTAAATTATCATTAAAATTCTCTTTTTTTGTACAATCGCCATTATCAATACCATTACTATAACCACCATATTCATTATTAACAGTATGCTGGTTATTATAGTTATCAACTGCATTATCAAGAAGATTACCTATAATAATAACCATATCATAAGGCTCAAATTCCATATTTTCAGGTATTACAATATTATCCTCAAGTCTTATGCCAAGTTTACCCATAATACTTATCTTATTATTAATAACTGCATCTATCTCGAAATTACCCGTATTTATCTTATTGGATAACTCATACACATCCGCACGCATTGTTTCTATATATTCCTGAAGTTCTTTGGTTCTACCATTTTTAAGAAGGCTTTCTATAACATTTATATGGTTCTTCATATCGTGTCTTATAGCCCTCGTTCTTCTATCGGCTTCCTCTACCACAGTCATCTGTTCCGCATAAAATTCTTTCTGGTTATTAAGTATGTCATTTTCTATATCACGTATCTGCCTTCCTGACACTATCTCAATAGCCGCAGCAAGCACGATATACATACATATAACTATTATTACAAGCACATCATATTGTTTTGTAAAACACCTTATAACTATCATTATTCCCAGTGTATATATAGTAATCATAAATGTATAACCTATCACATATCTGTTGTACTCAGACATCATACTATACAGTCTATAACTGCTATATAAAAGCATTGTATACAGGCACATACCTATAAGTGATTTTTTATCATAGTACCATAACATTTCATTACTTCCTGCTGTTATAAGAAGCATAACAACTATAGCTGTGACAACTGATATTGTATATAGCTTTACAAGATATAAAAAATCTGCCTTATTATATTCAATATAACTATCTTTGGTATCGGCTGTTCCCACACTGCTTTTTGCACTCATTGCAAATGCAAATATAACAAATACTAATACATTGGCTGCAATCAGACACCATAATCCCTTATCAATAATTATTGCATCAGACAGTACAATCACACTTATAATATTAACAAGGATACATCTTACTGCCTTATATTCATAATCACATATTCTATGTACAATCAGATTAATAAACATTAACTGCATTGTAATTAATAAAACTACTGTTATTGCATACATATTTTATCTATCTCACCACGCCTGTTCCTGCTTACTGGTATTTCTTCCCCATTATCAATTATCACCTTTGACGCATATATCTTCCTGACATAATTATAATTAACAATATATGACTTATGCACTCTTATAAAATAATTATCCTTAAGGCTGTCATATATCCTGTCCATACTATCATAAAATGAGTCGTGTCCGCCATCAGCAAACTTAATTATTATCTTCCTGCCACTGCTCATAATATATCTTATATCTGACAGTAATACACGGTTTATTGATGAATTTTTTTCATATGTAAGAACATTATTAAATATTCCAAGCAAATGCACTGCCTTATTAAACACATTTACAAGATTGTCATACTCAACTGGTTTAATCAGAAAATCCAGCGGCTGTACCTTAAAAAGTTCTATTGCATATTGTCTTTCTGAAGATATATATATAATCTGTGATATATTATCATTCATAATTTCTCTTATATATACGCCTATATCAATCCCGCTTTTTTCGGGCATACATATATCAAGAATAACAATATCATAATGAACGCCACTGGCAAGCTCTGATATAAGCATTGGTCCATCTGAAAATGTATCTGTATTAATAACCATATTAAAAGAATTGGCGTATCTTATAATCAGTTTTTCTATATGCTCAACTATCTGTTTTTCATCATCACAGACTGCTATCCTCATATTATTCATATTTAATCCCCATTTCTGTGCTTCTTTTGACTGTCTTACATTTATGCAAAAACAGAACTTTTATAATATATCTTTTTGTTTCATATATATGTTACTTACCACATAAGAAATAATGGTAACTATTATAGCATATACGCATATAAATATAACATTATATCCTCCACTTAAGAAATAACTGTATCTTATAAACATCAACCCATTACCCGGTATAAGAGATGAATTAATAAATATAGCTACCACAGATAATGCGATTATACTTATATATCCTTCTATCTGTCCAATTACAACCGATATCATAAACTGTAATGTAATAAGCATAACTACCGACATAACCATACTAAATATTACTGCCATTACCGCAAAAAAATTGGTCATCCTATTATAATCATATCTCACAAGATATGCACTGTCATAGCTTGCAAAGCCTGTTTTTCCTCCTGAGATTACAGCCGCCACTAAAAGCAGCTCCATAATTATTATAATTCCGCCAATATACATACCGGAAAGCTTACCAGTAAGCCACACTCTCCTTGACTTTGAAAAACACAACACTACATAATCGTCCTTATCTCCCACATTAATCCCGACAATAAATGCACACATTATAACTATTGCAAGATATGTAACGGGAAGTTCAATCTTTTTATCTGCTGACACATTTTTATCTACAGGCTCAATTCCCTTAAATATATAAAGCATATAATCACCCATCTTTAACGGTTTACCCATATTTTCCTGATAATCTTCATATTCACTCTGCTGTTTTTTAATAGAAGCATTACTGCTGTAATAAGATGAATAACTTCCCTTATAATATACACATACCATTACACCAAGCAATAACGCTATTACATACACCGGTATACTTCTTATTACAACTCTTTTAATATAATATACATATGTATTTCGATATACTTTATCTGATATTATATTCATTGTATAACACCTCCATTAGTGCTTTTTGCATTTCTATATCCAGTCTTTTTTGCCTATAAGTATCTTTGCTGATATGATACATACAACTATGACAATCATCATCACCGATAAAGCAATCAGGCTTTCTGTAGTATCTGTATATATTTTATAAATAAAATACTGCGTTTCCCCATTTATATTAAATATATGTCTGACTGATAATAACACATTTATAATTATACTTATAACCAGTATATAGCTCTTTTTTCTGACTATTAAACTCACTATTATTCCAATTATGTATCTTAAAAATATACTGCATATAAGAATAGCGGCTATCCTTAACACTGTTAATGCTATATGATTATCTGTTTTTCCTGCAAACATATAATAGATACTATTAGGCATATTATAATTGCATAATCTTCCCGATGAATATTGTTCTTTCATTAATGTTCCTGTCAGAACACATACTACAAGTGAAATCATTCCATACAATAAGGACTCTGCTGCTCCGCTTCTTAATATTCTCCATAATATATTTTCACGTTCATTTAATCTCACAATTATATTGGGTGACAGAATATAATCCATATTGATAAGATAAATAATTAAAAATATCTGCGAAGCGGTTATAATATTAATATCAATGCAGACAGAATTAATATATATATCCATATATGAATACATACACATTCCTTGCTGCATATCACAATATTTTCGTGTATATATAACACCGCTGACTGATATAGCAATGATAAATACTAATTGTATAACATATATAATTTTATTTTTGGTACTGTATCCAATCATTTTTATCTACTCATCTCCTGCATACACGGATTATCCAGCTTACATTCTGTTACAATATTTTATGTCATTGTCAAAATCCCAGACTTTGATGCCTACGAATTGTTTCGTGCTACGCACTCCCACAATTCTACCCAATATTCGCATATCGCGGGATTGTCATCCCACTTTTATGCTCATATTTGGGCGGGTCACAAGGTCTTTCACCCACTTATGAGCAAGCTCATGTGGGATTAGACCTTTTGACCCTAGCATCTTTATTTTAATTTATCACATTACCATATCTTTATTTTTCACAACAAACGACATCACAACATTCGTTAATAATATAATTATCAGCATTATAAATATATGTTTAAGCCATACATTAATATTAAGTACCTCCAGATAATAAGAATACGCTTTAACCTTTATTCCTAAAACATAAGCATATCTTCTGGACTTTGGAAATATTGCAGTTATCATACACATAGCACTTAAGATTATTGTCGAAAACAGTCTTTTTCCAGACAGCCAGTATATGACATCTGCTGCCATAACAACCATATACAACTGTAACATATTTATAAGCCACACTCTGATTATGACCCACACTATATTAATTGCAGGTATGAGTGTTTCCTGACCTGCCTGAATATCTGTACACTGACTTAACATTATTCCATAATATGTGTTAGTAAAAAATAAATCATCTGATACATTGGCATATATGTTTCCCTTATTCATAATATATGCCAGCACAAAAGACAGTATCATAGACCAAGTAAATGCAACAGAGCATATGATAAGTGACAGTTTCTGCTCATTAAACCACATTCCGGTTCTGCTTTTCTGTTTTATAACACATACATTTCTCATATATATGTCATAATGCATATGTAAAAATACCGAAATAATGACCGGAAGCAGTCCCAGATTGAGCATACTTGATGTACACCACACAACAATTCCATCAAGCGCACAGCTATATATACGGCTCATATTTTCGATCTGATTATATATCATATATGCTGAAACTATAATAGAAACCGATATTATAATATACATAATAAGTACTTCTCTTAACATTATGCCATATAAAGCAATCTGATTATTTTTCACATAAGCTTTTCGCATACACAACATCCCCTTTTTATTGTACTGGCAGTACTTTCATAACCTGATAATTACCAAGTTCTATACTTTGGATATAATAGTCAGTACTATAGTTATTGCATATATATACAAGTATGTACTTTCCAGTTTCGTAAGAATTAAGGCTGATATCTATATCTTTATCATATACTTTTTTATTTAAGGCGGCTGTATAATAATTATTTATATACTCCGGTGTTGTATTTATCCCCTGTTCAAGATTGAATAAATCAGACATTTCAAGATACAACTCTTTATCAGATGTATTTGTTATCTCAAGTTCAAGCTCTATGACACTATAATTATCCATAGGATTATATAACACCTGATATTGTGTATCAGAAGCCTTTTCCTCTTTATAATATTGAATATTATATACCTTTTCCTCATGAAGAATATCAAGCTGTCCAATCCTGTCACTCCACTCATCCCTTGTATAATCTGCTGCTGATAGTATCTTTACTGAATAATCTTTTTTATATAGAGTATCACTATCTTTAATTATCTTCATATCAGTACCAGGATATGTAATATTTACATAAACAATTCTTATAACCATAACAAGAATTACACCAATCAATAATCCAGCAGATATTTTGTCAACTGATATTTTTTTATTTTTCATAACTTTCACGCTTATAACACATCCCCTCTGACTCTTAAAAAAAACAGCATATTTACAACAAAAAGTCCTGCCAGTTGTATAATAAGTATATTAATATTATTTATATAAACATTATACATGTTAGCTAACCCAAGTAACGACATATGTTTAAGTCCCAGACCAATCGTAAGGAATACATGTTCTGAAAAATATAGTATAAAAGGAGTCAACGTTACTGCAAACCAGTTATCTTCTATATACACACATGTAAGACATATGCACGATAACAGTCCGAATTCAACAAATGTATATATAAGATAAATAATAACGTACAGTAACGGATAATTATAAAATACATTCTCAAAAACATTCCCTGTAACTACCGGATATAATCCCGTAGCACGAATTGGCGTTCCCCATGGAAGAAAGCACATGACTACCATAAGATTAAAAACTAATGGTATAACTGCTGCAAGTCCTGCTGATATAAATGTTACTATATATCTTGATATGTAATATTTTTTCTTTGTCATGCGAACCATAAACTGATTAATAAGTCCACTCTTTTTTTCCTTTAAATATTCTGTAGCATAGGGAATGACCGCCAGTATAGGTAATATTGCAATCCATACATTATAAAATGTACTTGATGCGCCATATCTTGGCATCCATATTTCTAGTGGCGTATCTACTTCATTCATCTTATTAATTATCATAGAAGCCATTTCGTCATTATGCATATACTTATACCAGTTAATAGCAATCGTAAATCCCGGAGTATCAACAAATGCAAGTACTGCCATAATGCATCCTAGAAGAATTACTATTACAAACTTCTTATTTAAAATTGCTCTTTTTAATTCTATCTTTATTACATTTAACATATTTTCTCCTTATGCGTACAAACATATCCAATCATGATTAACTTATTTTTATTATATAATCCGTATTATATCTCTGTTTTTTATTATATAATTTTTTAATCACAAGTCTTTGTTCATGTTCTTTTTTAATCAGCCACACAGCATTATACGTAACACTTGTACCTGCATCTATATATACTTCCCCTGTATCTTCATCTGTGACTATATTTTCTATCCTTTTTTCTCTTTCACTGATTATTTTTGATGTATAAAACAGCATATTTTCATCATATTGCCTATAAAGCATTTCCCCATAATTCTCATCCGGCAAATATAAAGATGTACTCCAGTCAATATTATATTCAAGGCTCATATCACTCAGGCTAACTATTCTTTTATGGGCGCCATCATTATATACAGTAATATTAACTATTATATATTCATACCCATCTGGTGCTATATTCCCATTATATTCACTCTGATAATTAACTTTATTTACCTGTCTTTCTTCAATTACATTCTCCACGCTTTCACCAACAATCTTTATACCTGGAGTTTCCACATTCCTTACATATGAAACCTTTTCCCTAACATCCTTTATAAAATATTCTTTAAATATATCATCACTTATAGCCTTCATTCCATCATATAACTCATCTGCATTTTCACCGCTATATGAAGATGGTAATGTATACTTCTCTTCTCCGGTAACATCTTTTCCACTGTTATTTGTTTTCACAATAATATTCACAATAAGTACAACCACACTAATAAACAGAATTATACTCAAACCTATTTCTATCCTGTATTTCTTCATTTTACCAGCTCCATTTAATTAACATAAGAAGTCATATATATTTTAATATTACAATACATTAATACGCTCTAAAATATCCAGTCTGCTCTGTCAAATCATCTCCGACACAATTAGCCCTTAATCCAGCATAATCATATCCCCATTCAACAACAAAATTACTAACACTTGCTACGCCATCACCATCTATTCTGTAAGTATATCCACCAGAACAATCTGAACATCCCTCACCTGATGAATTATTAGCCCCCATTGCCTGGTAATCCATTGAACCTGAACCCGAATCCACTACTAATGCTATAGATTTTGTAGTTGATTTTTCTGCAAAATCTGTATAATCATAATCTTCACCATAATATCCATATGTACTAACCGTAAAATTTGTCTTAACGTTTGATGCAAATACAGCTGTGAGTCCAGAGGCTCCTAACATTGTAGCCAATGTTACACCAACTATAATATTTCTTATCTTCTTAACTTTAATCATAAAAACACCTCCGTTTATTAATTGTAACCATATATAACTTTTTATGTTACATAGAAAATAACATAAAAGGACAATAAGAAACGTACAATGTAAAAAATAACCGTTTTTTTGTAAAAAATGACATACTCCGAATATATATCCCATCCGGACATATACTCAAAGTATGTCATTTTCACATTTTATATTTTATTGTATTTAATTTGCAAACACTTTTTTAATTCCAGCCTTTGAAACACAGACATATAACGCAGCAAATATCACAACTCCGCTTACTGTCTGGAATATAAGTCCCGGAAGAGCTACTAATGCAGCAGATATGCCATACAGGAATATCCTCACTAATGTATACGCACATATATGGAATATTGCCCCGACACCGACACCAATATATGGCATAATCTTATTATTCTTTCCAAGCTTAACCATAAATAAACCAATAATAAGTGCCCACATACTCTTTATGACAATCGTAGGAAGCACCCACACAGTATAACCGCCTATAAGGTCTGCAAAACCTGCTCCGATAGCACCTGCAAATGCGCCTTTTTTATAACCAAGCATAAACACTGTAAGAAGCATAAAACCATCACCAAAATGATTATATCCGAACGGCGAAGGAATTTTAAAGAAAAATGTTCCTATAAATATAAGTGCCGCCATAAGACCTGTAAGTGTAATATCCTTTGTTTTCATTATCATAGTCCTCTTATCATCTAATTATAATCATACTCCGTACAGGATATATCCACTCATATTCCGCATATATCCTGCACACTTAATAGAGAATGTCTATAGCTACTTAAGATAGCTAATTGTCAATTATACATATATCTGGATATATTAAAATATTCAATACACCGATAATATATAATGCCAACTGGCATTGTCAGTAATGTCAGTTGGCATATATACCTGATATTCAGTTGCACTTTGTTACATAGCTGTCATTATTTTTTACTCGAGATATATAATTATAGCTATTTCAAACTGTCCGTTTTCATATTCTTCAATCATTGAGCCATCATATTTATCAACAATTCTTTTTATATTATTCAAACCATATCCATGATTATCCTTATCGCCTTTCTTACTTATAATATGTCCATCTTCTTTCTTTATACCGCCATCATATAGGTTAGACATAGAAATATGTATCATTCCCGCAGTATATTTAATATTCAGACTTACTTTTGAATTATCTATTGCATTTTCTAAAGCATTATCAAGCAGATTACCAAGTATAATATTCACATCATATATATTTATTTTTAGATTTTCCGGTATTACAACCGATACAACTAACTCAAGACCTTTATTCATATATTTTTCAGCATAGAAATTCAAAATTCCGTCAAATGCTTCATTACATGTATTATATATATTCTGCGCACTTATAATCTCATCACTCATCTGCTGCAAATAATCTTTTGCCTGCTGAACTTTATCTTTCATAAGCAAATCGTTTATCTCTCTTATATGATGTTTCATATCATGCTTTATTGTTCTAATTTTCCTATTATTCTCAATATCATTTCTTATCTGCTGTTCATATATATTCATCTGTTGTTTTAATTCAAGATTTTCCCTTTCATATAAAAAACGGTCAAGCATGGACATATAAAAAATGTACAGCATAAAATAAATACTAATATAATAATACTGATTGTCAGTACTGCACTCCTTGAAACCACCATGTTCTTATACACAACATACAACACCGCAATACTTAATAATGCTGAAAATAATAACAAATACCATTGTCCTGACAAGTCTATCCTGCCATATGGATGAATTTTAAATAATTCCATGGCATAATTAGTTTTAGAAGAAACATATATTATATGCATGGTATCGTTATTTATATCATTACGTATATATTCACCTACATATATTCCATTATAATCCGGCATTTCTATATCAAGAAATAATATGTCCACGTCCACTTTTGCCGGAACATCTCTCATAAAATCTTCTACGCAATTCCATACATTTAACTGTACATTCAGACCTGCTATCTTAAAATAGTCCATTATAATACTTTCTAATTCTGAACATGTTGAATTCTCATCATCACATATACCTATCTGATAAATCATTCTTTTCTATCCCCTGATTTCATTTTCAATAAAGCCGGCTAATACTAGAATTGCAACAATCATCATTGAAATTACAATTATTCCACTCCAATACTCATTAGCTTTAATTAATAATATCACAAATATTAATACCTCACTACTTAAAAAAATTCTAACTTTTTTGCGAAGATATTTTCTTTCTGACCTTGTTAATTCATTATTAATATTATCAACAGGCGATAACAAAAATATTATAAAGACTGAAATAACACACATCATTATCTGAATACTATTATATATCGTATAATTCTTAATGATAATTAATCCCGATAAATATATAATACACGATAAAACAGCACACACTTTCTGGCTACTTGCATGATAGCCTCCAGCATATTGTCTTAACATAATAATTGATATCAGAAATACAATCCCCAAAGTCATTTTAAAAAATATCAAAAAATACTAGTCGCTCTCTGCTTAACATATTGCCAAAAAATATTTAAGTCTTTGTTTTCATATTTAAGAAATATAAGAGATATAAGTTTTAAAAGCAGCAGTCCGATTACCACACCAATACTGTTAAAGATAACATCATTTATATCTATTATTCTTATAGAAAAACCGCCTTGCACCAAGGCTTCCACGAGCTGTAACATTTCTATTAATATTGAAAAACATACTCCAGAAGCGAACAATCCTCTCTTTGATTTAAACTTATATATAAATTGTACTCCAATTCCATAAGGAATAGTCATTAATATATTTAAAACACTTGTTTTATTTAAACAGTTTTTAAACGGAATAATATTTACTGAGGCAGCTAAATTATTCGGAAAACTAATTCCTATGTAGAATGGAAATAATGTTAATTTTATTACATTTGCAAGATATACAAATGCAATAAAAGAAAAAATAATCCATATTATATCTCTATTCTTAATATACACAATTATATCAACAATAATATATATTACAAATAATATAGCAATAGTTAATAAATCAAAATCAAAAATCATTTATAGCTCCATTAATTATAAATTTTTCCACTTCCGGCAATATCATACCCATCGTCATTAACTTTAAAAATCTGCAAATAATAATTTCCTGAATTTTCTTCCTTCGTAATGATAGAAACCTATCCTTATGATTTCTTCTTTATTATATTAACATAACTATGCATTTTTATTTCATATCAGGTATAACTTACATACAAAAAGGTATAACTTACATTTAAAATAAAAATGTTCTTAATGCCTATATTTCTGACATCAAGAACATTCTTAGTTTATCTTTAATTATTCGTAACCCCCTCTACGATACATACGCATACGTATCAACCTGCAATTCCATATATCATCCCGGTTATACTGGATTTTGGAGATACAGTTTTTTTTACATAATTATCAGTCATTGTACAATATCAGATACAATTTACATATAAAAAGATAGCTTCTATATCTTAATTCCGACATAAAAGCTATCCTTCTTAAATCATATATTATAATTATTCAATTTTATACCGCAAGAGTTTTTTCTAATAATGCATTTGTGCTTAATGAATAGGCAGAACAGCAACATACTTAAACATCATAACAAAGTGGCATATACTTCCTGCCATAACAAAAAGATGAAATATCTCATGTGAACCAAAGTACTTATGACTAGCATTAAATGCCTTTAGCTTAAGCGCATATATAACTCCGCCTATAGTGTATATAATTCCTCCTGCAAGAAGCCATATAAAAGCTGCTTTTGGAAGTGCATTGATAATCTGTGTAAATGATAAAACACATGCCCAGCCCATGATTATATAAAGTGATGATGATATCCATCTTGGGCATGTAACCCAGCACAGCTTAAATATTATGCCTATAACTGCTATTCCCCATACAAGCGCAAGAAGTGCATAACCTGTAGTGTTATGAAGCACAACAAGGCACACAGGTGTATATGAACCTGCAATCATAACTGATATCATACAGTGGTCGAGTTTTTTAAGAATTCTGTTAATCTTTGGTGTTGCATCAACTGTATGATAAGTTGTGCTTGCCGCATATAGAAGAATCATAGTTCCTATAAATATAGACAAAGATATAACATGTATCATATCCGGTGCTGACAATGCCTTTATGATAAGCGGCGTTGCAGCAAAAAGTGCCATAATCATCGCAATAAAATGTGTAATAGCACTTCCCGGTTCTTTAATCTTCATATGTGAAACATTTTCCTTAAGCTTTTCCATAATAATCCTCCATTCTTGCGTGTGAAAAATCTTATTTTTCACACTATCCTCCAATCCTTTTAAAGCAAATATAAAAGTTTGTTTTACTTTGCCATGTAGTTTTAATTACTACGTGTCATTATAATAGCACTATGTTTTTAAAAATGCAATACTACATATTCCAAAAAATATAAAAAAACACAGGCTTTGTTCTATCTATGTATGCATATCTGTGTATGCACGATAGATAAAACAAAGCCTGTGTTTTATTATTATGTATTAAACTTTATCCAGTTTTTTAATAATTATCTTTTTAGAAAATTACTTTATATATTTCTCTATTCTTTCTTTCATCTGCTCTTCGCCCATAATATGAACGATAGTCCATAGGTCAGGTGTGTTAGCACGTCCTGTTACGGCTATTCTTACAACCTCAGCTATATCAGATACATTGCCCTTGTAATTCTCTGGGTTGGCCTTGTAAGCCTTCATATCTGATGCAAAGCCATGCTCGTCAGCTATTTCCTTAAGCTTATTAAACCATGCTGAATTATCATCGTTGTGGTCGTACTTTGAAAGATAAGTCTTTAATATATCGCTTACCATATCCTCATCAAGTCTGAACTCATCTTTTTCATCATTAGAAGCGCTATCAAAGAAATATGCAATAAGCTCAAATATCTGCTTTGCATACATAAAGTCTTTTCTTCTTCTCTTAGCACCAACACCCATATAAAGACGAAGAATCTGTAACATTTTTTCCTTATCTGCAAACCACATATCTACATTTTCAGGTGCATTTTCTTTAGCCCAGTCATATAAGAAATCATATAACTCATCTTCTGAAAGCTTAGATAACTCATTCTTACAAATGTTGTGTAACTTATCCTTATCAAAAAGTGCTCCGGACTGACTCATCTTATCTACAGAGAATGGGAATTCATTAATATCCTTATCAGGGAACTTCTCATGCCACTCCTCAAAGTTAGAGTTAAGAAGTGTAAGAAGATATACCTTCATAGTGTATGGATGATATCCATCCTTTCTATAATAATCAAGCGAAAGCTCTGGGTCCTTTCTCTTTGATAGCTTTCTCTTTCCGCCTGTTTCCTCATCAAACTTCATAAGATGCGCTGTATGCGCGTATGCTGGCATCTTAAAGCCAAGAAGGTGGAATAATTCATAATGGATAGGAGCTGATGCAAGCCACTCACCACCACGTACAACAACAGTTGTTCTCATAAGATGGTCATCTATCGCATGTGCAAAATGATATGTTGGAATACCATCCTTCTTTAAAAGAACTATATCATGGATATTTTCTGGAAGCTTAATCTCTCCCTTTATTGCATCAACAAATGTAATCTCCTTATCAGGACTTCCCTGAGAACGAAGTCTAAGCACATATGGCTTTCCAGCTTTGATATTAGCCTCTATCTCCTTATATGAAAGATTACGGCAGGTTGCATACTCTCCATAATAGCCTGTAAGCACCTTTTTTTCTTCCTGCTCTGCTCTTACCTTATCAAGCTCTTCCTCTGTACAAAAGCATGGGTAAGCAAGTCCTCTTTCTACAAGGCTCTTGGCATATGTATGATATATTTCAACTCTCTGCCTCTGGAAGTAAGGTCCATACGCATTTCTTGGATCAGAATCATCAAAGCCTGCACCTTCATCGAATTCAATATTAAAATATCTTAATACATTGATGATAGTTTCAACTGCTCCGTCAACCTTTCTCTTCTCGTCAGTATCTTCTATTCTAAGATAGAACACGCCCCCATTCCTATGTGCAATTCTTTCATCTGCAAGTGCACTATAAAGGTTACCAAGATGAATAAAGCCTGTTGGGCTTGGTGCCATACGTGTAACCTCTGCCTTATTTGGAAGCTTTCTATATGGAAACTTTTCCTCGTAATACTCTGGTGTATTAACCACCTCTGGAAACAATAACTCTGCTAACTTCTGGTTATCCATGTTTATCCTCATTTCTGCGCACGTTTTTCTTATATAAAGCTTGTGCCGTGTGCGCACAGACACAAATCCCGCGTGTGATAAATAATTTTCCACACTAATCTTGCGCTTGTACTGTTATCTATATTTAAACACAGTATTTTATTTTACACATTTTCTGTTGATTAATCAACCTTTTACCACTTATTTCTTATAACGTCACCCGATTCATATAATATTACAAGCAAGCTCATGTAGGTTTAGACCTTTTGACTCTGGTATCATATATTTAATATATTATATATAGCATAAGCCAGTCCATCATCATCATTAGACAGAGTGATATAATCTGCTGCTTCCTTTAACGCATCACACGCATTGCCCATAGCTACTCCTGCTCCTGCGAATTCTATCATGTCACAATCATTATCCGCATCACCAAATGCTGCTATATTCTTTCTATCAATACCAAGTCTGTCTGCCAGGAACCTGACCCCGGATTTCTTACCAGCATCCTTATATGAAATCTCAATAAGCTGTTTTACTGAACTAGTAATATATATATCTGGATCTTTTTCATATAATTCCTTGATTATCCTATTCTTTAATTCATCATCATCAAGCACAATATCTATACTGTCCAGTTCATGCTTATGCTCATATATAAAGCTTACTATATCCTCTTGAAGAGTTCTTGTACTTCTCACATATTCTATTGCCTTAGGTGTTGCACCAAACTTTACCGGATCAGCCATATACTCCTTAGATGCATATGCCTTTCCCCTTATGAATGCTTCGTAGGTGACCGGATATCCGACAGTATTATTAATTATCCCAGCTACTGAAGATTCCTTAAGCACATATGAATTAAGACATTTCTTATCCTTTATCTCGTATACAGCCGCACCATTGCTTGTTATCGCATATTCTATTCCAGGTATTGTAACAACCTCTGAAGGAAGCGTATCAAACGCCCTTCCACTTGCAATACACACATGTATTCCTTTACTTATAGCATATTCTACTGCCTGTCTGTTAGCTAAAGATATATGTCCATCCGACTTAAGCGTTGTTCTGTCAAGATCAAGTGCAATCAGCTTAACAGGCTCTTTATATACATTAGTATTCATTAATCCTCACTACTTTCCTGATAATCTGCCAAAGGCATACTTTATTATATAGTAAGCTGATTATTTTTCCAATTACTTTTATGTAGAATAAATGTAGAATTTGCAATAAAACTAATATAAAAAGGACCACCGCAAAAAGAATATTCACATAATACATAGAATTGTAAACTTAATTCTAAATATATAATATGCAAATAATTCTTATTGCGATAGTCCTTTATCTATGCCTTCTTACTCCAGAAATCAACTGGCTCATATTCCTGAAGCTTTGCAAGAAACCTTAACCTTTCAAGCTCCTCCTGAATAATATCCAATGTACTCTCATCCTGTGCAGCTATTGTATGATAATGGTATCCTGAGGTTACATTCATAAGAAGTGTTGAACTTCCATTATTGATTTCTTCCATATATGCCTTTATATCACGTCTTGAATGAATATTAAGCTCCGCCTTAACCACACCATATACCTTATGATACACGAAAACATCCTTAACCCATCCGCCCATATCCACTATGGCATTAAGTTCCTTCTCTACATCTGCATTGGTATGCTTAACCTTGACTATTCTTGTATATTCCTTATTTCCTCTTATAACATAACCTCTGTTAGTTGAATATACATCATAAGATGCGGCTCTTATAAGTGCTATGTCCTGCACAATAACCTGACGGCTTACATTAAGCTGATTAGCGAGTGCAACACCTGATACAGGTGTATCACTTCTGCTAAGAATATCTATTATTTTTTCTCGTCTTAACTGTCCATTCATAACCTGGCTTCACCCCTGCATTTACTTTACTTATATTAATTCTAACACTTATCGTTGTAGACAGCAAGCCCTATGATCCGCTCTATGCTTTATGCTGTGAACAGCCTGAATCCTGCTATATAGCACATATAACATTAGTCAACCGGATGAAGATTCTTAAGCGAAATATCCATTATAGGAGCTGAATGTGTAAGTGCACCACTTGATACATAATTAACTGAAAGCCCTGACAGCTTGGCAAGATTCTCTTTGGTCATATTACCTGATACCTCTACCTCTGCCTTGCCATCTATTATTCTCATAGCCTCAGCCATAGTATCATGGTCCATATTATCAAGCATGATTATATCAGCACCTGCTTCTACAGCCTCCTTAACCATATCAAGTGTTTCAACTTCAACCTCTATCTTTCTTACAAATGGAGCATACTCCTTAGCAAGATTTATTGCCTCTTTAACTCCGCCTGCTGCACCTATATGGTTGTCCTTAAGAAGTACACCATCTGTAAGGTTATATCTATGATTATTACCACCACCGACTTTAACTGCATACTTTTCAAAAAGTCTGTTGTTAGGTGTTGTCTTTCTTGTATCAAGAAGCTTGATTCCTGTACCCCCAAGCAGCTTTACTACTTCACTTGTATAAGTAGCTATACCACTCATTCTCTGAAGATAGTTAAGAGCTGTCCTTTCGCCACATAAAAGAACCTTAATATCTCCCCTTACAACTGCAAGAAGCTGTCCTTTCTTTACTCTATCTCCATCAGCCGCCTTAAGTTCAACCTCTGTATTCTCATCTAATAATGTAAACACTCTTTCAAATATCTGAAGTCCGCATATAACTCCATCCTGCTTACATATAAGATTCACCTCTCCCTTTCTAGGTACAGGCATAACGCTGTTAGTTGAAACATCCTCACTTGTAATATCCTCTCTTAATGCACTTAATATTAATGGGTCTGCATTTAGTCTTAACGTAACCTGATCAAACATTTTATAATCTCCTCGCTGTATATATTAATAATAAAATTTTATTTCATAATAATCCGTATGATTTATAAATATGTATTATATACCATATTATAATTATCCCAAACTTCTGATCATGCTGTCTTCTTAGCTGCATCAGCTTCGTCTATTTTCTTTCTTACAAGCCCGCTGTAGTACTTATCCAGCTTTTCTTCATCCTGATATTGATTTATATCTGTATTTTTAACATATTCATCGGCAGCAGCATCTAATATATCAGAAAGTTCATGCTCTGTCATATTATGTGCTGCTCTCTTTGCAAACACAAGGCTTTCAAGAAGCGAATTACTTGCAAGTCTGTTTCTTCCATGAACACCATTACATGCTGTTTCACCAACTGCATATAGTCTGTCCATAGAGGTCTTACTTTCGTAGTCTACCTTTATTCCTCCCATAAAGTAATGCTGTGCCGGAACTACTGGTATACACTCCTTAGTAACGTCATACCCCTGTTCTAAGCAATGCTGTACTATATTTGGAAAATGTGTCTTTAGCTCTTCTTCTGGAATTGTACGAAGATCCTCCCACACATAATCTGTCCCATCCTTTTTCATCTGCTCATATATAGCCTTTGTAAGCAGATCTCTTGGAAGAAGCTCATTCACAAAACGATTTCCATTCTTATCATACAGCTTTGCGCCCTCACCTCTTACTGACTCAGATATAAGAAAGCTTCTGTCTTTATCATTCTTTGAATAAAATGTAGTAGGATGTATCTGAACATAATTAATATCCTTTATTGCAACATTATGCTTAATAGCAGCTGCAACTGCATCTCCTGTAAGGTGTCTGAAATTCGTTGAATGACGATATAAGCCTCCTATGCCTCCAGCTGCAAGTACTGTTACATCTGCCTTAACATTTACAATACTGCCATCCTCAAGTCTGATTACAGCACCAAGACATTCATTATCCCTGGATATTATATCTAACATACGCGTATTTTCAAGCAGAACAACATTAGGAAGTTCTCTTACTCTGTCAAGTAAATGACTTGTTATCTCTTTTCCTGTTACATCCTCGTGAAATATGATTCTGTTACTGCTGTGGGCACCTTCCCTTGTATATGCAAGATTACCATTTTCATCCTTCTTAAAGTCTGCTCCTGCAGCTATTAAATCCTTTACAACATCTCTTGATGAACGAATCATTATCTCTACCGATTTCTTATCATTCTCATAATGCCCTGCTTTCATGGTATCTTCAAAATAATTATCATAGTCGGCATCATCCTTTAACATACACATGCCACCCTGTGCAAGAAATGAGTCACTGCTTTCAGCATCTGACTTTGTTATCATAAGTATTTTCTTATCTCTTGGAAGATTAAGGGCAAGATAAAGTCCTGAACATCCACAACCTACTATTAATACATCTGTTTTCATACTTTTCACTTTATTCTCCATTCTGCCATGTTTTCCATATACTAAGTCTGCTTTCATGACTATGATTATCCGGCAATACTTCTGTTTTTATTTTGCTGCAAGCTCAAGCATCTTGTTAAGAGGCTTCATGGCATAATCCGCAAGCTCTTTATCTACAAACACCTCATTAGTATCATTTTCAAGAACATCTAAAACCTTTTCTAATGTTACCTTCTTCATATTAACGCAGACCTGGTCAGGCTTAACTGTGTAAAGTTTCTTATCAGGTGCTTTCTTTCTTATTTCATTGAACACACCATCAACAGTTCCTATTATGAATTCATCTGCCTCTGTATCCACTACATAATCTATTATTCCTGATGTACTTCCAACATAATCTGCAAGCTCTAACACATCCTCTGTACACTCTGGATGTGCTGCGAACTTAGCCAATGGATGCTCTGCTTTCGCCTTTTCTACCATCTCCTTAGTAATAACTACATGTCTTGGGCAGCAGCCATTATTGAATATAAAATTCTTATCCGGACATTGCTTTGCCACAAAATGTCCTAAATTCCTGTCTGGAATAAAGAATATATTCTTGTTAGGCAGATTCTTTACTATCTTAACTGCATTAGATGATGTAACACATACGTCAGAATATTTCTTCAGTTCTGCTGTTGAGTTAATATAACAGACAACCGCAAGGTCATCATACTCCTCACGAAGCTTAAGTATTTCTTCCTTATCAGCCATATGTGCCATAGGACAGTCCGCATTCATATCCGGCATAAACACCCTTTTATCCGGATTAAGTATCTTGGCACTTTCCCCCATGAACTCAACACCTGCAAATATAATTCTGTCCTGATCAACCTTTGTAGCCACCTTGCTTAAATAAAATGAATCGCCAATATAATCAGCTATATCCTGTACATCCTCATCTACATAATAATGTGCAAGAATAACTGCATTTTTTTCTTTCTTTAACTTTTCGATATCACTTACTATAGACATATGTATCTCCTTTTTCGATAAATTCCTGTTGTTTATCAAAGTGCTTTTTTTAATGTTCATGATGTATGCCTCAATTAACAACACATTTAAGATTTGAAATTTCATTTACAAATTTTACAAAGTATACTACATAACTTTACATGTGACAAGACAGTTGTAAATATTTTCTGTAAAAATACAATATCAGAATATGTCAAAATAAAATGTAGACATTTTAAGAGTAATTTAAAAGATTTTCTATGTAAAAGAGCGGATATGCCTGTAAAACTGCACTTTTACAGCTATAACAGCTTTCACAAACAGCTCAAAAAATGCCAATATTTTCACTAAAAATGTCTACATTTTTATTTTGATAAGTATTTTGGATTTAGGTTATTGACTTATAATCTATGGTAGACTGTTTAAACGATCTTGCTTCTTCCAATGTTACATCATTAGGAAGAATTCCAAATATTAAACAAATCGCACGATTTTATCAATACAATAAAACCGTGCGATTATTATTTAAAATTTATTTAACCTAATTTACAAATATTTTTTACAGCCAATAAAATGTCTTATCCCCACACCTTTTTGGCAATTTTCTTAACAAGTCTTAACTTAGCCCACTGCTCTTCTTCTGTAAGCTTGTTTCCTATCTCACAGGATGCAAAGCCACACTGTGGACTTAAGCACAGTCTTTCAAGTGGTATATACTTTGCAGCTTCGTTTATTCTGTCAATAATAACCTGCTCATCCTCTAACTCTGGAGACTTTGTTGTTATAAGTCCTAATACGACCTTCTTATCACCTGTAACATTCTTAAGTGGCTCAAAGCCTCCTGAGCGCTCATCATCGTACTCCAGATAATATGCGTTAACATTCTCCTTAGCAAAAAGTGTAGCGGCAACCCCCGTATACGCACCGCTGCTTGCATATGTCGAATGGAAATTACCACGGCATACGTGGGTGTTAATCACCAAATCCTCTGGTTTTCCTTCTATTGACTTATTATTGATATCAAGAAGTGTATTCTTAATCTTTTCAAGTCCCGCTGGTGTTGTCCCAAAGAATTTACATGCAGATTGATCTACCACCATTCCCCATGAACAATCATCAAACTGAAGATTACGACAGCCTGCCGCATATACATCCTTTATGAATTCCTTATATCCGTTTGCTATATCCTCTGCCACCTGCTCAGGTGTATCATAGAACTTCTTAGTATTTCCCCAGGCAAAAGGCATAATCATCTGCTCTAAAAACTGCGCTGGTGCTGGTATTGTAAGCTTTGCGACCGTATCCTCATCCTCAAACTGCTGCACGAACTTAAAATGTTCTATAAATGGATGTGTCTTATACACAATCTTTCCTGTAAGATATGTATCATCTATCATAGCAGCTTCTCCGTGGAATGGAAGACCTGTTTCTGTCTTGGAATGGCCTACTCCATCAAATGCCCACATAAAATCAAGATGCCATGTGGCTCTTCTGAACTCTCCATCTGTTATTGCATGAAGTCCAACTTCCTTTTCTTTCTTTATAAGCTCTGTTATCGCCTCATCCTCAACACTTTTTAACTCTTCTGCTGTAATACTGCCAGCCTCATAATCTCTTCTTGCTTTCTTTAAACTTTCTGGTCTTAAGAAGCTTCCTACGTGATCAAACTTAAATGGTGTACTTGCCATATTATCCAACTCCTGCCTTTCCTTTATCTTGTATATTGTGATTCTTTTTACTAAATATAACTTTATATATTGTCTGAATCTGCAATAGTTTTTCGTTGGACTTAATATAACATCTGACTTACACCTTGTATAATACATAAACTTTTATGTTTGCCATAGTTTAAAGCTATGGCAAAACGCACCTCTTCAACGCCTCCACATATATCTCCCCTAATCGACTAAGGGATATATTCCTATGCGTGATATATCCAATATGCATCCCACCTTCTCCTTCAAGTGGTACTGCTATTATATCTTTTCCATTAAGTTCTTTATCTATAACACCGCTGCATACTGTAAAACCATTTAGTCCAATCAACAGGTTAAAAAGAGTAGCCCTGTCACGGACTCTTATATTCTTTTTCTTTTCTTCAACTGAAAATATTTCCTCAGAATAATAAAATGAATTATGCTCTCCCTGTTCAAATGAAAGATACGGATAATCCTGCAGCTCATTCATTGTAACCTTATTTCTGTCTGCCAGTGGATGTTTACGGCTAATGAATACATGTGGCTCTGCCTGCATAAGCTCGTGAAATACAAGCTTGTGCGACTTAATCTCCTTTTCAAGAACAACTCTGTTGAAATCATTCATATAAAGCACGCCTATCTCACTTTTCATCATAGCAACATCCTCAATAATCTCATAAGTCTGTGTTTCCCTCAGACTAAAATCATATTCATCATGTCCGTATTTTTCAATAAGGTCAACAAAGGCATTGACAGCAAAGGAATAATGCTGCGTGGATACACAGAATTCCTGCTTTCCGCCATTTCCTCCCTTATATCTGTCCTCTAAAAGTGTGGCTTGTTCTAATACCTGCCTTGCATAACCTAAGAAATCCTCTCCATCCTTTGAAATATGTATTCCTTTATTGGTCCTGTCAAATATTGTTATATTCATCTCTTTTTCAAGCTCGTGAATTGCATTCGTAAGACTTGGCTGAGAAATAAAAAGCCTTGAAGCTGCCTCAGTTATTGTGCCGGTTTCTGCTACCATTATTATATATTTTAATTGTTGTAATGTCATATTAACCACCATTTCCAAATAATTTACCTTGATGCTTTTTCACATACCTGCATTGCCTCATCCAAATTATTACTTAAGTACCGAAAAATAATCTTTATAATTAAACTGCGTAACTATGCTGTTATTATCATGTCACAGCTTTCACGTATTTTGCAAGTATCAAAATACTTTTCTTCTCTTGGAATCCACACACTCTTAAAAGCTTCCAGATTCGCAGGATTACGTGCTTTTAACCGTTTTATTTGCAATTCCTTGGAAACATCCATAAAAACACATAGTTTATAAAAGCTCCTAAGCTTAGGATGGCAGCTATATGAACCTTCTATAACCGTTATCACATTACTATTTATCTTCTGTGTCCTCATGTATCTGTCATTATGGCAATCATAAGGTCGGTAAACTGCATTTATTCCTTCTGTCAGGGGAATAAGGATTTCATCTGTCAATCTTTGAAAGTCTATATTACCACCTGGCTGTTTCATTACAGCTTCCGTTCTTTTCTGCATTGGAAGATAAAAATCATCAATATGTATCACATTACATTCATATTCCTTTTTCAGGCGTTCTGCAAATGTAGTCTTTCCTGCTGCACAGCGTCCATCTATTGCCATAATAAACGGCTGCTTAGATGATATTTCTTTTAATAACACACATAAATCCTCATATTTATTCATATATAATCCTCATAATATCATATGTTACTTTTCTTTTGCGCTCATTACATCATAATTTTTTCCTATAATACATATATGAGTAAATTGCTGGAAGAATACAAGGAATAACAGCTGCTGCAATGATTATCCATATATTTTTAAGTGGTGATGTAATTATTAGTACTATCCCTCCGATTACCATACATTTTCCGCCAAATCTATGCGTATTGAACCAGTTATCTGCATCGTTTAATGCCCATGAAACACGAAAACCTATCGTATAGTTCTGCTTAATCTTAGGTATAAAATTACCTAATATAATATATAAGACTCCAATAAGAAGTGAACTAAAAAATCCCATATCCAACTGATATCCAAGATTATATCCATAGACAGCAGTACAGACAGCAATAGATGTTAATGGACATATCCACATAACTATTAAACGCATTTTGCCATTAATATTTTTTGCCTTTGGATCTATAGAGGCTGCTATTATGCATATCAGGTGTACAGCTAATAATATAGCTGGAAGTCCAACAACTGCAAAGCCCTTAGATGAATAACCATCCGGCTGGTTATTAGCTCCCCAATGTGTTACGACCGTATCTGGTAACTGATTCCATAACAATAATCCCATAATAATGGGAAGAAGTATTATTCCTAATGTAATTAACAGCATTTTTTTATTTTCTTTAATCATATTATTTTTCTCCTTTAAATTCACTAATCCATAACATAAGCTCTTCAAGAACAGATGCATTAAGCTCATAATAAATAAACTTTCCTTCACGTTCGTCCCGAATTAGATCAGCCTCCTTTAATACCGATAAATGCCTTGAAATAGCCGCACCAGATACTGAAAAATGATCACTAATCTCTCCTGCCGATAAGCGCGAATGTTTAAGAAGCTTAAGTATCTCACGCCTTGTAGGATCTGCAAGTGCCTGAAGTGTATTCTGTAATGCCAAATTAACACCTCCCTGCTTGATATTTAATATCAACATTTAACATTTAACTTAAATGTTAAATGTATTGTAACACAACCTATAAATATGTCAAGTAAAAAAAGCCAGACCAAAAAACGGTCTGACTGCTGCTATGTATTCATAGCTTCCTTAATTTCAAACACCTTGTCAACCTCTTTCCACCCCTCACATCTTATAAATCTGTCATCAGGAAGTTCTTCACGTATATTCCATGGCCGGTTAAATACTGCAATCCTGCAGCCTTCAAAGTGCGAAACATGCCAAAAAGCAGCCGGCGAATCCTCCACTGCAAAGTCAAAAGACATTTCATATAGCTGCTCTAATGTCAGATTATAAACATAATCCTGCTTACAATTTTCACGCCCATATTTATCCACACAATATAAAGGCACTCTTTCAAGCTTGTGTTCATTAAGCCAGTGCCTTGATGGTTCATATGAATTAAATGGTCTTCCAGTAATAATAAAAACCTCATGTCCCATATCAACCCACTTATTAATCGTCTCTGATGCTCCTGGCGTTTCCTCATAATTCAGAAGATTATCCGGAAAATGTCCTGCTTTCATCAATTCTTCATATTGACTATCCGTTAAATCAAAGGTTTTCTTAAGATTGAAAAACTGTACCTCCCTGTATGGTACATTTATACCAAACATTTCTTTTGCAATTCTTGTAAAAGCAAGTGCAGTTTCACATAACACATCATCAAAATCTATATATATTCTCATCTGTTATTTACTCCTGTATGTCTTTCACCCACCTATGAGCGGGCTCATGTGCATTTAGGCCTTTTGACCCTTGTATCATTATATTACTATATTTTAAAAAATCCCTCAAGCAGACATAGTTGTTCTTTCTACTATCTGCTTGAGGGAAATATTAACTGGTATAACATATGTAAAATCTGTTTTTATTATGAACGGTGATGAAGCTCCTGTACAGTCCTGCTTATCTCTTCCCTGACCTTTTCATCCTCCTTAGGAATCTTGTTCAGCTTTTCAAGAAGATCTGCAGTGTTATGCTCACAACCGACTTTTCTTAATGACTCACATGCTGCAAACACAACATCCTCATCATTATCATCAATCAGCCTTAACAAAAGATCAACACTACTGTTATTATCATTAGTTCCTAGTTCCTTTGCAAGTGCAAGCTTTTCTTCCTTTGTGCCATGTACATAATCTGCCAGCACATAAAAATCATTTTTCTTTACAAGATGCTCTATCTTTTCACTAACTGTCTTTTTCTTAAATAACATATTCATTTCCTCGCTTTCATGCTAAAGGTTAAAAACCGCATACCCAAAAAACGATATGTAATAATCAGCCTCTTTCTTATAACTTATTATATTATCGCGCTTAAGATATGTAAAATGTATATTTTATATAACACTTATATAATATTTACATATACATTTTTTATGGTTATACTATATCTTGAATGAAGAATTGCATAAATTGCAGAACAATGGAGCAATCCTAAATCATGAAAGGACAATAATACAATGACACTTGACTATTACAGAATATTTTATTATGTGGCCAGATATAAAAGTTTTTCAAAGGCTGCCCAGATTCTTGGCAACAACCAGCCTAATATAACAAGATATATCAATCTTCTTGAACATGAACTTGGATGCAGCTTATGTGTACGAACTCACAAAGGAATATCACTGACTCCTGAAGGCCAATTATTATACGAACACGTTGAAGCTGCCATGTATCAGCTAAAGAATGCACAGGATGCCCTTAAGAAAAAACAGAGCCTTGAAAGCGGAACTATAACTATCGGAGTTAGTGACACTGCACTCAGACTTTATCTCTCAGATAGACTGGAAAATTTTCTTTCTCTATATCCTAATGTAAGGATTAAACTCACTAACAATTTCACCTCTCAGGCCATAACCGCTCTTGAAAATGGATTTGTTGACTTCTGCATTATCACTACACCATTTTCAATAGACAAAACATTTACGCAGAATACTTTATACTCATTTGAGGAAATATTAATAGGTGGGAAAAAATATGCCAACCTTTCAGAGAATATACTTGACATTAATGATTTAAGTTCTTATCCTTATATATCATTAAACGAAGCCTCTGGTTCATATTCACTATATTCAGAATATTTTTATAATAATCATCTGCAATTTGAACCTGAGATGCTTGTATATTCAACTGACCAGATTATCCCTCTTATCCGTGCCAATCTGGGACTTGCCTTCTATCCAAAAGAGCTTGCTGCTGATGAGCTTAACAAAGGAAACATCTATAACATAAAGCTAAATGAACCTGTACCACAAAGGCAGGTGTGCCTTATACAGAACCCTAAAAGAATTCAGAGCATTGCTGTAAAACGCTTTATAGATATATTGCTGCAGTAAGGCAGTGTTTTTATAATCCCATGGGTTATATTACCTGCAGTTACAATCCATGGGAAGCCTTCTGATAGTCTGTGAGCTTTTCATACATCTGCTTTATATATCCATCCTCTTTAGAATTCACAAACACTGTTTTATTGCTGCTTTTTATCATAAGCACCGGAGAATAGCCATCCCATATAAAAAGCATACATTTACCATATGTCCTGCCCTTATAATTACCTATATCATATTCGTTAGTAGAGCCTCCATTAGTTCTTGTAAAGTTATCCTTAGGCATCTCATTAAAAAGCTGTACTTCCTGTATGTCGTTTATATTTATACTACATTTATAACCTCCTCCTGCTGCCATAAATGTATCATCTGCTATATAAACATTCATCTTTACATGTATAAATGGAACAAGTACCGCCACAGTAAATATGCATGAAGCTGTTATAACAACAGTAAGTATTCCTACAAGAATCTGTGCGCCTCTGTTCGCATAGTTAAATGCATAATTCATGTCATACATTCTGTTCTTTATAAGCATATGTCTATCATTAGGATTGTAATAAAATCCGTACTTCCAGTATTCATCATCATCTACATACAACGGTGTATCATCGGCTGCCAGTACCTCTGTTCTTTTTCTTCCTGCCACAACGAAAAACACTATCATAATTATACTTCCAGTAAAATTAACGATTGAATATACAATAATATCAGCTCCATACAAAATACCATGCAGCATATACTCTGTGGCAATATAACTAAATGCTATCGTATTAAACAGGCTCATCACTATAAGTCCAAGTGATACATATCTTTTATATATCTGGTTCATTGTTATATTAACATCGGAATTCTCACTATATACTGTGCGTTCTCTGGAATTAACATATATATTAAATATATACAATATAACCGCTACTACAATTGATACTATAAAATATATATTCATATCTCTGAATAACATATCTGAATGTCTCACAAGAACAACTGGTATATATATAACTGCTGTCAGTACTATAAGCATCCAGTGATACTTCATACTAACAGAGGTCTTTCCATTAGAAGCTGAAAGCCTTGTATCAATATATACTTTTTTCTGTTCCTCAATAAGCCAGCCATTTTTCATCTTAAGCTCATACATTTTCCTGTGACCGACTATGACAATAAGCTGTATTCCTACGGTATATACGAATATCCACAATATATATATGAATATCGATATAATCATATTCACAACACATATACCACATATTACAATCGATAATACGATATTAATATTGTTAAATACATTAAACTGCTTTTTTGTCCTGCTCATCAAAGAAGTTACTTCTGCATCTTCTTTCTTCTCTGCTGGTATATGCACTCCCAGATACATACCAGCCTTATATTCAAAGCTTGACACCATCGTTAATCTCATAATCATTATTATAAATAAATTGGTTACAAAAAACATAACTGCCATAAATATTTCCATATATGCTCCAATCCGCAGCGAAGGAGGATGTTAACCTTTATATTCGCTGCTTTTTCTTTTACACTCATTATATTATAATTTACTCAGTTATAACTTGCTTCTCTTCTACACATTTCATCTTAGAATATATCTTGTCACACATATTAAGAAAATCTTTTTTATCCATACCTGTTATACTTGCTTCTGCTGACAACAGTTCAAGTTCTGCTTCCAACTTTTCCCGGAACACAATATCCATATCAATATTCTTAGCAACAACAGCACCATGTCTTCTGTCTATATTTATATAGCCTTCTGTCTTTAATATCTGATATGTCTTATTGACTGTCATTGTATTAACGCCTGCATCTTCTGCTAACTGCCTTACTGTTGGAAGACTTTCACCAGGCTTTAACTCGCCATGTCCTATTCCCATAACTATCTGGTTACGCAGCTGGACATATATTGGAATACTGCTGTTCATATCTAATTCGATAATCATAATATCACATCCTCTTTAAAATGCATTTTTGTATCATTTGTATTATTTATTATAATACAAATGATATAATTGTCAATAAATTATCACATTTATGTTTTCCAAATCCTGCTCACTCACTCCTGCCTATCCATCCGTCAATAGCATAAAAAGAAAGGTAAGTGTCTGCTTAGCAGCCGCCTACCTTTCTTTTGCATTCATTACTACTTATTTTACTTATCTTCCAGCCAGTTTATCTATAATATTTCTGGCTACATATACACCACTAGCTGAAGCATGTGAAAGTGAATGTGTTACACCACTTCCATCACCAATTATATATAATCCCTTGTATTTAGTTTCAAGATTATTATCAATCTCAACTTCCATATTATAAAACTTGACTTCCACACCATAAAGAAGTGTATCATCATTGGCAGTACCAGGTGCTATCTTATCAAGTGCGTATATCATCTCTATGATACCATCAAGAATACGTTTAGGAAGCACCAGGCTTAAATCACCAGGTGTTGCCGCAAGAGTTGGCTTTACAAGTCCTTCCTCTATTCTCTTTTCAGTACTTCTTCTTCCTCTCATAAGGTCGCCGAATCTCTGCACAATAACTCCGCCACCAAGCATGTTAGAAAGCCTTGCAATACTTTCGCCATATCCGTTACTATCCTTGAAAGGCTCTGAAAAATGCTTTGCAACAAGAAGTGCAAAGTTAGTATTCTCTGTCTGCTTCTCAGCTCCCTCATAGCTATGTCCGTTTACAGTTACTATTCCATTTGTATTTTCATTAACAACGATTCCATTAGGATTCATACAGAAGGTACGGACAAGATCCTCAAACTTTTCTGTTCTGTATACAATCTTGCTTTCATACAACTCATCTGTAAGATGGGCAAATATAACTGCTGGAAGTTCAACACGTACACCAATATCTACACGATTGGATTTTGTTGGAATATCTAAATCTTTACAGACGTTCTCTATCCACTTACTGCCGCTTCGTCCTACTGAAACAATACACTTGTCACAGTCCATATGCTCATCCTTATAGAATATCCTGTATCCTCCATCTATAACCTCAATATCACTTACAGGCGTGTTAAAGTAAAAGTCAATATGGTCTTTCATTTCATCATACATGTTTTTAAGAACAATATAATTAATATCAGTTCCCAGATGCCTTACAGAAGCATCAAGAAGCTTTAGCTTATTCTGCATACATAGTGTTTTAAACTTGGTTCCAGCAGTTGAATACATATGTGTTTCTTCTCCACCATGTGAGGTATTAATAGTATCAACATACTTCATAAGCTCAATAGCCTCATCTTTTCCAATATACTCGTAAAGTGTTCCACCAAAATCATTCGTAATATTATACTTTCCATCAGAAAATGCACCTGCTCCTCCGAATCCATTCATAATCGCACAGGTTGGACACTTAATACACGATTTAATCTTCTTGCCATCTATAGGACACTTTCTTTTCTCTAAAGTATTTCCCTCCTCAAACACAGCCACCTTAAGCTTTGGTGACTTTTTCATAAGCTCATATGCTGAGAAAATCCCACCTGGACCTGCTCCTATTATTATTACATCATATTTATCACTCATGCCATACCTCTTTTCCACATAACTAAACTTTACAATATTAGCTGCAATCAATCTTTTTGCTCCTGCTTTTTTATAGCCTCATTAAGATTATTTTCTATCTTTTCAAGTGTAACACACATGCTTTTAAGCTCTTCCTCTGATATATTCTTACAGAATACATCTTGTGCCATATTGAATAAATCAGACACCTTATCTGCCTTTATTTCTCCCTCCTTAGTAAGCTTTATCACCCATGAGCGCCGGCACTCTGGATTACTCTCTCTTATTATAAGCCCCATCTTCTCCAACCTGTCAAGTGTTCTTGACATAGTAGTTACATCTATCAGGCAGACATCGGACAGCTCTCTTTGTGTCATCTGTCCACCTTTTTTTAATTCATATAATATTCTTGGCTGTCCCTGTCCTACTGTTAATCCCATATCTATAAAATAAGGTCTTAAAAGTCTTCTTCTTAGCATTTCCACATCAAAAAGATAATGCCTTACCTCTCCATATTTCATACTACTCCTCATTTCTTTGCATATTTTTACACATATCAGTTAAATACTACTAATAATCATCAGATTATAACAATCTGAAATCTTTAACTAAGCTCAAACTGTCCTGTATACAGCTGATAATATCTGCCTTTTTGTTCAAGCAGCTCATCATGACTTCCTCTTTCTATAATCTGTCCTTTTTCAAGCACCATTATAGCCTTTGAGTTTCTGACCGTAGATAATCTGTGTGCTATTACAAATACCGTTCTTCCCTCCATGATAGCATCCATGCCTTTTTCTATCACCCCTTCAGTTCTAGTATCCACTGAGCTTGTAGCCTCGTCAAGTATAAGCACCGGTGCCTTTGCTATCGCTGCCCTTGCTATGGCAAGAAGCTGCCTCTGTCCCTGTGATAAGTTGCTTCCATCGGAATAAAGCATGGTATTATATCCATTTGGAAGACGTCTTATGAATGAATCTGCATTGGCTATTAAAGCTGCATTTCTAACCTCTTCATCAGTTGCATCCAGTTTTCCATACCTTATATTATCAGCTATTGTTCCTGTAAACAAATGTGTATCCTGAATAACCATGGCAAGTGATTTTCTTAAGTCATCCTTCTTAATATCCTTTATGTCTATGCCATCATAAGTTATTGTGCCTGACTGTATATCATAGAATCTGTTTATAAGGTTAATGATCGTTGTCTTTCCAGCACCAGTCGAACCAACAAATGCTATTTTCTGGCCTGGCTTCGCATAAAGAGTGACGTCATTTAATATAGTTTTTCCTGGAACGTATCCAAACACAACATTTTTAAATCTTACGTCACCACGCAGCTCAACCAGACAAGCATCTGAATTCCAGTAAGTATTAAGCTCTGCTGGCACCTTCCATGCAAATACACCCGTATACCCACTACATTCTGTAAGACTTCCATCAGCATTCTTAACTGCGTTACAAAGTGTTACGCTTCCTTCATCAATCTCTGGTTTTTCATCCATCATATCAAATATACGTTCTGCACCTGAAAGTGCTGATAACAGAAAATTGACCTGCTGGGTAAACTGATTAAGCGGCATGGCACTCTGACGTACATATATAAGATATGATGACAGACTTCCAAGATCCATAAGTCCTTTAAGCGTAAATAAACCACCCACACATGCTGATATCGAATAATTAAGATATGACAGGCTTACAATAGTTGGAATCATCATTCCTGCAAAAGCAAGTGCATTAGTAGACTCTTTCCTGAAACTTTCATTCATCTCACAAAACTTCTCAAAATTCTTTTGTTCATGGTTGAACACCTTTTCAACCTTCTGTCCTGCCATCATCTCCTGTACAAAGCCATTAATCTTACCAAGCTCCTCCTGCTGCCTATTAAAATATTTCTTGCTATGTTTACTGTTAAACTTAATAAAGAAAAACATGATAACAAGAAACACAATAACTATGACTGATAATCTTACACTTAAAACCATCATCATGATAAGAGTGCCAAAAAGCATTATAAAGCTCTGGATTATCATAGCGAAGCTGTTATTCATAGCTTCTTGTACAGTATCCACATCATTGGTAAATCTGCTCATAAGCTCACCATGTGTATGAGCGTCAAAATATTTTAAAGGAAGCTTCTGTACATGTGCAAAAAGATCATTTCTTATATCCTGTATAACCTTCTGAGATACCTTTACCATAATGCGGTTATAGCCAAATGTACACAAAGCCCCGCAGGCATACATAACACCCATGGCAATAACTGCCTTAAGAAGTCCTTCCATGTCTCCCGGTACTATAAAATGATTTACAACTGGTTTTACAAGATATGTGCCTGCCACATTTGCTCCTACACTTATCAGCACAAGCAGTGCAACAAGCATAAACATCCATTTATAATGACCAAGGTAAACAAGCAGATGCTTTATAGCTTTCTTAGTATCCTTAGGTCGTTTATATCCAACATACTTTGCCATTATAAATCTGCTCCTTCCTTCTGTGATTCATATATTTCCTGATATATCTTATTGGTTCTTAATAATTCCTCGTGTGTTCCTATTGCATTTACACAACCCTTATCGAGTATAATTATCTGATCTGCATGCTTAACAGAAGATATCCTCTGTGCAATAACAAGCTTAGTCATATCCGGAAGCTTCTTTGCAAGTTCTTCCCTTATCCGGCCTTCAGTTGCTGTATCCACAGCACTTGTAGAATCATCCAGTATGAGTACCTTCGGTTTCTTTAATATAGCCCTTGCAATACATATACGCTGCTTCTGTCCACCAGAAACATTGACACCTCCTTGTCCCATCTCTGACTCATAGCCTGCCGGAAGCCTGTCTAAGAATTCATCTACACAGGCTATATGACAAGCTTCATCTATCTCTTCCTTCGTTGCATTTTCATTACCCCAGCGAAGGTTTGATATCAGAGAACCAGAAAACAAGGTATTCTTCTGCAAAACAACAGCAATAGCATCACGCAGATGTTTTACTGGATAATTCTTAACATCCACTCCATCTATACGCACCGTTCCCTTAGTGGCATCATATAGTCTTGGAATAAGCTGTACAAGAGTAGTCTTTGAAGAACCTGTCTGTCCTATGATACCTACTGTCTGTCCTGGCTTTATATGAAATGAAACATCTGAAAGTACGTATTCCTTTGCTTCATTTTTATACTTAAACCACACATGGTCGAACTCTATTTCACCATGCTTAACACTTATATTCTGCGAGTTTTCATCAGTAATGTCTATTTTTTCGTCAAGTACCTCGACTATTCTTGTGGCTGATGCTAAAGAACGTGTCATCATAAGGAATACATTTGACATCATCATAAGTGAATTAAGAATAAGCAGAACATAGCTTAAAAAGCTTGTCAGTTCTCCAATCTTAAGCTGTCCGTTATTAATAAGATGTCCACCAACAAAGAGAATCGCAATAATAGTTCCATACATAACGAACTGCATAGCTGGCATGTTAAGTACTGCTATTCCAAATGCCTTTTCAGATTCTGACTTAAGCTTAGCATTAACATCCTTAAACTTATCTACCTCATACTCTCCCCTGACATATGACTTTACAACCCTTACCGCTGTAAGATTCTCCTGTATACTACGATTAACAAGATCTATAGCATTCTGCATCTTTGCGTACAATGGTCTTACATTCATAATAATTATGATAAGCAAGACCGCAAGTATAGGAAGTGCCACAAAGAATACAAGGGCTAGTGTTCTGTTAATAGTAAATGCTATTGATGATGCAAATATAAGCATAACAGGGCTTCTTCCAAAAGGCCTCATACCAGTTGAAACTGAATTCTGGATATTGGTAACATCACTTGTAAGACGTGTAACAAGCGACGATACCCTGAAATGATCTATATTAGAAAATGAATAAGACTGAAGCTTTTCATATTCTGCCTTTCTTATATTCGCGCCAAGTCCCTGTCCGGCAAGTGCCTGGAATCTGGCGCTCCCTATTCCAAGCACAAGTGCTATAAGCGCACATAAAGCCATCTCAAATCCTTTGACATATATATAATGAGTATCGCCATTGGCCACACCATTATCTATAAGGTCAGCCATGATCATAGGCACCAGAAGTTCAAGCATAGCCTCAACAGCTATACATATAAGTGCCAGATAAGCATATTTTTTATATTGCTTCATATAAGAAAAAATTCTTCTTAGCATTATTAGTCGTACCTCCGATTGTTGTATATGCAACTATTGTAACATCAATTATTGCAATGTCAAGTTTACGATATCTGATTTTTTTATTAGGTTTGCAGCATCAGGTTTGTGATATCAATTTTTGAAATATCAAGTTGTAATATATTATTGACATCTGCATATAAAAATGATAAGGTATAGCCATAATGATTGTTAATTATTTATCAATCTTATTTTATTAGCATAGTTACATCTTGTAATGCTATACAATGTACATTTTATTGTCATCTGATTACTCATAAGATGTATATAATTATCTAAGAAAAGGGGAACTAATCATGAACAAGGAAAAAACTTTAGTTGTCGATAACATCCAGTCTCTTGAAGAGCTTATAAGCTCTGTAAAAGAGGCACAGCGCATCTTTTCGACATATTCACAGGAACAGGTTGATAAGATATTCACCGCTGCCGCCCTCGCTGCTAATAAGGCAAGAATACCTCTTGCCAAGATGGCTGTTAAAGAAACTGGCATGGGAATAGTTGAAGACAAGGTTATCAAGAATCACTATGCTGCAGAGTATATCTACAACGCATACCGTGATACTAAGACATGTGGTGTCATCGAAGAAGATAAAGCCTATGGCATTAAAAAAATCGCAGAACCTATTGGTGTTGTAGCTGCTGTTATTCCTACAACTAATCCAACATCTACCGCTATATTCAAGACTCTTATTTCATTAAAAACCCGTAATGGTATCATCATAAGTCCACACCCACGTGCTAAGGAAAGCACCATAGCTGCTGCTAAGGTTGTACTTGAGGCTGCTGTTGCTGCCGGTGCTCCAGAAGGCATAATCGGCTGGGTTGATGTTCCAAGCCTTGAACTTACCAACACTCTTATGAAAGAAGCCGATATTATACTTGCAACTGGTGGTCCTGGTATGGTTAAGGCAGCTTATTCATCTGGAAAGCCTGCACTTGGCGTAGGTGCTGGTAACACTCCAGCTATTATTGACAGCACTGCCGATGTTATACTTGCTGTCAACTCTATTATACATTCCAAGACATTTGATAATGGTATGATATGTGCTTCTGAACAGTCAGTTATTGTTGACTCTTCTGTATACAAGCAGGTTAAAGAAGAATTCACTAAACGTGGCTGCCACTTCCTTAGTAAGACAGAGCTTGATAAGGTAAGAAAGACCATCATTATCAATGGTTCATTAAATGCCAAGATTGTTGGCCAGAGTGCTTATAATATCGGAAAGCTTTCTGGTATAGAGGTTCCTGAAAGCACAAAGATTCTCATTGGTGAGGTTACCTCCGTTGACCTTTCAGAGGAATTCGCACATGAGAAGCTGTCTCCTGTTCTTGCCATGTATAAGGCAAAGGATTTTGATGATGCCGTAGGTAAAGCTGAGCGTCTTATAGCCGATGGTGGCTTTGGTCATACTTCTTCTATATATATTAATTCTGCGACTGAAACTGATAAGCTTGCCAGATTCGAGGAAGCTATGAAGACCTGCCGTATTCTTATTAATACACCTTCTTCACAGGGTGGTATTGGTGATCTTTACAACTTTAAGTTAGCACCTTCTCTTACACTTGGCTGTGGTTCATGGGGTGGAAACTCTGTATCTGAAAATGTAGGTGTCAAACACCTTATAAACATAAAGACTGTTGCTGAGAGGAGAGAAAATATGCTGTGGTTTAGAGCCCCTGAAAAGGTATACTTCAAAAAAGGCTGTCTTCCTGTTGCACTTAACGAGGTAAAGACCGTATTAGGAAAGAAGAAAGCATTTATTGTAACAGACCAGTTCCTATACAAGAATGGCTATACTAAGTGCGTTACTGACAAGCTTGATGAACTTGGCATAACACATACAACCTTCTTTAACGTTGCACCAGATCCTACCTTAGAGTGTGCCATTGAGGGAACTAAGGCTATCAACAGCTTTGAACCTGACTGCATCATAGCTATCGGTGGTGGCTCTGCTATGGATGCTGCCAAGATTATGTGGGTTATGTATGAACATCCTGAGGTTGACTTTATGGATATGGCTATGAGATTTATGGATATAAGAAAACGTATATACACATTCCCTAAAATGGGAGAAAAGGCTTACTTTATAGCGATTCCTACTTCCTCTGGTACTGGCTCAGAGGTTACTCCTTTTGCAGTTATTACTGATGAAAAAACTGGCATAAAGTACCCTCTTGCAGATTACGAACTGCTTCCTAAGATGGCCATTATTGATGCTGATATGTGTATGAATCAGCCTAAAGGACTTACAGCCGCATCTGGTATAGATGCACTTACACATGCTCTTGAAGCATATGCTTCTATTATGGCTACAGATTATACTGATGGTCTCGCACTTAAGGCCATGAAGAATATATTTGAATATCTCCCAGCGGCATATGAAAATGGACCTCACGATGCCAAAGCAAGAGAACAGATGGCTACTGCTTCTACTATGGCTGGTATGGCATTTGCCAACGCATTCCTTGGTGTATGCCACTCCATGGCTCACAAGCTTGGCGCTTACCACCATATACCTCACGGCATTGCTAATGCACTTCTTATAACAGATGTAATGCGTTTTAATGCTGCAGAAGTCCCAGCTAAGATGGGAACATTCTCACAGTATGCTTATCCTCACTGCAAGGAAAGATATGTTGAATGTGCTAACTTCCTTGGAATCCAGGGAAAGAACACTGATGAAAAGTTTGAAAATTTCTTAAAAGCCATTGAAGAACTTAAAGACAAGGTTGGAATCAAGAAAACTATCAAAGACTATGGTGTTGATGAGAAAGATTTCCTTGCTACACTTGATGAGATGGTTGAGAATGCCTTTGATGACCAATGTACAGGTGCCAATCCAAGATATCCTCTTATGAGCGAAATAAAGGCTATGTATCTTAAGGCTTACTATGGAAAATAGATTACCAGCATAAATTACAAGAATAAATCACAAAAATAAATTAATGTAAGAATATATTTTCACACGCGGGATTTGTGTCTGTGCGCACCTGGCACAACCCCATTATGTTTAGGAAGTGTGCGCAGAAATGAGGATTATTATGAAAAAATGTATATATAAAGGTGCATTAAAGTCAGTCTATGTTGATAAGGATAAGGCTGAAAAGGTATTTGCACTATCTTACAACAAGTCTGATGTATTATATGAAGCACTTAACACTGCAAGAGTTGAAGATACAGGACTTGATATACCACGACTTCTTAATGTATCTGTAGTAGATGGCAAATGGACTATAACAAGCGAATATGCCAAGGGTGAAACACTAAAGGAGCTTTTAGCCAAGCATCCGGAAAATTCTGATGCATATATTGAGGCTATGGTTGATTACCAGATAGCCATAAACAAACACAGCAATCCTCTTCTGGTTGATATGAAAAGCAAGCTTGAGCGTCAGATAAACGAGCTTAATATTCCTGCTGATACAAAATATGAGCTTGAATCAAGACTTTCAGAGCTTCCTTACCATAAAAAGCTATGCCATGGTGATTACTGCCCTGAGAATATAATTGTCCAGACTGACGATAAGAACCAGATTGTTGCTATTACCGCTGTTGACTGGGTACACGCAACTAAGGGGAATGCTTCTGCTGATGCTGCAAACACATACCTTACACTTAAGCTAAGTGATGAAGCACTTGCTGATAAGTACATAACCATGTTCTGTGAGAAAACATCTACAGATAAGCGCTACGTTGACAAATGGATACCTATCGTAGCAGCTGCAAGACTTACTAAGAAAAAGCCAGAAGAAAAGGAAATGCTTGAGGCTATGATTGATATATGCGACTTCCAATAGTATGTATTATTATTGTTTGATTCACTTATTCTATTATTCACAGAAAGAATCATAAATTACATTACGAAAAAACAGCTTCTAATATATCAGCATATGATAATTTTAGTAAATAACTTGATAAATAAATTAAACCATGAAGAAACACAGGGGCTTGAGTGCATAGCGCTCAAGCCCCTATTCACTATGTCAATGTACTAATAAATAATCTGGCCTTATATGCAAAATAGTTAATCTGAGTCAAATTTACGCTTCAATATAGTATAGTTATCTATATGAAAAGTCTTTAAACTATCTAATCAATACTTCTGGCATCTTATTAAATCTGCATATCAGTCAGACACATTTATTACTAAAAACATTTAATTAATGAAACTTACTTAAAAAACAATCAAACACCCCCTACAGGCTTTGTCTTACGTTTGCTGCAGCAGCGACCATATTCTTAAGGCTCTTCTCTGTTTCCCAAACGCCTCTTGTCTTAAGTCCACAGTCCGGATTAACCCATAGCTTAGCTACATCAATCTTAGTAAGCATAATCTGTATTGTCTGTGTCAGCTCCTCTACCGAAGGAACCCTTGGTGAATGTATGTCATATACTCCTGGTCCAACCTCTGTCTCGAATTCATTCTCGCGTAAGGCATCCAGAATCTGAAGTTCTGAGCGTGATGCCTCAAACGTAATTACGTCTGCATCCATATCATCTATAGCTGGAATAATATCCGTAAATTCACTATAACACATATGTGTATGAATCTGTGTTTCAGGTTTTACTCCACTTGCCGTAAGCCTGAAGGCTGGTATTGCAAAATCAAGATATTCTGAATTCCAGTCAGATTTTCTTAATGGAAGCTTCTCTCTTAGTGCTGCTTCATCTATCTGTATAATCTTAATTCCATTAGCTTCAAGATCCAGCACCTCATCTCTTATTGCAAGTGCAATCTGTGATATAGCTTCCTTTATAGTAATATCCTCTCTTGGGAATGACCAGTTAAGTATTGTTACAGGTCCTGTAAGCATGCCCTTCATAAGCTTATCTGTAAGTGACTGTGCATATACTGACCAATCCACAGTAATTGGCTTCTTGCGGTATACATCTCCCCATATTACAGGAGGTTTAACACATCTTGTACCGTAAGATTGTACCCAGGCTTTTTCTGTAAATATAAAGCCTCCAAGCGACTCGCCAAAATATTCAACCATATCATTTCTTTCAAATTCACCATGCACAAGTACATCAAGTCCAATTTCTTCCTGCCATTTTACGCATTCAGCAATCTTTCTTTTATTGAATTCTTCATATTCCTGTTTTGTAATCTTTCCTTTACGAAAAGCAGAACGGTTGGCCTTTACATCCTTCGTCTGAGGAAATGAGCCTATCGTAGTTGTAGGAAGTTCTGGTAAAGCAAACAGCTTTTTTTGTATTCTCTGTCTTTCATTTCTTGCTGGAAATCTTATGTAATCCTGTTCCTTAACCTCTGATAATCTCTTCTTTACCATTTCATTATTGCAGTCCCTTACGCTTGAAAAAAGCTGTTTGTTGGCATTTAAATATTCTTGAGCGGTTATGTCTCCACTTAATGTAGATTCACTTATTTTACTTATTTCCTTCAGTTCTGTAAGCTTTTCTTCTGCAAATGCAAAATAATCAAGATATACAGCAGATAATTTAGTTTCATTTTTTAATGTATATGGAACGTGCTGTAAAGAACAAGAAGTTGATAATACAACATTTATGCCTTTTTCTTCTAAATCCTTAATTGTATTTATTGTTTTTTCGTAATGATTTCTCCAGATGTTCTTTCCATTTACAAGACCGGCAAATAATAGCTTATCCTTTGGAAATCCGTATTCTTTAATAAACTCTGTGCTCTTCTTTCCTTCTATAAAATCAAGTCCTACTCCATCAAATGGCAGTTTGATTATGTCCTCATATACATCTCTTACATCACCAAAATAAGTCTGAAGAAGCAGCTTGCATGACCTTCTGGCATCTGATATTTTACTATATATTTTAACAAACAATTCCCTGTCTTTATCAGTCATATCCAGCACAAGAGCAGGTTCATCAATCTGAAGCCATTGTATCCCGGCATTGTCACATCTGCTTATGATTTCTTTATATGCATTTATGAACGCGTCAACGAAATCTTCCTGAGTCTTTTTACCTGTAAATCTGCATAACTTAAGAAGGGTATACACACCTGTTATTACAGGCTTTGTCTTAATATTTAGCTTCTCTGCCTCTTTATACTCATCCCACAGCTTACTTCCAGATACTTTTATATCTGTATCATCCTCAATCTCCGGTACAATGTAGTGATAATTAGTATTAAACCACTTCTTCATAGCAAGTGCCTTAACATCACCACCGTCTTTCTGATAACCTCTTGCCATGGCAAAATATCTATCAAGTGATGATACATTAAGCTTTTTATATCTTTCCGGGATTATATTTAATAAAAATGCTGTATCAAGCACAATATCATAATATGAGAAATCATTAGATGTAATGTAACTAATTCCTGCATTTTTCTGAGTCTGCCAGTGTTTTTTCCTTAGCTCTTTTGCTGTATCAGCTAACTCATTTGCATTTATCTCCTGTCTGAAATATTTTTCAAGAGCAAACTTCAACTCTCTTAATGATCCTATTCTTGGATATCCTACAACTGCTGTCTGCATCACTATTCCTCCTGTTATATTCGCTCATATAATATTCATTCATATGATATACATTATATATTACTTCAACTAATGAGCTGTTGTTGTTATCATAGATATCCATGCAGTTCTTGTATAATACATAAAAAATTGCGTTTGACATAGTTTTAAGCTATGGCTGTTCATTTTTTATTGATTTTAATTTATTAGAAGGGTATATTTATTTTATGGTTATCAATGAACAATTATCAACGGACTAACTATTGACCAACTATTGACTAACTATTGTTTACTATGAAAGGAACTATATTATCATGGAATTAATAAAGGGTAGACCAGCCAACGAATCAGACAGACTTGCTAAAGAAATAAGAGTATATGACTTACTTGATAAGCTTGGAATGGAATATTACAGAACTGACCATGAACCGGCAACTACTATGAAAGTATGTAATGATATCGATAAGATTCTTGGAGCACTCATATGCAAGAATCTTTTCTTATGCAACCGCCAGAAGACCCAGTTTTACCTTCTGATGATGCCCGGTGACAAAACATTCAAAACAAAAGACCTTAGCAGACAGATTAACTCAGCAAGACTTTCCTTCGCTGATGAGGAATATATGGAAAAATATCTTGATATAACTCCAGGCTCTGTATCTATTATGGGACTTATGAATGATACAGATAATAATGTGCAGCTCCTTATGGATAAAGAAGTACTTGAGGATGAAGTTCTTGGATGTCATCCCTGCATCAATACCTCAAGTCTTAAGCTAAAGACCAGGGAAGTCTTAGATAAGTTTCTGCCAGCAGTCCATCACGAAGCCATAATTGTCGAACTGCCACGATATGAAGATTAATTACATCGCTTTTATAAAAAATGTTTGATAAATATGTTTGAAACCGCTTCTTGTATTTACACCAGCTTTTCATATGCGATTCTTTCTGAGCCGTAATTTACGTGTATAATTCCGCACCTCTTAAAACCGTTCTTTTCTATAACATGCTGCATTATTTTATTATCATTATGTGTATCTATTCTAAGATGCTTTATGTTCTGTTCACAGAATTGCACTGCCAAGGCCAGTACACCATGTATCCTTCCATCGCCTGCAACTCTGTGAATAGTTCCATACACGTCATCTGACAACCAGTTTCCACGCTCTATAACCTTATATGTTGGATCATCTCCTATCCTAAAGAAAAACACTCCATGTACTATGCTGTTTTCATTATCTGCACCTTTCTTTATCCCATCAAGGGTTTCTGTGCCAGTTTCCTCTATTACATAGAGATTACCAGCAGATATATCTTCATCTATTACCTCTTTTGACGGATTGTTATTTTTCCATTGATTTGGATTACCATTGGCTGCCATAAAGCTTCTAGCATACGCATATATTTCCATTATTCTGGCTTTATCTTTTTCCTGTGCCATTCTGATTACATATTTATCCATATTCATAATACACTTACACTCCTAACAATATTATTCATCAATATATCGCATTTATCGTATTTTATCAATAAAAAAACATACACCATACATGTAACATCACACCTGCAGTCTTTATTGAATAAAAATAAGAGATACCTGATTATATTTTCTGTAAAAACAATAACCAGACATCTCTTTCACTTACTATATGTCTATATATATAACAATATGCTGTAAATCATCTGAAATTATATTAAACAGCTATATTAGAAAGTCCTTCCAGGATTACTTACTAAGGCTTTCTACTGTTTCCTTGATAATCTCATATGCCTTATCACAATCTTCCTCTGATACTATAAGAGGTGGAACCATACGGATAATATGTGCTCCGATTGCTGTAATAAGAAGATGTCTGTCAAAGCATCCATGCTTTACATCTACTCCACCGATAGTATCATCGAACTCAACACCAACTAATAAACCCTGATGTCTGACCTCCTTAACATGAGGCAATGTTTCTAACTTAGCGCTGAAATAATCTCCCATTTTCTTTGCATTACCAGCTAAATCCCTGTCAAGAAGTTCATTAACCTCTGCAAGAGCTGCTGCACATGATACTGGATGTCCACCAAAGGTTGTACCATGTGAACCAGGAGTAAATGCCTTTGCAACCTCAGCTGTTGCACATATAGCTCCGATAGGCATACCACCACCAAGTGCTTTAGCCATAGATACGATATCTGGCTTAATACCATAATTCATATAAGACATTACAGCACCAGTTCTGCACCAGCCTGTCTGAACCTCATCAATAAGAAGTAACATCTCATGTTCATCACAGAACTTTCTTAAGCCTGTCATGAATTCCATAGTAGCAGGATGTACACCACCTTCGCCCTGTACTGGTTCAATCATAATAGCAATTGTGTTCTCTGTGCAGGCATCCTCAAACGCTTTAAGATCATTATATGGTGCATATGAGAAACCATATGCCATAGGACCGAAACCAACCTGGCATCCATTACCTGGCTGACCAGTTGCAGACATAGCACCAAATGTTCTTCCATGGAAGCCATCTTTTGCTGTTACAATATGATATCTGTTTGGTCCATACTTTTCAATACCATACTTTCGAGCCATCTTAATCATAGCTTCGTTAGCCTCTGTACCTGAATTCTGATAAAATATCTTATCCATTCCAATAGTTTCACATACTTTCTCAGCAAGCAATGCCTGAGGGATTGTATATGGATAGTTAAATGTATGCATTATATCTGAAACCTGATCCTTAACAGCAGCAACAACCTTCTCATTACAGCTGCCTGCGCTATTTACCGCAATACCTGCATAAAAGTCAAGATATGGTGTTTTATTTTCATCATATATATACATATCCTTAGCTGTTTCAGCAACAAAGTCAAATCTTTCATATGTATCAATCATATACTTACTTACTTTGTCCTTAATATCCTGTGCTGTTAATCCTGTATCCTTTAATTTCATAATTGACTCCTTTCTGCGTACCCTTTGGTACGTATCCAAAAATTGTTTTTTCTCACATCTGTCAATAAATGTGTTAATAAATAGTTGGTTACTTAAGCAGTGTCAACAAATGCATTCTTATAATAACGAAAATAAAAAAGGCAAAGGCGAACAACTTGTTAGTTGTAATGGCGCCTTTGCCTTAATTAATTCGTTCTATTTATTTGACATTGATACATTAACATATAATATATTGGATGTCAACACTTCCATTTAATCAAGATAGAGTAAATTTATTGTTAGTTGGGAGAAAAAAGAGAACCTCTTGAGAAATGAGTTTCAGACCTTTAATTGTTCCAATTCTACAATCATTTGCTTTTTTTGTCAAAAAGTTTCTTCCCATCAAGGCATAGTCCACCTTATTCGGCCTAATTATTCTCTTGTTTGTAAGGTTTGTAATTGTCAAGGTCAAAGCCCGTAGGGTGCGTAGCAACCTTAACAATTACAAACCTTGCAGATTATTTATAGTTAAGGCCGAATAAGGTTATTCTCGCACTTTAAGTACTATCTATAAATTATTCAATCCTGTTCTGATTGCTACTATCTTTCTTGCTGTCATTCCTGGTATGGTTGCCTGCAGTCTTTCAATATAGCTTCTTGACTGATTATAATGTTCTTTTATTACATCCGAAGCTGAGAACACTTTTACAGGCATATCATCTGTTCCTGTCCTGCTTAATTCTCGCTGTTTTCGACTATACTTTACTAATTCGATTATCTTGTCTCTGCCGTTATTCTGCTCGTAGCATCTCAAGCGACCCATCTGTTTTATCTGCAATTATAAGTGCTGCTGAAACTGGATCCACAACTCCACCTGTAGATTCATCATGATTGGAAATTGCTGATACAATCGTAATCCTATCCTCTATACTCATCCCTGATTCTTTTAATATCTCGTTAGCAAGCAATCCACCATACTCAGCATGATGTGACCTGTTAATCGCATTCCCGATATCATGCATATATCCAGCAATTTTAGCAAGCTCTATGTCATGTTCTGAATAGCCGAATTTTTCCAGAATCATTGCTGCCGTATTTGCTACGATTGAACAATGAATATGAGAATGATCCGTATATCCCAATAATCCAAGATTATAATTCCCCTTCTTATAAATGCATAGACTTCTTTATTTTTCTTTATCTCTTCAAATGTCAAAAAACCGCCTCCCTTTTACTTTAAGTGTAAAAAAGAGACGGTTTCTCTGCTATCTTTCTATTGTAAAATCAATATAAATTTAATGTAATTATTTGTATGCTTATTCTCAAATCAGATAAAAATTCTAAGATATCTCGCATCCGTATATATAAGTCCAGATTATGTCAATATAAAATTCTCTTCACTCCCTGCAATTCCATCCATGTTTTCAAGATATTCTATATAAATTATTCCATAATTACGACTTTGAATTTCCCTTCACTGTCAATTTTTAATTGAAGATTTTTTATGTATTTTTCATAAAACCTCTTCATTTCATCTTCACTTGCCTGAATATATGCATCCGCATATATCTGTTTAGTAATTTCCCATGCACTTTCTCCTACTACTGTTGGCAGGTAACTCTCCAGCGTTTTCTTAAGCACTGTCTTTTGCAGATCCTTAGCATTTTCCATATAGAAATCATCCATTGTACAATGAAAAATCCCTTTTTGTGTAAGGGCATCTTTTATTTCTTTACCACATTTAACATTTTCATATAATACAAGATAACTAGCTTCCGAGATTGATGAAATTAATCCCCAGAAATCAGAATCAGAAGAACACAATATAAATGAATCTACATCCTCTGTACAGTAAGCCTTCGCTACACCTACCGCCATTCGCATATCAACTAATGATTTTCTGTCAGTAACTCTTTCAGCTTCGATATGTTCAACTGGAATGCTTATAAATTTTTCTATGTAATCCCAGGCAATAGTTGTATGGTAATCATCATATAAAACAATCCTTGTTATCTTTTCAAGTTCTTCATTATTAAGGTTTTTGATTACTCCATACAACTTATATGGATCAGCATTTTCACAATCAACTGCCATTATAACCTTGCCGGATTTTCTAAGGAAATCATATATATTTCCCTTAACATCATCTGACGCATCCCTGTATTTATACGATTCATAAAATGGCTCTCCGTTTTGTGCATATAACACTGTCAGTAATTTTGAATCAGAATATAATATATTTCCACAATCATCCGGCTGCCAGTACATATACATCTGGAATGGATATAAGTTCCTGTGTCCTTTGAATTTTTCATATTCATTTTTTAGGACATCTTTTTTCTCATACTTAGGAACAACAAACACTGACCTTATATATTCAAACTTAATTGAGTCCGTAAATAAACTTTTACATGCGTCAATATTTTTATCAATTAATCTCGTTATATGTAAAACATATTTATCTGCCCTATAGTTTGTCTGAATTACCGGGATTTCCCATTTATACAACTGGTCGATTTCTTTTTTATTAAAGTAACTAATTCTATCCAGATTTGACAGGTTATATACCATTTCATTATCAACATCTCTAAAATGCTTAAATAGCTCGGTTCTTATCTTTGACAAAAATCGGATTATACTGGCTGCTTTGTTATCTCTTAATTGTTCAAGCAGCTTTGCATAATGGTGGCTATAATATTTCTCCAGAATATCATCAGGTACACCAAGCATAAATGCAACAATAGTTGCTATCTCTGCCCTGCTTACTGTCTTTATTGTCTTTTCTTCTCCTGTTTCACTATCTTCAACAGTAATTTCTTCCTGCTCGATTTTTAATTCACTTAATTGTTCTAATGTGTACCTCTTTTTCTCCATGTACAATCCTCCTTGATTTCTACTCATCTGTAGTATTATTTTTGAAACACATATTCTCTATGATATTCCATATAATTTTTACTTTCCTCGTACAATGTTACTGACATTTTTTCAGTTACATTCATAAATACTCTGTCATTATTTTCTAATTTTTCAGATATAAGAATACTACCGTTATCATCAAAGGAAATATATCCACCATCAAATAATTTATCGTGATTTGGGCATAGGAGTAGTCCATTATTAATGTCTAATTTTTCTTTAGCTTCAGAAACTGCCCATGGTTTTATATGACTAGCAATCAAAAGATTATCATTCGATACTCCGCACAGACAGCAGTGTTTATATCTGTTTTTTAATTGCTCCCTAAACTTTCCTTGATTTACTCTTGCCTTTACTAGCTGTTCTTTTTCTTTGCCCTCAAGTCCGGTGTTTTCTGCTTCCACATCTATCTTATCAGCAAGTACTTCTGCTTCCATAGAATACAACTTTAAAGCAGCAACTTCATCCTTGGATTTCTTAAAAAATTTCCCTTTTACCCATTCACCTTCGACATGCATAATCCCAGTATCTTTTGGAGTATGATATGCTTCTCCTGTATATGGATAGCCCGATCCAAGAATCTTGTATGTATATTTATCTAATTTCTGAAATATTCTATCTTCACATTCAAATTTACGAATACCGTCTTTAAGATTTTCGTTATACACATTATAACAGTAATCCGTAAGCTGGAGACTTTCCCCCTTTATACCAGCATATTTTTCTTCAATTAATCCTCTAATATCCTTTGTACTCATACAATGACCTGGTCCATTTTTTGATACATAATCATTTATAACGCCTATTATTTTTTCTCTATTCGTCATATCTATCACCTATTTCCCTTTTTGTATTATTTCCCCTATCTACTATGTCTGCAATAACTCCGTACAACACACTTTCTGCAATCAGGATATGCTGTACATATTTGTCCTTTTCCATCTGCACAGTAAACCCAGATTGTGTAGTCTATATCAAAACAACTAAGTCCTGTTGCAGCAGACAATCTCTTAACTTCACTTATAACCTCATCATCGCTTGCCTCTTCATGCACGGAAACACCCATACGATTGCATCCCATGAACCTCTTTAAATGTGTATCAGGTTTAGCCCCATCAATACCAACATTTCTTAAATATTCCCACGCAAGCGCAGGTCCTACTCCCTTTAACTTATATCTGCCAGCAGACAAATCCCTTACTATCTCATCCGGAGCCTTTGATGTAACATAATCATCAAGAGAACCATAATCATCTTCTATATCTATAAGGGTAAATATATTTGCTTTGAGATTAGCCATCTGGCTTTTAATGCTGATATTGCCACAGCGAAGTGCTCTTATTCCATTTTCAAAATATTCTCCTGGATATGTAAGTATCTTTGACTCATCATAGTAAAAAAACAACTTGTCTATTTCAGATAGCTTTGATTCAACATCTGACCATTTCCTCTGATTGGTAAGAAGCGAATATATAAGTGCCCTTAAATGATCCTCAAATGAGAATTTTCTTCCCCGTTCTCTTTGTGTAATAATACTCACATCATTCGGATTAATTATCCCTTTCTTTATCATTTCCTTCCTGATTGATAAAATTACATTTGCATCCATCCTATGTACCTCCTTTGCTTTTATTTGAACAACTCATTAATCTCCTGCCTTGTTTCTTTTAATCTTATATAGTATTCTTCAATTTCCATTATCATTTCTTTTGCTTTTAGGTTCAGTTCATTTTGTGTATCTTCTTGATATACGGGAATCTCAATATTATTTATGTTCTCAACAGTAATATATTTTGAATTTGAACCAGATGTAAGCCCTCTTATAATTTCCTGTCCATAATCGCTTTCAAGAAAACACTTTACATATTCAGGTGACACAACTGAATCCTCTTTAAATCTTAATATATAAATATTTCCGATTACAATGCATGTTTCCTTTGACACAGCCGCTTTGACTGGTGAAATTGCCTTTGACAATAAGACATCTCCCGCCATTGCTACATTATTATCGTTAACTTTATCCCCATGATAATATTTATCAGTCATGGCAATCCCTTCTGAAATACTACTTTGTGTCACACATGCAAAATGTGAAAACTCATCTGTTACTTCTTTGTCTGCTTTTGCAGCAGGCATTTCTTTTCCCCTTCCAATATTAGCAAGAACCTCTCCTAGTCTTATTTTTTTGACATTGTCAACTACACCCGCAGTATATCTTACAGGATTTAATGAATAGTCATTTGTCTTCAACTCAACTACAGAAATATTCACGCCCTCTTTTTTATACAAGTCATATATCTTTTTAGCTAATTCTGTGCTTATCTCATTGACTCTTTTCCCTTTTTTTCGCCTTGCCTCATGCATATGTCTGGCATCAAAAAACTTTACTGTGTCATTGTTTTCTCCAAATATAACAATATATGAATTTACCCATGTGTTATCATACATTTTATCCGAAAGAGCAATTACCCCCTCAATATATCCACTCTTACAAAAATACTCTCTTACATCCCTAAGCGATTTGATTGTAAGATCTCTGCTATTCATTACAGCGACTGTTCTTCCTTTTCCCTGCTGTGATAAAATTCCATACATACATATATTCCAACCACTATTTTCATATGGAAAATCTGGTTTTTCATATTCTATTGCACCATACAGTAATCCACCTAATTTTTTTGCTTTTTCAAATTCAAATGCATTTACAAATACCTTATCTGAGGGAATTAACTCTTCTATATTGTAATATGTAATTTTCTTCTTTTCTAACACACTTGACATAACAAATGCATCAGTTAAACCCATATAGTCATCAGCCAAACCTCTCAAAGCAGATGCAAGATTTGCACTATCCGTAAGAATAAGATATGCACCATAATCACATCCAACCTCTAGCACTGTATCCTTACTTGTTATTCCTAAAATCTCATTTACAATTGCTGCAATACCTGAAGGGAAATCTTCTACACTGCTAGAATTTAATACAGCATCAGTGAGTTCCTTTTTTGAATATGTATTTTTAAGACTAGCCAAACGCTCAAATGAAACTTTATTCTTTCTAAATGCATCTACTACATCATGAAGTCCTAATGGAGGAAAATCACTCTCACCGATGAAAAAACTATTTTCCTCCAATTCATCAAAAGAAGTTATATTATCATGAGTCTTTATATACCACAATAAAAAACACACATAATTGCTATATGGTTCATTTAATATAAACTCCTTCTCTCCAATATCTGGAAAAAGTTTTTTAAGTATCTCATTTTTTATTTCTTCTGAACGATTGACATTTAAAATCATATTGTCCTCCTTATTACGGTTTTTAAAAACCGCTCATATTATGAATATAATATACCAATTTATAAATGCGTTGTCAATAATTATTTTCGGTTTTTAGATACCGAGCCGTTTTTATTTTCTTTACTATGTTCTCTCAATAATTCAAATATCAGAACATTTCCTATTTATTTTAGTCACAAAATAGCATATTTCTGTCATTTTCACCGAGTAACCCCCTCATTTTCTCACTTTACTCAATAATCGAGTACATTCATTTACCCACATCTCCTAAAGTCCAGTCCTTCCCATTGTGTTTGCAACCACAATGCTACTATGACCTCTGCTGACTTCTCGTCATTCGCTGTTACTCACGATTTTCATACTCTGTTTTCAATCGCTGACGAGACCTCCCTTGGTACCACACGTTTCTTTCTCTCAATATATCTGCCACATTTACAATAGTTAATTCCGAGTAGTTATTGGACTTCGGTTTGTATGGCAACCTTATCCTTAAATATTGCCTGATGTGATTTCTGTACGTCAGACCAGAGATTTGCCTCCAGCTTCCTTCAGATTCCACCTCACGATGGACACCCTTGCTCTTGGCTATATCCTTCCCACTACTAGGGCGGATTAGGAACTTTCATCCATTAGAAACGTGTGCCACAAGGCGCACCACAAAAAAAGTGTGCCAGGTTCGCCCCGACACACTTTACTTAATTAACTTTCGAGATACATATCTTCAGATATATTGCTGTATGTGTAAATTCTGTCTGTCTCAAACCTGTATACCTGACCACATTCAACAATCTGTTTTTCTTCATTGCACTCAATCATAAACGTTCCCCTAAGAACACTTATATATTCTCTTGTTTTCTCTCCATGAGCACCGCTGATATATTCCTTTACTCTTTCAATGTTTATCCTGTAATCCACTAAAGCCTTGCTTCAAGTGCATCAATAACTGTCTTTAACGCCTTAATTCTGGCATACTTTTTATCATTGGATTCCAATATATGCCAAGGGGCATAAGCTGTATTAGTCTTTAAAAGCATCTCATTAACAGCCTCCTCGTAGCTGTCCCACTTTTCTCTGTTTCGCCAGTCTTCTTCTGTTATCTTCCAGCGTTTTTCAGGAGTATTCTCCCTGTCCTTAAATCTTTCAAGCTGTGTATCTTTATCAATCTGTACCCAGAATTTTATTATAACTGCACCCCAGTCTGAAAGCTCCTTCTCAAACTCATTAATCTCAACATATGCTCTCTGCCAGTCATTTACACTACAGAAGCCCTCAAGTCTTTCAACCATAACTCTTCCATACCAGGTTCTGTCAAATATTGCTATATGTCCTGTCTTTGGCAGCCTGTTCCAGAACCGCCATAGATAATGCCTTGCTTTCTCGTGTGGCTCAGGACTTGCTATAGGATGCACTTCATATCCTCTTGGATCAAGCGCCTCTGCTATCCTTCTTATATTGCCTCCCTTTCCAGCGGCATCCCAGCCCTCATAAGCTATGATAACAGGAATCTTCTTTTTATATAATTCATTATGAAGTTCTCCAAGTTTTTTCTGATACATGCCCAGAAGTCTTTCATATTCTTCGTCCGAAAGGCTCTTATCAAGATTAACCTCTGAAAGCTTATGGATAGGCTTAAGTGGAAATGCATTCTGCAGCAATGGAACAGACAATGCACTATTGGCAAATGCTGTATCTATACCCTGAACGATTGTTTCAAGCACCTGCAGCTGTGCCCATTTTTTATCCTTTGCATTAACCAGATACCATGGTGCACTTGAATGGTTAGTATCACAAAGATACTGATCATAAACAATCTGACATTCATCATAGTGCTTATTCTGCCATTTATCGTGCTCACTTACACGCCACTTTGTATTCTTATCTTCCTTAAGCTTATTAAGCCGCTTTTTTTGTTCTTTTTTATCTATATCAAAGAAAAACTTAAGAAGCAGATATCCATTATCTGTTAATTGCCGTTCAAATCTTTTAATGCTTTCTACCCTCTTATTATACTGTTCGTCTGATAATTCTCCTCTTAACTTCTGTCTTGTAACCTCTGACATCCATCCACTATCCATAAAAACGAACTTTCCAGTCTCTGGAATTTTTATAAAATGTCTATATAAAAATGGTTTTCTTTTCTCTTCATCTGTAGGTTCATCCATGACTGCAACCTTAAAAAATCTTGGATCAATATTTTTTATTACTTTTCCTAAAACACTTCCTTTTCCAGCTGCACCCCATCCTTCAAACAAAACAATAACCGGAAGCTTTTTTTCTTTCATCATGATCTGCTGTTTAACAAGCTTATCTCTTGCTGCTTTAAGTCTGTTTTCAATCTCTTCATCTGATGGCAATTCCATTTTATTCCAATCCTTTAACATATTAATAATCTCCTTTCCATAATCATGACAATTCTATTATTATTTTATAATGTGTAAATAAAGTATTACTATCAAACACGTATCTTTACTAGTATATTTATGATATACTGTATCTATATCTTTTTATTTACAGCTATTATACACTATAATTATAATAAACACCACTTTTTGTATATTATTTTTAATACAATACAGATTCATTAGTGTACAAAAAAAGACTGTCAGATAACTAACAGTCTTTTTCTTACGTATATTATTTATTATTCTGCTGTCTGCACCACTGGATTGTCTCTACAATACCCTTTTCAAATGTATATTGCGGTTCAAAGCCAGTATCAGCCTTTAAATCTTCTATATCTGCACACAGATACATAACCTGATTAGGACTATAAGGTATATCCCCGAATCCTATTTGGATTGTACTATCTATGCTTTCTCCCATTATATTAATATATTCCTTAAGCGGTCTTGCCTGTCCACTTCCTATACAATATATTTTTCCATCTATACCCTTCTCACCAAGCAGTCTCATAGCCAGTGCTGCATCTTTTGAATACAGAAAATCCCACATCTGCTCACCCTTCGTACATGAAGGAACTTCTCCTTTAAGAAGTCTGTCTATCGTACTCATTACCATTGTTTTTTCGCCATCATATGGTCCATATATACTGAGTATTCTCGTCCAGATATGCTTAATTCCTTTCTGCTGGCACATTATACGTGTCATCTGACCTGCGCATAATTTAGCTATTCCATATCCATTTTCTGGAAATGTTGGGGTACTTCCATTAAGTTTTCCCTCAAATCTTCCATATTCTGCCTGTGAGCCTGCTCCTACGAATGTTTTACATCCTAGCTTTGAGGCAGCTTCTACAGCATCAAGTGCATATTTAACATTTAGGTTCTGTCCTTTCATGTTGTTACGGCTGTCTCCGAATGTTCCATCCCATCCAAAATGATAAAATACATCTGCTCCATCCGGTATTAATTCTGGCAATTTATCAAGATTAGAAAGATCACACTTAACACATTTTACTAAAGAACTTTCTTTTATTCTGTCAGCTCTTTTAGAACCAGGTCTTACAACAGCAACAACTTCAATACCATTAGCTTCAAGTTCATTAATCAAAGCAATACCTATAGAACCTGTTGGCCCTGTTATTACAGCTCTTTTCATATAAATTGTACCCATACCTTTCAAATATATCTTATTTTACTACTTTTTACCAAAAGCCCATATCTTATTTAAGAAAAAGTTAATTGGGATGTTGATTATAAGATTAATAATCGGTGCAATCATTTTGCTTACATGTAATACTGAAACCCATATAACTGATAAAACATTATTTAATATCAATCCTGTAAAACCATATGACACATATGTTTTAAATAATGCTGCCCATATATTTCTATGTTCGCCTTCTTCTTTCTTAAACACAAACTTATTATTCCAATAAAATGACCAAAGAACACTAAGTACCCATGAAACTACATTGGCTATAATATAATCAAATGTCACTCCACTTTTAGAAACAAGAACAAGCGTTACAACATAAAGTAAATATGATACTACTGTATTAGATACACCTACTAATCCAAACTGTAGAAATTCTTTAAATGTCTGTCTGGTTTTATCTGTTAAATCCTTTCTTATAATCTTAAAAAGCAATTCAACAAAAAACATGTATATTTTTTCTATAAATCCGTATATCATTTTTCCCATATCAATATATACCCTTATATCATTATAATCCAGACATTAAATATACTGTCTGGATTATAATATTATTTATTTTTAATATATAACAGACTACTGATTAACAGCTTCCTTTATAGTCTTAGCCATATAATCTATCATCTCATCTGTCATTCCTGGATATACACCTACCCAGAATGTATCTCTCATGATTCTGTCTGTATTATCAAGATTTCCAACCACTCTGTAGCCTTCCTTTGTTGCTCTCATCTCATCAAAGCAAGGATGCTTTATAAGATTTCCTGCAAAAAGGTTTCTTGTCTGTACTCCGTGGTTTTCGATATACTCTACAACTGCCTTTCTGTCTATGCCTTCCTTTACTGTAATAAGGAAACCAAACCAGCTTGGTCTTGAGTTATCACATGGTACTGGAAGTATTACCTTATCTTCGATATCTGCAAGTGCTGCTCTTAATCTGTCAAAGTTATGTCTTCTTCTTTCAACAAATGAAGGGAACTTCTCAAGCTGTGCACAGCCTACTGCTGTCTGCATATCTGTTGCCTTAAGGTTATATCCAAAGTGTGAATATACATACTTATGGTCATATCCTAATGGAAGTTCTCCATACTGCTTATCGAATCTGTGTCCGCAGAGGTTATCCTTTCCTGATGGGCATACGCAGTCACGTCCCCAGTCTCTGAATGAGCGGATACACTTGTTAAGAAGTGCATTGTTTGTGTATACAGCACCACCTTCACCCATTGTCATATGATGTGGTGGATAGAAGCTGCTTGTTCCGATATCACCGATTGTACCTGTGAACTTTTCTTCTCCATTTATTGTATACTTAGAACCGAGTGCATCACAGTTGTCCTCTACTAACCAGAGATTATGCTTATCACAGAATTCCTTTACTGCTGACAAGTCAAAAGGATTACCAAGTGTATGTGCTATCATGACTGCCTTTGTCTTATCTGAGTAAGCTTCTTCAAGCTTTGTTACATCGATGTTATACTGTGGAATAGTAACATCTACGAATACTGGAACAGCACCATACTGGATAGCTGGTGTTACTGTTGTTGGGAAGCCTGCTGCTACTGTTATTATCTCATCGCCTCTCTTTATTCTTCTGTCACCAAGAAGTGGTGATGTAAGTGCCATAAATGCGTTGAGGTTGGCTGATGAACCTGAGTTTACCACTGATACATACTTTACATTAAGATATTCGCCAAGCTTCTTTTCAAACTCATCTGTATAACGTCCTGATGTAAGCCAGAACTCAAGTGCTGAGTCTACAAGATTCATCATTTCCTTGCTGTCATATACGCGGCTTGCATAAGGAATTCTGTCCCCTTCCTTATACTTTTTCTGGTTATGATACTTCTTGCAGTATTCATCAACAATTCCAAGAATTTCTTCTCTTGCTTCTAATTCGTTCTTGTTTTCAAACATACTTTTCTCCATTCTATATTTGTTATATTCCAAAATTTTTATATTTCCGCATTTTTATTTCTAAGATAATATATTGATGTCGGGGTCGAAAGAAAGCTAATAATATATCTTTTTAGCTTAATCATTAAAGAATTCATCAATTTCCTTATCAAGACATGCAACAACGTCCCCGCCAGATGCATATACCTTTGACCATTCTACTGACTTTTCAATAGCCATATCAAAGTTCCATCTTGGCTTCCAGCCAAATGTCGTCTTTAACTTAGAACAGTCAAGCTTTAAGAAGTTAGCCTCGTGTGGACCTCCGTCATACTTGTTTATCCACTTAAGTCCTTCTCCCCACTTGTTACAGAATGTATCAACAAGTGTTCCTGTTGTTATACAGTCACTCTCATCCGGACCTACGTTATAAAAGCCTGCATACTTCTTATCTTCGTACTGCTTCATGGCTATCATAAGATAAGCTGCAAGTGGTTCCAATACATGCTGGTATGGTCTTGTTGAATGTGGATTACGAACAACTATATCCTCTTTCTTTACAGCAGCCCTTACACAGTCCGGAACGATTCTGTCATTGGCAAAATCTCCTCCGCCTATAACATTGCCTGCTCTTGCTGTTGATACTGCAACATCCATATCATTAAAAAATGAATTGATATAGCTGTGTGTTACAAGCTCTGAACATGACTTGCTGTTAGAATATGGGTCATATCCGTCCAGAGGTTCATTTTCCCTGTAGCCCCATGCCCATTCGTTATTGTGGTATACCTTATCTGTTGTCACGTTAAGGAATGACTTTACACATGGGTTAAGCCTTACACATTCACATATATTCACTGTACCCATGACATTAGTCTCATATGTGTATACAGGGTCTTTATAAGAATCCCTTACGATTGGCTGTGCTGCCAGGTGAAGCACTATTTCTGGCTGTGTTTCTTCAAACACCTTCTTTAAATGTTCAAGATCTCTTATGTCTCCTATTACTGAGTTTATGTTGTTCTCTACATCTGCCATAGAGAAAAGATTAGGTGTTGTAGGTGGTACAAGTGAATATCCTGTTACCTGGGCACCTGCCTTTACAAGTATCCTGCAGAGCCATGAACCCTTAAAACCTGTATGTCCTGTTACAAGGACTTTCTTTCCTTTATAAAAGCTTAAATCCATCTTTGTATATAACCTTTCTGCTTATCAACTATCTTAAAACATATAAATATTCATCTTATATAATTCTATATAATCTGCCACCTGTGAATTTACCACTTCTTCCAAGGAGCTGTTCCTGTGGCAAGATACTTCTCAAGCATATCCATCTCTCTTTTGTTATCCATGCACTGCCAGAAGCCCTTGTGCATGTATGACATAAGCTGTCCTTCTTTTGCAAGCTTTTCAAGTGGTTCCTTCTCAAAGACTGTATCATCACCTTCAATATAGTCAAATATTTCAGGATTTAACACCATATATCCGGCATTGATTGGAGCTCCATCCATGTGGCTCTTCTCTCTGAAGGACTTAACTGCATTGTCACCACCGATATCAAGCACGCCCTTCTGCTGCTCTAACATAACTGCTGTAAGTGTAGCAATCTTGCCATGGTTCTTATGGAAATCTACAAGCTTTGATATATCAACATCACATACTCCATCTCCATAAGTCATAAGGAATGGTTCATCGCCTACATACTTCTGGATTCTCTTGATTCTTCCACCTGTCATAGTGTTTAGTCCTGTATCAACTACAGTAACCTTCCATGGCTCACAGTGCTGCTCATGAATAATCATATCGTTAGTTCCCTTAGTGAAATCAAATGTGATATCACTGTTATGAAGGAAATAATCTGCAAACCATTCTTTTATCACATACTGCTTGTAACCTGCACATATGATAAATTCATCAAAACCATAGTATGCATACTCCTTCATAATATGCCATAAAATAGGCTTTCCACCTATCTCAATCATTGGCTTTGGCTTAAACTGGCTTTCCTCACTTATTCTTGTTCCGAAGCCACCGGCTAAAAGTACTACTTTCATTCTTCTCCTCCAGTCTATTCATATATTTAATATCTCTTTGGCACTTTATTAATCAACACTTCTCCAATATTCAAGTGTTTCTTTAAGAGTCTGTTTTAATGAAATGACCGGCTGCCAACCAACTTCTTTCCTAATCTTATCTATATCAGGCTCTATAATCGGAACATCAACAGGACGAAGCTTTTTTTCATCAATTTTAACTTCAATATCTCTGTCTGACATTGCTATAATCTCGTCAAGTATCTGTCTGATTTCAATGGCATGTCCTGTTCCAACATTGTATGTTTCTCCGCGTCTGCCATTTTTAACAAGAAGTGCATAAGCCTTTACAACATCCCTTACATCTGTGAAATCACGTTTTGCACTTAAATTTCCAACATATATTACTGGTTCCTGTTTTCCTTTTTCTATATCTGCAACCTGCTTACAGAAATCAGCAACCACAAACATAGGTGTCTGGTTTGGTCCAATATGATTAAATGCCCTAACCATCATAACATCAAGTCCATATGCATCTGAATATATCTTTCCTAACATATTCTGACATGACTTTGTTGCTGCATATATATTTCCAGGTCTTAACACATTATCTTCTATGATAGGACATTCATCTTTCTTTATATGTCCATATTCCTCACCTGAACCTATAAGAAGCACTCTTGGCTTTTTATCTGCATCCTTTACCGCTTCTAATAAATTCACACAACCCTTTATGTTTACATCTACTGTCAGTGTAGGATTCTTCCATGAATAAGCAACCGAAGACTGGGCTGCAAGATGGAATAAATAATCTGGTTTTTCCTCACTAAGAAGCTCTGATATCTGATTCTTATCCAGAATATCCAGATTCCTTACAACTGCTGAATCTATTGTAAGAGTTTCTTTCTCCGTCTTGGTAACTGTCACATCATATCCAAGATCTTTAGTTAAGTGTCTTACGAGATATGGTCCGACAAATCCACCCCCGCCAACTACTAATGCCTTCATTAACTACCTCTCTTCTGCTACATCAAATATTGTCAGGACAGATTAATCATTCTCTGCCCTGACTATAAACATCATTATATTTATTAATTATTAGCAGCTTCTTTCTTAACAAGTTCAAGATCATTCTTAACCATTCTTTCAACTAATTCCTGGAATGATATTTCTCTCTTCCATCCAAGCTTTGACTCTGCCTTAGCTGGATTACCAATAAGAAGTTCAACTTCTGCTGGTCTGAAGAAATCTGGATTAACCTTAAGTACAACCTTGCCTGTTGCCTTATCCTTTGCTATTTCATTAACACCTTCACCCTCAAACTCAACTTCGATTCCTGCTGCTGCAAATGCTGTCTTAGCGAATTCTCTTACTGTTCTTGTCTCATTAGTAGCAATTACATAATCATCTGGCTCATCCTGCTGTAAAAGTAACCACATAGCCCTAACATAATCCTTTGAGTGACCCCAGTCTCTCTTTGCATCAAGATTACCAAGTTCTACACAATCCTGAAGTCCTAACTTAATACGTGCTACAGCATTAGTAATCTTTCTTGTAACGAACTCTTTTCCTCTTCTTTCTGATTCATGGTTGAAAAGGATTCCTGAACAAGCATACATATTGTAGCTTTCTCTATAGTTCTTTGTTATCCAATGTCCGTAAAGCTTAGCAACTCCGTATGGGCTTCTTGGATAGAAAGGTGTATCCTCTGTCTGAGGTATAGCCTGCACCTTACCGAACATCTCTGATGTTGATGCCTGGTAGAATCTACACTCTGGCTTTACGATTCTTATAGCTTCAAGCATGTTAGTAACACCAATAGCATCAATATCAGCTGTTGTACATGGTGTATCCCATGATGTTGCAACAAATGATTGTGCTGCAAGATTATATACTTCATCTGCCTGTGATATCTTCATTGCTGATATAAGTGATACTATATCCTGCATATCTGCGTAGATAAAGTGAATCTTATCCTTGATATGATCTACATTTCCATAATCTACAACACTCTTTCTTCTCATAAGACCATATACATTATAGCCCTTTTCAAGAAGAAGCTCTGCTAAATATGAACCATCCTGTCCTGTTATACCTGTAATTAATGCGTTTTTCATAATTAATCTCCATTTCTATAAATAAAAATATACGCTTTAAACTCGCACAAAACACCTTACCACAAAATCATATTACCTGGGGCTGGCATATTGCAAGTATTTTCACGAAAGCTAAATTAACTTTTATAGTTTCCACACTTAAATCATTATATATTTACCAAATTATAAATACTGATTCTTTCCCTCTTCTCTAAGCTTAGCAAGTACTTTCTTTATCTCACCTGCGTTCTCCTTAGTAGAAATGAGTGTAGCATCCTTAGTATCAACAACTATCATGTCTCTTAATCCTACAGTTGCGATAAGCTTGTCTGCACCTTCAATAACACAGTTCTGTGTATTGACTGTAACAACATTGCCATTCACAACATTACCTTCTGAATCATTTTCTTTGATTCTTCCTACTGCAAGCCATGAGCCAACATCATCCCAGCCAAAATTACCAGCAAGTGTGTATATATCAGAAGCCTTCTCCATGATACCATAGTCAACTGACTGTGATTCAAGATTAGGGAATTCCTTTTCAAGAGTATTCTGATAATCTGCTGTACCAACTGATGCTTTGATCTTTAATAATCCTTCATATGTTGAAGTCATATACTTCTTAAAGCATGAAAGTATAGTCGATACCTTCCATACAAACATACCTGAGTTCCAAAGATAAGAACCATCTGCAAGATATGCCTTAGCTGTATCAAGATCTGGCTTTTCTACGAACTTTTCTACTGAAAAGCTCTCACCCTCTTTATTATCCTTGTTATACTTTATATAACCATAACCTGTTTCCGGGTAATTAGGTGTAATACCAACAGTTACAAGGTTCTCACCCTTCTCTGCTATATCACATGCATTAACAAATGTATCCTTAAATATATCATTGTGCTTTATAAGATGGTCTGATGGAAGAACTATCATAACCGCATCATCATACTTGCTTGCCACATGAACTGCACCAAGTCCTATACATGGAGCTGTATTTCTTCCAATAGGCTCACATAAAATATTCTCCTCTGGAAGACCTGGAAGCTGCTGCTTTACAAGTTCCTTATAATTAGCATTCGTTGCAATATATACGTCTTTAATATCAACTAACGGACTGATTCTCTCAACCGTAAGCTGAATCATTGTCTTTCCATCATCTGTTAATGATAAAAACTGCTTAGGAAGGTTAACTCTGCTTCTTGGCCAGAATCTTTCCCCTTTTCCACCTGCCATTATTAACGCTGTTTTCTTCATGATATACCTCGTTTCTTATATAAATAAATATATTAATTGCCATTTCTGCGCACATTTTGTGCATATCGAGTTTGTATAAAATATATGTAGACTTCACACATATACGCTGGAAAATTATATCTCATACTGCTCATTTTGTCAATTAAACTGGCTCAAACGGTATTATAAACAACACAAAATTATAAAAGCTGTAATTCATTTTACACATAAACTACAGCTTTTATAATTAACAAATATTTTTTAATTATTCAAAAGATAATCAGAGTATATTTCTGCCATTTTGCGCCAATTAATTAAAGCTTCTCCTATATTGGCACCACACAGCTCGCGATAAATTGCCCATACAAACCAATAATATGCTATTATTGCAACATAGGCCATGTAATGAAATCTTGTTTTCTCACTATATTCTTCCTGAAGATACTCTTTTATAAATTCTTCCGCCTTATCAAAATCATACATTGCATCTACAATATAATAACCTACATCAATTCCAGGATCTGAATATCCACCATACTCCCAGTCAATAAGTATAACACTTCCATCTGGTTTTATCATCCAATTAGGTTTATATGTATCACCATGACAAAAGCATTTATCTACTCCATCACCAAGTGTCATATTATAAAGCTTTTCTATCTTTAATTTTAACTGTTCATATTCTTTAAAGCAATCGGAATCTTTTTTCTTAATCAAAGCTTCCATCTCAAGAGCATCTTCCCATGGTTTCATACCATAATCAACTTTAATATCTGCCTTATGCAATTTTCTTAACACCGAAAGTATCTTTTTAGAATCTTCAAAAGAATTATAGTCTGGTTCACGAAATTCTGGTATAAATACAGAAATTTTCCATCCTTCATTCACATCTGCATATATATATGTTGGATCAATTCCTATTTTTTTAGCTAGAATAAGTGATTTTTTTTCATTTTTTCTATTAATTATACTTTCTGTTCCATCACCTGGATGCCTGTATATATAATCCACTCCATCAATCTTGAATATGAAAGATATATTAGTCATACCTTCACTTACATTTCTAAAGTCAACTATATCTTCTTCATCGCATCTGAATACAAGCTTAATATTTCTTATTATTTCACTATGTGTATAACCTAAATATTGCGAATCAAACTTTCTTAACTCTTCAAAATAATCAAATTCAAATATATTTCCTTTTTTATACTCTCTCACATACATTGATGGTAAATCAGAAAGCTTATCTTTTAAAAGGATTTCCCAATAAGAATTATTATATTTTCCATCATCTCTGATATCTTCCATTACATTAATAAATGAATCAGAAAACTCTTTTTTCCAAAATGAGTGTCCCATAAGAATATAACCATTATCTATTGGTTTATTATCCATGCAGACTATTTTACCATCTGAGTCGACATCAGCATATATCTCTTCAGTAATAAGATTTCCACGATAACCTGAGTAATATGTAATATACTCATATTGATTAAATGGATTCTCTATATAGTAACTGTCACTTACACATATGTATGTATTCTTTAATTCTTCTTTTGCAAGATACAGGCTTTCTATATTATTCTTAATATTAAATGAATCATTAATAATAAGTTTAACGCCATACTTATCCTCGAGATAGAAAAACATTTCCTTCTTATATCCAAGAACTATCGTAATATTCTTAATTCCTGCATTTTGAAGTTGTTCTATCTGTCTTTCAATAAGCTTTTCTCCCCTTACTTCAAACAAACCTTTCGGCTGTTCCAGTGATAAAGGAATAAATCTTGTTGATGAACCTGCTGCAAGAATAACTGCATTATTAACCTTATATGGCTCTAAAGCTTTAATACCTAATTCAGTAAGACATCCACTCTCTTTATCAATATATCCTGCATGAACTAATCTGTTATATGCTCTGGTATCAGATAAGGCTCTGACACAATCTAATGCATACGAACAATCCGCACGGCCTATACTTCCGTTATATAAACTGTTCAATATATAAAATTCATTCTTTTTCACAGTGAATACCTCCAATGTAATTCAACTTTTATTCCTGTCCCGGATAATCTTTATATGAAAGATCCAGCTGCACAAGTTCATAGAAATTATCTATTTCCATTATATCTGACTTCTCACATGGTCTTACTTCAACATTATATCTTTCTTTGCGTAATACCAATGGTATAAATTCCCAGAAATAATCCTTACCATCTTGTTCCTCTTCATACACCTGTTTAAAATCATTTCGTAATTTTTTACTATCATCTTTATTCCAATATGATATACCATAATAATTAAAACAAAACGTATTACCTTTTTTGTAATCAGTTATATAACCGTTATCAAGTTTATAACTCCAATCATCTGTTTCTATTGAGAATGATCCAAGAATGTTACTGCTATACTGATACTTACTAATTATATCCGGATTAGATATATATAAGTCTGCCTCACATAAATAACATTCATCAATATGCTCAAGAGCAGCCATAGCTGATGATATATTGTTTGTTTTATCATACACATCATTATCAACAAACTTAATAAAAGGATATTTATCAGTAATTTCATCAAATTTTTCTTTCTTGTATCCTCTTACCAGAGTTATATCTTTTATTCCGACTGATACTAATGCATCTAAAAGTGTATCTATTATTCTCACACCATTGACTTTAACCATTGGCTTTGGCCTGTCCAGTGTTACCGGAACCATTCTTGAACCAAAACCAGCAGCCATTATAACCGCCCTTTTTACTCTATATGGCTCAAGCATATCAAGACCTTTATCTGTAATTTCTAATAGGTTCTCATTTCTTAATATTGCACCTATATTGGTCAACTCATCAAGTGCCTTACTAACCTCAGTACCTGATATTTTTAATTTATCTGAAAGTGTTCTGATTGCATAAACATTCTTTCCATTTTTTTCAAGAAATGCAAGAACTTCAAACTGATAACGATTCATAATAATCCTCATTTCTGTACACACTATTTTACATATAACTTATTTAACTATCATAGGTATGATATATATACCCAATGCTATACATGTAACTATAATTGTACATACTTTCCAAATATTGTATTGTTTATCCATCTTCTTTTTTGTTTCTCCATCTGGTTCTTCAATAATACCGATTTCTTCTTCAATAGATGGCATCTTAAATTCTTTTTTATGTGAATATAAATAATAGAATATTATACATGCAACCGTTATTATTCCAGATGTAAGAAGTGCCATTTTGTCTGCGAATATAAGCATAAAAACATATAGAACTATAGTAACGACACATCCAACAACCCCAAGTGGTGCCTTATATGGTCTTTTCATATCAGGATATTTTTTCTTAAGACCTATATATGATAAGCATCCAATCATATAACATATAGCCAGTGAAATAAGCGAAACAGAGGCTATATAGTCAATAGATCCTGTAGCAATTAATATGAAATTAATTACTCCTACTGCAATTACTGCTATATAAGGTGTCTTATACTTTGGATGAATCTTACCCAGGAATTTAGGCAATGCTCCATCCTCGGCCATAGTATATATATATCTCGCTGGTGCAGCAATTCCTGGATTAATTGTAGATAAATCACCACCGAATGCTATTCCTATACAAAGCAAAATTATAGGGAAGCCTATTAATCCTACTGCCTTTAACCCTTCCGCATATGGTGCATTAGCCACTGCAAGCACACCGTAAAACTCTTTTGGTACAAGACCAACTAAAAACCACTGGAATAATGCATTAAGTGCAAATACCATAAATACAGAAATTTTCAATGCTCTTGGTAATGTATACTGTGGATATTTAGTCTCTGCACCCATTGAAACACATGTTTCAAAACCAGTATAACACCACCATACAAGGCCAAATATATACATCATTTCATTAAAAGGTGGTAATGAATTCATAGCAATTCCACCAAAATATTCGAGATGTACCTTAGGAATCATATATAAAAACCAACACACTGAACATCCCCAGAAGAAAAACATAAATGCTGTCTGTGCTTTTCCAGACTGCTCAATCCCCCTGAAATTCAACACAAGAAATACTGCAACAAGAATAATGGCAATAATTCTTGAATCCAACCATACTATATCAATTCCAAGCTGATCAAGTAATATTTTAAAATAATTAGCAAATGCTAAGGTTTCACCAGCTCCTATAGCAACTACCGATACTATATAATGCCATCCAGCAAGATTAGCCCATATTCTGTTTAATCCTCTTTTAGCATAATTATAAGTTCCTCCCGCACATGGAAGCGCTGCTGACATTTCACCATAGATAAGACATGGCCATATTGATATTAATAATGCTATAAATGTAAATGCTATAATCCATGAGCCTACACTTCCTATCTGTGCTGAACCACACGTAAATAATCCAACTCCAACTACCGTTCCTATAGTCATACTAATTGCTTCTTTTAAACCAAGAGCCCTGACCAATTTGTTATCTCCCATTGTCTTCTCCTTTTGCTCATTAATATATACAATATCCTTATTAAAAAATTGTTCACATATTGTATTGTTCACATATCATTTTAACATCATTATTATATGTATAGTATTAGTAAAGTGAACTGTTAAAGTATACATCATCTTATATAAAAAGTAAATATTTCTTCATATAATTTTAAGCATTTCTTAACATTCGTAACACATTTTTATGATTTGATTACATAAATATCTATATTTGTTATTTTACAAAATACAATAATAATTAATCAAAAAGGTCCAAAGTATTACACTCTGGACTTTTTGATTCCACATTATAGAACATACAATTACTTATCTTCAGACTTTGTATTAATTATAATATCATCGCCTTCAACTTCTTTGTTTTTATTTTCATCTATACCAAGCTTATCACTAACCTTTTTCTTTGCCTTTCTCCAATAAATACCTGCAACAGCACCTATTGCAATTACAACACCTGCAATCGCCTGAATGGCGTATGTCATAACTGATGGATCGAGATACCCACTTACCATATTTGTAAACATTATCATTTTGATTTTCCTCCTATATTAGATTTATTATTACTAATTATTTTGTACATTATATTTTTTTATCATTTCATCATACTGATCGTATGGCACAAGAATAAAAGAGCCTATTTCATCGGCACGCTTATCTGCCGGTATAATAAGTAATGACCATAATTGTTCCTTCGCATATGCATTATCCTTAAATACATTCTCTGTGAGGTCATTAGGTGCTACATGGAATCTGACCATCTGCTTATCTCCAACTTCAAACACATTTTCACCATAAGCTGATGAATCTTTTAAAGTTGAGGAAGCGATAGTATTGTTTACATTTGTAAATGTAATCTTTGAATCACTTACAACCATCTCATCATGATTAGCATTTCTTTCCTTAACAAGAATTGCAGGATTAGAATAAAGGTCAATTCCTCCATGATCTGCCGTTATTATAATAGTACTGCTGTCATATATTCCCTTTGCTTTAAGCTCATCCATATATTCCTTTATAATTTTGAAGATACCTCTTATCTGGCTATCTACACCTATCGAATCTGAAGGAACAGCCTGTGCATTTTCGTCCATGACATATGGACTATGAGCTCCATTAAGATGATACATTACAAAAGTATCCTTATCGTTTTGGGTTGTTATGCCTTTTTCCTTAAAATCCTGATAGAATTGTGCATCATCAAGCTTATAAAGATTAGAAGTATTATCTTCCAACGTAATATACTGATTAAATTCACCAGAATATAACCAGAAATTCTGTTTCAAAAACTGTGGCATAGCATAAAATGAAACAAACTTATAAAGACATTCCATAAAGCCTCTTCTTGAAGAAATGACATATTTCTGTTCCATTTTAAGATTATCAACACTATTTTTATCGCAATAGTCAAGGTAATAAAATTCAGTAAAAAGTTTAACATTACAATTACTCTTCTGCATATCCGCAAACAAAGAAGAACTTTCATATGCATCTTTATAATACTCACTTGTATCACGTGAGGCATCCATATCTATTTTCCCTGTAAGTAATGTTGGAATACCAAGTACTGTAGGAGCACCACCCGCAACTGCGTCATCAAAATATGTAAAATCTTTTAATGATTTCTTATATTCTTCATTTGGAAGAAGCATGTCTTCAAACCAGCTTGCGTCAAGTGTATCCACAACAAACATAATTGTATTATTTTTTGAAGACAATTCAAATTCACCATTTTTAGTAACAGCAAAATCGTTAGATACTACCTTATGTGTAGTTAATAATAATACAACAAGTGAAACAAGCTGCATTGCTGTTACAAACAGACTTCCCCATTTTACAATAAGTGACATAATATTTTCTTTTATAGCATAAACAACCTGAGGCACAACAAAAACCAATATCCAGGCAATTATGCTTATAATGCCATTTATCTTATACTCTGACCAGGCAATTTCCTTACCATTGAGTGAATTAAAGGCCGGATTAAGGAAATTACCCTGAATATAAAATCCTAATGCCAGGCTAAATACAAGTAATACATATGAATAAAATAATCTTTTGATTGGTATAATTAATCCAATTATATATACAATTACCAATACAGCAACTGAAACAAGCGCAATCAATGGAACAATCTTTATGTAATCAAGTGCAAAGTCATCAATATTACTTATGAATAAGGAACTTGGCATATATATAGCAAATGTAAATATAAGAAATATTGTTGGAGGTAAAAGCAAAAGTATTCTTTCTACAAAACCATATTTCTTTTTTGACTTTTCAGCCGAATTGTTATCATCTCTCATAAACTCCTCCTCAATAATTATTTGGATTCTTTATTCTTTTTATCGTTAATTTTTCTTACAACAGCGTTAATAATATAATCTGCACCTACCTGTGCACTGTTTCCAAGATTATATACATATTCATGAACAAACTCATCAATTTTTTGCTTATAATCTTCTGTATGTTTTAATATCTGATCTACCACTTCTGGAATTCTATCCATCTCATCAGGTTTCAATGAAGCACCTATGCTGTCTCTCATCCATATATTAATAGGCTCTACACCTATCTTTTCATATTCAGGATTCATTACCTTCATTGGTGTATCTATAAACAATACAGGCTTACAAGTTGTATATGCATATTCGTAACATATTCCAGACCAGTCAGTTATCATCATATCTGCTTCAAAAACTGTACTATTAGATGAAAAATCTGTCTGAATTTCTATATCATTATTATTAGCGAAGCGGTCTTTAAGCTGTTGCATACGTTCTGGCATATGTCTTACATGCTGTGGATGAGGTCTTACTGTTATCTTATAACCATGTCCTTTAAGATTATCTAACAATTCATCCAGACAACTATCAACTATATTATCTTTCTGCCATGATGGAGCAATAAGGATAGATTTAACATCAGAAACCTTCTTCTCCATTTTATTGTAATCATCTCTCATTGAATCAAGCAGGCAATATCCCCATTCAACAAGAGTTTTTTCTGGAAGTTCATATATCTTTTCTGTTTTTTTAATTTCTTCCTTTTGATGCTTACCCGTACAGAATACAGTATCAAAATGATCCATAGAACCTGTTCTCATAGTCATATTCAGACTATCCATTCCATGTGGTATGTATATATATTCAATATCTTTTCTTATATAGCTTCTTTTTATATGATAATTCTCAAGATCAGGCATAGTCATTACAACAACATCTGCATCAAGCTTCATCATCAGTGTTATAAGTTTCTTTTCACCTATATAATATGCTTTAATACGGCTATTTTCTTCTGCCTTCTTAAAGATAGAATCATCAGGATCACTTGTTATGTAATGTATTACTATGTTGGTATTCTTAAGAATATATTCAATCATTCCGGCATAGTATTTGTAAAATCCATTATTCTCAGAATAGAATACAAGATGCTTATTAACAACTGAGAAAAATCTCTTATAATCAGCTTTCTCCCTCTTTGCATATGGATTTTTTTCAAAAAGCTTCTTCTTGCCAGAATTTCCACCTATGCCTTCAAGTGCTGCAAGCTCTTTCTTACTCTCCTCAAGGTCTTCATAATCAACGTATTTCTTAGGATTAATTGCCCAGTTAAGAAGATATAACTGTACAATAGCAAATATATTACTTGCAATCCAATATAAGGCTACACCTGCTGGCACAAACCAGCCAAGATATAATGAAAGACCGACTGATAAAATCATCATGCCATATTTGTTAAGTTTAGACTGCTCTGCCTGTAATACATTACTGGCATTCTGTGCAACACATAAAAGCCATGCAGAAAATCCAGCTATTACAGGTACAATAATATCTATCCCACCTACTTCTGATGGAACCCAGCTAAGATTAATTCCTAAGAAATTCATATTCAGAGTCTTAACCTCTGCAAGAATCCCAGCTATATCAACACCATTAAACTGTGACTGGAGTGCAAGAAACTGGCTTTCATATGTTCCATTCTTAATACTTTCAACTACAGCAAGCTGAATAGACGATGATTCAGGATCTACCCCTGTAAGTGAAACTATTAATGAATTAAATGCATCTATAACATCTGATGGCAAATGAAGAAGATAATCCAACGGATGATATATAACTGCCACTAAGCCAAGTAATAGAATAATCTGTACAGCCAATGGAATAAGTGATGCCAATGGATTATATTTTTCTTTCTTAAAAAGCTTTGACTGTTCATCAGCTATTGAATCTTTATCCCCAAAATGTTTTGCTTTTATCCTGTTAATATCAGGCTGCATCTTAACCATCTTAATGGAATTTTTCTGAACCCATATAGATACTGGCAAAAGCACGAATTTACTTATAAGTGTAAAAAGAATAATTGCAATTCCATAATTACTTATAATCTTATAGCAAAAGGCCATTACATATCCTAATGCACTTGATAACACATTCATATTTAACTCCTTTTTTATATATTTCACATTTTTTTCACATTCACAATTGATAATACTAACATAAATTATATAATTAGTAAAGTATTTTAAAGAAAACAAGTATAATTATGTATAAAAAATTAATATAATATTAAGACTTTTTAAGATTTTATTGCCAGCATTGAATAAATTATCTTAAGCTTGTAATTATTCTTACTTATTTTACACAATATAAAAACACCAGAGGATATTTACCCTCTGGTGTTTTACCTTAAGTATAAGTATGATAATTATTAATATGCGCATATCCTGATACATATCCAGAAAGTAATCATTATCAAAATAAGGCTGCATATCTATTATTCTTGATAACATATAAGCCATAAGATATACAATAGCCGGATAAGCCCTCTCACATGCGCCAAGATAATAAGTTTCTACATACGTATTCCTGTTTGCCGAATAACCTATTACATTAGTTATATCTGCAAAAAAATCTTCTGTATTACGGAAAAATATATCAAATTGTCTTCCATGACTTCCAAAAAGCACTATACCCGCTGCCCAGTCTATTATACCTGCCAATGCACAACATAAGAAAACAATCTCATAAAATTTCTTTGATTTAATAAGACTACTCTTTGATATCATGATCAACTCCCTATAAATTAATTAGGTCATATTTATCAGCTGATATTTATTATTAGCTATTAATTATATTATTCACACATCCATTCTACTTTAATGTCAATTCATAATAATATATTCCACCATGATATGTTGAAGCCGTTTTTCTTTCTGATATATCATAATACCTGTTTAATACATCCAAGGAATAATTAATATCAATGCTTCTGTCTACATAATATGTCGTTACAACAAATAACGCTTTTTCTTTTAGTTTATTATCTTTAAGCATCTTCTCACCCTTTTTAGCAAGAGTAGATATAAGATGATAATCATTCATCTTTTTGGTATTGTTATTACTGTAAAATACTCGTTTTTTCTTAACTATATCCCAGTTAAGATAGTACAATGGAACATTACCGCATATGAACACACCATCATCATCGTACAGATAAATATCTGTTGTGTCCGGGTCATAATCTGTATTCTTTAACATAATATCCATTGACTTGTCATAACCATGATATTGTGTATTATGAATAAGAGATTCTCCATATGTCATCTCATCATTGACCATTGTCATAATAAGAGTATCACGTGTCACTGAATCAGCATTTAAAAACACCAGATTTGATAACGGATCTATCGTAATAAAGCATTCCATAACAAGAATCATACACCATAAACATAATAAAACACTATCTAATATCTTCCTGGCTTTATTGTAAACCTTATTATCTGATACGTCATGTTTACAGTCATATATTTCCTTAACCTTATTAATTACATATATGGCGATAATATATATAAGTATATCACTTATTATATTATATCTTGTGCATGTACCAGTTATATACAGATATGAAAACAGAGAATGTGTTACAAGTGCACCAATAACTGGACATATCATATAAGTACCATTTTTCTTTAGTTTTTTATGGTTAAAAACTATATATATAGTACCAGTTATTATAATCAAAACAGGAATCCAGTTAAAATTTAATATACACTGTTGTTTAAATTTCATAATAATGAACGATGGATTAAAACCTAAACATTCCGAACCATTATTATTCCATTTGAATAATCCACCTGCTTCCTGTTCACCTGTAGCAACCCAGTTATTACCAAATAATCTGAAATACATCCACTGGACTAAGGCTGCAGCAAGTGTGGCATACAATCTAAGATCTGTAAATATTACTTTCAGGCTTTGTTTTCTATATTTGAGTATATGTCTTATTATTTCACCAAGTGCTATACCAGCAACTACAACAAGTGCATTCTCCTTTGTCTGGAAACATATAATTGATAGTATACCTGTTAATAATGGTTTTTCATACATATAAGAGCATATAACCATTATCACGAACATAGCCATCGTATAATCAAGATTAAGATGCATAGTAAATGTGTATACAATAGGTGCAAAAGAAATTATAAGCGTATATATAGCACATAAAGTTCTTGAAACACTACTAGTCAACTTAATAATAATCTTATATACACACCACATAGTTATAGCTGTTAATATAAGATTAATAATAGAAACACCTATAATATGTCCTGGATATATCATTTCTCCTATCATATAAATCATACAGAACAATGACGCTGAATGTCCACATAAACCATAATTATCAAAAAAGACATCTATCCCTGAATAATCAAAATTCTCAAGTGCCAGTCCCATTCTGTAATAATACTCTCCAGCATCCCATCTTTGTAAAAGATTCATAAATGGAATTCTGGATACACATATTATAACCATAACAATAAGCATTACTCTGTTTCTTTTTATCCACTCATACACCTTGTTATTATTGTAGTGTGAACACATATCTATCAAAGATATAACTAATACAAATGTGTAAATACCAAAACAAATAATTAACTTTTTTGAGAAATTTGACTCATAATTCCATTTATCATTATTAAATAAAACCGAAACTGCGATAAAAAGATAAAATGGTATCAATCCCATCGCAAGCTGTCCTATCATATTAACAAATATTTTAGATAATATGGTAAGCACAATAACAGCTGCTGTTATTGATAATAATATAATTAATGCTGCTTTTTTTCCCTGATACTGAATTATATTATTTCCAAAAAATAATCCTGTAATTAATAAAGCAAAGAAATATATTATAATTTCTTTTTTACATCCAATAATTTTTTTCATAAATCTCCAATTTAATTTACATTTTTACTTTTTAAAAGTTTTTCCATTTAACTTTATTAATTTTCTTCTTTAAATTATATCTTTGCACATCCAACAGCCATAATTATTAATATTTTAATAAGATTAACCACAACCAGAGCTATTGCCATTCCCCATAACCCTAATGCAATTGTCATAGGTATAGCTATCACAACAAACACTATAAGGAATAATATATTAATAACAAGCTGATACTTTTCGTCAGTAAATCTTAACAATATGACTGTTAATGTATTGGCAATGAAATAAAATACCTGTCCAAGATTAGCACACCACAAATATGGTTTAACAAGTTCAAATATATCTGCATACATTATTCTTACAAACACAAATGAAACGCCAAAACAGAATACATTAAGAATCAGGCTTCCAACCACACTTCCAAGACATAGCTTTACAAATGTGCTTTTCTTTATTCCACCTTCATACTTCGTGAGATGTCCTATTATAACACCATTAAGTGGTGTTGATATAAGTGAAACCATCTTTCCTATAAGTGTTGCAGCATAAAATATTGTTACTGATGTTCCTCCATCAATAGCCTGAAGTATTAATCTGTCAGCATTAAGAATAACAGCTGCTATAAGTTCTGTTCCAGATAGTATTAAAAGAGATCTCATATTATCCTTAAAATACTCACTCTTATGCAAAAAATCCCCTTTGTATATACTTCCAGTGATTATAACAAATCCAACTGCAAGACATTCACCACAAAGCATAGCAATAATCCATGAATGAGTAACAAAGAATAATCCTATACCTATAAGATATCCTACTGATATGAACAGATAAAATAAAAAGAATCTTTTATAATTAAGATTAAGTCTGAACTCAACATCAGAATAATACCTTAATACTGTCACCATCATAAGTATAAAATAACCAATTTCTGCTATTATGCTAAACTTATGAAGCCATACAAGACCACCAATAGAAACGAAAACTGATAAAACAGCTATAAGAAGCAGAAAAATATTATAGTCTCCATTACTATCCTGCCCTTTCATCCTTGTTACCATTCGTGAATAATTAGCTGCCGTACCAAAAGTTGAACCCATTATTGATATGAACGATATAAGAGTAAGAACAATTCCAAACTCATCTGTTCCTAACTGCTTACTTAAAAATGGATATAATGCAAGCTGTATTACTCCATTCATAACAATGAGTCCCATCATGCTGTACATAAAATCGCCTGTAATACCTTTTAGCTTTTCTGGTATTTTCATATACTCTCCATTCCGCAGGAATTTTAGTAAAATATTCCTGTCTGTAATTATATAATGTTAATGTATTAATTACACTAACCATAATCCCCTCAATATCAATATTTGATAATATTATTTAATAATTATATTGTTCATCTGGCTTTACATGCATAGGTACTCTTGTTTCTTCAGGTGGAAACTGCATATAATCACCATAACATTCCTTGAGTACTTTATCATATTCTACTGGACAGTTAAAGTAATCATCACCTACTTTAAGTGGTACCGTTTCTCTGTACCAGTCTTTTTCCACCCACTTCTTAAGTTCTGGCATAGGATAGTTACTGTAAAAATAATGCTTAGTATTTCCTTTAACAGACTGACTGATTCTAGAATACTTTTCCCTAAGCTTATCAAGCGACCTGTGTCTTCCTATAGCCGCAAAAAATCTGACACCAAGTCCAGTAATTGTTCCAAACTCAGAATAATCAATAGAATCCCTGTGACCCATACACTGACCATATATAAAAGTAAGTCGCATTCTTAATATTAACTGTTTTAACTTTGAATCATAGGCATTATCAAGTACAAAACAATCAAGTACCATCTTATCTTCATACTTTTTTTGAACATGTCCTTTTACTTTATCATAGCTTTGAAGAGGTATTGAGTCACCAAGATAAACAAGTCTTGTAGGAAAATCAAAGAAGCTGTCCTTTACAATATCTTTAACTTCAACAAGTTCAAAATCCTCTCCCCATGCTTCTTTAGGTATGGATTTAAGTTTATTATATTCTTCTCTGGTAAAAGCTACATCAATATCATCATCCCATGGTATAAAATCATGATGTCTTACCGCTCCTATAAGAGCACCTGAATCATAAAAATATGTAACTCCATATTCTTCACATACTGAATGCAATTTTCTCATAAGTATTCTGTTTATCTTATGTGCCTTTTCTAAATTAGTCATAGTAATCCCCATTTCTGCGCTCATCTTTTATGCATATCAAATTTAAAACCTATTTATTATTTAGTATTATCTTCATCAAAATTAAGTCTCTCTTCCTCAACAACCAGCGGTCTGTTCATAAGTCTTTTATTCATGCTAAGTATATACTCACCCATAAGACCTATGAATATGAGCTGCATAGCTCCCAGGAAGCAGACAAGTATTATAAGAGGTGCCATACCTGCTGCAAATCTGTTCCAATACACAAGTTTAAGAACAAGATACACAATAGCAATTATAAGGCTTATAAAACCAATAAAAGCACCAACAAATGTTGCCAGTCTTAAACCAATCTTCGTGTAAGAAGTAAAGCTAAGCATAGCAGCATCATATAAAGTAAAGAAATTATTATGTGTCTTACCAGTTCTTCTCTGTGCCTGTGTATACTCAATCTCTGTCTTTTTAAAACCTAATTCACCAACTATTCCACGAATAAAAGGAATAGGATCCTTAAGGTCTCTTAATACCTTTACAAAAGACTTATCATACAGACCAAATCCTGTAAAATGTTCTATCTGCTCAACAGATGACATTTTCTTTATAAGCTTGTAATAGCATGAACGAAGGAAATACATAACTGGATTTTCCTTACTTGATGACTTAACAGCACATACTATCTTGTAACCTTCTTCCCACTTCTTAACAAGTCGTGGAATAACATCTATAGGATCCTGAAAATCAGCACATACTGGAATTGTACAATCGCCTGTTGTCTGCAATATTCCATAGTAAGGTGAATTAAACTGTCCAAAATTCTTTGCGTTAAATATAGCCTTTATCTTTGTATTATTCTCACATAACTGTCTTAACTTAACCCTCGTAGTATCTGTTGAATCATTATCAATAAATAATATCTCATAATCATACATCGGAAGATCTTTAGCAAACATATCAATCAACGCTTCACTTAATGGCACAACATTTTCTTCCTCATTATAGCAAGGTACCATTATACTTATCTTTTTCATAATATTCCTCATTTCTGCGTATGTTTTTTACCAACCTTTAATTCTGCATATGCTTTTTATACTAATCCTCGTTACACAGGTATTTTACACTATTATTCCTCATCCATTAATGGAATAAACATTATTTTCTTAAGTTCTTCTCTAGGAAGGAATGGTGCTAAATCCTCAAGTGGAGGGCTTACAAGTGTTCCATCTTCTAATCTCTTTGTACTGCTCTTTGGCTCCCATACCTGCTTGGTATCTGTAAATATTTCGCAGAATAAAGGTCCATCTTCCTTAAGAACTTCATCAACTACATTCTTCATCTCTTCATTAGATGAAGCACTATAATATTTATAACCGAAAGCTTCTGCAATCTTTTTAAATTCAGGGAATGAAAGGTCATGCGATTCTGGACCTATTCCTATCTTACAATGTTCTTTAAAAAGATTATTCTGTGTAAGTCTTATTGAATGATATCCATTATTATTTATAAGGAATATCTTGATTGGAAGCTTGTTAGTTATGATTGTCTGGAGTTCCTGAAGATTCATCATAATACTTCCATCACCTTCAAGACATATAGTTGGTCTTCTCTTACCGCCTATGCATGTTCCTATTGCAGCTGGAAGTCCATAACCCATACTTGCAATGGCACTATTATTTGCCATTCTGCTTCCCTTCTGGATAACATACGCCTGATTTCCAACAACACAACATGCTCCGTTAGATACTGCAGTAAGGCTGTTTTCTGGCAGCTTACTGCTCATATATCTTACAAATGCATATACATTAGCAGTACATCCATTCTCTTCCCACTGTCTTGGCTGTACTACCGGATAATTCTTCTTCCATTTCTGTGTAGTAGCAAGCCATTCATCACTATGTGATACAGGTGCCATATCCTTTGCCTTACTCTCAAGCTTTGTAAGAAAATCCTTAGCGTCAGCCCACACAGGCATTTCTACATGAATAGTAGGCTTCTTTAACTCAGCTTTATCTATATCAACCATTATAACTTCAGCGGCTCTTGCCCATGTCTTCCAATTATATCCTGTCTGTCTTATAGATATTCTTGTACCTACAGCCAGAATAAGATCCGCATTCTGTATTGCCCAGTTTCCCGGTCTGTCTCCCATATTACCAGCTCTTCCACAGTAAAGAGGACTTTCATCTTCTATCAGATCTACTGCATTCCAATATGTTACTATCGGAATGTTAAGTTCATCAGCAACTTTTCTGAATACATCATAAGCACCTGAAAGTCTTATACCATAACCAGCATGAAAAACCGGTCTTTTAGCATTCTTAATCTTTTCAAGTACAGCATCTATTATATCCATTCCAACTTCTGGTGGTAGAAGCTTATCATCTTCTGCAGGATCATATCCCCTTAATTCATCTGTTTCTATAAAACCACCCTGGAAATTCACTGGAATATCTATCCAAACCGGACCTGGTCTTCCAGTTGTTGCCAGATGCCATGCCTTTTCAAGAACATATCTTATATCATTAGGATCCTCTATCATAGTTGCATACTTTGTCATATTGGATACAGATTTAACTATGTCATACTCCTGATCTCCCATAGCTCTTAAGGGGGTTTCTGTATACTGAAGCGCATATCTTGCAGTTGTGTCATAACGGACCTGACCACTTATTATAAACATAGGTATGGAATCAAGCCAGCCACCAACAACTCCAGTAAGTGCATTAGTTCCTCCCGGACCTGTAGTTACACATACAGCCGCTATTCTGTTATCAATTCTTGCATAAGCCTCTGCTGCTATAGCGCATGCCTGCTCATGATGGTTATAAGTAACTTTAAGGTTTTCATTGTGTCCCAGCGCATCATTAAGGTGCATAGCACCTCCACCAACTACAGAAAACACATCTGTTACTCCATGATTAACAAGGAATTCTGCAACATAATCTGCCAATCTTATTTTCATCCCGCACCTCCGTTATATAGAAAAAATATATCTTGTAACTAATCTATTTCATTTATCATTTTACAAACATTAAAATTTAAAGAAGCTAAGATTTTCATTATCACTTATCATAGGTTCTTCATTAAGTATCTGCTTAAGAGAACCTTCTAGCGTAGTAAGTTCCTCTTCTTCATATGCTCTTCTATCTATATATATTCCTGCAAACCCCTGTTCTTTAAGATATGAAACCATCTTATCTATAGGCATCGAACCAACATTTTTATTCCATTTATCTTCATCTCTTCCTTTAATAGAACCATAACTCCATTTAAGTGTTTTAGAATGAAGATAACCTATATACAAATGATAATCCCACATATCATTGACAGGTCCATATTCTGGATATTCATGATATGGCAGCTGATATATCATAGAGCCAGCTTCAACACTGTTTTCTATATTCTCAACAAAATTTTTATCACTTATATAGTTCATCTTATTAGTATCATATGCTGGTGTTGCAAGCTGAGGATATCCTTCCCATATGCTGAATAAACACATAAGTCCAAATATACAGCCGGTTAGAACAAGAGATATACGTTTTGCCCATGCCGAAACAACCTTTTTGTTATCTTTAATTACACGTATAAGCTCGTTAACAAGTAAGGCAACAGCTAATATACTAACATATTCTATAAATATAGAAATTCTGTTATAAGCTCTGAGCATCGGACTTACAAAGAATGCAAACATTGAACCAAGTCCACCTATCGTTCCTAATAGAACCATAGATATGTTAAGTTCTGAAAGACAAGCTAATCTCTTCTTTAGCAGTGAATCTCTCTTTGTAAAAAGACAAAACATTAGAACTATGAAACCTATCATGCCTAATATTCCGAGATAAGCTGATGAATTCTCTGTTACAAGAAATGCATTATCATTATATATATCAATGTATTTATCATACCATCCATGACCATTTAATGGCATAAAAAGCTGTGCAATCTTTAATCCATATAATTCTGTCTGTTCAAAACCAGATCTGTCTACAGCAGCCGCATTGCTTCCATTCATTATATTATATATTTTACCTGGAAGTATGCTTAATACTACAAAAAAGCATACCATTATTACTGCTACAACGCCACGTAAACCCTGCTTGATTTTTCCTGTTTTGGCAAGCTTTGACACGGCTGTAACCATCAGTATAAAACATGTAAAAAACGGATAATATGCTATACCATTGTTAGCTATTAAAAATGTGAAAAACAATGCTACATAATTAATCTTTCTTTTAAAGAAATCTTTATCTAATGTTAATACGTCATCCCTCTCATATATCCATATACACAAAAGTATTGACAAAGGAACAAAATAACATTCTGTAAGAACTATATGTCCTATATTTCTAAACAGCATATAAGGTGATAACGCAAATACAGCTGAACTAAGTGATGCTACCCAACAGTTTATCTTTATATTTCTCATAACAAAATAAGATATTATTCCTGCTATAAAAAATATAGATAAATATGTCAGATTCATTGCTACTGCAGCATCCTTTGTAATTACAGCAAATATCTTCATAATAAAAAGTCCGGAATTATGCATCATAGAAGATGTGAAATCATAATATTGGACTGTATAAGGAGCACCAAGTCTGTCACATGTCAGATTCCAGAATTGTTCTGTAAACTGTTTAGCATTTACAATAACCCCCATATCATCTCCACCCATATAAAAAAGTGGTATATTAAGCTCACAGTTACTTAATTCCATCAGATGATACATCATGCCAAATATAATAATTATCATTAGTATAAAACTGGCATAATCCTGCCATTTTTCTTTAAAATAGCTAACAAACTTCTGTTTCATAGTTCACCTTTCTTATGCAGTAGTTTTTCCCACCTTTGCTATAATATCATCAAACTTCTTCATAATATCATCCCACTGGAAATAATCATCTACATACTTTCGTGCATTTTTACACATTATTTCATATACATCCGGATGTTCATATAAGTAATTGAGGCATCCTTCAAACTCAAAGAAATTCTTATAATATAAGCCTCCATTACTCTTAATGCAATGTCCTTTCAGCACATCACATATACCATTAACAATAACCGGCTTGGAAAGTGTCATAGCTTCAAGAACAGATATTGAAAGACTTTCAAACTTAGATGGTAACATAAGTGCTTTTGCACCACTTATACCATCAAACTTATCCTCATCTGTTACAAATCCCAGATTAATAATATCTGGATGCTTAGGAATATCACATACTGCTTTTCCCATAAGTACAAGTTTAAGATCACTGTTTTTATTTCTCTTTTTATATTCCATAAAATATCTGAATAATCTAGGACAGTCTTTACCTTCATCTATTCTACCGACATAGATGATATAATTATCAAGATTATACTGGCTATATTTCTTTCTGAATCTGTCAGCGCTTACCTCAGATGGTACATCTACTCCAACTCCACATACTTCATATGGTACATCTTCATTGTGGAATATAGAATGAACAAGATCTTTCTCCTCATCTGTAAGGAAAACAAAAGCATCAGCCGCACCAAACACCTTCTTATACATATCAAAATGTATAAATGGTTCCTGATGTGCTGTTGGAATAAAGATTGCTTTATCCTTAATTCTTACTATACTCTTAACTGCTGTATAATAAAGATAAGTTACTACAATGATAGCTTCATATTCATCCTGATGTTCATCTACATATTCAACAAGCTGAGGACAATAAGGTCCCATATGTTCTATCCATCTGTCAGAAAGTTCTACAGGTGCATCCGGATTAGAAAGCATCTCAGAATCAAGTGCTGAGAATATCTTAGGAATTCTTTCGTGTTCTGTCTTAAACCTTCTTACAGTCACACCATTAATGTCTTCAACGCCTTCTTTATAATAATTAGACCACTTAACATACTCTACTGCACATGAAGTAAGAACTTCAACCTCATACTTAGCCTTAAGTCTTTCAGCTATCTCTCTTGAATATAACTCTGAACCACCATTAACTTCAAGTCCATATCTCTGGTTAATAATCGCTATCTTTTTCATAATAATCCTCATTTCTGCGTATGCTTTTGGCGCAAAGCCTGCGACACAATTTGCACACATATATGTCACAATAATCTTAATTATAATTCTAAGAAATCCATAAATTTCTTAAGTACTACATCCCATTTGAAATTATCAAGAACAAATTGTCTTCCAGAATGACCCATCTGCGATGCCGTCTGTGGATTATCTATATAGTAATTAAGACAACCCTCAAACTCAAAATAATTGTCAAAATACAAGCCAGAATTAGATTCTCTTGCAAAATCACTTGTTACATTGCACTGACTATGCACAAGTACGGGTCTTTCTGTCAGCCAGCTCTCCATAATAACTATAGAAAAGCTTTCATTCTTAGATGGCTGGCATAAACATATCGCACCAGCACATGCATCATATTTGTCCTGTATATCAACAAACCCCAGATCAATCACATCATTCTTAATAGTGTCTGGAATATTCACTTCACCGCCACCTATAAGAACCAACTTAATATCAGGAATCTTGTCCGAATTTCTTTTTTTATATTCCCCGAAATATCTGATAAGAGTATTAATATTTTTTGCTTCATCTTTTCTGCCTGCATAAATAATATATGGAGAATTGATCTTATATTTTTTTCTGAATCTATCAGCATCATATTCAAAGTCTGTCTCAATACCTATTCCTAATAGTAACTGATTAACGCCTCTTAAATCTAATATTTCATTGGCAAGCTCCTGCTCTGGTCTGGCATTAAATGCTATTCCCCTAAGATCCCTGAATGTTTCTCTGAAATGTCTGAAATAAGCATAAGCCTCATCATGAAGACATGGTATTAATATTGATTTAAATGGGCATGACTGAATTCCGTAATAAGTTGTTCCAAACATATAAGGAATAAAAACAAACCTGTGATAATCTTCACTATGTTCCCTGAGATAATCATACATATCTGGACTATTAACCATCTCCTTAAGGAACGTTGTTTCTTCTTCATAAGAAATAGTCTTTCCCTGCATTAACTTTGCATTAACGCTATGGAAATCTTTCATATTTCCTTTTCTTACTTTAAATCTTCTAACTGTTATTCCATCTATCTGTTCTGTTCCTTCTTTGAAATAATTCTCAGTCCAGTCAGATGCAAATTCCTTTACGCATGTTGTTATAACTTCAACCTCAACCCCTGCAGCATGCAGATGCTGGACAAGTCCTCTTAATTCCTGTTCTGCACCACCACGTATATCTTTATAATACCATGGAATAACAAATCCTATCTTCTTCATACTAATCCTCATTTCTGCGCATGCTTTTTGCGCATATCGAGCTTGTGTCAAACATGTACAGACACAAATCCTGAGTGTGATAAATAAGCTATCAAACTTATTTTTACACTATTTCCTGCTATTCTTATTAATGAAATCCCTGAGATATTTTTTAAACATTTCAGCTATATTATTATACTCAAAACTTTGTAATCTTTCATTCTGCCAGTTTACAAGCTGCTGTCTGAGATCCTTATCCCTGACAACCCTGTCTATACATCCTGCTACATACACAGGATTATTATCGTCTATAATCATTCCTTTATATCCCATAGTATCTGCTATTGCAGTTTTATCATATGCTATTATAGGGACCTTAAACTTCATCGCTTCTACCAATGGAACACAGAATCCCTCATGTTCACTCATACACAGAAAAACATCTGCTGTTTTATAATAAGCAAGTATCTGATTAAACTTGATATGGCCTGTAAACACAATTGCTTCTCCAAGACCTAGTTTCTTAGTATACTCTGTAAGTCTGATGTAATACGGATCATTCTCTTTATAGGAGCCTGCTAGTATAAGTCTTGATTTATTATTATATAATCTATTGTAATAATAGAAAGCTGCTATTAAATTCTCATGTTTCTTGTTAGGTGCAACCCTTCCTGTAAAAAGAATATTGGTATAGCCATCCGAATATTTCTTTATTACATCTTTGTCTGGTTTTTTGTCGTAATCTGACATAGGAATAATAATAGGTAAAACGTCTATATCACACTTATATCCCATATCTATGAGATTCTGCTTATTAAACTCAGATACTGCAAGACAATAATCCACTTTATCAGCAAGATATTTTGCACCTTCAAGTCCATACTCGCATATCTTTGTAAAACGTTCATCACAATTCCTAAAATATTCCGGAGGTGTGATATTATGATAAACGACTATCTTACGGCAATTATACTTTGCTACATCATAATTAAGCTTACTACCAGTAGACATATGAAATATGATTATATCATCCTGATGCACATCAGTAAGTTTATCTACGCTAACAGCTGTCTTATTATCAAGCGGCGGTACAATACTTTCAGCATATATTTTTGTATCATATCCCATTTCTTTTATAATTTTTTCCATAGCTATAGTGTCATTACTCACCGCATCACCATATGCGATTGTCGACAGCATCTGAATAATACGCATATTATTTTCCACCCTTTAATTCTTCAATCTGCTTCTTAAGTTCGGCTATTTCCTTGTTCTGTTCATCTATATAACATCCCATCTGATTCATAAGTCTTACAAGAGAAGCATTGAATCCATCCTGTGCCATTACGATAGGCTCTACAAAAAAATAAACAAGCTTTCTAATAACCTTCTTAAAGAAAACTGCTGCTTTATTACCCTGAAGCGGTCTGTATGGATTTACCTCCCATTCATGATTAGCAACATATAAATCTTCATTAAATTTAACCTTATCAAACTTATTTACATTCATAGCTCCAACATCTACTATAACATCATCAAAGCTTAAAAGGTCATTAGTGTAACCTTTAACTTCTATTTCCTTTTTTATTTCTTTCATTATATCCTGAACATTAATCTGATTATTGTTGTCCATGAAAATCCTCCATTCTGATTATTACAGACTTACATTTAATTACTATTCTGGTCTGTAATACGCTTATTCAATATATGCTGTAGGTAAACTTTAACCTTGACAGACCTCTTTAGAAATTAGCATATATAAATGCCTGTACTCCACCTGTATATCCAAACATTATTATAACTAGTATAAGTACATAATACAATGTCCATCTGATCACTATATTCTTAGAAGCAATACTCTCTCTTATGTTTATACCCTTTTCTTTCAGAACACTTATTATAAACACTACTATACAGCCAACTAGTATAATTACATAATCCCTTGCTTCAAGTCCTAAAGTTAACAGACTTCCATCAGTAAACTGAGAAAAACTGAAACTTACTACTGACTGTTTAATCATAGTGAGAGCAGCTCTTAAAGATGTTCCCATGTCAAAATACCAGCCAATATTGACAAGTATAAATGTTCTTAATATCATCCATAATTTCCATGGTTTAGAATTATTTCTGATATGTAACTTATCCAAAGCTTTGTTATATAAAGGTTCAACAAGATTACTAAAAGCAATAATAACACCATTGTACATACCATATGCTATATATTTCCACGAAGCACCATGCCATATACCTACTACAAAGAATATCACAAGATTAGCAAAACATATAGGAAGTGTACGTCCTACATTGCCAAAATGCTTCTTTCCCCACTTACCAAACTTATTCATAGCTTTAGAAAGTGACATAGGATAGAATATATAATCCTTCATCCATGTACCAAGTGTAATATGCCATCTTCTCCAAAATTCACCTATAGATTTAGAAAAATAAGGCTGTCTGAAATTTTCATCCATAGTTATGCCAAACATCTGTGCGGTACCAATCACCACATCAATACCACCTGAAAAATCCATATATAACTGAACAGAATACATAAGAACAGCCACAATATTAAGAAGACCACCATACATATCATAATCTTCAAACACCATATTAACCAATACAGCTGCCCTGTCTGCCAGTATAACTTTCTTAGCAAGACCCCAGCATATTCTCTGAAGGCCATACTGCACATTCTTTAATTCAAAGGAATTTCCTTCGTACAGCTGTGATGAAAGTCTGTCATATCTTCCTATAGGTCCCTGCAGGAGCTGAGGAAAGAATGAAACAAACAATCCAAGCTTAAAAACATTGTTCTGGCATCTGTACTTTCCCTGATAAACATCGATTATATAAGATGCAGACTGGAACGTAAAAAATGAAATTCCTAAAGGAAGTGCAAACTTTGGCAGATTAATCATATTCTGACCACCAAACAGACTTATGATACTATTTATGTTTTCAATAGCAAAGTCTGTATACTTAATAACCGCAAGTTGTCCAAAACAAAGGAGCAATACGACAAGAAGTGCCTGTCTCTTTCTCTTTTTTGTTTTATCCTTATATGCTTTTTTCTCTTCCTTTGACATAGATGCTTTATTAGCCGTTATATAAGCATTACTATCTGTAATAATCTTATCGAGCCATATTCCACCCATATATATAACCACCGTAGTAAATACCATATATATAGATGTCTTTATACTGAATGTAAAATAATATATATAACTTAAGGCAAGAAGCCATATCCATCTTATCTTCTTAGGTAAAACATAATACAGCACCAATCCTATTAATAAAAAGGCAAAATAACCTACAACCGCAAATGACATATTAAAGTCCTTTCCATTCGTTTCCAGTCTCTTTAGTGTAATCCTGTTTCATATTTTTATACATATCTTCAAATGTTGAATAAAAATACTTACTCTCGTCAACGCCACCATTTTTTCTGTCATATAAAAGATTAGCTAAAGCCTTTGAATAGATTTCAGCAAGCTGTCCTCCCATATGTCCTTCCTGATCACCATAATCACAGTCATCTCTTGGAACACTACTCATAAGTGCTTTGTTAAAATCATAATATTCAAGTCCGCATTCGTTAACAAAGAATTCAGACATAGTATCATGTACTGTTGACATTCCAAGCGTTTTAGTTACTGAAGGTGTTATAGGTGATGTGACACATATAAGTTCTATATTATTGTCTTTACAAAATCCAACAATGTCCATAAAGATTCCCTTTACAGCCGGATCTATCTCATCATCATATCTGTCCACCCATGTAGCTATATAATCTTCACCAGGTGGAAGCTTCCCCTGTTCAGTTCCCTGTCTGTCAAAAAAGCCCTTTCCAACATATGGACCATCTGCACCCTCTACAAAGCCATTCTCACCATATGCAGACTCTATTGTATAATTCTTATATGCATCAGATGTCTTCATGCTAACATTTCTTTTAACGCCACTTACTGACATATTCCAACTTAACCTGTTAACTAATACATTCCGCATATCCAGAACATCAAAATTCCTAGCCATGTACTCAAGCTTTACCATCGGATCAGTAAACTGCTGATATATAAAAGACTTAGTAAAATGTGTAGTAGGCTGCTCATAATACCAGTACTGATAATCAAGATCAAATATAATGGTCTTAATGTCATTATTCTTAGCTGCATCTTTTATGAGAAAATATGAATCCTGTACTGATTCACCTGGAATTGCAAGATTAAGTGTATTAGTTCCAAGTTTATCATCTAATCTTTGTGGATCTATCGCTCCCCTGCAATGAGATGCTCCAACTACAATCGTATCGTAACCACCCTTTTCTTCTTCATGGATTATGAATCGTACATAACCAGTCTGTGCAAAAACAAAATCACATACCATTAATATAACTGCAAGACCAGCTATAAATCCAAGAACCTTAATCCATGGTTTTGCCTTTTTCATTTCACATTCCTTTCCTTAATAAAACCAACATTTATTATTACATTAATTGCTAGCATTATCTTTTGTTTAATATACTTATTTCTGTTCTTCTTTCTTTTCTGCAGTTTCATGATATTCCACATCAAGTTCCCAACTATGAGGAATTCTCGTAACACCTACATCTGTGAGGTTTGAAACCACTTCAAACTTAATAGCCTGCTTGTAATAATCTACAGGTATTCCCTCACCATATTCAATAGTTATATCTACCCAGTAATTACCTGGTATAAGGTTAACATCATCAAGAATAACCTTATATCTTCCATCCTTTTCAATATCAAAATTCGATATTCTATCAATTCTTGTGTTAGTTCCATAACACCATAATGCATCATTTCTGAATATACCAAATCCAAATACCGCATCTGAGACTTTATTTTCAACATGGTAACTAAGATCTAATATCATTTTTTCGCCAGTTCTGAATATACGTGATTCCTCTCCTTTGGCATTATACATATGAATCTCAGTAAACTTAGCGTCTTCACTACCATATCTTGAATTAACTTTAGCTCTTTCCTTCTTGATACGTTCTTCTTCTTTCTTTTTCTCCATCTGTTCTCGTTCAAGCTTTGCCTGACGTATCTGTTCCTTTTCAGCCTGCTCCATACGTTCCTGATTCATATAATCAAGATACTTAAGATGAACATCCTTTGGAGTTCCTTCTGCTTCTATAAGGCCATCTTTAATCCATATAGAACGGTCACATATCTGTTCTATCTGTCCAAGTGAATGTGAAACTATTACTATAGTTGTTCCATCTGCCTTTATTTCTCTTAACTTATTAAAACACTTTGCCTGATAGTTAGCATCACCTACTGCAAGAATCTCATCAATAAGAAGAATATCTGCATCAACATTGATAGCTACAGCAAACGCAAGTCTCATATACATACCTGATGAATATGTTCTTACAGGATTATCTATATAATCCTCAAGTTCAGAGAACGCTATTATATCATCAAGTCTTGCATCTATCTCTTTCTTTGTAAGTCCGAATATAGATGCATTAGTATATATATTTTCCCTTCCACTCATATCTGGGTGAAATCCTGCACCAAGCTCAAGAAGACTTGATACTCTTCCACACATTTCAATAGAACCTGTATCAGGATATATGATTTTTGTAAGCATTTTTAATGTGGTACTCTTACCACATCCATTTTTACCAACAAGACCTATAGCCTCACCTTTTTTTACAGTAAAACTTATTCCTTTTAATACATGTCTTTTCTCATATCTATTACGTTTCCAGAAAAGCATCTTTTCTTTAAGTTCGCTTCCCTTATCATAATAGACTTTAAAATCTTTAGTTATATTCTTAACTTCAATTGCATTCTCTTTATCCATACCAATCTCCATTTCTGCGCACGATTTTGCACATATCGAGTCTGTCTCAAGCATACTCAGACACAAATATCGCATGTATAAAATAAGTTATCCGGCTTATTTTTTATACTAGAACTCCTCTGCGAATCCTTTCTGAAGTTTCTTAAATAATATTTCTCCTACAACTATAAATACAACTCCAACAACAACAGCTATCAATAATGATGAAAGTTCTGGAACTTCACCATAATAAATAATCTGTCTGTATATCTTAATAATAGGTGTCATAGGATTAAGGTTAAATATAAGAATAAGCCACTTACCAGCCCCTGATCTTTCAACCATATCAACACCATACATAACTGGTGTCATATACTGGAGTGCCATAACAAATATTCCAAGAATATACTGAAGGTCTCTTAAATAAACTGTAATAGATGATACTATTAATGCTATACCAAGACATAATATATATTCCACTATCATAACAACTGGAAGACATAATAAGGCCAATGGATTAATTGACCTGCCTGCAACTATAACAACTGCAAAAACAACTAAAAAAGTAAGAATCATATTAACAAATGCACTTGTTACTGTAGATATAGGCAGCACCTCTCTTGGAAAGTATATCTTTTTGACCATATCTTTCTCTTTTAAAATACTGGCGGCCCCATCAGTAACACTAGATGAAAAGAACATCCATGGTACTAACGCAACAAAAAGGAACAGATAATACTGCTCATAGTTAGCATTCATAATAATAGAGAATACTATTGTATACACAATAAGCTGTAACAATGGATTAATAAATGTCCATAAAAATCCAAGTACAGAGCCTTTATATCTTCCTCTAAGATCTTTCCTTACAAGGCTTATAATCATTTCCCTGTATTCATATAATTCTTTTATGTGCTGCATAAGAAAATCTCCTCTATACGTCTAATATGTTAATCGCTGTTAATATCTTTTGAAATATGCAAATCTTGCATATTATAATAGCAACATTTTTCTTTGTCAAACTAATACTGATTATATATACACTATTCTACATATCTCCTGAATGTATAGCTTTCAGTCTTTCACTGACTATGTCAGCTGAGCGTTTATATGCTAGATGTTCCTTAGCATATGACTGTCCATTTGATGCTATCTTATTATAGAAAACATTATCCTCATATAATCTCTTCATATAATCTGCCGCCTCATCAACATGTGCATCAGCCCATACATTTCCTTTTTTGAAGACATCATAATCTTTATCAAGTTCTATCAGATCATATCCTACCATACAGGCTGTATCACTGTTCATAAACTCAGTGTTTCCAGACCAGTTAGTAGCTATGACAGGTGTTCCAAGATACATAGCCTCAGCCATAACAAGCCCGAAACCTTCTGATCTATGTAACGAAACATAAACATCTACATCTGCTAAGAGTGAATTAACCTCTTTTTTATTAACATGTCCACACATATAATATATGTTATCATCTTTATCAATAACCGAATTAATAATAGACTCATCATCAGCAGATAGCTCTGACTCAGCAACTTTTATTACAAGTCCTGCATTCTGATATTTTTTCTTTGTTTCTTCATCTTTACAGAAAGCCTCTTTAAATGCTTTAATAGCTGCCAATGGATTCTTTCGTTCCATAACACTTCCGCTATTATACATAACAAGAAAGAGGAATTTATCCTCTGGAAGTCCAAAATGCTTTCTATCATAAGTTGGTTCTGCCTTGGGTGCCACACAGTGTGGTACAGTAATAACCGGCTTATCAGTATATTTCTTAAGCGTATTAGTCACAAAATCAGAAGGTGTCCATATCTCATCTACAAGTTTAAATGCAGGTATCCATTCTTCTGGAAATGTTTCAAGCTCCCAGGCCCAATATCCTATATTATATCTGTAATCCCATACCTGTTTTCCCATACTGACGTATGCCACCATCATCTCACTGGCATTGACGTGTATTATATTAACATCATACGGAAGCTTGTCTGTAAGCCTGTCATCATATGTATCATTTGTTCTTGAGCCTCCTGGTGGAACAAAAAAATCCTTTATAACATGTTCTTCATTATTCTCATCAAGCAGCCTGCACATTATTCTTGCACTTTGTCCCAGGCCATTATCTCCCTTGACATTACCAATAACATTAGCTCCCTCTTTGTAATATCCATGTTCATATTTAATTATCGCATCAGCAGAAAGCTTATCTGCTGCATTATTAATTACCCCTGCCTTAATCCTGCTTAACATTTTCATAGGAATAATCTTTGTAAGTGCCGGTCTTAATGCTTCGCCAGCATTTAAAAGAATCTTGGATATATCCATATCTGACCTCTGTTTATTTTTTATAAATATATATTTATTATTACCAACTTTTTAATTAATAAGTCCAAAATATGGCAATAGTTTCTAATCACAGATGACTATTTATACTATCATCTTAATAACATAGTCCATAATGACTCAGAATATTGTCACATTATCCGAATAATTTTACCATACTTCATATACAAATTCAATATATTAAAATCTAAAAACACCTTCACAACAAATATTGTCACATAAAAAATTTTATACCATATTTAAATCTTTCATGCACAAAAACATCCCAGCATCTTTTGTTATAACAAATGGTCTTCTTAATTTTTTCTGTATAAATGTCTTAAAATCGGAATATCTGTCAAGCAGATACTGATTCTGGTTTCCATGACACGAGAGAATATATTCTACCAATGGATCTGCCTTATCCACTAAAAGATAATCATCATATCTCCTCATACTAATCCGTTCAAAGTATCCATCAAGAAGCTCTCCTCCACCTTCAAGACCAAACTTATCATACAGATTATCAGCTGCCAGCACTATTCTTTTATCGAATTCCTTAACAAGCTTACTTATTTCCTGCATATGGTGTGAACCATATGTAGCACATATAAATATTCCACCTGGTTTTAGAACCCTTTGAATCTCACCGAATGCTTTATCTATATTATCACAGTAAAACATAACATGATTGGCAATTATACAATCATATGTATTATCCTCATATGGAATACTCTGGCAGTCAGCCATCCCATATTCGAATTTCTGACTTATATTTGAATTTAAAGTGAAAGAAGCTTCCCTGATTGCACACTCTATATTACGCCTTGCATCATTAACCATACCTTCTGATATATCTGTTACAGTAATTTTTTTAATATGTACAGCTTCAGCAACATTAGATATATTATCAACCCATAGTCTTCCATCACCGCAGCCAAGCTCCAGTATTTTTTTATGTTCTGATATATTCCCCTCTTCATATATCCACCTAAACCATCCCTGCTTATTAACAGAATACATCGCATGCAGATTAATTCTTGCTGATATATTTCCCGCATTCTGATACTGTGTCTTCAAACTACTTTCCATATTAGTAAGATGAATTAGTGACAGCATACTGCTCCAGTCTATTGAATTATTCCTATCTATTGTTTCAACTGTATCCTCTATAGCATTCTTTACCAGCTCCATCTGTGCAATCTTATCCTGTATAAGCTTAAGCTGTAAATGAAGTGAATTCTTAAGTATGTTATAATCCGAATCACCGATAGTCATATTTTTTATATCATCAAGTGAAAAGCCAAGATACTTAAGCAATAATATCTGCTGTAATCTTGTAAAATCAGAATCTGTATAAAACCTTACACCTGTATCAGTTACATAAGATGGCTTTAATATATTCTGTTTATCATAATACCTTATGGTTCTTACAGTAACATTTGCCTTCTTTGCGAACTCTCCTGATGAATAAAATCCTTCCTTATGCATAGTTTTCTACACCTATTGTAAGTTTCAATATTTCCCCCATACTCCAATACTCCAATACTCCCTTCCGAATGAATTGTCTGTAACTAAATGTATTCTACCATTATTGCCTTTTTACTGCAACTTTCATAATTTTTTTAAAAAGCACTTGAAGATTACGTAACGTCACCATTTATTATGTATTTGAAATAAATGAAAACAAATTAACTTATTAGACAAAATATTATTTTAAGGAGAATACATATGAAAGGTATTATTTTAGCTGGTGGTTCAGGCACACGTCTTTATCCACTTACAATGGTTACAAGTAAACAGCTTCTTCCAATCTATGATAAGCCTATGATTTATTATCCAATGTCTGTCCTTATGACTGCTGGAATAAGAGATATTCTTATCATTTCTACTCCTCAGGATACACCTAGATTCGAGGAACTTCTTGGGGATGGAAGCCAGTTTGGTGTCAATCTTTCTTATGCTGTACAGCCATCACCTGACGGACTTGCACAGGCATTTATTATCGGTGAAGAATTCATAGGCAATGACACTGTTGCAATGGTTCTTGGCGATAACATATTTGCCGGTAACGGTCTTAAGGACAGACTTAAGAGTGCTGTTAAGAATGCTGAAGATGGCGTTGGTGCAACAGTATTTGGATACTACGTTGATGATCCTGAAAGATTCGGTATCGTTGAATTCAATAAGGACGGAAAGGCTGTATCTATAGAAGAAAAGCCTGAAAAGCCTAAGAGTAACTACTGCGTAACAGGTCTTTACTTCTATGATAATAAGGTTGTAGAATATGCTAAGAATCTTAAGCCATCAGCAAGAGGTGAACTGGAGATCACAGACCTTAACCGTATTTATCTTGAGCAGGGCAGTCTTAATGTAGAGCTTCTTGGTCAGGGCTTTACATGGCTTGACACCGGTACACACGAAAGTCTTGTTGAAGCTACTAACTTTGTTAAAACTATCGAAACTCATCAGCACCGTAAAATCGCATGTCTTGAGGAAATAGCTTACCTTAATGGCTGGATAACTAAGGACGATGTACTTAAGGTATATGAAGTATTAAAGAAAAACCAGTATGGTCAGTACTTAAAGGATGTACTTGATGGCAAGTATATTGATGTACTTCATAGCTAGTTAATAGCATATGCGGATTCGTAAGTGTAAAACGAATAAAGAGTAAATTTAATAAAGAAAGGCAAATATTATTATGAATATTATTGTTACCGGCGGTGCCGGATTTATCGGAAGTAACTTTATTTTCCATATGTTAAAAAAATATCCTGACTACAGAATCATCTGTCTTGACTGTCTCACATATGCAGGCAATCTTTCAACACTTGCCCCTGTAATGGATAACCCTAATTTCAGATTCGTTAAAGAAAGCATTACAGACAGAGAAGCTGTATATAAGCTTTTTGAAGAAGAACACCCAGACATGGTTGTTAACTTTGCTGCTGAATCACATGTTGACCGTTCTATAGAGAATCCTGAGGTTTTCCTTGACACTAACATCAAGGGTACTGCTGTCCTTATGGATGCCTGCAGAAAATACGGCATCAAGCGTTACCACCAGGTTTCTACTGATGAAGTATATGGTGATCTTCCTCTTGACAGACCAGACCTTTTCTTCACAGAAGAAACTCCAATCCATACATCAAGCCCATACAGCTCATCAAAGGCAGGTGCTGATCTTTTAGTATTGGCATATCACAGAACTTATGGACTTCCTGTAACTATAAGCAGATGCTCTAATAACTATGGTCCATATCATTTTCCAGAAAAACTTATCCCTCTTATGATAGCTAACGCCCTTAACGATAAGCCACTTCCTGTATATGGAGAAGGTCTTAATGTACGTGACTGGCTCTATGTTGAAGATCATTGTAAAGCTATTGATCTTATCATTCATAAGGGACGTGTTGGTGAAGTATACAATGTCGGAGGACACAACGAAAAGAGAAATATCGACATTGTTAAACTTATCTGCAAAGAGCTTGGAAAACCTGAATCACTTATCGTTCATGTAGGCGATCGTAAAGGACATGATATGCGTTATGCTATTGATCCTACTAAGATTCATAACGAACTCGGCTGGTTACCAGAAACTAAGTTTGAAGATGGTATAAAGAAGACTATACAGTGGTATCTTGATAATAAAGAATGGTGGGAGACTATCATATCTGGCGAATATCAGAATTACTACGAAAAAATGTATTCTAACCGCTAGAATTGACATTCAATTCTTCAATAAGAATGCCTGTTAAATTCCGTCTGACAGTATTTATCCACATGTCAGACGGATTATATAATAATGAATTACAAAGAGGTAATAATTATGGGACAGATTAAAGTAACACCTTGTGATATTGAAGGTCTTTATATAATAGAACCAACTGTTCATGGTGACAACCGTGGATATTTTATGGAAACATACAATCAGAACGATATGCACGAAGCAGGTCTTGATATGGTATTCGTTCAGGATAACCAGTCAAGCTCTACTAAGGGTGTACTTCGCGGATTACATTTTCAAAAGGAATTTCCACAAGGCAAGCTTGTGCGTGTTATAAAAGGAAGCGTATTTGATGTTGCCGTTGATTTACGTGCCGGTTCTAAAACTTATGGAAAATGGTTTGGTGTAGAGCTCACAGAAGAAAACAAAAAGCAGTTTTATATAAGTGAAGGCTTTGCACACGGATTCCTTGTATTAAGTGACGAAGCAGAATTTTGTTATAAAGTTACAGACTTCTACCATCCTGGTGATGAAGGCGGTCTTGCCTGGAATGATCCAAGCATTGGTATCGAATGGCCACAGCTTGTTGGTGAATATCCTGGAAACGCAGATCCATCCGGATATAAGCTTGAAGATGGAACACCACTTAACTTCAGCGAAAAAGATACTAAGTGGGATACTCTTGAGAATACATTTAAATTCAAATAATTACCATTAAGCATTTCTTTTAATTATATATATTAAGCATAAAAAACACTCTTAAGCACTTTCTTAATTTTTATTTATAAAGTATAATTATAAATAAAAATTAAGGAGGTGTGTTTTTTTGAAACCTATTTTTAACCCTTACCTTCCAAGTTACGAATACATCCCTGATGGAGAACCTCACATATTTAATAACCGTTTATACATATACGGAAGCCACGACCGCTTCAACGGCACAACCTACTGTGAAAATGACTATGTGTGCTGGTCTGCGCCTGTTGATAATTTATCAGACTGGAGGTTCGAAGGAGAAATTTATAATCGTAGGCAACATCCTCACAAAGAGGAAAGAATGTTGCTTTTTGCACCAGATGTTGTGCAGGGTATTGATAAAAGATATTATCTTTACTATTCTATTGCCCACTCATCACGAATGTCTGTAGCAGTATGTGATAGTCCTGCTGGCAGATTTGAATATCTTGGCGATGTAAAAACAAAAGATGGACGAGTATATGGCATATCACCAGGTGATTATGTCCAGTTTGACCCAGGTGTTTTTATTGATGATGATAACAGCGTATATTTATACTCAGGTTTCTGTCCTAAAAAAACAGAAGATGAACATGGACGTATCATGCAGGGTGCTTTTGTATGCCGTCTTATGCCTGATATGATGACTATGTATGAACTTCCACATATCATTATTCCAAGAGATTTTAAATGTCCAGAAAATGCTGGTTTTTTCGAAGCCTCCTCTATGCGTAAAATAGGCAGCACCTATTACTTTATATATTCTGCACGCGTTAATGGACTGCATTATGCAACTAGCACTTATCCAGATCGTGATTTTGTATACGGAGGACGTATTCATTCCGCCTCTGATATTGGACTACGCGGTTACACTATAGAGAATACAGCATATCCTAACGGCAATACTCATGGCAGTATAATAGACATAAATGGACAATATTATATATTCGACCACCGTTTTACTAACAATAGTTCTTATTGCAGACAGGGTGTAGCTGAGAAAATAAATATTGAAAAAAACGGATATATACATCAGGCAGAAGCAACAAGCTGTGGATTAAACAATACAGCTCTTGATGCTTGTGGTACATATCCGGCATATATAACCTGTCATGTAAGAAACCTCTCCTTAACACCTGATATAACTAAAGAAGACAAGCTCTTACTTATGCCTTATGTAACACAGGATGGAGATGACAGGGAAGCTGGTGATGATCAATATATTAAAAATATACAGAATGGCTGCATAATCGGATATAAATACTTTGATTTCGATAAACAACAATCCAAAAAAATACTAATTAAAATCAATATTAAAGGTACCGCTAAAGGATACATAAGCATAACAACCGACATGGATTATGCAGATAAAGAATTTAAAGACTATAATAAGAACGCCAGCACATATATAGACATATCTGACACATTACACAATAATAATTCAGATAACTGGAAAACCATTGAGCTACATTTAAGCAATCCTGCTGGAATAAAGCCTCTTTACTTTATGTTCGAGGGCACAGGAGCCTTCTCTATAAAAGATTTCACATTTATTCCAGACTAACTATATAAAACAACTATATAAAACAAAATCCCTGCTATCCGGTATCACTACCAGATAACAGGGTACTTTTTTCTATATAGCTCTATATACAGGCTTATTAATGATGGAATAATCTCATTCCTGTGAAGCACATTGCTATATTTCTCTTATTACATGTTTCAATAACATTATCATCCCTGATTGAACCGCCTGGCTGTGCTATGTACTTAACACCGCTCTTATATGCTCTTTCAATGTTATCACCAAATGGGAAAAACGCATCTGAACCAAGTGCAACATCTGTGTTTGTTGCAAGCCATGCCTTCTTTTCTTCTGCTGTGAATACTTCCGGCTTTTCAGTAAATACTCTCTCCCATGCTCCATCTTCAAGAATATCCATATACTCATCGCCTATATAAAGGTCAATAGCATTATCTCTGTCAGCTCTGCCAACACCTTCTTTAAAAGGAAGTGCAAACACCTTAGGATTCTGTCTTAAGAACCAGTTATCAGCCTTCTGTCCTGCAAGTCTTGTACAATGGATTCTTGACTGCTGTCCTGCTCCAATACCAATAGCCTGGCCATTCTTTGTATAGCACACTGAATTAGACTGTGTATACTTAAGTGTTATAAGTGCAATTATAAGATCAATCTTAGCCTGCTGTGGAATATCCTTATTGTCTGTAACAACATTATCAAGAAGTTCTTCATCAATCTTAAACTCATTGCGTCCCTGCTCGAAGGTCACACCATATACCTGCTTTCTTTCGATAGGTGCTGGCTTATATGCTGGATCGATCTTAATAACATTATAGTTACCCTTCTTCTTAGTCTTAAGAATCTCTAAAGCTTCAGGCTCGTAACCTGGTGCTATAATACCATCTGATACTTCATGCTGAATAAGCTTTGCTGTTGCAACATCACACACATCAGAAAGTGATATAAAATCACCAAATGAAGACATTCTGTCAGCACCTCTTGCTCTTGCATACGCACATGCTAATGCAGAAAGTTCACCTATGCTTTCATCAACCCAGTATATCTTCTTCTCAACATCTGAGAGTGGAAGTCCGACTGCTGCACCTGCTGGTGATACATGCTTAAAAGATGTCGCTGCTGGAAGTCCTGTTGCCTCCTTTAACTCCTTTACAAGCTGATATCCATTAAAGGCATCAAGGAAATTGATATATCCTGGACGTCCATTTAATATTTCTACTGGAAGCTCACTTCCATCTGCCATAAATATTCTTGAAGGTTTCTGATTAGGATTACATCCATATTTTAACTGAAATTCGTTCATAATAATCTCCATTCTTGCGCTGCTTCTTTGCGCATCTTAAGTTTGTGCTGTGCACATTTTTCGCACTATTCCTCTATTCTGTGTATTTCCCATACATTTTGAACCCATATCATTTATGCAAAAATACACATACACAAATATTTTATATTACTTATTCTTATTGATAATTCTTGTTTCGTACTTACCTGTCTTAATATCAATAAATCTGACAAAAAGTGATACCTTATTATCTTCATTAAGATTGTTCCATATCATATTAGTGAATGTATCAATATCACCATCTATCTTTACCCATGCCGGCTCACCTTCAAAGCTTGGAAGAGGATTTCCATCGTTCATATATGTATGGATAAAATGTCCTTCTCCGGCAACTGGTGCATCATAAGTAAATGTATATCTGTCACACTGGTCAGGATTACCATTGTGGCTCTTTAATATAGACATTGCATAGTCATATTTACCGTCATCAACTGTCATAAGACCCGATATTCTAGGAGTGAAATTAGGTGCATCAGGTTCAAACTCTCTCGTTCTTAATGATTCTTCAAATGTCTTTCCAGAACTCATAAGATCATAAACTGTATCTGTCTGGTCACCATTAGTAACTATTGTCTTCTTACCAAGTATTCTTACTGGTGCATATATTATAAGACTTGGATCCTCAAGCTTACTTGGATCAAAAGCCTCTGTTCTTATGCCTTCACCATCTTCTACAAATACTCTGTTACGGCTGTTGGCACTTCTTCCCATAATGAAATACGCTGTTACTGCCTTACTTCCATCTTCCGATCTGCCAATAACAATTCCTCTTCCTGGATAAGCGCATCCTGATAATTCTTTTTCCAATGTTGTAATCTGCATATTAATCCTCATTTCTACGCATTTTATAAATCACTATATAGCCATGCCTTATGCGTTAAGACACTAGCTACACTGTTACCTGGATTGTCTGCTTCTTATATAACTGTTAATGTAAACTAATAAAACAACAGATATATAAAAAGCCGCCCATCCTGAGTAACCTTTACAGGGTTGCCCAGGCGGTCGGCTGATAAACATATTATTACTGTACTCCCTGTGGGTAATCCCACCACATATACTTACTTCAATGCAATGATACATACTTCAACACCATGCTGAATGCTCTATCTGATATTCTATATATGCTTTCCGCCAGTTGTACAGCTTATATCAATAGGTTACACTATATTAAGATATATTTCAATTATATTTTTCATAAACAATGTTAGCTATCAATAATATTGCCATTATTTAATAGTTTCCAAGTAGTTTAATAGACTTTGCCTCTTCTTCTATGCCTCTTAATGCATTCATAACCCTCGGATCATCTATATTTCCTTCAAAGTCAACGAAGAACTTATAATCCCACTGCTTTGATTCACTTGGTCTTGATTCTATTTTATACATATTAAGTCCATTATATATTATATGGCTTAACAGATTATACAATGTTCCTGCTTCATTAGCTGTCTCAAATACAATGCTTGTTTTGTTTGCATTCTTTAAGAACTTACGTGAGTTAGTTATTATGACAAACTTAGTCGTATTATTAGATAAATCTGCAATACCCGTCTTTAAAACCTCAAGTCCATATATCTGTGCAGCCTTTTTGCTTGATATCGCAACATGTGTTTTATCCTTTTCATTAAGAAGCATTCTTGCCGCCATAGCCGTATTAGCCTGATTGATTCTCTGCCAGTCCTTATGTGTATTAAGGAACTTGTCACACTGCATAATCCCCTGTGGATGTGAATATACCGTTGTAACCTTATCTATATCAGTGCCCGAAAGTCCTACAAGAACATGATCTATATTTACAAATGTTTCCGCTATTATGTAGTTATCATACTCCTGTAAAAGATCGTACACTCCGACAACGCTTCCTGTCGTAGAGTTTTCTATTGGAAGCACACCATAATCTGCTTCTTTATTCTTAACTGCCTCCATAACATCACGCCATGTAGGCACATCATAATTATCACAGTCTTCTCCAAAAAAGTTGCAGGCAGCTTCCTGTGTGTATGCACCTGGTATTCCCTGATACACAATCTTTACTCCATCTTTTTTTATCTCATCTATGGCCTCATATGGCTGTCTTAATGTCTGCCCCATTGCCTCTAACAGCTGATATTGTCCCTTTCTTGAATTCGCCATTATCTGTGAAAAAAGATCATCAATAGCATGAACATTTTCCTTATTCTTAACAAGCTTTGTAACCGACTCTATTTTTGCTTTTTCCCTTTCCCTGTCAAGCACCTTTTTACCTGTCTGTATCTTATATACTGCCACTTCCTTTGTAAGCTTCATTCTCTGCTCAAAAAGTTCTACAAGCTGTTTATCTATTCCGTCTATTTCGTTTCTTATCTGACCTAAATCCAACATACCTTAACCTCACTAAACAGTATCTATAATATTTACTTTTATCACTTTAAACTGATAAAACCATTGATATTGTATCATATTTTTTGTAATATGTAATTAGTTATTTCTTTAAATATTGGAGGCGCTTATGAAAAAAATTATAACAGCTGTCATCATAATACTTGCAGCTACAGGTATAGGTTTTGGTGGTTTTATGTATTATCGTCACCACCAAACAACCATGAACAACGAGAGTGCTGTTGGCAACACATCTGGCAACCTTATAAACGGGGGTCTTTTCTGCGAATATGATGGCAAAATATATTTTGCCAACCCTAATGACAATAACAAATTATACGTTATGAATTCTGACTGCACCAGTATCACGAAGCTGAGTGAAGACAGTGTTGCATCACTTAATGTATGTGGCAGGTACATATATTATGTTAAGAATAACTTTAACAGCAGTACTATTGGCATGGTATTCCGTGGACAGCTTTTTGGCTTATACAGATGTGACCTTGATGGAGGCAATGCCAAAATACTTTATAATGACCGTTCCGGCTCTGCTGCACTCTGTGGAAACACTATATATTACCAGCATTATGATGATCAGACAGCCCTTACCTTCTATCAGGTTGGCATAGATGGTAAAAAAGAATACAAAATCAGTGACACACCTTATCTGCCTGCCAGTGTATCAGGTGGAAAACTGTATTTTTCAGACCCTGAAAACAAGCATCACATTTTAATAATGGATTCAAAGTCAAACAAAATATCTGATTATTATGATTGCAATTCTTACCTTGCAACAATGGTTAATGGTTATGCCTACTATATAGATCTTTCCAAGAACTATTCACTAGTAAGACTTAACTCATCAAACAAAACACTTGAATTATTATATGCTCCGGAGTCCGGGAAAATAATTAATTATAATGTTTACGGCAACAAGCTTTTCTTCCAGGTTGAAGGCGGAGATAAACCAGGTCTTTATCGTATGAATATAGATGGAACACAGGTTGAATATGTTGCTGTTGGTGAAATATCTGGCATACACTGCACACAACGATATACATTTTTCTCATATTACACTGACCAGACATCTTTATACAGAGTTCCTACCACGGGATCCATAACAAGTATAGAAGAAGTTACAATACAATAAATAATATGCTGTAAGGGGCAAAACATCCTTTGTCCCTTACAGCATATTATAATTACATCTTTGTTTTCATCTTAATTTCATTACAAAATCTAATACTTCGCTAATATATTAGTCTGGATATTCTGATGTTATTCCAAAATATTCTTCAAGCGATATCCAATCTCCATTATTATACAACTTTTCTGCAAGCTCTGTTCCAACATATCTTAAATGCCATGATTCATACTGATAACCCGTATATGCATCTTTCCCCTTAGGAAATCTTATGCAGAAACCATACTTATAACAATTATTATTGACCCACTTTCCTTCACTTGTATACTGAAAGCTGTCCTCTATTGAGTTAAGGTCAAAGCATAAGCCTGTCTGATGTTCAGAGTTACCAGGTCTTGAAGAGTATGTATCAGCTGCTGCCTTTCCATCCTTTGCGACATATCTGTTATATAACGATACCTGATAATCATATGACCTATATCCACTTGCTATATATATATTAAGTCCGTCAGCCGTTGCATCTGCCTGCATTTTTCTAAACGCTGCCATAAGATCCTTATCAAGGCTCTTATTACTTCTTGCCTCTGTGACAGGTGTTTCTGGATTCTCTGGCACAAATGTACTTGGAAGTGCATATGTCTTATTAGCTATTAAATATCCATCTATATAAGTTGCTCCATTTTTCACCTGAATATTAAAGCCTTTAGAAGTCTTTCCTATATTTTCAAATCCTGAATCACCACCACCTGCTGCAGAATTGTCGTTTGAACCAGAGGTATTATTTTCATTCTGCTCTGATACAGATTCTGTCTTATCTTTCACTGTTGAAGCTGTACTGTTGTTTTCTGTTTCTGTCATATTGATTCCCTGCTGTGTTGTTTCATTTACCACACTGCTGTTATTCGCTTTATCAGCAGATTTCTTTCTGTCTGCACATCCTTTTACTAGAAAAATTATTGCGATTGCAATTATTATAACAACAGCAATTAATGCAGCCTGTATTAATCTCCGTCTTCTTTCACGTTCTTTTCTTGATAACCTTCTTCTCATTGTATCCTGCTCCTTATTGATTAGTTGTATAGGAACGGTGCTTTTACGCTGAAATCACTGTCTATTATTACATTTTTCAACGCAGACAGCTGTTTATCATCACACTTTTTTATAAGTCCTACTAGTCCTTTGGTAATCAGCCATGCACCATATTTATTAAAATGTGTATTTTCTGATATAGTATCTGGTTTATTAAGCTCTTTAATAAAATCATCTGGCCATATTCCCTTATTAACTCCCTGCTTAATAGATGTATATTTATGAATATCTGCACATCCTATTGACTCAAATAATTCTACCGAATATGAAAATAAATCAAGAACTACTGTATGTGTTTCTTCACCAATCTGTCTCATTGCCCTTATATACGCAAAATCATTTCCACCATGCAGTCCATTTCCATCTTTAATCCTTCCATCATCTGTAAACTGTGTACGTGCAGGTGCTGTAACAAGTACTGGTGTTGCACCATGTTCTCTTGCCATATCAATATATTGCTTTATAAACCACTTATAACTTCCCTTTTCTGCATTTTTAGAATATGGATAATATCCATCATGCGGGTATGAATTATTAACTGCTCTCACACTTTTTATAACTGCTTCTTTATCCGCTATTGATGTATCCTTCATAAGCGCTTCTATATACTCCGCAGGTATATAATCCTTTGATACCTTTTCCCCAGGTATTACCGGAAAACGTCCATTTTCATCAGCTTCTCCAAGTTCAACCAGTCTGTTAAACATCGTTTTATACTCTTTAGTGGCATCATCATTATGACAGAACTCTATAAGAAGATAATCTCCTGCCTTTATATTCTTTTCTAGCTCATCGAATCTGCCTTCGTTAATAAACAGTCTTGAACTTCTGCCTCCTTTTGCATAGTTAATAACCCTTGCATCTTTATTTACATAATAAGGCAGATATTGCCCCCATCCTGCTATAAACTCTTCATCTGTGTAATTCTGAACTATTGAATCTCCTGCCAGATATATATTCATAATAATCCTCCATTCTTGCATGTGAAAAATCTTATTTTCACACTAATCCTCTTTTCTTTGCTCGTTTTTTCACTACTTCCACATGATTTTATCACACTTACATTCAAAACGCTATTATAAACTTATCTTAATCTTTTAAACTTTAATATTAAAAAATCCAGACATATAATACTTATTCAGTTTTTATTCCGAATAAAATATCATATGCCTGGATTTTTGTGTTTTATTTTATGACATACATGAATGTCTTTTCGACACTCTGCCCTTTACAGCATTTCATTATCATAACAATTATTCTTCATCTTTTTTATATTTCTTTTTGCCTGATAATGCTAATCCGGCTCCAAATGCTGATAATGCTGCACTTATTGTATACCATATTGTTCTTGTACTATCTGCTGTCTTAACACTGCCATCTTCGCTGCTACCTGCATCTGGCGTTGGCACTGGATCTGGCACTGGTGTTGGGTCTGGCACTGGTGTTGGATCTGGTGCTGGTGTTGGGTCTGGCGCTGGTGTTGGATCTGGCGCTGGTGTTGGATCTGGCGCTGGCGTTGGATCTGGCGCTGGTGAAGCTTTCTCAAGCTTGTTTATAGCTGCTGTTATGTTACCTGCAAGTCTGTCAGCCTCTTTCTGTGATATGACAGTTCTATCAGCTGCCTTTGCCTCATCAACCGCTTTCTTAACTTCACTAAAGTCCTTATAATCTGCCGCATTTAAAGCTTCAGCCTTCTTTATTGTCTCATCAAGCACTGTAAAATCAGTCTTTTCTGCAGACTCTGTTGCATAATTCTTAGCGGATTCTGCATAATAGCTTTCAGCATTCCAAGGTGTATTAAACGCTGCTCCTTCTCCTGATTCTCTTGCAAATACTCCATTAACTGTAAGCTTTTCGCCTTCTGCCCTGCTTAACTGGCGTCTGTTAACATTTACCGCGAAGCCCTTGCCATATGACTGATATTCATAGAACTGTGCTGATTCATGATTATTTCCACCCATGTCATCATAACCATTTGTCTTAATATGGCTGTCCATATAGCAGTTAACATAAGTTACACATGCATTAGCTCTCCATGGTCTTCCAAGTGCTACACTATTATCTGAAACACTATTATCTTTCTTTAATAATCTTGAATTAATAAATACATAACCTGTTGATCTTGTACTGTCTGTACTTGCTGCTGTTACGTAGCCGTCTCTGTTTGCAACTATATCACAGTCATCAAATACAGCCTGTGCGCTGCCGAATATCCAGTCTACACAGCCTTCTATATAACAGTTCTTAAAGTACTGGCGTTTACCACCATCTGCCTGTAATGTATCCTGCCATCCTGTAAGCCTTACGTTATTAAACACAAGCTGGTCTGCTCTTGTAAGAAGAGCAACTGCCATTTTTCCTTCTATCGTTTCCTTAGGATAGTCAAATGAATTGGCTACTGTTATATTTTCCAATGTCACATTATTAGCTGCAGCCTCTATAGTTAATGAAGCGCTTCCAGATGTACCATAAGTATTGCCTGTTGCTGGATCTGTCTTTCCAGCTGCTGCGTCATATTCAAGTACTGTCTTCTGGCTGTCTTCACCTATAATAGTTATATATGGTGTTGTTATACGGACTTTTTCATGATAATTTCCATTCTTTACATATATAACTACCTGTTCCTTATTATCTGATGGTACAGAAGCTATTGCATCTGCTATAGTTGCATATACTGGTTTTTCAGATACATCTGCTGGTGTTTCATCTCTTGTGATTTTCTGTACTGCTTCACTCTTTGCTGCGTTTGCATCTACAACAATATCATACTTATCAAGTTTTACGAAATTAAATTTCTTATATGTCTTTACACCACTTTCATCTGTAAATTCAACTTTAACTTCATTTCTGCCTGACTTAAGCGGAATATCAGCAGATATTTCATCTCCTGCTGATGTCTTACCTGACATTATCTTATCACTGCCTGATGTAACAACATAGCTTCCTGCTTTATCATATGACCACTTAATATGAGCCTCTTTATCAATAACCGTATCATTAGATTTTTCAACAACTTTCATAACAGCTGCCTCTGAACCAAACATATACTCGCCTGTATGTCCTTTTGTAGCCATTATTGAAACAGCAGCCGACTGGTTACTTTCATTGTCAGTGCCCACTGCAGTTACTCTGTAAAAATAAGGCACTTCATTCTGTGCTGTACTATCTGTATAAGTTCCCTGTGTAGAAGTTCCTATATGAGTATATCCTTCATTTCTGCTTTCAGAACGGTATATCTTATAGCTTACTGCCTCTGGTACCGGCTCCCATGTAATAGTATTAGAAGCATCTCCTGACTTAGCACTTATTTCTGGTGCAGCCATAGGAAGTGAGAACTTAACAGCCTCTGATTCCATAGAGTTCTTTACCTCAGTTCCACATATACCAGTTATTCTGAATCTGTAGCTTCCTGTCTTTTCAGGTAAATATGTGTATGAATTCTCTGCTGTAGTATCAACCTCTGTATATGTTGCTCCATTATCAGTTGATACCTCGACACGATACTTTCCATCAAGCTCTGCTCCCTCACCATTCCATGAAACAGTTATTGATGAGCGGTCATCTGATACAACTGGCTTGTTTACAGCTGTTACTGTTGGTGCTACACCAGCATCCTTATAATAATCTTTCTGGTTATATAACACATTGCCAGCAGCATCCTTTGCAACCCAGTCAGTAATCTCTACTCCTGCACCTACAAGTGCAATTCCATATGATACAGCGTCATCTGCTGTAAGCACCATATCCTTCCATCTAAATTCTTTCTTATCAGAATACTTTGCTACGCCATTCGCATCTACCTGAAGTGGCTTTCCAAGACTTGTAAACTCTGCTACATAACCTGCATCAGTTCTTGTAAATGTAACATTATATTTATTATTAGTTTCAACCTCATATTTTGGAGATCCATTACCTGAATTTCCATTAGATTTCATCCAATAACCTGAGAGTGCATCTGTATTAACCTTCTTATCATATCCCCTGAAGCCAAGTGATGCAAAAGCCATACTGTCTGATGTCTTGAATGCACCTACAAATACACCTGTTCTCTTTGCTGCACTGCCTGTTATATAATAATCTTTAATATTTAAGGTCATTGACATAGAAACGAGGTCCTTGTTTTCCGGAAGAAGAATATAACCTGTGTTAGAACCTGCATCACCCTTTGTCTGTGATATATATCCTGTTTTCGATGTTTCCTCTGCCTTCATAACTGAACCAAGAGCTGATACCTTTAAAGCCTCTGAACCTGAGGTCTTTGGTTTAAATACATTATTCTGGTCATATAATACATTGCCTTCATCATCTGTCAGTACCACATCACTTACAGTTGCACCTGCACTGTTTATCGCAATACCAAACTGTGCTGCTGTATCAGGCAAAAGATAAGAATCTGATGACTTGAATGTCTTTTCGTTGATTACATCACTGCCTTCTTCTTTAAATGTAGCATAATAAGTATTGTCTTTTTTCTTCTCAATACTTATTTCATATACTGCATCCTGATTTATAGCCATCTTTGGTGAGCCATTTCCAGCGTTACCATCCTTAGCAGGTGTCTTAGTATCATGCTTAATCCAGTAAGGTGATAATGCATTGTCATCTCCTGTGCTCCTGAATGAAACAGAATTATATAAATAATCGCCAGCCGTCTGGAAAGCACCTACATACACGCCTGAGTATTTTCCATTATCACTAACAAACGAATCTACCTTTAGCTTTAATGTCATCTTTGAGGCATCCTTAGATTCTGGGAATAACACATATGAAACATTGTTTCCTTTATCACCCTTTTTAGCTGTCATTTTGCTTTTAGCTGCACTCTGGTTAATAATAAGCTTTTCATCCTGCTGTGTTACTGATACATCATCTGTATCACCATAAGCCTTAAGTGAATATGTTATCTTAACATCCTCGACAGCCTTAGCACTTATAACTATCTTTGCAGACCTTGTTATACTGCTGCCCTTAACAACTATACTACCAGTTTCTGCATCGTAAGAATACTCATTTGCACTAAGCTCTTTATCGCCTGCTGATACCTTTATATCGTTAGGAAGCTTATATCCTTTATCTGCTTCAAGCTGTGTTGTGAAATCATTTCCTGCAACAGCATAATCAGCTCCAGATACTGTAAGCTTATCAAGCTGATATTCAACATCAACAAACTCTTCATTGACCTGAATATTAGAGAATTTTGCTGTTGTCATATTTTCAAGATCATTGGCCGCCTTATTCGCATCTACAGCAAAGCCTACATATATATCCTGATTCATTTCAATAGTCTTTGAACCAACCTTAATCCACTTAACACCATCATCTGATGCATAGCCTGTGAATGTATCTCCTCTTCTAACAAGCTTAAACCATGTTCCGTTAAATTCTGCACCTGTCTTATAGTGAAGATCTCTTACAAGCGGTATTCCAGCTTTACTTGCTGATTCAGGCGAATCAATAGTTTCTGATATATCTGAAATATTTCCATCAGTTTTATCTCTGCCAGCAAGATAAGTTGACCATGTTGTTTCGTTACTTATCTTAACCATAGACATACCAAGTGCTGCTGTTTTAGCACCTTGCTCAAGCGACTCCCTGAACATAACTCCTGTAAATACGTGATTATCTACAATAGTTGATGAATCAAGCTTTGCTATAATCTCTGCATCACCTGATGACTTGATATATGTATACTGGAAATCATCGGTTTTAGCATCTGCATACTTACTTCCTGATACACTTCCTTCACTCTTCCCCAGCTTTCCAGCTCCCTTAACAGTCATAACTCCATCCTTATAGCTTGCAGTTCCTGCTACGCCTGGATTACCTATGTCACGGCTTGTCCACTCTCCTGTTCCTGCAGTACTGTTAATATGAAGCTTGGATACAGAAGACTGTGTCTGGTTACCATCGTTGTCATAGGCTCTTACTGTTATATTATATGTTCCATCCTCAAGTCCCTTATAATCACATGTATAAGGTGCTTTATCTGCAGTTCCTACAAGCTTTATTCCATTATAAAACTCGACCTTAGCAATATTGCCTCCATTATTAGCATTGGCATTAGCAGTCACAGTAACTGTATCGCCTTCGCTATACTGTGCATTATCTTTAAGGTCTATAGTTACATCCGGATTAGGTGCTTTATAGTCTGCCTTTTCAACATTTTCTACAAGTCCGTTAAAATATTCCTCAACATATGCATAACCTGTTGCTTTATTAATCTTCTTGGAATCTGAACCATCGTTCGGATTAAGACCATGTGTTATTTCCCACGCATCAGGTATTCCATCCTTATCAGTATCGAAGGAGTCTTCTCTTACAGAATCAGCCGCAGGATATCCGCCTACCTCATCCTCTGTATTTACATATCTTCCTGAATCTGTTCTCGTCTCAGCTACAACTCTTGCATCGATAGCATCACGATATGGATATGTTGCTCCTGCCTGTGTAAGCACAGGCTCATAACAATCCTTTGCTGAAACAACAGAAACACTGTCAAAGCCTTCTGCACTATAAGGCTTATCTGCCACCTCTGTCTTGTTTGGACCCTCTGTCACTCCGGACATCTTTTCACCAAGAGCGTTGTTTGCACTTACTGCATCATTACCCTCCATGTAGTTTCCATTAACATAGAAACCACCTGGCTTAGTTTTCTCACCCATGTCAACAACCTGGTTTTCAACCTGTTCTCTTGTACCAACACCTGATTTTAAATAATTATTAATATAATTAGTATAGGCATAACCTCCACCATAGCAGGTATTATATCCCCAGTTATATAGAACATTATTGCTTATCTGAAGTGTTGCTGTGCTTCCACCATCCTTAGTAGGATCACCCATGCAGCCTCCACCAACTCTTGGATTTCTTGATGTATGGTTTGCCATTAAGTTGTTCTGGAATACTACATTATCTCCTCCATATATACCGCCATATCCATGACGTCCCTTAGAGTGTCCTGATACTGTAAGGCTCTCTGATACTATACACCATTGTACAGTTCCATCCTTACCTCTATATGTAGATAATGTTTCATCTGTATTCCAGCTGAATGAACAATGATCAATCATAAATGTCTTGTTATCCCTGCCCCATAAAGCATCCATGGAATCACCACCAGTATGGACATTGGCTGCTCCTGGCCTGAATCTCATATATCTTATAATAAGATTCTCTGAGTTACTTATATTAGTATCCCAGCCAGAAAGTGTAATACCATCACCAGGTGCCGTCTGACCAGCGACTGTTATATTCTTTCTGTCACGGAATGTAAGTGTCTGCTTAAGCGCTATTGTTCCTCCAACATTAAACACTATCATAGTTCCGCCTTTATCCTTGGCGAATTCTTCTATACCATATCGAAGTGAACCTTCTATAGGTGTGTCTCCCTTCGCATAATCATCAAGGTTAGTTACAACATAAACATCAAACCCACGGCCACCTGTCGCGAATCTTCCTCCACCTTCTGCCCCCGCAAAAGCCAGAAGCTTATCATTTTCTGATGCAAATGCAAGTGTTCCTGCTGGAAGTGATATTCCAGATGTTGCCATAAGACCAGCCATAACAATAGCTGTTGCTTTACTTGCGTGAGCACGTCCCTTATTTAGTTTTCTTCTCTGCTCACGATTTTTACCTTCAGTTCCCATTGCTACCTCCCATAACGAAATAATCACCTTAGAATTCTGCTGATTTACTTCTTAAACAGCTTCCTTCTCATGTTTAACGGGTCTTCAAACCCTAAGTTTTATTTCAACCCTGATATCATCATAATATTTTCATAGTTATTTTCATAGATACAATACATTTTTATGCAAATTGTACCATTTTAGAACTTATTTTTATAAAAGTATTTTGCAAAACTACTTGCTTTTAGACCGGTTATAACTTATGATAAAAAAGCGGGATACATTTTTTTACATAATAAAATGTACCTATGCTAAATATTAAGATGCATATATATGGGATTTTTTATGACACTATCAACCATTTTAGATAAGTTTTACACGAAGGAGAAATACATAATATGGACTACAATATTCTTATTAATGGTATCATCCACCAGCTTTTTATACAGAATACATATATGCCAGATGATGATACCTTAACCATACTGAATAAATATTTTAACAATACCAGCTTTACTATAACAGCCTTTCGTCTTATGTCAGACAGCGATTCTGATAACTACCAGCGTGAACTATCTAACCTTATTCCTAAATACGCTAAAAGACACTGTTCTTACCCTGTATGGTTTTACCGAACTGAGGATTATAACAACCTTTTACTTTTTAATCATAATAATGATTTTAATGTAGAAAAATATATAAATGAAATAAACGCTTATTTTACAGAAAGACACAAATGTTCCTTCCACTGGGGAATAAGCAGGACATGCCATACCTTATCTGAATTCATATTTGCCAAAAAAGAAGCGCTTACATGTCTTGAAAAGAGCTTTTCCATAAAGCTTCCGGACATTGTTTCATATAACAGCGGCATGACATTTTCTTCAGCAGATACATTTGAGTTTTATTATCCTGAAGCTGCTGCTGCCATTCTTTATAAAGCTGTTAAATACAATGACCAATCTGCAATAGACTATATTTTAAAAACTCTGTCAGACGAAAATCTTGTTATAAGAGCGGTTAGTCCAACAGAAATGCTTAAGCTGCATAATGCAGTAACTAACACACTCATGCAGTTAAATCCTGCAAAATATAACTTTTCTGACAATCTGCTGCAGCTTAACCTGCATATAATATCAGCACAGAAAGACCCTGAACTATATTTTAACTATTTATCAGCAGCATGCCACGAAATAGCTGACAAACTTAACTGCAACAGATCTATGCGAAAAAAGCTTCCCATACAGGATATTCAGAACTACATTCTTTCCAACTATAATAATGCAAACCTGAATCTGGCTGGAACAGCTAGAAGCTTTAATGTATCGGAGGGCTATTTATCATCTGCTTTTAAGGAAACTATGGGAATATGTTTTGCTGAATACCTTGAAAATATACGTATTGAGAAAAGCTGTGAACTTCTTCGCAGCTCAACAGATACTATTGTGGATATAGCAGAAAAGACAGGCTATAACAGCGTTTATTCATTCAGGCGCGCTTTCAAACGGCTAATGCATATAAGCCCATCTGATTACAGAACACGTACAACTACATAATAAAATGACATCAGGGTCAGATAGCATTGATTTTGTTCAATTCAATAAAATCAATGCTATCTGGCCCCTCATCATAGCCAGACAGTAATTTCACACTCTGCAAGACAATAATATCGCCACTCTGCTATACAGTAATATCGCCACTCTGCTATACAGTAATATCGCCAGCAGTCTCACAGTTATCCAGTGAATCTCCGACATACACTCTGAACTGTCCTGGTTCTATAACAAAATCATCTTTTTTAACATCAAAGAACTCAAATGCATCCTTATACAGATATAACTGTACCTTTTTTGATTCACCTGGTTCAAGAAATACTTTCTGGTATGCCGCAAGCTCCTTTATAGGACGGTTCACACTGCATTCCACATCCCCGACGTAACACTGTATAACATCAGCACCATACATATCACCTGTATTCTTAAGTTCACAGCTTACTACTGCTATTGCCTGTGCAGCATTTTTATCGTCACACAGCTTAACTGTTATGCTGCTTATTTCAAAACTTGTATATGATAAACCATATCCAAAAGTATATGCTGGTTTTATGTGTTCTTTTTCATAATATCTGTATCCAGTGAATATACCCTCTTCACAGGTGATTACATCTTCCTTTCCAGACTGTCCGTTTTTATATGTAACTGTATCCTCGATATTTACCGGGAATGTTTCTGGAAGCTTTCCACTTGGATTAACCTTTCCTAACAGAATATCTGCAAGGGCATCTCCTGTTTCCATACCCGAATAATAACACCATACAAGAGCCTTCACTCTTTGAAGCCATGGCATCTGTACAGGCGAACCTGAAACCATGACAACAACTGTATCAGGATTAATATCAAGCAATGCATTAATAAGCTCGTCCTGCCCATATGGAAGAACCATATCATGCCTGTCTCTTCCTTCAACATCATAATCATGGTTTAAGCCACCTATGAAAATAACTTCATCTGCGGTCTTTGCAAGCTCACAAGCTTCCTTTAAAAGCTTTTGTCTGTTTTTTTCAATTTCTTTTCTTAGCTTTTTATTATTTTTTTCATCGCCTTCCTGTCCCATAACCTGACGTTCAAGGCTTGCCTCCTGCCAGTTAACCTCATTAACATCTTTATCACCCGGAACATAATATCCAACAGCATACTGTATATCTACATTTCCTCCAAGAGCCTTTTTTAAACCAAGTAGTGGAGATATTTCATATATAGCTTTTATCTCTGCACTTCCACCTCCATCGGCATGATTATGCTCTGCATTATGTCCGATAACTGCAATTTTTCTCTTAACAGGTGCTGCATTATTTTTTACCAGATTATCATCTTTGCTGCCTGCTTTATCCTCACAGCTCATTCTATAAGGCTTTATTCTTTCCTGACTTATCGGAAGAATATTATCCTCATTTTTCAGAAGCACAACAGACTCTCTTGCTGTATCAAGGGCATCCCGCCAATGCTCCATATTAGAATATATGCCTTGTTTTCTATCAGTTGCTTCTGGTCCTATCATCTTCAGCCTGTACATAAGCCTTAATATATTTTTAACCTTCTTATCAACAGCTTCTTTGGACACTTCTCCTTTATTTACAGCTTTAATAAGAGGTCTGGCATAATGATAATTGTCAAAATCAGGAGTTACACTCATCTCTATGTCCATCGATGTACTGGCCGATTCCTTTGTAGTATGCACTGAACCCCAGTCACTTATAACTACTCCATCATATTCCCATTTATCCCTTAATATATCATCAAGCAGCTCCTTATTCTCGCTGCAATGACTTCCATTAACCTTATTATAAGCATTCATTATAGAATAACTGTGTGCCTTGCATACTGCTGCCCTAAAGCCTTTAAGATATAGTTCATGCAGTGTTCTTTTATCCACTATTGTATCAACATACAATCTGTTTGTTTCCTGACAGTTAAGTGCAAAATGCTTGACACATGCTGCAACATCATTCTCCTGTACACCATTAATGAATGGCACAACAAGCGATTCAACTATATATGGATCTTCGCTCATATATTCAAAATTCCGTCCACATAAAGGATCTCTTTTAATGTTTATCCCTGGTGCAAGTATAACATCCTTGCCTCTGCCTCTTGCTTCCTCTCCAAGATTTCTTCCACACTTATATGCAAGCTGTGGATTCCATGTTGCAGCCAGCGCGCTATTACTCGGTGCATAAGAAACATAATCATCCGAATATCCTATTGGCACCCACTTATCATTATAGAATTCATTTCTAACACCCATAGGTCCATCAGACATTGTAAGTGGCGGTATTCCCAGCCTTTCAACTCCCTTTGTCTTAAAGAAGCCTGCTCCATGAATCATATCTGTTTTCTCTTCCAGAGTTAACTGATTTACTATGAATGTAATATAATGTTCTCTTTTCTCTGAATCCGGATCCCACTCCGGCTCACCTTTTAAACTGACATTATTTTCTTTCATATGCACCTTCACTTTCTGTGCAGTACATTCTGCACACTCACTTTCATTTTCTGGTTCTATAAAAGAATAGCATACTCTTCTCCTGATTTCAGCTTTATATTCTGATTAAATAATGATTTATCTTCTTTACTCATTTCATTGAAATTCTCATTTTTAAGTATCAGCCCGAATTCTGTATCTCTTAAAGCCGTGATTTTAAGCTTTATATAAAAACCATCCTTCATGTCAGTCTTAAGTCCTTCTGTACCTGTATTAATGCACCATTCAAGTGAATCTATTCTTACTCCGGCTCTTGTCATAAGTCCGCATACCTTTCCCTTTGGAATACGGCTGCTTAGCGCTGGAAATAATTCTATTGTGCTTCTGTCAGAATAAACAAGCATTTCATTTACAATACCAGCTATACCAAACAATGTATCTGTACATGCTACGCCCTTGGCTCTGTTTGTATTATGGTCTGTAAACAAAGATGTATAGAATATATCACTATGTACTAAAAGATTAAGTATGTCATATACTGCTTCTGAATTCTTAAGCCTTGCCTCAACTAAAGCCTTATGTATCCAGCCATGTGATGCCGTATCGTCTTTTCCTGTATTCTCACGATTTCTGTTAACTATCGCCTGACGGCAGGCATTTGCAAGACTTGTATCATTCTGTGTCTGGTATGATGGCCATGCACAATACAGATGACTTATATGCCTGTGTGCATTATTCTCCTTATATTCCTTCATTGACCACTCACGTATAGCACCGCTCTTGTCAAACTGGTACTCTGGAAGCTGTTCATCTAACAGCTTTGCTTCTTTAACCCTGTCCTTATAACCTTTTTCTTTTAATCCGGCTTCCATATCTATGTACATTCTTACGATATCTTTTGCTGCCGCTATATCCATAGCTGCATTCGCTGTTATTGCACTCTTATATCCAAGTGGTTTGTTTTCTGGCGAAAACGAAGGAATAATAAGATATTTTTCTCCTTTTTCAAGGCATGATTTTCCCTTCTTATAACATGCATTACCTTTACAATCTGTATAATATTCGGCACTGCATAACTGCTTCCAGAAATTATAAGTCTTTCTTAAAAGTGGAGCCAATATATCTTTTCTTACATCAAATGTATCTTTACCATACATTTTGATGATATCTTCATCCTTTGCTGTTATTTTAACATCACCATAACAATCCAGAAATTCTACGATTGGAAGCAGCATCCAACTGGCACCTGCATTCCAGTACTGGAATGGATAATTCATATCATATTCAACCATCATAGCTCTATGTCCGTCTGTATTAACTGGAATTAAAACTGCATCCTTCATTCCATATACCTTAGCGGCATTGTTTTCCCAGTCATCTATCTGACGCATAATAAACCATATATAACCTGTTGCCGCCTCATACATGTTACCACTATTCATTCCTGATACCTGTATATTCACATTGGCATCCATAGTGTATGCATTACGCCATAAAAGATTCCATTCTCCTACACCCGGTCCATTCAATCTTGGTGCCGTATGCCCTGCACATGATATCATTCCATATCTTGCATTATTGTATATTCTTTCCAGAAGCTCTAAAACTATGTTTTTTTCTAATTTCTGCCTTTTTAAAAGCGCTTCATTACTAACAATAGTACTATTCTGTCGTCCTAAATCCAAAGAAACCCTACTATATTTTTCTTTACTCGATAATTCGTGTTTCTTTAACATATCCTGATATAAAAATTCATTATCTTTTTCTGATTCTGAGCCACTTTGATGTACATATTTACTGAATACATTATCTATTCTGCTTATGCATTTTCTTACAATACCATATTCTTCTATATCAGTCCCAGCTTTCAACTCTTCGCAGGTATGTGTCCAGTCAAGATAAGTCACAAGAACAAGCTTGTCCGTATCTGTCACCTTTAACACAGGAGCACCATCGTCAATACATGCATAGGCCATATCACTCTTCATTCTGTCAAATGTCTGTATACGTCCACCATTAGTATATACTCTGGTAACTCCGGCAAAGCCTCCATTTTCAAGCTCGCTTCCCTTAAAAGATGGATAATGTGCAATAAAACCTATCATATCCTCTTTAACGAATCTTAAATATTTCATTCTTCTTTCAGACGTTGCAGCATTGTTTTTTCCAGTTCCGAACTTATGTATTGATTCAAAATCTTCTATGAAAAGCTTGATTCCGAAATCCTTTATTCCGCTGATGACCGTAACAATAACATCATCATCGCAAGGCACAAATGTCTTTCTTTCTATATCTATGCCATCAGCTTTAAACTTAGTAACTATTACCGCCTTTTTCAAATCTGTATATCTTTCATAATCCGTTACTTCTATATCCTCAAAAAGCGTTTTTCTTTCATCGTTATGTGCTACCTTAAGCATTTCTATTCTTAACTGCTGCCCAGGATGATGACAATACATATTAGTACGTTTTCTATTATGTACATTCCATGTATCATCCATATTCAAAACAGCCTGCCTTGCCTCTTCAAGCTGCGATGTAACTTCTTCTGGTACATATCGTGGTTCGTCCGATGGCATGACAAATTCCACATTCTGATATATAAGATTATCATTTAATGGTGCACATGATTCTATAACACCTATATGTCCATTTCCTGCTATCATGCTGTCATGCCAGGCAACATCATATAAATCATATTCTCTATATGGAATAATTTCTGTGTAACCTTCTGAATATGATATATCCTCTTTCATACACATTCCTTCCTGTCTACTGTTATATCCTTATACTTTCTTTATATCAGGCACTGTTTTGTCCTCATGATATTTATATTATTTATCCAACTACAGCTTATAATTCTCATCCGGATTAATATCCAGCCAAACTCCCGATTCAAACACACCATCACCATCTTCTGCAAACAATGAAAACAGTGTTCCTGTAAATGTCATAGTCCTTGTTCCCTCCGTACTTAAGCCGGCATTCAGACCTGAACCTATCTGTTTATAAGCTATTCTGGCATTGACATCTGTTGTATCAGACAGTGCATATGAAAATGTATATTTTTCCCTGTCGGTATCAATTTTTATAAGAAGATTCATATTTTCTTCTTCCTTGCTTAAAGGAATACGTGAAAGCTCCACTCCCATGTCGTGGATATGCTTATAAAAACCAATATACTTTTCACCATGTTCACATCCAGCATATATTTCATAATGGTAATCATTATTATAATATGCTGCTATTCCTGCTCTTGCAGCATTAGATTTTCCTATATTAACAACAGCTTTTAATGTTGTTGTAAACTCTGGTTGTTTGAATGATAATATTGTTGGTGATTTTCCTGGCTCATTAAGTGAAATATCTGTTCCCTTGAGTGTAAGTCTTGTGTTAACACTATCATAAATATAATGTGACATATCCGGATTTCTTGTAAACTGTAATCTCTTATCCAGCTTATCATCAGAAAAATCTATATGTACACTATGGTCTGAATATAACATAGGCTTTCCACTTTTACTGTCTATGTGTATATTCTTTTTACTTTCCTCATCTTCAAGTCCTGGAAGAGGTGCATCCATAACAAGCTCTATTGTCCCATTTACGTTGTATCCAACAACCGGCCATCCATCCTTCCATGTCACTGGTGCAAGAAATGTCTCTCTACCAAGATTATGAAGCAATGCATGACTGAATCTTCTTATTCCAAGGAATACAAGCCACCAGCTGCCATTAGCATCTTCTACTAAATCAGCATGTCCTGTTGCCTGGATTTCTGACTTCTTATACTCTTTATGTGATATTATCGGATTGTGTGGACAAGGTGTATATGGTCCCCATACCGAAGCAGACCGCTGTATAGTCTCTCGATGTGCATATTCTGTTCCACCCTCTGCTATCATAAGATAATACATGCCATCTTTTTTATATATATGTGGTCCTTCTGCACACTGTCCTCCACAGCCCTCACTAATAAGATGTTTATCTGATAATATCTCACCTGTCATTGGATTGATTTCAAAGGCTACTATTCCACGCACACCATCAAGTATTCCTGTTGAACAGTAATAACATTTATCATCTTCATCCCAGAATAATGAAGGATCGATACCTCCTTGATCTATCCACGCCGGATCTGACCATTCTCCATCTATATTATCTGTATGCACAACAAAATTCCCTTTATCTGTCACATTAGTTGTAATCATATAAAACATTCCCTTATGATAACGGATAGTTGGTGCATATATACCGCCTGAGTTACGGCAACCCTCTAGTTCAAGCTGTGAACGTCTGTTAAGACAATATCCCTTTAATTCCCAGTTAACAAGATTCTTACTATGATATACAGGAACACCTGGAAAGAATTCAAATGTAGAATTAACAAGATAGAAATCATCTCCAACACGACATATACTAGGATCTGGATTATATCCTGGAATAACTGGATTCTTAAAAAGCATAATATACCTCCCACTTTTATATACTATATTTATATGATGCAAGGTTAAAAAAGCCCTTTATGCTTGCAAATAAGACTCTTGACCATAACATCTTTATATAAATTTATAGTAATTATGATTGAGAATAAAAACAAGGGGAAAAATTATCAGAAATTGGAGATTTTACAGAATTTGGTGTTTAGCACACATTCAATTGGTGAACGTACGACATAATATAAGTGAAAATCGGTCCTGCACATACATCATCGATGCCAGAAGTTTCAATTGGATATTTCTAAGACTTTTCTTATAGGTTGTGACTACTGCCGCTACCGTTCGATACGTGACATCCGTGTCCCATATCGAACTTCCACAGACATCCGTGTCTGTGGATAGCTGGGTAGTTAAGGAAAAGTCTAAGAACTATCACAATTGAACTTCAAGTGCATCTCACGATGTATGTACAGGACCGATTTTCACTTATATTATCTCTGATTGTGCCTTAATTTACGAAAAATGAATGTGTGGTTAAATCAGACGGGAGAGACATGAGGGGCGGAATTGTGCGTAAAGCGCACAATTCCGCCATGTTTCGTCCACCTTGATTTAATTGAATATTCAGTATTAAATTATGTCGAAACACAGACAAATATAAGATACAGGCAGTCCGGCATACTATGTGAAATGCACTTGAAGTTCAATCGAGCTGAATCTTAGACTTTTCTTTCGCTCTCAGCTAGCTTCGTACACGGATGTACGAAGCAATGAGGCCGCGCCACGGACGGCGCGTCCGAATGGTAGCGTCACCTATAACTACCTATATGAAAAGTCTTAGAGACAGCCGATTGAAGCTTCTGGCATTGAACATAGTGTGCAGGACTGCCTGTAGCTTATATTTGTCGTCCGTTCATCACCAACTAATATTCAATTAAGCAACAACTTAATTAGCAAATAAAGCGGTTGATAAGTATCTGTCTCCTGAATCCGGAAGAAGTGCTACTATATTCTTTCCCTTGTTTTCTGGTCTGTTAGCAAGTATTGTTGCTGCCTTTAAAGCTGCACCTGATGAAATACCTACAAGAATACCTTCACTTACTGCGAATGCTCTTCCTTCTTCAAAAGCATCATCATTCTCAATAGGAAGTATTTCGTCATAAACCTCTGTATCAAGAACCTTTGGTACGAATCCTGCACCAATACCCTGAATCTTATGAGCACCTGCTGTTCCCTTAGAAAGGACTGGGCTTGTAGCTGGCTCTACTGCTACTATCTTAACATCTGGATTCTGTGACTTAAGATATTCTCCAATACCTGTAATAGTTCCACCTGTACCTACACCTGCAACAAATATATCAACCTTACCATCAAGCTGCTCCCAGATTTCAGGACCAGTTGTTGCCTTGTGTGCTGCTGGATTAGCTGGATTATCAAACTGACCTAATATGATTGAACCTTCAATTTCTTTATTAAGCTCCTCAGCCTTTGCTATAGCACCCTTCATGCCCTTAGCGCCTTCTGTAAGTACAAGTTCAGCACCATAAGCCTTTAAAAGATTTCTTCTTTCAACTGACATTGTATCTGGAAGAGTAAGAATAGCTCTGTATCCCTTAGCTGCTGCCACTGATGCAATACCGATGCCAGTATTACCACTTGTTGGCTCAATAATTGTAGCTCCTGGTTTTAAAAGGCCTTTCTTTTCTGCATCATTAATCATAGCTAATGCAATTCTATCTTTAACTGAGCCAGCTGGATTAAGATACTCAAGCTTAGCAAAAATATTAGCGTTAGTAACTCCTGCCTTCTTAGTATATCCATTCAACTTAAGTAATGGTGTCTTTCCTATTAATTCTGCTGCACTTTCTACATATTTACTCATATTATTAATCCTCCTATAATGTGTTGTCTTTTTGTTTTCCCATTAACCTATATGTTTAATGTGTTTATGTTTGAATTATATTCTCTGTTATTTAATCTGTCAACTATTATTTGAAATTTTATTATAAATTTTCTTCAACTTTTTCAAGATTCATTATAAATGTATACATTGTTCCTTACAAAAACATGCCATAGTTTAAGTAAGACAAATTATATAACACCAACAAAAATACAAATACTCATTTTATACAATGTAACCTTCATCATATACATGCAAAAATCTGAATTTCAATTGTACATTAAATTTAAAAAATAAAAAGTAGTATAGAAATCCTGTCTTATAAACAAGATTTCCATACTACTATGTCAAGTTATCTTATAATGACATGACTGTTAAATGTAACAATCTAGCCTATTTCTTCAAACACGTAACCACAAATCCGTAATCACACAACATTAATTACATAACTATAATCACCCGAATTTCTCAACCACATCTGCCTTCATAATCCTATCAGCATATTCAACACCATATTTTTTTACAATATACTTATAGCACTTTGACAGCTGTGGTGTTCTTGATGTCGTATCATGTGCATCTGAGGCAATGTAGTCTACAACATGATCCTTTAAAAGTGCTTTAACACATCTTTGAACACTCCAACCATTATCTCCTGTAACTGATGATGCATTTACCTGTATATCAGCCCCTAGCTGCTTTAATTCATATATATAATCCCAGTTTTTTACTGTGCAAACATACCTCTCAACATGCGCAACTATCGGATGATATCCTGTCATGATAACATCAAGTACAGCACTTCTTACCTTTTCCTCTTCCACATTAGGAGAAAACTCTATAAGAACTGTATCCGAACCGCACATTGCCTTTTCCTGAAGCTTATCCAAATCATCAAGTACTTCTGATCTGTAATATATCTCTCTTCCAAGATATACACCCATATCTGGCAGCTCCTTTTCTGCAAGATCTGCTAATATCTCATAATTTTCAACTATCTGGCTATAATGTGCCATACCTCTCTTAGGATGAAAATGTGGTGTAAGCACCATATCTCTTGTTCCATCCTCATATGCCATTCTTAACATCTTAAGACTTGTTTCTATATCTGGTGAACCATCATCTACTCCAAAAAGTATGTGGTTATGTATATCAGTAAATCCTGTATATATAGCCTGTTCTTCAACCTTTTTCATACTGTAATATAACTCTCTTTCTGTACTATATCTATAAAAAGTCTTATCATGCAAGCACGAACAACTTTTCACATTCTGCCCCTTACATTATAATAAGATGGCTCTATAAATTCCAATCTGAATACTCTGTACACAATATTTTTATTATAAAAATATCTTTTCTATTTGTCAACATGTGCATTATTATATCATTTTCACATACGAACTATTAATTTTTATTTTATCTTTTATTCTTATATCTGCATTATTACAAAGCTCTTGATTTCGATATTTCTTCAAGATACTTCTGTCCTATTGCACTGACAACTGCACCTTTTCGTGATATGTAACCTATCTCCATTCTTTCATCCGAGTCCAGTTTTACCGCACAGTAATTATCTCCATTCAGTTCTTCACATATGATTCCCGAGCATAATGTATAGCCGTTAAGTCCTACCATAAGATTAAGCATAGTTGCTCTGTCATTGGCTTTTATCAGCTGCTTATATTCATATGTACTAAGAACTTCCTCCGCATAATAAAAAGAATTGTACTCTCCCTGGTCAAACGAAAGACAAGGATAATCCTTTAACTCTTCAAGTGCAATCTTATCCTTATGTGCGAGAGGATGAAGCTTACTCATATACACATAAACATTACACTCTAATAGCGGATGAAACTCAAGCATACTTTCCGCAAATATTTTTTCAAGCACTTTTCTGTTAAAATCATTAAGATACAATATGCCTATCTCACTTTTACCATTTTTCACATCTTCTACTACTTCATGTGTCTTGGTTTCATGCACTGCGAATTCATATTCATCCATGCCATACTGCTTTACCATCTCTACAAATGCATTAACTGCAAATGTATAATGCTGCATAGACACGCTGAACTTTTTCTTCACATCTGACTTTGATATATATCTGGCATCCAGAAGCTCAAACTGTTCCATAACCTGCCTTGCATATCCAAGGAACTCCTTGCCATCTGGTGTTACAGCTATACCATTCTGTGAACGTCTGAATATCTGTATCCCTATTTCTTCCTCTAGTGCATGTATAGATGTAGACAGGCTTGGCTGTGATATATAAAGCTTTCTTGCTGCGATGTTAAAAGAATCTGATTCCGACACAGCTATTGCATATTTCAACTGATTTAAAGTCATATTCGTCCTCATTTCTATGTACGTTTTTTCACATATCCTGATTCATGTAAATGATATCATCATTATAAAGCCTGTTCAACTTAAATTATATAATGATGCGAGTATAAAAAAATATAAAAGCATCTCCCTTTTTACAAAAGTGTGTCTGATGCATACTAACTCATAATTATACGAAACACCACACTTTTATTCATTTTCTATTCATTTCCGGCTAATGGGTATTCATTTTTACTCTAAGTTATCATGCAATTTATTAGAATGGAATTTTTGAAAGAGCCAGCACCTTGAATGGGCTGACTCTTTCAATGTCACTTGGAATTTTCAAATTAGTCTTTGCAAATAACCTTTGAATCTTCACCATCAATTACAATTCCCTGACGGTTGTTAATTGGGCATAGATTCAAATC
>OGEJ01000026.1_pt1 | contig 161770 bp, 111 predicted proteins | sample 1570701 | NCBI WGS metagenome assembly OGEJ01 (sample SAMEA2582140, study PRJEB24529) | metagenome | biome: Human gut stool | place: China | collected 2011
AATACACGCTCCCCCCGGCCATGCAAAGGTAAGCACAAAAGGAGGAAAATGCAAACCAATGGCGAATTTCCTTGACAGCTCCGGCAAGCACAACACAAGACCGGAAAACGGAAAGACTATCAATGCCCGACAAAAGCCAAGAACAGTACAGACACTCACACGGAAGCAGATAAAACGTTAAAAAAACAAAGACAAACAAAAAAGGCCCGATAAAAAACACAGAAAGAGAACTTGAAAGACCGACATTTTTGTAACTTTGCGGACAAATATGAGGGCCAAATCCCTACAACAGAGCGTTATAAAAAGATGAGCATAAAAAGCATGATAGTGGCAATCGGGTTGCTGGCCGGTCTTCCGGCACAGGCCCAAATGCACCGCTACGACACCAACTTCACGGTTTCGCAACACCACTTTGTCGACACCATCCCTCTGGAACTCGACGATGACCAACTCTATGTGCCCATACGGATCGGCGAGAAGACCTACCGGTTTAATCTCGATACGGGGTCGAGCCAAGGTATGCTATATTATGGCACGCGCGTGCCGGTGGTCAAGGAACTCGGCCATGTGGTTTCATACGATGCCAATGGCGTGGCCGACACCACTCTCGTGGTGCAACTGCCTGAAATGCAGTTGGGCAGACTGACCATAGCAGGCTACGTGGCCGCCGTGAAATCACGCAAAGTCTATCGTAACAACTTCGACGGCATCATCGGATTCGATCTTTTCAATAAAGGCATTGCGGGCAAGATAGACCCCAAGAGAAAATGCCTGATACTCACAGATATCAAAGGTTACTTCGACAACGAACCGGGACACACGCTGAAATATAAATTGGTCAGATTTGTGCCCTACGTGCTCGTAAGTCCGTTCATGCGCCACACCGACCTCGCCTTGTTTGACACCGGTGCCCGCCAACTCTACCAGATGAACCGCGAACACTTCTTCGACCACCGATACAAAAGCAAGCAAGTGAATGCACAGGTGGAGGGAGAGGCCCGCGGCAACTTCGCCATAGGCACGAACAGCACGGAAAAACAAGACATCGTGTATTTTCTAAACCTTGACCGGTTGAAATGGGACGACTTTTCCTTCGCCCGGGTGCGCGCCATCACCACCCAAGGCGACTCGCGCATCGGTGCCCAGTTGTTCAATTACGGCAGTGTGGTGGTGAATCCGTGGAAAAAGCAGCTCACATTCTCCCCCTACAACGGGGCTGACAGCGTGAGTGTGAGCAACAGACAGTTCGGGGTGGCCTTTATCGATAAGGACGACCAAGCCGCCATCGGCCTCATCTGGCACAAGAGCGATGCCTACAAGAACGGCATGAGACAGGGAGACATTGTGCTGAAAATCAACGACGAGCCCATCGACTCCTACCGCAAATTTACAGCCTACCGGTTTGCCGACGGGCACACTTACAAGTTTGTGCTGCGCGACAGGCGCGGTTTCGACAAAGAAGTGAGCGTGACCCGTTAGCCACCAAATCATCCCATCAATCATCAACATACATGGAATCATTGAAGAGAATCTTCCGCATTGGCAAAGGCCCGTCGAGCAGCCACACGATGGGCCCACAACAGGCCGCCCAAATCTTTGCCAACAGCCATCCCAAAGCCAAGGCTTTTGAGGTGACCCTATACGGCAGCCTCGCCGCCACAGGCAAGGGGCACATGACCGACGTGACCATCAAGGCTGTGCTCGAACCGACAGCCCCCGTGGAAATCGTGTGGAAAGCCGACATCGTACTCCCTTTCCACACCAACGGCATGGTGTTCAAATCTTTTAACGGGGCCCACCACGTGACCGATGAATGGACGGTCTACAGCATCGGTGGAGGTGCCCTCTCGGAGGGCAAAGGCAAAGACGACCTGTTCTATTCGCCCTCGGTGTACCAGCTGCACACGCTCAAGGAAATACAGCAATGGTGTGAAGACAGCGGTAAAAGCTACTGGCAATATGTGGACGAATGCGAGGGAGCAGAGATTTGGGACTATCTGCGCACTGTGTGGCAAACCATGCAGGAAGCCATTGAGCGCGGACTCGACCACGAGGGACGACTGCCCGGGCCACTCAACTTGGCACGCAAAGCCCCCAACTACTACATCAAGGCGCGCGGTTACAAGCACTCGTTGCAAAGCCGCGGACTGGTCTACGCCTACGCACTGGCCGTGAGCGAGGAGAATGCCTCGGGGGGCACCATCGTCACCGCCCCCACCTGCGGAGCCTGCGGCGTGGTGCCGGCCGTGCTCTACCAACTGGCCAAAGGCCACGAGTTCAGCGAGTCGAAGATGATCCATGCTTTGGCCACTGCCGGACTGTTTGGCAATATCGTCAAGTTCAACGCCTCCATATCAGGGGCCGAAGTAGGTTGCCAAGGCGAGGTGGGCGTGGCCTGCGCCATGGCCTCAGCAGCAGCGTGCCAACTCTTCGGCGGGAGTCCGTCGCAAATAGAATATGCTGCAGAAATGGGCCTGGAACACCACCTCGGCATGACCTGCGACCCCGTGTGCGGACTGGTGCAGATACCCTGCATCGAGCGCAATGCCTTTGCCGCCTGCCGAGCCCTCGATGCCCAACTCTACGCCTCGTTCAGCGACGGCCGCCACCGCGTGTCGTTCGACCATGTGGTGGAAGTAATGAAACAAACCGGGCACGACCTGCCCTCACTCTACAAAGAAACGGGCATCGGAGGACTGGCCAAAGACTACGACCTGTTGAGAAAGGCAGGATGTTCCTGAACCACAAACACCATACGAAGATGGCTATTAAAGCACTGTTTTTCGACATCGACGGCACACTGGTGAGCTTCAAGACCCACCGCATACCGTCCTCAACGGTGGACGCCCTGCGCCGGGCCAAAGCCAATGGCGTGAAAATATACATCTCCACGGGCCGCCCCGTGGGATTCATCACCAATCTGGGACAGATAGCCGGGCTCATCGACGGCTACATCACCACTAACGGAGCTCTCTGTTTCATCGGCCACAACACTGTCTGCCGGCACGAGATAGCCCACTCTGACGTGGACACCATCTTGCAAGCCTGCGCCCACAGCCGGAGACCGGCCATCGTGGTAGGCGAGCGCGACATTGCCGTGTACCAACACCAATCCATTGTGGACAAGGTGTTTCGTGACGGGTTGGGACTCCATGACTTCCGCTTTGCCGACCTCGACATCGTGATGCGGCAACCCATCTTGCAGGTGACACCCTTCATCACGGCAGAAAAGGAAGCGGAACTGATGGCCACCATCAGCGACTGCACAAGCGGCCGGTGGTCTCCCGAGTTCACCGACATCACCCAACGAGAAGCCGACAAAGGCAAAGGACTACTTGCCATGACGGCCCACTTGGGACTACACACAGACGAGACAATGGCTTTCGGTGACGGCGGCAATGACATCAGCATCATCCGCCGGGCAGGCATCGGAGTGGCTATGGGCAATGGCGGAGAGCGGGTGAAAGCCGAAGCCGATTTCGTGACCACCTCCGTGGACGATGAAGGCGTCAGACACGCACTCTGCCACTACGGTGTGATTTAGCCCCGGAAGGCTTCCACAGTCTTCCCAGACTGTCCATTGACAAATCTTCGACAAAGCAGATAAAACTACACTTATACCATTTAGAAAATACCATCAAGATTATGAAAAAAGTTATACTTCGAAAACTCTTGGTGCTGCTGGCGGCAATAACCATACCAGCCCATGCAGCGGGAACTTTGATTGTCGTATCCAACGACAGCGATGTCCAGCGACACGAACTGATAGAACTTAACTTGGATGCGCTCCGGAAACATGCCGGGCTGGCTGAATCGGAAACTTTTCTGATCAAGAACACGCTCGGGCAGGAACTTCCCTACCAGCTTTCACACGACGGACAGCTACTGATGGAAGTAAGCGTGCAACCTCATGCCAAGGCGACCTATCAAGTGATGAAAGGTACTCCGCAGCCCATGAGAACCTATGTCTGCGGAAAGATGTACCCCCTGCGCAAAGATGACATTGCATGGGAAAACGATCGTTGCGCCTATCGCGTTTATGGGCCGGCCTTGCAACGGACGGGAGAGAAATCATACGGCATTGATGTGTGGGTGAAGAACGTACCCTACCCTGTCGTGGAAAAACGCTACGAGATAGACCACAAGGGGAATCTCTTGGCTGACTCCCTCAAGAGCGTGGGTCTGGAAATGCTGAATGACTCTGTGGACAAAGCCACCTCGTTTCATCTCGATCATGGAGAGGGAATGGACGCATACGCAGTCGGTCCGACCCTCGGGTGCGGTACACCGGCCTTGATGAATGGCCGGACGATGATTTTCCCCTACTGCTATGAGCGTTACCGCATCTTGGACAACGGTCCCCTGAGGTTTACGGTAGAACTGGACTATGCGCCCAACAAGGACGGAGTAGTGGAACACCGGCGGATAAGCTTGGACAAAGGTGCGCATTTCAACCGCATGACAGTGTGGTATGAACACATTCGGCAACCCTTGACACTGGCTACAGGATTGGTGCTCCACAAGACCGGCGACCTGAAAGTCGGCAGCGACTACATTTGCTATGCAGACCCGACCGACAGACCGGATGTCCACAACTCGCAGATCTATGTGGGGGTGCTGTTTCCCGAAGGAGCAAACAAAACCTTTGTCACCGAAGACAAAAGCCACGCTATAGGCATGATAGACAACTACAAAGGGAACAAATATACCTATTATTTCGGGGCAGCATGGAGCAATTACGACATCCGCAACTTCGCCCAGTGGGCACTTGAGACCGAGTCGTTCCTCCAAGCCTTGCGCCAGCCCCTCACCGTCACCCTCCGTTGAAGGAATGGAGAGGGCAAAACCAGTTTATTAAAGTTCATTTTAAGAGACACAACAAAAGCCATATCCATGCATTATAAAGCCGGATATGGCTTTTCCATTACTGTTTTTCGATTCTCAAGGATAGGCTTTTCCATTGATTTCCTACCTTATTAAAAAGGTCTATTTGATAGCATCGTATGCCCGAATGGCCTCAATGAACCGACCGTTGACATCTTCGAATGTATAGAGACCGTCGGCATTGGCGGTAAGGCCTTTAAGTTTCAAGGAGTAAACCATCGGCGGATTGTCGAGCGAAAGCATCTTCAAGCCCCTGAGCTGGTCGGTGGTCTGATAGACAATGTTCACAGCCACAAACTCCTTGCCGCTCTTGTCGGACCACTTCTCAAACACCACCTTACTCCCGATGGGCGTTTTCTTCTCGATGGAGTTGGGCAGTTCGTAGTCGTCAACCCCAAGGGCGGCATCGACACTGGCTATATTGGAGTCATGCCCGCAAAGGAATGTAAACTTGCGCCCCGCAGAGTTGAGTTCGTCGTTGAGGTACACCAACAGCGGATGGGCCACATTGGCAGCCACAATGGGAGCCGTGAACAACACGTCGCCATACACATCTTTTATCTTGGCAATCTTCTCCCAATCGCCCAGTGTGATGTCATGACCGAAAGCGGCCTTTTTGGCATCAGGCTCCTCATAGTATTGCAGAATGAAAGCATCGGAGGCGGAATTGGCCAATTTGAGCGAACCTTTCATCTTAGGCTCGTCATAAAGTTTGAAAATAAACTGTGTGTTATAATCGTCGAAAGCACAAGTTTCACCACTCTTGCAGGCAGGAGAGTCCTTGAGATCGAGCACTTTAGCCGTGACGGCATAGCTGTCTTTCAGCTTCTCGTTGATGCCCACGATACCTTTCTTTCCTCCCATGGCTGCAATCTGCTTCAGCGCCTCCTGACAGAAAGCGTCACTCACTTTCGTGAGCCGTGGACAGAATACCGGATCCATTTTACTGGCATTATAGCGATGATTCACACGTACATTGGCAAGAGGCATGAAACCTGATGAGAAATATTGTGCTGTGGCGATGGTGCGCTGCATGCTGTTAGCATAGAAGTTCACCTCATCGGTCGTCGGCACGGCATTCTCCTTAAACAGTCCTTCATCAACAAGCCACTTGCGGAAATACTGTCCCATCATGGTTTCGAGTACACCGCCCCGCAAGGTCAGTTCGCTTGAAGCCGATGTCCAGTTTATCCATTGATGAGGTGTGAGTCTGCCCAGCGCACTGCCGTTTGTGGAAAGCGGCGAGCGGATGCTGTGCCGGCTCAGAATGACAACTTCCTTCAGCGTGTAACGCTCTTTGAAACTTTGCGGGCGTTGCAGCTGTGCCATCAATAGCGACGGCACAAGCAGCAATAGAAGCGACAATATGTTAGTTCTAAGTATTCTCATGATAGTCTTAGTTTAAACGGTTGGATCAGAACTTGATTTGGAGACGAGTTTCAAGGATAGACGCATGATTGTCAGGAGCAGCTGCGCGATTTTGAGTTTTAGTATAGGAAGCACGCACACGCCATATCATATATTTGTTGGGATAGTAGTTGAATGTGGCCGACCAGTCGTTTGAACGTCCGCCAAGCACCCCTGCATGACTGTCGGAGAGATCGGTGTAATCGTAAGCAAGCACCACTTCCATTGCACCGGGATCAGGCGTATCAATTCCCCCATCCCAATAGTTGTATTTATAGTCTTTACCCTTTACAATGCCACGCAAAGTGCAATAAGCACCACTTCCATGATAAGCGTGATAACCGGCATCACGAGTCACGGCTGCATAAAAATATTGAGTTTCGATTCCCAAACGGCCGACGGCAGCAGTCAATTCGGGCGTAAACTTATAGAGAGCTTTTGCATTGTCCACAGAAGCCTCCAGCGAAGTGATGCTGGCCACACGGGTAGGCCAAGTGGTTTTCAGAACATACGACTTATGGTTGAGTTGCGTATCAGAATTATAACGCGGACTCTCATAAGCACCCGACACGCCCACATGGAAGATTCTGCCACGCTCCGTAAACGGACGATAAACTAAACGAGACATCATACCCACAGCCTGATTGCCCAACTTGTCGGAGGTCATCTTCATGGCATCGGTCTCGGAGAAGAAACTGGCGGTGGCAAGGAACTTGTCGTCGGAATGCTCATACATGAAGCCGAGCAGACGGGAGTTGTTGAACGCCTGATTGCTGCGAGGCTCTTCCATAGAGATTTTGAACGACGAACTCGTGGAACTCTGCAATCCATACTGATGGATGAAGTAACCGGCACGCAAAAGATCATGACCGCTGAGCGAACGCTCGATGAATACATCTTTCATGCCCACCTTACCGTAAGCGTAGCCGATATCAACTTTGGCCGTCCACTTACCATACTTGGCCTTGAAGCCGACACGCATATCCGGAACGGCAAAACCGTCATTGAATTTTTCATCACCCTCTTTTGCCTTGAACAAGCCACCATCCAAAAGGATTCGACCGGAAGGTTTGACTATGAGTTTTTCCTCATCTTGTGCATTGGCACTACCCACAAAAAGCAGACTAAGAGCAAGCACTCCAAATATCTTTTTCATATTCTAAATATTAGTTGATAATAAAATAGGTTGGATTTTAGTTTCTTCATGATAGCCATGCCCAAAAGCTTAGTTGGCCTTTCGCTCGCTCTTTTTCACTTTGCCGGCCTTGTCGAGTCTGGCAAATTCAGCCTTGGCTTTCTCGAGCTGGGCCATGAAATTCTTGTTGGCATGCAAGCGGGCAACGACTGCACTCGACACAAGGCGGGCTGCATCAACATCGCTCTGGAAATGGTAGCCGCAAATGACACGGCTCTGCCCCATCTCATAACCACGCTTCAATATTTCATTTTGCCGGTCTACATTGATTTCTGAAAGGATAAGAGCTGTAGCCCAGCCGATGGCAGTATGGCCGGAAGGATAGGACCCATTGGTAGAGAGTTCTTGCTGCTGTTCGGGATTGCAGGTCGTCTCATGATAGAAAGCGAACGGACGGACACGCATATAATAATTTTTAGCAGCACGGGTAGCAAGATCACCGGCATCTTCACGCATACCTAAAACAAGCTTATAAATCTCAGGAGTGGTCTCCTTTGAGATTCTAATGCCAAAAGCCTCTGAAAAAGCATTGGGTACACCATCCCCACCCACACGTGCATCAGCTGCCGCCTGATCGCCACGGGGAGTATTACGCTGGAGCTTGCCCCACTGATACTGAGCCTCATCATTCATCCAAAGGATGCTACCCGGCTGAGGTGGAGCCGGAAGAAGTTCAAGGCTGTTGGCCACTTCATCGGCTTGAAGGAAATAAAGGTCGGGATTGGTTCTTACGTCTTTGATTTTCTGTTGTGCGAAAGTTGACAACGTGAAAACAGACAGCAACACTACAAATAGACTTTTACGGTTCATAATCGTTAGGTTTTAGATTGTTTGTTAATGATTGAAAAACGTGCTGCAAAGATATAAGGAATTGTAAAAAGAAAAAAGTTGCATCCGATGATTTAAGCGATTCACCGAAATGCAACTTTTTACAAAGCATTGTCATACAGTCATTTACGAAAACCAGCGCGGCTTCATATTTTTTAAGTCAGCATCAAAATGTAGGCTGCCATACTTGACGGATGGCGCTCGGAATACTGTAAAATGGCAGCCTCATTGGGCTTAATCTTGTTTTTAACCAAACGACTTATGACCGGATTCAGATTGCCTACCATGTCGAGCATGCCGGGAATAAACGTGCGCTTGACTTTTGCATCGGCTATGAGAAGTGCAAGGACTTTAGCCTGTTGGTTGTCATAGCTCGTAAACTGGAGAATAGATGCCAACAGACGATGGTCAGTGAAATCCATATTGGCATAAAGACGTTCCACAAACTTACCTATACGTACTGTCAAATCGTGTGTATGCCCGGCAATTTCAGCCTCTAATTTCTTGTCGAATAATTTATTTACCCTTTCTTCATTCCTATTAACGACTTGCTGCCGCACAGCACTATAATCCTTCATAGTTTGGGCAAGGGCAAGCCTGCTAAGTATCTGCTCCAAGCGGCAGTCCACGTGGCGCATGCGACGCAATAGCATGATGCGGTCTTTATGCTCCATATCAGTGGTTTCACTTTCCAACTGGGCTATCTGTGCGACCACCACCTTGTCGGCATTGGGGAGAGACCGTAGCTGCCCAAGACGCTGCCGGGCATAGTCTTTAAGTTTACTCAAAGTCTCGTCTGCGAACATGGCATTGTATCGCTTGTCTATGTCGTGAAGCCGATCGGCAAGTTCCGCCAATGGCTTGATGGCCAATTCCTTCCGGAAAGTTTCTATCATAACTTCCAAATCGGCATTGATGCCCTCCAAAGGCAAAGTTCCGGCAAGGTCGGCGGTATATTTGTCGAGGCGGTCACTAATGTTTCTCACGGTCGTCAGCCATTGGACATTCTCTACAGCCTGACTGCGAATATTCTCTATCAGCCCAGTTTGTATGGCGGCATCCGTCAGTTCCGCGAGTCTGTGACTGTCATAAAGTTCCGTGCGCAAGATTTCTTGTCGCTGGTTGTCAACGAATTTCATCAGCAGCAAAGCCGTATTCCTGTTCATGCGCATAATCGTGTCGGAGACTGCGGACAGCCGGACATTAACCTGCTTCCATGACTCCTTGCCATGAGGCCCCACCCCATTGATTTCTGTCTCCAATGGCTCTATCTCATTTTTGTAGTCTCCCTCAAGCAACTCACTAACTTGCCGAAGTTCTGACAGACGGCGGCGAAGATCATTTTTACGTGCTACAATCTGCTTAATGCCGATGTGGCGATAACGGCGATAGCCCACAAACAATACTAGCAAGAAGATGATGACGGAGGCAAAAGAGACGGCCAACAAACGACGTGACACCCCGCTGTGCTGCACTTCCACCCAGCTTGAATGGTTTTCCTGCCCCGGCACGAAGTGCAAGACTCCCAAATTGCACCCCAGATACAAATGATTGTCGACGGCAAGCGAAGCATTGGGGTTGAATCGGATGTCGCGAAAGAATAGCCCCGTCTCCACCAAACGACGGTCACGGATGCTGAAACGCCTCAATCCAAAGTCCATCAATCCATATACCGTAGTATCATTTGCCAGAATAATCTTATTGATACCGGTGACGCTGATGCTATCCGCACTCCCTTGCAACACGAGTTTGTCATTGGCAAGCACCACCATTGATGCGGGATATTCGTCGTTCACCACCACGCCACGGATTCCCTCCATGTGCTCGAAGCCCCGAATGGCTTTGTAACTGCCATTTTTTCCGGCAAACACCCCATCGTTCAGCGTGGTGAGATAAACGAGGGCGCTACCTTCGGGACGATAAAAAGAGGTGATGTATTTGTCGGAGAAGGCTGCCACCGTGTCGGGCTGTCCTCCGGCGAGTCCCATTCTCACCAGTCCATCCTGCACTCCGAGCAGCATCGACACACTGTCTTCCCCGGCCTCTATGGCAAAAGCCGTCACTTTGTCCTTAGATGCATAGCACTCCTGACTGCGTGAAAGCAAGTAGTTACGCCACAGCTGGCCGCTTAAAGCGAGTTGCTTCACCTGACGCTCGTCGTTCAGATAGTAGAGCGTACCATCCTTGGCATAGACGTTCACAATAGGACTTTCTCTGATGAAGTCGAACACTTTGCCGGCTTCCTCCGTATTTTTCTTTTGAAAGAATATCTCGTTGTTTACATTGACATAATAGATATTGCCTTTGTCTGCACAAGCCGAAATAATAGGTGCATCTGTGTTGAACACATCAAGGTGCATGGGCACCTTCCAAAGCGCATTGTCCGTGACGAGCAGCATGAAACCGTTGCGCTCGTCACGAAGCACGATATTGCAACTGTTCACAGGAATCTCACGCCGCAGACGGATTCGCGTAAAAGTTTTCAAATCTTTAGTGAGCAGGGCGTGATTGATATTGAGAAAACAAAATGTACCTTCTGAACGATAGAAAACATTGGCATTGAAGTCGAGTTCGTATGTCTTACTATCACCATTGCCCTCCACATAAAACCTGTTCCCGGCCAAGATGTGCAGTTTGTTGTCATAAAGGGCTACGAAATCTATTTTCTCTCCGCCATGCGTTATGGTCACTTTCTGTGTGCGGACATCCACTCTGAGCACTCCATTATTGGAGGCCGCAATGATGGTGCTGCCATTTTGCAGCACCATTTTCTTCACCACGCACGGAGCCCCTTCATGCTGCCGGGCATACTGAGCGCCCGGATAGAGCATCTGCGGTGTCGTAGCCGTGTCACCGGAAAGGACAAAAAGTCCCTGACTCGTTGAGAAAAACAGCTTGCCGCCAGCTTCGATGGCATCGTATGCCGAATAATTGAGCTGCTTACCGACAATGGGATAACAGTGCATAAGGGTAAACCGGGAACCATCGAAATGCCATCTCTGCAAACCGCTGTTTCGCACCCCGATCCAATAATCATCTCCCAAATGCTTGACAAAATAGATGCGGTCGAAAGCTATCTTATACCCCTGACGTCCGCTATTGGTCACTCTCCACACTTTTCCATACTCGTCGCCTAACCAACAAAGCGTGTCGTTCTCTTCGGAAATGGAAGCCAACCGCTCATTGAAATAGTATTCGGTTTCGTTGAGCGATTTATCATTTCCCTGTTCGGCGCAACTTATTAGCGAGAAAAAGATGATGATCGAAGCAAAGATATGGTGATATATTTTCATGATCTAAATTTTAGTAAGGAAAACGCACCGACACAGAATCCGCATGCACACGGTGACCAAGCACAGGAAAGGAGCAATCCTTCCGGTATGACTGCTACGGGCTTTTTACATCGGTACAGAATTGGAATCTTTATGCAAAGATAAACAAAAGTTCTTAAAAGCATGGAGGCAGACAGGAAAAATGCAGAAATAAAGTGGCAACGTCTCCTAATCTCTATCCCAGTACCAACAAGATGGCCCTTATGCCCATACATGGAGACTTATCCGGCTCGACCGGCTTCTGACGGAAAAAAAAGTCAGAGCGGAAATTGTCAAGCTATTTATCCGTTTTCGGCCTCTGATATTGCGATATTCTTGGCGGGCAACCCGCTCGGCGCAAATGCGCGAATTTGGCGACTTTTTCAAACCGTTGATAATCATCCGTTTGAAATTCATTGACAGATATTAAGGGCCGGAAAAAGGACTGAAAGGGCCCAAACGGGCTTGCAAAAGAGCCACAGTTGCGCTGCAACTGTGGCCCTTTCAGCTTTCAAGTGTGGCTCTTTTGCAAGTTCGGAGAGCCCGGATGAGAAATTCGGTGGGCTTTTCCGGCTATTTAAAGCCGGTAGGCTGATCTGGTTGGAGAATTTTGGCAGAGGTGTTTTTGTTCATATTATTCTTCACCATCCGGCATCTTTCAGAGACTGCCTTCATCGGGGTTGCCGGTGCATGCCCCATACATATATTCATGTTCCCATCCGAATATCCATCGGTCCGTTTACTCCTTGGTCAAGAAGAAACGCACCAGCAAGAAGTTTACCGGCACACAAATACAAAACATGGGAATGGGAGCCCACCGCTCCGGTATGCCCACAGCTATAAAGAGATGGAGCGTCAACATCTGGAGCAGATAGTTAATGACATGGCTCAAGGCAAAGCCGGCCCCTCGACGGGCATTGGCTTTCACCCTGAAGGTGTAACGGGTGCTGGCAAAAAAATTGAAGACGAAACTGACGGCATAGCCCACCGTATTGGCGATGGCGGCCCCGACGAAGCGAAGCATGGCCAGATAGACGGCATATTGCAGCAATGTGGCCAGCACGCCGACGATGCCGAAACGGAGCAGTTCGCCGAGTTTCCGACGCTTACGGTCGTCTAAACGGTTTGTAAAATCCTTCATCTGCATAGGCCAACATCTCTTTGTCGCCCCGGCTGTCGCCGTAGGCTATAATATAATAATGTGTGCGCGGCTCCGTGAGCACCTTTTGCAGGCGGGTCACTTTCTCCTGCCCGTAGCAGTTGGCGGTGAGAAAACGCCCGGTCAGCCGACCGTCGATGACTTCCACCTGTGTCCCAATCACCGTCGCCGAATGGAAAAAGGGCCTCACCCAATTATCGATACTGGCACTCACCACATACACCTCGGCACCTTCCGCTTCGGCTCTCTCCATCTCGGCCATAGCAGCCGGGCGCAGCAAACTACGGTTATCCTCGGCAAAATCACGGCAAACGGCATCGAACTCCGACACGGGTATGCCCGCAAAGAAATGGGAGAAAACCTTCTGTTTGGCTTTCCAGTTGGGATAAAGGTGCAGCTTCATCAGCACCAGCAACGGACTATAACGCAGAAAGCCTGCAAGAAAAGCCCGGTCGCCCACGGCAAAACGAATAAACTGCAATAGCGTGTCTTTCGTTGTCAGGGTGCCGTCGAAATCAAAACAATAAACCTTCCGTTTCATTTAAATACGTAGATGATCAACAGAAAACTGACACCCCATGCCAAGACGACAAGCTGGGTGAAGTGGTCCTTGAGTATCACCTTGGTGGGATCGCCGCTTTTTTTGTCTACCACGGCTATCTGGATGTAGCGCAGCAGTCCCAAGAGCACAAACACGGTGGTGAGGTAAAGGTAGTCGGCATGGTAGCGCGAGGTGACCTCGGGACTCACGGTGTACATGATGTAGCACACAAGCGTCACGGAAGCCGCAATGGTGATGGCCTGATTGATGAACGTGAGATTGTAGCGACTGGTGTTTTTGCGGGGGGCCTCACCGGTCTCATTCATGCGCAGCACATCGTCGCGCCGCTTGGCAAAGGAGAGAAAGAGCGTGAGCAGAAAGGTCATCAGCACGATCCACCGGCTCAAAGCCGTCTCTGTGGCCAGTCCGCCGGCCAGCAGCCGAAGTACGAAGCCAAAGGCCACCACGCACACGTCGACAATGGCATACTGTTTCAAACGGGCACAATAACAGAGGTTGAGCAGCCAATAGAACAGGATAACGCCACCGACTTCTATCCGGTTGACGGGCAATAGGAGAAGCACTATGCCTGACAACACGAACATCAGCGCCATGAGCCCGTATGCCTGTACCACACTGATGGCCCCCGAGGCAACAGGCCGTTTGCACTTCACGGGATGCCGGCGGTCGGCCTCCACATCGTAGATGTCATTGAAACAATAGATGGACGAAGCGGCAAAGCTGTAGGCAAAAAACGTGATGACGGATGCCACCACGTCGGTGGCGTCGAGCAGGGTGCCGCCGAAGAACATCGGGAGCAGCACGAAGCCGTTTTTGATCCATTGCTTGGGACGTATGAGTTTCAACAGATGTTTCATTGTGATAGCGGTTTTAAGAACATACGGGCAAACAGCCGGCCCATACCGTCGGCCACTTTGGCCAACATCCATGCAAGAGGCAGGGTGACTGCCACACAGAGCAGGAACGTAGGCCAGTAGCTCCATGCTGCCGGAATGTAGTGCAGCACAAAATGGATGTGGAGGAGGTAGGCTTCCAGACTCAATGCCCCGACAAAACGGAAGGAGGCATTAAACCATACCGGTGTGCGGCGGAAAACACGGTTGAGCAGCAATATGGTAGTTATCGTGAGGGGAATATAGAGCATGCGTTCGATGAAAAGGGGAAATTCCCCATGCCGCACTTGCTCGAGAAAAATGCTTGAGGCCAACGTCATGACAAACATCAGGACGATCATCCAAATGCCCGTGCCGTCTATGGTCTGCTGCCGCCGCACCATCTCTCCCATGTTGATGCCGATGAAGAATATGGGGACACGGCTCCAGAATATCTCCAAATGGCCCACAAGATGGTTGATGGGTGTCACCCACTGCACGAGAATGCACCACATAATCATCACCACGGGAAGCCATCTGTAGATAGGATGCCTCCGGATAAGTTCCATGTAGCCCGGTGCGAAGAGATACAGCATCATCGTGGCGGGAATATACCAGAAGTTGAGTTCGTCGTGCAACCAGAAGTCCCAATTAATGGTGATGTCGCCGATGAGGTCTATCCATGCCATCAGGTCGCCACCGTGAAAACGGGAAATATAAAACAGGCAAGCCACGATGAGCCACGCGGGATAGATGCGAAGATAGCGACGCAGAAAGAAGACTTTAGTTGCCGCCTGCATTCCGGCTCCTTTCTCACGCAACTTGCTCCACGAGAACCAAAGTCCTATGCCGCTCAAGAAGAGAAACATGTCTACCCCGACATTGCCCATGCGCCGAAGTCCGAAAAACAAGTCGTTGCGCGGCAGACCCACATGGAAAAGAATGATGAACAGCATGGCAGCTCCCATCAGTTCTCCACGGTAGCGGGAGATGTTGGCCAACTCTATGTCGTTTATCTTTCGGTTCATGACTGCTGCGGATTAGGTATCTTCTTCATCAGTTCCCGGAACAGCCAAGCCAGACAAACAGCCGACACGATGTAAAGCAACAGACCGGCATACATGTCGCCGTGGCGCGAAACAGGAATGAATATCTTCCGGGCAATGGGATGGCAGACGAAAAGGGCTGCCGAAATGCTCCCCATCCAATCGAGCATGGCAAACAAAACGGCGAGCTGACTCGTCGCACCCAATGCTTTCACAAAGCACACACCAAACAGGCAAACGGCTGCCGGCACGAGCAGCCACATGAAGAAACCGAGACTCAACACATAGACCAAAGCAGCTACTATTACGGCTGCGGTGCCATAAAACACCTTCGTGTCTTTCACCAATCCATGCCATCTCGCCCCGAAACGGGCATAGAGCAGCCCCATGCCAAACGGCAACATACCTCCCATGAAGTTGTAGCGATAGCGGTTGAGGGCTTCACCTTCGGGGGCGAAAAACAGTTGGGCCAACGTGCAAACCAGCATCAGAGCCACCGTCACGCCCCAATGGCGGCGGTGGAGAACCAACCTGTAGCCCACATACAACTGCAACATGAGTCCGAAAAACCAATAGGGACCGGGCCAGATGACAGCATCGGGATGGGGCAGCAGATTGTTGAACATGCCGAGTTGCGCCACGATGTCGATCACCTGATAGTGATGCGGGCCGGGCGTGACATAATCGACCAGCGTGAAGGCCACATAGCCCACCACCATCATCTTGAAAAGCTTGAGGAAATGATAACGGATGAAAGGCCAAACGCCCACTTTAGGCGGCCGCCCACTGCCACCCACTGCTACCTGCCCTACCATGGCAACGGACCGGGCTGCATATTTCCGTTCAAGGCCATAGGCACTCAGGAAGAGGAACAGGGGCACGCCGTAGTGCCCGAAAAACGAAAGCAGATGCAGTGGCAAGTTCCAGTCGGCATGTACCAACGCACGGTTCAGTCCCTCCACATTGGCTGCAAAAAACTGATATTCGTTCTCCTTGACTATCGGCCCCAGCCAATGGCAATAATTGTGCAGGAAGATGCCGATGATGGCCAGCCCGCGCAGGGCATTGCACTCCGTCCGAGTGAGCAGTTCGTTATTTTCCATTTTCTTTTTCTTTCAAGTGCTTTTCGCGCAACACGTCATAGTCTGTGGTGCCTTTGAGTATGCGGGGGCGCATCTCGTTGTAGTCGGGACTGAGCACGTTGTATTCGGCATGATAGTCCTTCGAGGATATACCGGCCAGATAGAGCAACAGATGCGGCAGGGCATCGGTCATGAACCGGCGCTTGCGAGCTTCCACGATCTGCTTGAATATCTCGGGATGGCGCACGGCATATCTGTGCGAACAATAAATCCAGAAGGGGATTTCAAACTCGTAGTGAGCCAGTGGCCAGTCAATGGCTGCACTATGATTGCGGCAGATGAAACCGCGATCGTCTTCATAACATTCCTCGCCGTGGTCGGGCATGTAGATGATGATGGCATCTTCTTTCTCGTAGCGACGGATGATCTGGTCCACGATAGAGTCGTTGTAGAGCACGGCATTGTCGTATTGACTCAACACTTTACGCTCCCTGTCGGTGAGCTCAGGCCGACGCTCCTCATAGTCGCCGGCCCAGAAATGCTCCTGTTTGCGTGGGTAGCGGGTCTTGTAGTTCACGTGCTGACCGATGAGATGGAAAATAGTGAGACTCCCGCGAGGAGCGGTTTTTCCGGCATCTGTCGCTTTCGTTCCAATAGGATTGCGGCTTGAACGCCGCCTGCGTGGATAGGCAATGACGGGAATCGTGCCCTCCTTCTTCATCGTGTCGAAATCTTCCAAAAGTCCTTCGTCAAGCGTGTGGAGCTCGGTGTTGCGCGTGTCAAACTGTGCCCGGCTGAGCACGGGGTTGTTGAGGAAGAACCCGCCGCTGAAGTCATAGACTGCCTCTTTGGCCTGCGGCAGGAACTGATTGGTGAGGAATGTCACGTGATAGCCGGCTTTGCGGAACACCTCGGGGAAGAGGGGATAGTCACACCACTCCCCCTTCTCGCCCACCACATGGAGGGAGAACACGTTCTTGAACACAAAACTGGTCAGATTCCAACAGGAGATGACATCGGTAAATTTCACCAACAGTCCGCTGTTCTCGCGCGCTACTTGTCGCGGAGTGGTCTTCATGAAATAACCGTACTGCTGGGAATGGTGACGCCCATAGCTTTCGCCGATGATGAGCACGATGTTGGGCGAACGGAAAGTGCAACTGTCCACCGTCACCTTGTCGGCCGCAGCCACGAGCTGATCCACCTGCCGGGCGGCGAGCGAGTTGGCATAGATGCTGAACACCAGCCGATAAACAGGCTCATAGAGCACAGCATGATTCTTCTCGGTGAGCGTGTGCTCCACCTCGCCAATGGTGCTGCCGGTCATCAGTTTGTGAATGGCCATCTTGTTTTGGGCACTCGTGAGCACACTCACCACCAGCAATCCCAGACACACGATGCCTGCCACCAGCGACGGATGCCACCGGCGGAAGCGTGCGGGAATCATACCCGAGAGCGACAACTTGCGCCCCAGCCCGGCCACAGCCACATGGATGAGGATGAGCAGTACTATCCACCCCACCCTGCTGAACAGCACATCGACCGACAGGCTCGACGAGAGGAAGTCGCCCACCTCGCGGCTATCGGTCTCTCCCACGAGCATGAGCATCGATGGGGTGAGCGTGGAGTCGTAATTGACAAAGCAGTAGACATCGGCCAGAGCTGTGACGTAGAAGACCACATAGAACAGCATTTTCATCCATGCCCTCACCTTGCGTGGTACGAAAGTGAGCAGGGCAGAGAGCAGGTAGAGGTCGAGGAAGAGTTCGAGAAAGAGGTTACCGTAGAGGCCTGTGCCTTGTCCGCGTGGCAGCGTGCAGAGGGTGCAGAGCACGCCCAGCGCGTACATGAACACGAAAAACCACGGATTCATGCGTATGGGCTTGGCCACATAAACAAAAAAACGCTCTGTCAACTTCAGATATTTCATCACTTAAAGGTTAGTTGCTATTGCTTTTGGTGAGGAGATATAGCGGTCTTCCCAATTCTTTTCCCCTATCACCGCCTGTCTCCCTTCACTTCCTCAAATCCACCACTGCCTTACCTGGCATAATATTTCAACACATCTGCCTCAATGGCTTCGGGCACCATGCCCCGTATGCTCTCCCCGGCGGCCACACGTCGGCGTATCTCCGTGCTGCTCACATTGACGAGCGGCGTGTCTACAAGCTGTACGTGGGGTGGCAGCATGGCAGCATCCACCTCTGCCCCACGACGGGGATAGACCACCACGCGATAGCGGTCTACGATGTCTTCTCCGCGAAACCAGCGGTCGAACGCCTGCCAGTTGTCACCTCCTATGAGTAGTGTAAACTCGCAATCGGGACAATCGCGCCCCAAAGCCTGCAACGTGTTCCAAGTGTAGGAGGGTTTAGGCAAGTGGAACTCATAGTCGCAGGCCGCGATATGGGTCTCCCCTTCAAGAGCCTTACGAGTCATGGCCAGCCGCAGGTCATCGGCAAGCAACGTGTCGTTCGCCTTAAACGGATTTTGCGGTGAGACCATCATCCACACTTCGTCAAGCCCTGCCACCTCCATAAGTCGCTTGGCTAAAGTAATATGCCCCACATGTATGGGGTTGAAAGAACCGCCATAAAGGCCTATTTTCCGCTTGCCGGTAGTGTACATGCCGCCTTGTTGAAACCTGTATTATGTTTGCAAATATACAACTAAATTTCGAAATAGCGGTTGACTGCACCCATATTATTTAAGGCTCCGGAGACTCCACCGACCGGAGTTGCTCCAAAAGCAGGTGCATCCATACCGACAGAATGTCCTGCCTACCTCCAAATGTGTAGCTGCCAGAGACAAAATGTCATCACAAGGCACAAGCGTCCTTTAACCTTATTCCACTTTTATTATAGATAATTTCATTGCCATATTTTCCAAATTATGCTATCTTTACAGTCGATTGGAAAGACTAATATTAACCAAAAGTAAAGTTATGAGACAAAAAACTACCCTTTTATTTACTTTGTTATTCACTCTCTTACCGTCTTCGTCCCTATTGGCACAACTGTCAGACGCGGTTGTCTGCCGGCCGAAAGCGGAATTGAAAACGCTTCAGGTGGGCAACAGTCATAATGCGAGTTACGCTTTGCCTGTCCCTTTGAGGAATATCGCCACCATCAAGAAGACCGACAATGCCGTGTGCAACTTGCTCTTCCGCCACAAAGCCATCAACGGAGGGGCCTATCTGTTGGCCTCCAAAGAGAAAGAAGTGGTGTTCAAAGACAAGTCGGGCAACAATCCCACGAACTGGAACTGGACGGTTCCCGGGGGTGAAACCCCGACTGTGCAGACACAAAATGCCCGTGTCAAATATGCCACAGAAGGCGTGTTTGACTTTCCGACACTCGAGGTCACAACGGCCACCGGCAAAAGTTCGTACCATCCCGACCTGAAAATTAAAGCCGGGGGAACCTCGGAAATCACGACGATGGACACGAGGGAGTGGGGAAGCACCTACAGCCTGACCGGTCTCCCGTTTACGGAAGGCGCAGATGTCAGCGGCTATTTGGGCGGAACCAACAACAAAAACATCGTCGGAGTGGGCAACCTTTTCATGCTGGGCAGCGATGAAGCCTACATGGATGGGGTGAATGTCTATCTGCTCCACAAACCTACCAAATACAAAGCTAACGCCACACTCGTATTGAAAGTATGGATGGTGCAGATTTCGGAAGGCAGTGGCATTAAGTTTACACACCTGCCTGTGGAAGTACAGACCTTGAAGATGGCAGATGTCAAGGCTGACGGCGAAGACGGAGCGTGGGCTCCCATTATCGGGGGAGCTGTCGCACACTTCAAATTCTCCACTCCATTGGACCTTTTCGGAAAAGGCATTTTCTTCATATCGGTAGAGGGATTCAGCAACGATCCTACAACCGAAGACTTCTGCGTATTGCTCGATCAGATTGGCACTAACCTCTCCCAGGCCGATTCCAACAACCGGCTCGCTCACAATTCTTTCATCAGACTGCAAGGAGAAACCGACTATCTGCGCCCAATCAGTATGTTTGGAGCCGGCACGGGAAGTTTTGCCATCTGCCCTCTCATCAGAATTCCACTGGCTTCCACGGGGCTGTCGGCAGTCGGAAGCAACGAGTCTAAAGACTTTAAAGCGAGCCATGCCAACGGCATACTGTCCTTGACTTCCGGACAGGGTGGAAACGTAGGCATCTTCGACACCACGGGCAAACTTGTCAAGAAGTTCAATATACCGGCGGGCACCACAAGTGTCACCATGAGCGACATGGCCCGAGGCCTATACATCGTGCGCGGCCCCAACGGCGAAAGCATAAAAATAACACACTAAAATATCAAACAACGACTAAAAACATCAGGCATGAAAGCATTTATCAAAACATTATTCGGCCTTGCATGTGGCCTGTTGGCAATAGGTAACGCCAACGCACAGAGTCATCAATGGAAGTTTGTCACCACCGGCGAAGGCAGTACCTATGCCATCGAAAAAGACGGTTCGCTGTGGGCATGGGGATGGAACGAAAGCGGACAGCTGGGCATCGGCGGAGGCGACACAAAGATTTCCGTACCAACCAAAGTGGGAACAGACAACAACTGGAAAAGTGCCGTAGCCGGCCAGTCCTACGCTTTCTTCATCAAAGAGGACGGAACACTTTGGGCTGCAGGCGACAACACCAAAGGTGTGCAAGGTGTCGGCGACGGCATGGGGCACAAGATACCGACGCAAATAGGCACAGACAACAACTGGAAAAGCGTATCCGTGTCGCGGTTTTTCGGACACACGGCCATCGGACTGAAGACCGACGGGACTCTCTGGGCGTGGGGAGAAGGCGAAACAGGAGCATTAGGCTTGGGCAACTATGCCAACCAAACAGTTCCGAAACAGATAGGGACAGACAAGGACTGGGCCTCTGTGACGATTGGTGACCACTCCACCCTTGCCCTCAAGAACGACGGAACACTGTGGGGATGGGGATGGAACAACAACGGAACACTCTGCAATCTTCCGTCTCACGTAAAAACTCCCACACAGATCGGTACAGACCATGACTGGGTGGAGGTTTTCGCCGTATCGACAAGTGCTTATGGAATCAAGGCCGACGGCTCTTTATGGGTGTGGGGGGCAGCCGACAACAATGTACTGGGGCTCAACGACGAAGAAATCACCAAACAGAAGACACCTGCCAAGATAACCACCATCAGCGAGAAAGTGGTGTTTATTTCCGGCTATCGGAACGGCAGAGTGGTCGGCGTGGGGGCTAACGGCGTGGCCACAAAGGTTTATGTGTGGGGCACCAACGAAGACGGGGCACTTGGCAATGGCACCGGTGTGGCTGCCGACAACCCGGGCGGAGGCATCACATTTACGGGAGTTCCCGTACTGACCAAACTGCCGGAAGGCACCAAGATCACCCAACTCTCATCAGGCGAGGCCTACACCATTGTCCTGACCGATGACGGGAAACTGTACGGATGGGGTAAAAACCGCGGCGGACAACTTGGCGACCACTCCTCGGAAGCCCAAATGCTGTTCAGCACATTGCCCATCCCGGCCGGCGAAAAGGCGAAAGAGGAACAAGATGTCTTCACTTTCGACGCCAAGAACATCCCCTCCTCTCTGAAAAGTGCCAAACAACTCATCCTCACGGGTGAATGGGGCACCGCCGACTTTGCCGCTCTGACTGCCGCGATCGGCAACAATTCCGGTTTTCCGCCGGCAGGAAACAACACCATTGAGAAAGTAGACATGAGCCAGGCAACCATTAAGTCGGGCACCTCGCTGCATGTTGCCTACGGCATTGGCAGCGTGGGTACATTCCAAGGCTGCAAGGCCCTGAAAGAGTTTGTCATGCCGACAAAGTCGGAAGCGGCCCATTTCACCAGCTTCCGCGCTGCCTTTCAAAACTGCAACAAGCTGGAAGCCATCGACATGACGGGCTGCACCAACCTCACCAACCTCACAGATGCCTTCTTCGGATGCACCACCTTGAAAAGCTGCGACCTGTCTTCATGCAGCAAGATCACTTCCTCGGAAAGCCTGTTCGACCACTGCGAAGCTATGGAAGAGGTGAAACTGCCCTCCAAAATCGTATTGCAAAAATACGCTTTCGGCAGTTGTCTGAAGCTAAAACAAATCGACTGGGAAGCATACGAGGGTACACAAGCCCCCGATTTTGCCAAAGACTTGTTCCAATATGTCACTGACTTTAAGGCCATACGCCTCATCGTGCCCGATGCTGCATACGATTCGTTCGCCGCTCATGCCGATTGGAGCAAGTTCACACTCGTCAAGGCTTCAACGGCCGGCATAGGAAACACACCGGCAAATCAAACTTTTGCGCCCGGCAAAGTCTACAACCTGAGCGGCCAATATGTCACGACCGTCAACAGCGAAAAGGATTTGAACAATCTGCCGCAAGGCGTTTACATTCTTCATGGCCGGAAAGTGATCGTCAGGTAAGGCCATCAATAGCCGGCAGTGCGGCTAAAAAGGGAGCAAAGAATGATGTAAAGGGTTTTCACCATTCATTTGTATTTGGAGACAAAAATCCGTACCTTTGCATTGCAAGGAGAGCATATTGGTGCTCTCCTTTTTTCATCTCTTAAAGTTCACACCCCCGTCATGAGGTGTCGTCCGGCCCGAATGACCGTGTAAAAGGGGCCATTTGAGGTTCCGGGGAGGGCCGAATGGCCTTCTGACTGTGGCTCTTTCGCAAGTTCGTTTGGGCCGAGCGACAGATACTTTTTGTTTTTCTTGGTTTTTCAGGAAGGCAGAACGGTCACATCAGAACAGTGCAGAGAGCATCGATGTAAGGCTTTTTCTAAACTTTTAATAGTTCATACTATATAGGTAACGGCCCAAAACGCCGCCACCCGACAAGCGAAAGCTCGTCGGGTGGCGGCAATGATGGGAATGCGAGTTCAGAGACCGAGGAATGTGCGGACAAGGCGCAGGGTTTCGGCCTTGGCCTCATCCAGATTGTCGTTGACCACCACATGGTCGAACTGTGGGGCGAAAGTGAGTTCGTATCCGGCCTTGGCCAACCGCTGTTCGATGACCTCGGGGGCATCGGTGGCACGGCCTTCAAGGCGCCGACGCAGTTCGTCGATGGACGGCGGTTGCACAAACAGGCTCAAGGCGCGGTCGCCATAAAACTTCTTGATGTTCACACCGCCTTTCACATCTACATCAAACACGACATTCTGTCCGGCCTCGGTCTGGGTGTCTACTTGCGATTTCAGGGTGCCATAGAATCGGTTTTCGTAGACCTCTTCATACTCCAAAAACTCGTTGGCGGCAATGCGGGCCTTGAATTCTTCGGGGGTGAGGAAGAAGTATTCGATGCCATCGCGCTCCGTGCCGCGCGGGGCACGGCTGGTACAGCTTATCGAAAAGGCGAGATTGAGCTCGGGATGGGCCTGCATGAGCCATTGCACAATGGTGCTCTTGCCGCTGCCGGAAGGGGCGGAGAAGATGATGAGCCTCCCCCGGCCCCTCCGAAGGAGGGGAGTGCCTGGCGGAAGAGAGGTGGATGACGGGGAGGGGATGGATTCTTTTTTGAGGGCTGCCACTTCTCCTGATGGTGTGGCGGAGGTGGGCTGAAGGATATTACTTTGTTTATTTAGTTCCATTTTGATGGTTTTAATAACTTGTTCTATGTTGCCAATGACTTCATCATTGGTGAATCGGATGACGCGAAAACCGTGGGAAGCCAAATAGGCGGTGCGGTCGGAGTCGGATTGGAGTTGTTCTTCGGTGAGGTGGTAACGCCCGTCTACCTCTACAATCAGACGCTTGGGAAGACAAACGAAATCGGGGATGCAACCTTCTACCGGATGCTGACGACGAAAACGGAAGCCTAACTGCTTTCCGCGCAGGACATCCCAAAGCACGGCCTCGGCTGCCGTAGGGTAGCGACGATGCTGCCGGGCCGCACGCTCCAGCAGGCTGTAATCGGCAGAATGGGCTGTCTCATAGCCATGCAACTTGTTTGTCATGCACGAAAACTATTTTTGAGATTATACGAAAGATGTTCGAGGTTATACAAAAGTTGGTTTTGGGCTATACGAAAACTGTTTAAGAGTTATACGAAAGCTGTCTGGAGTTACAATCAATCGTCAAGCCGCAATCTCTATTTTCCACCTCTCCCCGGCGTGTAGAGGCAGTGCTTTATGCCTGCCCGCACGGCCCGTCAGGGCAGCATCGTCGCAGCAGGTCGATAAAGCCATCCGCGTGACATGCGATTTTTCAAATCGTGCGGGCAGGCATAAAGCACTGCCCCTACACGCAGGACTCACCGTTCCCATTGCAGGAAGCTCCCTTCAACAGCCTTTCAGCTGCCGACACTCCGCGAGGCCCTCCCCTCCTTTGGAGGGATCGGGGGAGGCTCCCCTCCCCTAAAGCGCATTCAGCACCTGCTCTTTGATCTGCTCCAACTCATCCTTCATCTTCACCACGATGTTCTGCATCTCGGCCTGATTGCTCTTGGAACCGGTGGTATTGATTTCGCGTCCCATCTCCTGAGCGATGAAACCGAGCTTCTTGCCCACGCCATGCCCCTCTTCGGCCATGGTCTCACGGAAGTATTTCAGATGGTTGGCCAACCGCTGTTTCTCCTCGCTGATGTCGAGTTTTTCGATATAATAGATGAGTTCCTGCTCCAACCGGTTCTTGTCGTAGTCCACTTCCGGAATCTGTTCCAGCCCCTTCACGATGTTGGCCCGAATCTTCTCCACCCGCGATTTCTCATAAGGTTCGATGCCGGCCAGCAACGCAGCGATGTTGTCTATCTTCTCGGTGAACTTCCGCTGCAAGGCCTCCCCCTCCTGACGGCGGAAAGCCACAAGCGCGTCGACGGCCTGCCGGATGGCCCCGAGAGCAGCCTCCCACTCAGCGTCGGAGAGCTCTTCCACCTCGGTTTTGGTCGTCACGTCGGGCATACGGAGCAGTGTGTAAAACCAGTCCGTGGGCTCGGGGATGCCCGTCTTGGCGGCAATGTCCTTGATTTGGCGATAGTAGTTTTCCACAAGTGCCACATTCACCGGTGTGGCATCGGCCGAAGCGTCTTTTTCCACCCAAATGGAGAAATCCACTTTACCACGTTCCAACTGCTTGGATATCAGCTGTCTGATTTCCATTTCCTTCTCCCTGTAGAGCGGAGCGATGCGCGCGGAGAGATCGAGCGTCTTGCTGTTGAGCGACTTGATTTCTACGTTAATCTTCTTTTCCTTGTGGGTCACGACAGCCTTGCCGTAACCTGTCATCGATTGTATCATGGTTACTTTCGCGTTAAATTTTTGCAAAAGTACAAAAAAATCAGAGAAAAAGCGTAAATTTGCACCTTATTTAGAATTATATTCCTGTTATATGTCGTGTATTCTAAACATTGAGACGAGCACCGACGTGTGCTCCGTGGCCGTGAGCAACGATGCCGAGTGTATCTTCAACCTCGAAGACCACAATGGCCCCAACCACGCCGTGAAATTGGGCGTGTTCGTAGAGCAGGCACTGGCTTTCATCGACAACCACGCCATGACGCTCGATGCCGTGGCCGTGAGTTGCGGGCCGGGGTCTTATACCGGTTTGCGCATCGGCGTAAGCATGGCCAAAGGTATTTGCTACGGGCGTGGCGTGAAACTCATTGCCGTGCCCACACTGGAGCTGCTCGCCGTGCCGGTGCTGCTCGCCGAGCGCGTCACGGAGCCGGAAGCACGCCTGTGCCCGATGCTCGACGCACGCCGCATGGAGGTCTATGCACAAGTGTTCGACCGCGCACTGCATGAGGTACGCCCCATCAGTGCCGACATCGTGGATGCCGACACCTACAGGGAACTGCTCGACCAAGGCCCCGTCTACTTCTTCGGCAACGGTGCCGCCAAGTGCATGGAGGCCATCACCCATCCCAACGCGCATTTCATCGAGGGCATAGAGCCACTGGCCAAAAACATGTTCCCGCTGGCCGAGAAGCGCATTGCGCAGCAACAGTTTGAAGACGTGGCCTATTTCGTGCCTTTCTACCTGAAAGATTTTGTGGCCAAAGAAGCAAAGAAATTATTATAACATAATGAAAATAGAAGGATTGGACTACAACACGCAACGCGAGAGACTGGTGCTCCCGGAATACGGAAGAGAGATTCAGAGCATGGTGGACTATGCCGTAGGCCTCGAAGACCGGGCCGAACGGCAGAAATGCGCCGAGGGAATCATCACCATCATGAAGCGCATGTTCCCCAACGATGCAGGCTCGGAAGAGGGCGACCGCAAACTCTGGGACCACTTGGCACTGATGAGCAACTTCCGGCTCGACATCGACTATCCCTACGATGTGACACAGGCGGCGAAGATAGCAGCCAAACCCGAGCCCATGCCCTATCCCATGCAACAGATTCCCGTGCGCCACTACGGCAAGATGTTGTTTGACATCTTCGACCGGCTCAAAACGATGGAGCCCGGCGAAGAGCGCGATGCACTTGCCCGTCTGGCTGCCAACCAGATGAAGCGCAGCCTCATGCAGTGGGGACACGGGTCACACGACGACGAGAAAGTGGCCTCCGACCTGGCCCGATACACCGACGGGGCGATACAGCTCGACCTCGATTCATTCAAATTCGAGAAGATTTCAGAAAAAGACCTTGCCACCGACAACGGCAAGAAAAAGAGGAAATAACCGCACGCCCATGGAGTCTTTCATCATCGAAGGCGGACATCCGCTCCAAGGAACCATCACACCGCAAGGTGCCAAAAACGAGGCACTGGAGGTGATTTGCGCCACGCTGCTCTCAGAAGAGCCTGTGCGCATCAAGAACATTCCCGACATTCTCGACGTGAACAACCTCATCCTGTTGCTTAAAGACATCGGGGTGAAAGTGACGCGCAACAGCCGCAACGACTACACTTTCGTGAGCGACCGCCTCAATCTCGACTATTTGGAGAGCGAGGAGTTTGTGAGAAAATGCGCCTCGCTGCGCGGGTCGGTGCTCCTGATAGGGCCGCTGCTGGGCCGCTTCGGCAAGGCTATCATCGCCAAACCGGGCGGTGACAAGATTGGACGGCGCCGGTTGGACACCCACTTCCTCGGGTTCAAGCATCTCGGAGCGAAGTTCGTACACGACGACGGGTGCAACGTGTTTCGCATTGAGGCCCGCAAACTGAAGGGATGCTACATGCTCCTCGATGAAGCTTCGGTCACAGGAACGGCCAACATTATCATGACAGCCGTGCTGGCCGAAGGCACCACCACCATTTACAACGCCGCCTGCGAACCTTACATACAGCAACTCTGCCACCTGCTCAATGCTATGGGTGCCCGCATCAGCGGCATAGCCAGCAACCTGCTCACCATCGTAGGCGTGAAAACACTGCATGGTGCCGAGCACACCATCCTGCCCGACATGATAGAGGTGGGGTCGTTCATAGGCATGGCAGCCATGGTGGGCGAAGGCATACGCATCAAAGACGTGTCTTTGCGCAACTTAGGCATCATCCCCGATGCCTTCCGCCGGTTGGGAGTGAAGGTGAAAGAGGAGGGCGACGACCTTGTGATACCCCACCAGAGCCACTATGTGATAGACTCATTTATCGACGGTACCATCATGACTTTGAGTGACGCACCGTGGCCGGGGCTCACTCCCGACCTGCTGTCGGTGCTGCTCGTGGTGGCCACGCAGGCTCGTGGCTCGGTGCTCTTCCACCAAAAAATGTTCGAGAGCCGCCTGTTCTTCGTTGACAAACTCATCGACATGGGTGCCCAAATCATCCTCTGCGACCCCCACCGGGCCGTGGTGGTGGGCCACGACCACAAGCTCCAGCTGCGTGCCGGACGCATGACGAGCCCCGATATCCGTGCAGGTATTGCATTGCTCATAGCCGCTCTCAGCGCCAACGGCACCAGCCGCATCGCCAACATTGCACAGATAGACCGTGGTTATGAGGACATCGAGAAGCGCCTCAACAATCTGGGGGCAAGAATCAAACGCGTGGACGACTGACCCGTCAAACCACCAACAAGAAACTGATGATAAGAAAAGAAGAGGTCTACAAGATAGGAAGACTGGGCAAGCCCCACGGCGTAAAAGGCGAAATAGCTTTCCATTTCGACGACGATGTGTTCGACCGCACCGACGCCGACTACCTTGTGCTCGAACTGGACGAGATACTCGTGCCGTTTTTCATTGACGAATACCGGTTCAAGAACGGCTCCACCGCACTTATGCTTTTCGACGGCATTACTACGCAGGAGCAGGCACGGGAACTTACGGGCACCGAAGTCTACTTCCCCCGCCGTCTCTCCGACAGCAGCGATGAGGACATGACATGGGCCGAAATCATCGGCTTCACGCTCACCGACAAGGCCACCGGCAAGGCCATAGGAACACTCAGGGCTGTGGACGAGACCACCATCAACACGCTCTTTGAGGTGGAGACGGCTGACGGGAAAAACCTCCTCATTCCTGCGTCGGAAGAAATCATCAACAGCGTGGATGCTGAAAGGAAAGAAATCGCAGTGACATTGCCCGACGGACTGCTTGACCTCTGACCACCCCTCCGCCCGGCCGCTGACGCACAAAAGGATCACGGCCAAAGCTGCGGCACACAAACGTGCCTTCAAACATACTCTCAAGACAAGTTATGAAACAACAAATATGCATTCTGGGCTCTACCGGCTCTATCGGCACACAGGCACTTGACGTTATCGAACAGCACAGCGACCTCTACGAAGTGTATGCCCTGACAGCCAACAACCGGGTGGAAGAACTCGCCCGACAGGCCCGCAAGTTCAATCCGGCGGCCGTGGTCATTGCCAACGAGGCCCATTATGCCACGCTTTGTAAGTTGCTGACCGACCGCCCCGACATCAAAGTCTACGCCGGAAAGGAAGCCCTCAAGCAGATTGTGGAGGCCGAACCCATCAACATGGTGCTCGCCGCAATGGTGGGTTTTGCAGGCCTGGAGCCCACCATCGCAGCCATCAAGGCCCGCAAGAAGATTTGCCTGGCCAACAAGGAGACGCTTGTGGTGGCCGGCGAACTCATCTGCAAGCTCGCCCAAGAACATCACGCGTCCATCCTTCCCGTCGACTCGGAACACTCGGCCATATTCCAAAGCCTCGTGGGTGAAGACGACAACGAGATAGACAAGATACTCCTCACCTGTTCGGGAGGACCTTTCCGCTTGTTCGACCGCGACCGATTGCAGACCGTCACAGCCGCCGACGCCCTCCGACACCCCACATGGGACATGGGCGCCAAAATCACCATCGACTCGGCTTCGCTCATGAACAAAGGCTTTGAGGTGATGGAAGCCAAGTGGCTCTTCGGCGTTCCGGCAGACAAAATACAAGTACTCATCCACCCACAGAGCATCGTCCACAGTGCCGTGCAGTTTGCCGATGGGGCCGTGAAGGCCCAACTGGGCGTGCCCGACATGCGCTTGCCCATCCAGTATGCCTTCTCTTTCCCCAAACGGCTGCCGCTCAAGGGCGACCGGCTCGACCTCTTCACGGCCCACAGTCTGGAGTTTTTCGAGCCCGACACAGAGAAATTCCGCTGTCTGGCCCTTGCCTACGAAGCCATCAACCGCGGTGGCAACATGCCTTGCATACTCAATGCGGCCAACGAAGTGGCCAACGAGGCTTTCCGCCACAATAAATGTTCGTTCCTCGGCATGGCCGACATCATCGACCGCACGATGCAGCGCGCCACATTCGACGCCTCGCCCGACCTTGAAGTCTATCTGCAAACCGATGCCGAGGCCCGCCGGATAGCCACCGAGTTTGTGGCTGAAAAGGCCGCTGCAAAGGGCTGACGGAAAAAAACGACAGCACTCCATTCATATTCATATAATCAAAAAGACCGTCCCCTTCCTCCGCTAACAGGCCGGTCTTCCTCCCCTCGGGAGGTCAGGAGGAGACAAAACTAAATGGAAGTATTCTTAATCAGAGCATTACAATTCATCATGGCCATCTCGCTGCTGGTGCTCCTGCACGAGGGCGGCCACTTCTTCTTCGCAAAGCTGTTCGGCATCCGTGTGGATAAATTCTATCTCTTCTTCGACCCCGGTGTAGGCAAGTGGAACGGCAGCCTGTTCCGCTTCAAGCCCAAGAAGAGCCACACCACCTACGGCGTAGGATGGCTCCCGTTGGGCGGCTACTGCAAGATAGCAGGCATGATAGATGAAAGCATGGACAAGGAACAGATGAAACAACCGCCGCAGCCGTGGGAGTTTCGCACCAAACCGGCCTGGCAGCGTCTCTTTGTCATGATTGGCGGCGTGCTGGTCAACTTCCTTCTGGCATTCTTCATCTACTCGATGATCATGTTTGCATGGGGCGAGAAATTCATTGCCACCAAAGACATGACCTACGGTATGAAATTCAACCAAGAGGCCAAGGCACTCGGTTTCCAAGACCATGACATCCTGCTGGGCACGGAGGAAGGCGAATTCAAGACTTTCGATGCCGACCTCTACCGCCGTATTTCAGAGGCCCGGAGAGTAGATGTGCTGCGGGGCGGCAAGAAGGTGAGCATCGCACTCAACGGCAACCTCAACATGCTGGGCATGATCAAGACGGAGCCTCCATTCGTGCGCCCGTTCACACCGGCTGTCGTCGACAGCGTTTTGCCCGGCACACCGGCCTCCAAACTGCATCTGGAGAAAGGCGACAAGATACTCGCACTCAACGGTCGGGCCGTGGATTCCTACAACGAGTTCACCGATGCCATAGGCCGGTTGCAAGACCAGATGACCGACGCCCGGACCCGCCGGGACAGCCTGCGCCTGCGCACAGCCTCGATCGTGGTGACCCACAAGGCTACAGGGGTCACCGACACGCTCACCACCACGCTCACTCCCGACCTGATGCTGGGCTTCGCGCCCTACAACACGCTCGCCGGCTACAAGCAGACCCACCTCACCTACGGCTTCTTCGAGAGCTTCCCCGCCGGCATCCGATACGGCTGGAACGTGCTTTCGGGCTACGTGGGAAACCTGAAATATATCTTCACTGCAGACGGAGTCAAGAGCCTCGGCGGCTTCGGGGCCATCGGCAGCATGTTCCCCTCCACGTGGAACTGGTACCTCTTCTGGAAGATGACGGCCTTCCTGAGCATCATACTCGCCTTCATGAACATCCTGCCCATCCCCGCCCTCGATGGCGGCTACGTGCTCTTCCTCCTGCTGGAGATGATAACCGGCTGGAAACCCAGCGAACAACTCATGGAGAAAGCTATCTATGTGGGCTTCAGTCTCTTGATATTGCTCATGGTGGTAGCCAATCTCAACGATGTATTGAGGGCATTCGGAGTGATGTAGACGCCCACGACAAGGGCAAAAGACAATACGGAAAATCCCGCTACCGAAGCTGTTTCGGTAGCGGGATTTTCATTTGCAGCCCCCGGGTGTCGGGCCGGAGAGACGATCAGGGCTTCCGCCTGCTCCCCTTCATCCAAAGGTAGATGCCCAACGCGATGAACACTATCAGGATGGCCCCCATCTGCATGGCATACTTCTCCGGCTCCACCCAGAATTCGCGGAAGAAGTTGATGCGGCCGAGTATCTCCACCGGTGTCCAAAAGATGATGACCGTCGCGATGGCCATGCGGATGTTGGCCCCCCACGCGGCAATCCGAAGCTGCTTCTTCAGCATGAACACCGAGCCCACCAGACAGCCCAGCCCCACGAGGAAAGTGACGGGATGGTGGTCGCCGAGGAAATTCTTGTCGTAGCAGAACATCAGCAACAGATAGAGTGCCCACAACATCATGTTGAGTTCCATGAAGGTGACGATGCTCGTGTGGCGGGTCATAGGCTGCACGACTATCGCCTTGCGCTTGTCGCGGAAGCACACTTTCTGTATCCACGTGATGAAGTCACAGCCGTTCTTGGTGCTGAAGATATACATCACCATCGTCATCATCCACATGCCGAACGAGGCCGGCAGAATGAGGTATTCGGGCTTGGTGACCACCACGCCGTTTTCCATCTCGGGCTGCACACCGTAGCGACGGGCGTAGTAGAGGAAGAGAAACTCCACCCATCCCGTCCAGAAGAGCAGGCCGCCGAACAGTCCCCAGAGGGTCTGGCGGGTGTCGCCTTTCACGAACACGCCCACAATGACCATCACCAGCCCCACCAGCCCCATCAGAAATCCGGCCACGTGCATGGCTCCTTCGCTCATCAACTTCTCCATCAATATCATCAGTGCATGGCCCAAAGGCATGGCAAAGAGCACGAGCAGGAAAGAGGCCACCGTGCGCCATACATAGATATTCTTTTTCGTTTCCATTGTTCTTTTGTATTTTTTGATTGTTTACTTTCGATTGTTAGGCCGGCACAAATGCGCTTCCCTCGGACGACGCCTCCCGACGACGGAAGCTCCGAGCGGGCCGGAAAGCCTCAACGGCCATGCCATGCCGCCCAAGTGCAGCCACCGGCCGGCAGCCATGGATGTGGTGCAAGGCCGCTGCACGCTTCGTTCGAGGCCGGTGCACCATCCGTGCAAAGGCTCTGCACGGGTGGTGCAAGACCTTTGCACCAATCCCGAAGCAGCCCGACGGCCTCATTTCAGTTCGTCGCAATAATAGCTCATTTGGCCTCCCGTGTCGCCAATTTCAACATCGGCCTTATACCAACTGATAATCTGGAGCTTGAAATACCGCTTGCCGTCGGCCGTGCGCACCACGTAGGTGTGGAACGACGGAGAGTAGACGGGCGGCGGCCCCGTGAAGGTCATGGCCTGCGCCAGCACCGGATTGGCATCAGTCTTGGTCGTCGCCGGCCCACGGTTGGGGTCAAACCACGGATTCTGGTTGAAGTCGAGCTTGTTGGCTATGAGATATTTGTTCCAGTCGTTGCGCGACATGGTGATGCTCACCGAGTGGTCGTCTACCGCCCACGTGAGGTCGGCAGGCAACTGCGAGGCCGTTTGCCACTCATCGTAGCGACCGTATCCCAAGTCGGCCGCACCGCCCCGGCCGTCGCCCGAGGTTCCGCTGTTGGTGCGCATACGGTAGCCGCAGAAGGCCAAGTCCCAATCCAAGCGGCCTTTCTGCTCACCCTCCTTGATGTCGGCGCCCACTTGGTAGCGGTTGAACACCTGTCCTGTCCGCAGATTGATATACAGCCAGTCGTTGGTCACGCCCGTGGTGTAGCCCGTGGTGCGCGGCAACACTTTGCCCGTGAAAGGTTCCGCATCGTAACTGACGCAGGAAGTCAGCATCGCCGCGGCCCACAACACGGCTAAGAGATAGTGTTTCATTTCTTTCGTTTTAAAGATTTCACAATGTCATCCACCAAAAACTCCACCTGCACATACCCCTTGGCCCCGCAGGTGGCGGGCACGTTGAACATCGTGATGCCCGAACCCAGCGTGTGGGGCACGTAGTTGAAGAGGTTGTCCACACCCAGTGTCACTTTCACCTTATTATAAAAGGTCTGCACCACGGCCAGATTGCACAGCACATAGGTGGGCAGCGTGCAGCGGAAGTAGGCGTCGTAGCTCTTCTTGTGCTCCTCCACCCACACGCGGTCTTGCACGTCAAAGTTCTTCTCGCCCATCAGCGACGCGCTGAGGATGGTCTTCAGCCGATAGTTCTTGCGGTTGAGCGTGTAGTCGGCACTGCCCGTTGCGGCATGGGGCGAGGTGGTGTTCACCTGCACGCCGTTCTGCTTGCTCACGTTCACGTAGCTGTAGGTGCCGTTGAGCGTGAGGCAGTCAAGCAGGTGCCACTTCACGATGGCCTCCATGCCGAGCATGCGCTGACTGCTCAGGTTGGTGTACTCGAAGTTGTACTGCATGTCGTAGATGTGCCACACACCCTCGATTTTCTTTCTGAAGAAGTTGCCGTAGGCGTTGACATTCACGAAAAAGCGGTCGGTGCCGTATTCCGCCCCCACGGAGAAGTAGTTGTTCTTCTCCGGTTTCAGTTCCTCGTTGCCCCTGATTTGGAACATGCCCAAGTGGTCCCAGTTGAAGAACAGCTCCTTGATGCTCGGCGCGCGGTAGCCCATGGAGTAGTTGGCGCGGACGGCCCATCGGTTGTCCGGTGAATATTTCACGGCCAGCTTGGGCATCCACATGAAGCCGAAAGCCTTGGAGAAGTTGGTGCGCACACCGGCGGAGAGCATCCAGTGGTCGTTGGCCGTCCATTCGTCTTGCGCGAAAAACTCCGTCTCGTGCAGCGACCGGGTGGTCATCTTGCGGTTCACGAAGCGGTCGCTCGTGAGGTCGTCGGTGGTGTGCTCCACGCCCACTATCATGCTGTGCCCCTTGAAGTAGTCGCTCGTCAGCGACAGCCGGGGCTCAAGGATGCGGCTCTTGTAGACCTTCTTGCGCTCGTCGATGCGCTCATGGCGCTTGAAGCGGTCATAGAAGTCGCTGTGCATGCTCAGGTTGACGGTGAACCAATCCTTCACGCTGTATTTGGCCTTCAGGCCCGCCATGAAGTCGCGGCTCTGCGAGAAGGTCATGTCCTGTATCAAGTCGTAGGAGTTCATGAAAAACATCGAACCGTAGACCTGCACCGAAAGCCGGTCGGTGGGCTCGTAGTAGAACTTCTGCGCCGCGGATATGTGCTCCGTGCCCTCGATGCCCATCGGCGAACGAGCGGCCACGCTCGTGAGCGTGATGTCGTGGGGCAGGAAGGGGTTGGCCTCCTTGGTATAGACCTTCTTGTCGTGGTCGGCCTGATACATGTAGAAGGCATCGCTCTCGCTGTACCACACATCCGTCTGCGAAGTGAAGGCCTTCTGCTTGACACCGGCCGACACCCATGCTTGCAGGTTGGGGCGGTCGCTGTTTTTTTCAAACATGTAGAGAAAGTCTTTCGGCGAGGCGTGCTTGTAGTTACGCTCGTTCATCTGCGCCCAGCGCATGCCGGCCTGAATATCGAGCGGCTTCGTGGTCTTCTTCGAGATGAGGTTGATGACCGCTCCCGAGGCCCGGCTGCCATAAAGTGTGCTGCTGGCCCCCTTCACGATTTCCACCCGGTCTATGGCGTGCAGATTGAAACGCTCATAGTCCAAGTTGCCGGCCATGTCGCCCGTCATACGCTCGCCGTCTTGCAGGAAGAGCACATGGCGCGCATCGAGTCCCTGCATGGAGATTTCGTTTCCGAAGCCCACCTTCTGTATGTTCATTCCCGGCGTCTCCTGTTGCAGGGCGTGTTGCAAGTCGCTGTAGCCGGCATCGACCAACGCCTTGCCCCCCAACACCTGCGTGGTGATGGGCGACAGCTTGATGGGGCGCTCCGTGCGCGAGCCCGTCACCACGACATCGTTGAGGTGCATCACGTCTTCGCGCAACACCACCTTCATCTCGCTGACCGACGGGGCCAAGCTGCCCGTCACCGGGGCATAGCCTGTCGACTCCACCCGATAGTAGACATTCTTGCCTTGCTCCGCCTCGATGACGGCCTGCCCGTCTATGTCGGTGATGGCATTCAAGGCCCCCGCCATCTCCTTGTTGGGGGCAAAACTGACGGTCGCTCCGGCCAGAGGCTGTTGCGTACCCTTTTCTTGTACGGTGATTCTTATCCTGTGCTGCTGCGCCCTGATGCCCACAGACAACAGCAGGCCCAGCAGAACAAGGACGATATGTCTCTTTTGTATATGCATGATCTTCGTATGAAAAGAGGAAGCAAAAGGAAACCGAGCCTTCCACTCCCTCTCTGATGTTAATGCTTCGGCCATGGCCTACAGTCCATGTTCTTTCTTGTAGGCAGCCAAATCTTTTTCATATTGTGCAAACTCCGCCTCAAAGTTGTTGATGCGACTCTTGTCAATAGTCTGCAAGAAGCACTCGGAGCGCACATTCATCATGTTGTAGTCAACTATAAATTCTATTTTATGTGAGTTTACATCATAATACCCTTTGACATAACTACCATTTGCTGTGGATGAAGCTCCTTTCGTATCAGTCCCCCAAACCGAGCCATTCGCTCCTTCAAACTTAATCCATCCTTCACGTCCATATTCATGTTTCTCCCAATCATTTAGTTGCATTGTGGTTACATCACATTTAAAACTGATGATCATTCCCATCTTACCCACTGTGAAATCAAGTAGAGAGACTGTGAAAATCCGTGGATCCGAATTGCTCCAAGTAAAATTAAATTTAGTGGGACACCCTGTCTCTAATAGAGTTTTATTCACTCCATTCATTGTAGCTGTTGTGCTGAGCACGATATCTCCACTAAGGAAATTCTTAGCATCTGCCACCAACTTTGGATCAGCAGCAGTCCTTGTTAAAGTATCATCTGAACTGCAAGAGATAGACAATGTAGCGCTCAGTAACAAAAATACAAGTAATAGTGATGCTTTATTAAAATATGAATTTGAAAACGAATATGACATTATCAAAATCTTTTTAGAATGACAAACGGACAATAAGGTCATGATAAGGCATAGATAACCTTATCATGACCTATTTTACACATTAGTTCTCTTCGAACGTAACAATCGCAGTAAAGGGTATACCTAAATATTTCGCGTTCACTGTTTCAACTGTAAATTTCAATTTACCATCGGATAAGAGATTTCCTGAAAGATTTGCATTGAATTTCTTTGTTGAGATAGAAAGGCCAAATAATCTTAGAACAACAATCTTATTCATCGCAGGCATATTGAAAGAGCCGTCCGATGCGACATTGACATTTGGTGCCAAAATCTGAATAGAACCAGGCATACTACCTACCTGAAACTCTCCCAATTCAACAGTGTAAACCCCTTCTGACGTTTTAGTCAGATAGGCTGTGACAGATTGTCCTGCTGTTTTTTCACCATTCATGTACACTCGGGTCAATTTTCCCGGACAAGGAATTCTTTGCCCAATTGCGCCTTCATTAAAGGCATAAAGCTCACTCGATGAAACCATACATAATAGTAACATCACTAAAGAAAACATTTTTCTTTTCATAATAATATGTTTTTTGTTAAATAAAAATTACTAATGCCATTTATAGGCATCGTATTCAGAATAGTCGTCTGAAGTGTCCGTAAGAAACTTACCATACCTTGTTATAAAGTCTTTCGTAGAAGTCTGATCATATACATCTTTTGATATACCGAATGAAACTGCATTGATTTCAGATAACTCTGCAAGTTCCCCGGATGCACCATCGTAATAGTACTTTAAGTTGATGGGATAAGTTATAGTACAATTGGGAATCTGAAGTAAAGTAAGTATTTGGAAGCCTTGTGCAAAACTCAAATCCAATTTCTTCAGTTTAGGCAACTTTGCTATATGCAAACCATCGAAGATACCAACCCCCGACGGATTAAATACAACCTCTTGTAAATTATTGCAATTCTGCAACTGTAAAGAATTACTAAAGAGAACATCAAACTTACTTGCGTCTTGATTACCAACTAACGTGTGGGACAAATCTATTGCTTCAATCACACTATTATCAATCAATTGCACTGAAGACAGACCTGATGCGCCTGAAAAATCTATTCCAGAAGGCGTATCTATATTATTCAATAACAATGCCCTTATATTACCTCTTGGCGAAAGATATGAAATAGAGCAATGTTGCGGACATTTTAAAGCAATTCCAAATGACTTATAAAAAGGATTATTAACAAAATATTCCACACCTTCTATCGACTTAATTTTCGAAAGATTAGGGAAAGGAGTCATATATCCCAACATGATATTCTCTCCCTGTGCTTTTAATGCCATTGGCAAACTAATATCAATAGAAGTCTCATTAACAAAAATACTTGAAAACTTTGTTTTCAGATATTCCCTGAAGTACTCATCAGGTATAAGTCTTATAGTATTATAAGCCTTTAAACTTCCCTCAGAATCTATCATTTGCATATCAACTGCTTTTTTTTCCAACTGATTTTCTTTATAAAAAGGCATCAAGTCTTCTACATTATATTTTGCAGTCGCAGGCAAATAGAGTCTTGTTAGTGGGTGAAGTATTGTTGTTTTTATTTCATCATTTACTATTTCCGTTTTCACCAATCCCGCAAAATCATAAATGTCGTTGCCCGTAAGGTCGATGCCGGTGATCTGCGCGGGCAGCTTGGCAAAGTCGAACGAGGGGCCGTAGCCGTTGTTGGCGAGTTTCACCTCCTTGAGGTTGGGCAGGATGTCGAGCCCTGTGAAGTCGGTGAGCTTGGTGCCACTGAGGTCGAGCGACGTAGTGTTGTTGGCCAAGTCGTTGAGTTCGAGCTTACCCTCTTGGTCGAAGGTGTAGCCTTTCGACTTCAAAATGGTCATCAACTCGGTATTTTTCAGGGCCGAAGCACTGTAACCGGGGCCGTTGTCGTCACTGCAAGACGTGAAGCCCAACACACAAAATGCCATCAAAGGCAATACTAAACTTTTGATTTTCATTGCTATAAAAAATAATAACTGTGATATTGCCGACAAAGTTAGCAATGATTAAAGAAACGCACAATACCTTAAAATGATGATTCTACCACCCGCCGGCATCCTCATTTATAGGGATAGCAATTACTTCTTTCGAGTGATATTAAACCGATATTTGAGCGAAAAAAGCACATAGCTCCGTATCTGCGGACGGTAGATTTCGTGATAGCTGTAGGCCGAAACCGAGCGGCTGATGTCGTTGCGACGGCTGAGAATGTCGTTCCAAGTGCAAGAGAGCGTGGCCTGCCGCTGCCTGAGGAAGCTCCACGCCACCGTCATGTTCCACAGCCACTGGTCGTCGGCCGCTGTGGCGTAGGTGCCCCGGCGCAGCCGGCAACTCGCGTCGGTGCGCACTTCGAGCCCCCATGGCAGCTCCACATCGCCGCTGATGCCTGCACCGTAGTCGATGGAGTTGACCCGCGTGTCGGTCAACCGATTGTGCGAACGGCTCAGCCGCCAGTCGGCAGTCAGCCCCACATAGCCCCACTTGGGCTGGTAGCTGCACCAGAGGTTGGCACTACCGTCCATCGTGCGGGTCTCGCTCCGGGCCGCAACAGACTGCGAAGACTCATTGGAGAGAGCGACATCGTGGCGCAGGAAGGCGCGCCCGGCACCCGAAAGCAGGAAGGCGCCCAACTGCTTCTGCCACCGGAGCGAGCCTTCCACGGTCCGGTTGCCGTTGATGTTGACCGTGTGGTAGGTGCGCGCACCGGTGGCATTGTCGTAAGACACTTCTTCGGCAAAGTCGTTGAACGTGTTGCTGTAATTGCCCGAGAGGGTGAACCCGTATTTTTCATGCTCCACCCTGACATCCAGCCGCTGCCGGTAGGAGGGTTTCAGACCGGGATTACCCACCCGCACAGACAGCGGATTGCTCACGTCGACCGGCGTGAGCAGGGCCGAGAGGGAGGGTTGCGTGGTGTAGCCGTCGTAGCGCATCTCCACGCTCACCTTGCCCTTCCGCCATTTGGCCGTGGCCGTGGGCTTGTATTCCACAGCCCGGAGCGTGGAGTCTACCGACCGGAAGCCCTGCCGCTGACCGATGCTGCGACGCTGCCACTCCACCACGACTCCGCCGTTCACCGTCCAATGCCGCCCCTTATAATCCATCCGCAGCGTGAGTTCCTGCCCCCGGGTGGCGAGCCGGCTCTCGCCGGCCAGACTGTCGACGCGGGGCCGCATGGGGGCTCCGTAGTCGTAGCTGTCGCGGGCGTTGGCGGTCTTTCGGTAGACCAATCCATAGCCCGCTTGCAGGCGGAGGAGCTTGCCGAGAGGCTGCGTGAAGAGCAGGGAGACGCGGCTGTTGCGCTGGTGGGAGGGTGTGAGCTGGTAGAGATGGCGCAGAAGCAGCGAGTCTCCGCCCGCCGCGCCTGCCAACCGATGGTAACGCGTCTGCGAGAGGCTGAGATTGTCGGAGTGGTCGGAGTTGCCATTGGCATCGGCTTTCAGACTTATAGAAGTCCCTGCCTTGTTCAGTCGGCGGGTGAAATCGGTCGAGAGATAGTAGCTCGTTGCCCGCCCTCCGGTGGAGGTCTGCAACGTGGAGGAGGTCAGGGAGTCGATGGCGGAGCCTTTCTCGTAAAGCTCGGTCGTTGTGGCAGACGAGCCGGTGGTGCGCGCCCGGCTGCCGTTAGCACTGATGTTGAGAAGCGTGCGGTCGTCAATCTTGTATTTCAGAGAGAAGTTGGCAAAGTCGCTGCGGTTTTTCCCCGCCGTGAGTGCCGACGATTCCTGATACTTCGTGCCCGAGGCGAGATACTGCTCGTCGTAGCTTCTGCTTTCGGTCTCGTTGTGGAACGTGCTTGTGGAGATGCTGCCGGTGAGCGTGAGCCGCTTGCCCAGTTTCTTGACAACGTTGCCCATGAGCATGTTTTGGAAATTGCCGCGGCCCACATCCATGCTGCTGAGATTGTCACTGCGCTCCACGAGCGAAAGGTTTTCGCCCCCGGCATTGAACACATTGGCCTGCGCCTCGTCGAGACGCTTGCCCCGGCTGCCATGGTCGGCGGCCAAAGACCCAACAAGACTGCCGTTGTAAGAGTCCTTGGTCTTGATGTCGAGCACGAAGTCTTCCGCCCCGTCGTCCACGCCGGTCATCTTCTCCAGCTCCGAGAGCATGTTGTAGAGTTTCAGCAGCTCCACGGCATCGGCGGGCAGATTTTCCAAAGCACTCGCGATGTCATTGCCCATGAAGGTCTCGCCGTTGATGTTCACGCCGTTGAGCACCTTGCCGTTGAACGACAGCTGCTTGCTCTCCCGGTCGTATGACATGCCGGGAATCTTCTTGATCAAGGCCTCCAGATTCGCCCCACGGTGTATCTGCAAGCCGCTTGTGTTGATGAGAGTGGTGTCGTTGTTCAGTTCGATGAGCTTGCGCCGGCCCACAACGACCACCTCGCCCAGCGTGATGTTGCGGTCTATCAGGGCCGTGTCGGCAGGCACACCGCCCGACACGCTACGCCTCCACCCTTCCCGAAAAACGGAAAGGGCTGCCAACTGCCACCCTATCAGTATCACAAATAAAAAAAGAAGCCTTCTATACATTGGCGCTGCAAAGGTAGAGGAAATCACTTGATTGTGCAATACCTTGAAATGATTATTCTGTGAGGAGCATGGAATGCCGGCAGGAAGAGGAGGGCAAAAGCAAGCAATAGCAGACAGCACTCTTATACTTCCAACGGACTTTCGGACGTTTTGTCATGTCAACATCTTTCGTCATACATTTTGTTTTCGCCTCAAAAAGTTGTATCTTTGCATCAGCAAGGGAAGCGCAGGGGTGCTTCCCTTTTTTGTTTTCTTCCCGTTACAGATGACAATTCGGCCCAAACAGCCTTGCCGAACGGCCTCTTTCACTTTGCCACTCGGCCCGAGCGAGCCTCCAAGTGTGGCCCTTTCGGTTTGTCGTTTGGGCTTAGTGAGAATTTTGATGGGCCGGATAAGGCAAATGAGACGGATGGGAATAGCCAACAGGATGGGTGTAAGAAAAAACCATGTAAGGTTTTTTCGAAAGATTTAATAGTTCGTGCTATAGGGAGAGCCTCCCCCGACCCCTCCGAAGGAGGGGAGGGCCTCGCGGGACAAAGGCTGTCTAGAGCCCCCTAAGTTAGGGGGTTGGGGGTCTGAACAAAGGAACACCTCGGGACAGAGGCCGTATCCTACTTGTTGGGGCAGTGCTTTATGCCTGCCCCTACAGCAAGACATGCACTGCCCCTACAGCAGGACACAGGCCTTTTCTGTATTTGATTTTTCCACCTTTTGCATTTTTGAATCTTTGAATTTTACCTCCCCTCCTCACTGTCCGCCGAGCCGCTCGAAAAACACGATGACCTCTTCCCAAGTTTTGAAATCGTCGCTACCGAAAGCGAGAGTCGTACCCATAAAGTCTTTGCAGGGCTCGGAGTCGATGAAATAGTCGCCATAGAGGAGTGCCTTTTGGTTGGCAAAGACCACACGGTCGTGGGCCGGCGTGGAGAGATACCGCTCTATCCACTCCTGCGCAGCGGTGAGCGAAGCATGGTCGTTGGTGGGGGCAGGCACCACGACATACACCTCATAGCGTTCGACGAGCAGGTCGTAGGCCTTGTTCAGACTCGACTTGGGGTTACCATAGCTGTCGGCGAGCGTGTTCCAATGGAGATAGACGATGGGGCGCTCGCGGCTCTCTTGGCGGTCGTCCACCCAACGGATGACGGGCAGCACACCGTGGAGGAAACTCTTGTCGGTCATGCGGTGCTCTCCGTGGAAATGCACAGCCTGCGGATAGTGGCTGCGGAAGAGCTCGAAGGTGTGTACCACCGGGTCTTCGTCGCCGAAGAGTCCCCACACGCGACGGCACTCGTCATCGGTGATGCCGGCAAAACATCGGGCGGTGATGTCGCGGTATTCCTTCACCAGAGCCTTGGTGACGATAAACTCCTGCACACCGTCTTGCCGGGGATTCTGAAACACCTGCTTGCCCATCATGCCATGCTCGTGCATGGTGTCGCCCATCTCGAAGGCGGGGTTCACCAAGATGCGGTCGTAGCCGCGCAGCATCTCGGCATACATGCCCCCCATCGACGTGCCGATGATGAGAGCGGGCCGCTCCTCCGCACACTTCTCTTGCAGCAACGCCATTGCCTCCTCGGGATGGAGGGGGAGGTCGTAGGCCACAACGCGGGCCGAGGGAAGCGTCTCCCGGATGCGCTTCACCGTGCCCGAAGCGGCCGACGATCCGAAGCCGTGGACATACATAATGGTCTTCCCCGACATCAGGTCGGGAAACTGTTTGATATAAGGATTCTCCATTGCTGATTGCTTTTTGACGATTGCAAAAATAACAAAAAAAGTACTACAAACTTCCACCTCCCCGTGAAAAATCTTCTAAAAAAGTTGGAAACTCCGAGAAATAACACTATCTTTGCATTGGAAAACAAGAAAACTTGCGGACTAACATCCGGAAAAACAATAACAGAACCCGTCGGCATCCCGTAGATCTGCCGGCGGGTCACTTTTTTAATACGTGAGAAAATATGAGCAATCAGAAGCCACGGTCGATAGAAGAACAAATCCGCCTGCTCCGCTCAAGGGGCATGACATTTGGCAATGAGGAGCATGCAAAGATGTGTTTATCCCACATCAGTTACTTCCGGCTAAAATACTATTGGACAGATATGCGCGACGAAGAGACGGAACATAACTTCCGGGAGGGTGCATCCTTCAACGATGTGATTGCCCGATACGACTTTGATCGCCGTCTGCGCCTGATACTTTTCGATGCCATCGAGATTGTCGAAGTGGCCTTGCGTGCCAAGATTATCAACCATCTGTCAAAGGCTAAGGGTAGCGGACTCTGGTACTTGGATGCTTCTCTCTTTGAAAATACAACATATTATGAGGATTTTGTGCTTGATCTGAAATATGAGTTCGAACGCAGCACGGAGCCATTTGCCAAGGAGTATATCTCCAAGCATCCGGAATGGGAGGTCGACTCAATGGAGGGTGACAACCCTGATGCTTGGATGATTATGGAAGTGGCAACCTTCGGCACACTATCGAAGATGTACAAGAACCTGAAAAGCCAACTCCCCCAGCGTGCATTGATAGCTAATGAGTTCGGGCTCTATTCCGCCAAAGAACTATCCGGTTGGCTGGAAGCTGTCTCTGTGCTCCGAAATATCATCGCCCATCACTCACGACTATGGAACAGAAATCTTGCCAAGCAGCCTATGAATATCAAAGGACATCGCGACAAGTGGCTGAACAATCCTTTGACAGACAACCAAAAGAAGAAACCCTACGGGGTCATCACCGCTATGCTCTACCTCTGCAATGCCGTATATCCGGAGAATCGCATCAAGACAAAGCTCCTCTCCTTATTGGAAGAAAGCAAGGATATACCCTACGGGAAATTGGGCTTTACGGGTGATTGGCATCATGAACCAATATGGAAATAGTTTCTCCTTTGAAACTCATTCTCAAGTAAATTCATATTTTTAGGGCTGTTTCGAGATTGATAAATAGTGACCTGAAAAGCCTCCATCTTTCAGACTTTCTTGATATTAAGAATGGCTGAACTTTCCGTTCCATGTAACAAAAGAAATGAAACGGACCTATACAAAAAGCGGAGAAATGCAGGGTATGCACTTCTCCGCCGGAATTTACCAACTGGCTACTGCCCCACCGGGCAGCTATGGTGTGTCTTTATGCATCTTCGTCACTTCGCGCCCGTGCGCCACTTCGGGGCACCAATGCCAAGCTTGAAGATGTTGCTGCCGCGCACTTTGTCGGTCTGCCGGTAGTAGAGGCCGTTGAGATTGTCGGTCTCGTGAATGTCCTTACCCGAGAGGTGGGGCGGGTTGGGAGCCGTCATCAGTTCTTCGGGCGAGATGTCATCGACATGCACTTCGAGTTCGCCGCGCCCGCTGAGCAGGGCATCGTCACCGAAGGCACCTGCACTGTTCTTCTTGGCACTGAAGGCTGAGCCCGAGAATATCTGCCCGTTGGTGAGGTGGGTGTTGGTCGACCAGTTGTTGGCAATGTCGAAGAACACGAGGCCCGAACCGTTGATGGTACGTATATCCATACCCGAGAAGTACATGTTGCGCGAGTCGCCGGCCTGCTTGGTGAGGATGAAGAGGTTGTTGCGCACCGTGATCTTGGAACCACCGGGCAGATAGCGCAGGTTGAAGATGGGGCATCCCGTGCTTCGCGTGTTGAAGTTGACGAATGTGTTGTTCTCCAGCGTGATGTCGTAAGACACCGAGGCGGGCCAGCCAAGATTCTTGTTGGCATCGTTGAACAGGCTGGGGAACGGCGAGTCGTAGAACGTGTTGTTGCGCAACACCATGTGCTTGAACACGTTACTCTTCGGCTGCTTGCCGTCGCCGGCTATCCACGGGTAGCCACCACCTTTGTTGTTGTAGTAGCCGTCGTTGTAGAAGTCGCAGTTTTCAATGATGAAGTTCTCAAACACCTTAACAGCAGATCCCTGCACGCGCACAAAGCCACGCACGAGGCCTTGGAACGAGCAGTTCTTCACCAGGAAGCGCTGCACCTGAATGCCCATGCCATTGGAATACATGTTGGCGAAATAGTTGCCCGTGGCGTTGCCTGCACCGGCCTCCTGATCACCGTAGTTGCGGGCCAACGGACAGTTGAAATCGATGTCTTCAAACTCGAGGGCCTTGATGTTGATGCGCACGTTGGGATTCTCTCCGCTCTGCGGTTGGCGGCCAAACATGAAGTTGCAGGAGTTCACGTTGCCGCCGGTGGTGTACATTCCGTTCAGAAGCACGGTGGCACGACCTTTCCCGGCAGCAAGGTCGGCGGGATTGGTCTTGAGGGTGAAGCCCTTGTAGAGACTCACATTGGTGGCAAAGTAATAGGTCTTGCCGCCCTCAAGATAGAATATCTGCCCTTCGGCAAGTGCAGAGTTGACATTGTACTTGTTGATGATGGAGTCCAGACGACAGGCCTGATACTGAGTGGCAGCGGCCGCTTCTTCGGGCGTAATGGTGCTGCCGGCCGGGTCGTTCACCACGTGCTTGATCACTATCGGAGCCCCCGCCTCACCGTCCATGCGTATGGCCAACGTGTTGTAGCAGGCGTCCACAGCCACGGGAATGTCGTCATCGACGGCATTGATGAGATAGACGCTGTTCTGCGTGAGCCCGTCAATGTCCACATAGCCGCGCTCAAAGTCTTCTGATGTGAGCCGGTATTTCCGCCACTTCTCCGGTACTTGTGCATCGGGACTGGAGGGAGAAGCCTCCACGGTGAGAGTCTCCATCTTCCAACTTTCCGTGCCGTTGAAGTCAACGGTGGAGAAGTGGGTCTTGAATTCGGCCACCTCGGCAGCCGTTCCCGACTCGCCCGCCTTGCGCTCAATGTTCACACGAAGTGTCGTCTTGGTCACGTCACTGGCGATGATGACCTCGGGCACCTCATAGCGGTTGCCCGTGGTGAGCCCTAAGTATTCGGCCCATTGGCGACCGTTGCCGTAGCCATACCAGTTGGAATGGTAGCCCTCGCCACGCTTGGAGAGCGTGCGGATGGCGAAACGGTAGTCAGTGGAGTATTGCAGGTCTTTGATCACCATGTCCAACACGTCGGGGCCGACAATGGTGTCCAGTAGAATATGCTTGGGATTTTCCCAGTCTTCAGCCAGTCCGGAAGACACATTGGGCTGCAGGGCCATCTTGATTTCATAGCCCGCACAGTCGTTCACGCCATACCAGTAGAGGTGTATGTCGTTGATGTCCTGCACGTGGCAGGCGTAAGGATCAGTGGGATAGTCGCCCTTTCCCGTGTTGTTGTCGCATCGGAACATGGTCATGAACTCCCGCCAGGAGGCCGTTCCGGCATCGTCTTTGTCAGAACAAGCTGCGAGGGCACAGCCGCCAAGCAGCAGCAGTGTATATAAAAGTGATTTCTTCATAAGGGTTTTCATTTAGGCGTTAGTTGAGATAACCGTAATAGTTCTTGTAGGCTCCGGCGCTCCGCTGGATGGCTTCGCGCGGATAGGGCAATATGTAGCGCACCACAGGCAGCTGCGAGGGCTGCATGTCTGCCGAGGGAGCGGGCATGGAAACGGGCTGTCCGTCGGCATTGACCACAACGGGATTGCCCAACAGATCGGTGCGGATGTAGCCGTAGAGCGAATAGCGACACTCGTTTTTCACACCTTGGCTCTCGTCCCACCAGCCGTAGACATCGGCCTGACTCCACGGATTGGCCGGGTCGGCAGCGGGGCGCACGTCTTTGAAAGAGTCGCTGAGCTCCAGTATGTCGAGTGTCGTATTGGGATAGGTGTCGGTGTTCTTGGGATTGGCAGCCTTGCGATAGTACACCGAGTAGGGCCACGTGGCGATGTAGTCGCGCCCGTCATGCTCGGCCAGCACGTCTTCATACTCCGACGAACCACCTGCATTCTCGGCCACAGCCATAAAGCGCAGGAACTCATAATAGAGGGCCACGCCATAGAGATTGTTGCGCACAAGGTCTTTCCAGCGCATGTTTTCGCCGGCAAACTCCCACTTGCGCTCATCAAGCACGGCCTTGAGAAAACGCTCCTTGCTGCCACTCACGGCATTGACATAGGCCGTCACCTTCTCCGCTTGGTCGGCACTTTGGAAGGCCCGGCGGCGCACTTGGGCCAAGTCTTCCTTGGCTTGGTCGGTCGGGCCGCCATTAAGTTCGTTCAACGCCTCGGCATCCATCAGCAGCACATCGGCATAACGCATGTAGGGATAGTTGATGCCCGTGTTGCCTTCGCTCGTGGGGCCGAGCGGAGCTCCCTTGCTCCAGAACTTCGACCACTTGTTGTTGTACATGGTGTAGGAGAAGTTCACCTGCGGCGTACCGTCGTAGAGGTAGTACCAAGTGTTATCAACATACTTCAACCGTTCGTCAGTCGGGTCGAAGGAATAGCGGTAGAAAGTGCTCACGCGGGCTGCACCGGAGGCCTTGCCCCAAACGTTCTGCCCCGTGGTGGAACCTTCGTTGAAGTCGCAGCGCGGCCCCTGGAGATAGCCGATGCTGCCGGTGGAGTTCTGCGCAAAGGGAATTTCGAAGATCGGATCATCGGAGTTGTCCACCTGATAGTTGCACTCGTCAATGAACACATTGCGATAACTCTTGGTGAGACGGTGCGTGCCCGAGCTGATGATGGAGTCGCAATAAAGGTGTACCAAGGCGTAGTAGCCCCGGTAGTTGTCGGGGCGTAGCATGATGCCATAACTGTTGTGCTCCTTGTCTGGGCGCAGGGAATAGCCTCCTTCAGTTAGTGCAAGGCGGGCTATCATGGCCCAGCACATCTCTTTGGAAATGCGCTCGATGCCGTTGTCGAGCCGATTGGCAAACTTCATCTTGGGAGCAATCGCCCTCAAGTCGGCTATCAACCTGTCATTGATGGTATCGCGACAGGCTACGGGCATCACCTTGTCGGCCATCTGCGAGGTGGGAAGCAGCGAGAATGGGACATCTCCCCAAAGCCACATCAAGTCGTGATAGAACATGGCGCGCATCACCTTAGCCTCACCCATCTGCTGTTGCAGAGTTTCGAAGTCTTTGTTGGAGGGCGTGTAGAGCGGACTGTGCTCCAGTTGCCAGATGAAGTTGTTGGCATATTCGATGCCCTGATAGGCGGCATTCCATGTTTTCTTGAGATCGCCGGCCTCACTGGTGCCGTCGAAACGGCGGAAGTTGTTGGTGCCGGGCTGCTCGTTGCTGTTGGTTGCGAAGTCGACATCGCTATTCAGGCAGAATGTCGAGAGGTAGGCACTGCCGTAGGTGTCACCGCTGAGCAGCTGCGCATAAACACCGTTGAGGGCAGTATTGATTTCGTTCACGCCCCCGAACACATAGCCGTTGTCATATTTCGACGGCGCGTCCACATCGAGATAGTCGTTGCAGGCCGTAAGGGCGGTGAGGGCAGCACCTATCCATAAGATATTCTTGAGTTTCATATAAAGGCTCCTTTCGTTAAAAATTAAGATTGACACCGAGCGAGAAAGCGCGGTTGCGCGGGTAGCGGTTGTAGTCCATACCGGGCGTGAGGCCGGTCTGGATGTCCACCTCGGGGTCGTAACCCGAGTAGCCGGTGATGATAAAGAGGTTGGAGGCACTGGCATAGAAGCGCAACTTGGAGATGCCCCAGCGCCGGGTGAGTTTCGCGGGCAGCGTGTAGCCGATGGTCACATCTTGCAGGCGGAGGAACGAACCGTCTTCTATGAAATAGGATTGGGTGAGATTGTTCACCACATCGGCGGGATTCCAAAGACTCTTGCCGGCATTCATGCCGATGTAACTCTCCACAGAATTGTCAAGATAGTAGTTCTTGTACATGCACTCTCCCGTAGCCGGATCGACATATTGCCAATGGTCGGTGAACTTGCCCAGCACGTTGGTAAATTCGTTCCGGTTTTTCGTTGACGAAGAGAGGGCATAGGCCGTGGCGTTGTTGACATCGAAGTCGAGCATGTAGTAGAAGTTGGCGGTGAAGTCGAAGCCCTTCCACTGCCCGCTCACTCCGAAACCTCCCTGCACCTTGGGGTTGGTGTTGCCGATGACGGTGCGGTCTTTCTCGGTGATGTATCCGTCGCCGTCGAGATCCTTAAACTTGATTTTGCCGGGCAACGTGGCTTCGCCGGAATTACTGCTGGCCGACACCTGATTGATCACCGTGCCGGAAACGCGCCTGCCGTCTTTATCGAACGTGAGAGGCTTGGGCACGGCCAGGAAATTCCGGTTGGGGTCGAAGTCGAACTCCTCGGGGCTGTAGAGACCGTCGTACACAAAACCGTAGATGAGTCCGAGCTCGTCGCCCACGCGCAGGCAATAGTCATTGTAGCTCGATTTCCAACGGTTGTTCTGATCCCAAAGCACGTCATCGGTATCGTTGAGCCTGTCGATGACACGCTTGTTGAAGCCCATGCTGAGATTGGCACTCAGCACATAGTCCTTGCCACGCAGCAGGTCGGCGTTGATACTGAGTTCCACCCCGCGGTTGGACACCTGCCCGATGTTCTGCACTTGGGTAGAATAGCCCGTGGTGGTGGGAATGTCCGACTTGTAGAGCAGGTCTTTGGTGGTCTTCCAGTAGAATTCGGGCGTGAGTTGCAGGCGGCCGCCGAAGAGGCTGATATCCATAGCCAAGTTGCGCGAGACGGTGGTCTCCCACTTGATGCGCGGGTTGGCCAACTTGTCGCCACTGCCGAAACCATAGTATTTTTCTCCCTGCTCCACGGTTTCTCCGAAGCCCGGACCGCCAGTGGAGTTGATGGCATAGAGATAGCGCCAGAGGTCGCTGTCGATGCGGTTGTTGCCTGACAGGCCCCACGAGGCGCGGAGTTTCCAGTTGTCGAGCCACTTGACACGCTTCATGAACTTCTCCTTCGAAATGACCCATGCGCCCGAAACGGAGGGGAAATAGCCCCAACGCTCGCCGGCACCAAACTTGGACGAGCCGTCGGCACGAAACGTGGCGGCAAGGAAATAGCGACGGGCAAGGTTCCAACCGGCCTGCCCGAAAAACGAGGCTGTGCGGTCGGGGGTGCTCAAAGAGGAATTGGACTCGTAGGGAGTGCCCAGATTGAGATTGTCGATGGCCTTCTGGGCCGAGATGTCGCGGGGGAAGTAGCGGTTCATCTGATAGTTGACACGCTCCTCGCTGCTGTAGATTTCCTGTCCGAGGAGGAACGACCAGTTGTGCCTGTCGGCCACGGTCATGTTATAGGTAGCGGTGTTGGTCCATGTGTAGGACATGCGGCGTCTGTTGGTCACCTGCGCCACGGGTTGGCTGTTGTGCCCCTTTCCCACGCGCGTCAGCGGTCCGTAGAAGCGGTTGACATCGCTGAACGTGATGTTGTAGGCCGCTTCCGTGCGCAGCATCAGGCCCTTGATAGGCGTCCACGCCAAGCTCGCCTGATTCACGATGTTGTAGGAATGCTTCTTCTGCGTGTTGGTCTGGATGTCACTCTTGGGGTTGGTGTAGGAGAAAGCCGCCTCCTCATCGGGGTCTACCGTGCGCGGATCCCAGAAGGCAAACTCCCGCAGACCGTTGGTGGGACGATAGCGCAGCACATCAATGATGCCGCCCGAGCCAATGTTGTCGCCTCCGGCACCAATGTCACGACGATAGGTCATACGCGGATTGAGCGTCAGTTCCAAGTTGTTGGAGAGCTTGGCAAGCAGCTTGATGTTCAGATTGGTGCGCCGCACACCCGAGCCCATGATGATGCCCTTGTCGTCGCTCTGGGTCAGGGAGGTGTTAAACTTCACTTTGTCGGAACCGCCACCGACGGTCACATTGGCCGAGTAGTTGAGAGGCGTCTCCCCCATCACCTCGTCCTGCCAGTCGTGGGTCGCGGCCCGACGGTAGATATCAGCAAGGTCGGCGGGGTTGCCGAAATTGCCACGGAAGGGCTTTGCCCAACTCGAACGGGTGCCGTTGGCAGCCGCACGGTCGTACTGATAGCCCACAAACTGCGGAGTGTCCATCAGGTCGAGCTTCTTCGAGAGATGAGCCACGGTGGTGCGACCGTTGAAACCCACGGTGATTTTGCCCTCTTTGGCCGACTTGGTGGTGACCACCACCACGCCGTTGCCGCCCTTGGCCCCGTAGATGGCCGTGAGGGAAGCGTCTTTGAGCACGTCGATGGAGGCGATGTCGGTGGGCGGAATGTCATTGATATTGCCCACTTGGAAACCGTCGACGATGTAGAGCGGTTCGTTGCTCTGGGTCACCGACGTGTTGCCGCGTATGCGGATATTGACATCGGCCCCCGGCGCACCGTCGACCGTGGTCACCTGCACGCCGGCAATCTTGCCCTGCAAGGCTTCAGCGGCCGAGGCCACAGGCACAGCAGCCAACTTGGCACCGCCCACGGAGCCCACCGAACCGGTGAGGTCTTTGCGGGCGCGGCTGGTGTAACCCAGCACCACCACTTCGTCCAACTGCCCTTGTTCGTCTTTCATGACCACCTTCCGGGCGGCATCCGCAACCGTGATTTCCTGTGAAACCATACCGATGTAGGTCACAACGGCCGTCTTCGACTTGACCAGTTTCAACGTGAAGTTACCGTCAAGATCGGTCACCGTGCCGTTACGCGCATTGCCCTTTTCGACAACCGATGCGCCGATAATGGGCTCGTCATTGGAGTCAACGACCGTTCCCCTGACGGTGCCTTGCGCCAACGCCGCAAGCGGCATCAGCAAAAGCCCCGTCAGCAGACAGAACTTACACATCAGATTCATTGCATTCTTCATGTGTCTTGTTTTTAGTAACTATTAGTATAAGTGATTGAGAATTATCGTTTCATGACGCTATGCCTGCAAAAGGTTTCATCTTTGTCTAAGCAGTTTGTTAGGGCATTAGATTATATAGCATCGGCAAAAATAAGCATTTAAACAATACGAAGCAACACTTTAGATGGAAAATATGGCCGGAAAGGACAAAAACACACCCTTTCCGACATTTTTTTACCCCCATTCCCATCCATTGTCAGCTTATCGGCAGCTTGATGCTGTGCAGTTGTCAGGCTCCCCCACCCATCAGCAAGAGTCTACGACGGCATGTTGACGGAAGGCCGGCAAATGGCATGGAGGGTGCAAGCCGTGTACGGCCTTTTCATCGTCGATTGGCATTAGCTCCTTGTCTATGTACTTTCTTTGCGGTAACCTGCCTTTTTCCTGTTTCCCTCTTTTCCCCTTTTTCCTTCTCGGTTTTCCTCTTTTCATCCTCTCTCTGTATATAGCACAAACTATTAAACCTTTCGAAAAAGCCTTACATGACCTTTTCTCACGCCCATCCCGTAGGCTATTCCCATCCGTCTTATTTGCCTCATCCGCCCCATCAAAATTCTCACTAAGCCCAAACGACGATGCAAAAGAGCCACACTTGAAAGCTCACTCGGGCCGAGTGGCAAAGTGAAAGAGGCCGTTCGGCAAGACTGTTTGGGCCGAATTGTCACCTGTAACGGGAAGAAGACAAAAAAGGGGAGCGTACATGCGCTCCCCTTGCTATTGCAAAGATACGATATAAACGGCGGAAATGCAAATCAGAGTAGAAAAAACTTTACGCCTATCGGAGCACTTCCGCCCCGTTGTCAGAGTCTTTTTATCCTTTTATCGAATAATCCACCGCTTTGCCCATCAATATCAATAAGTGGGAAAATCAGTTGATGGGCGCATCACTCCCCCTCTCCCCTCGGAGAGAGGGTGGGGATGAGGTTCAAACTCAACCCCTTTTCCCCGCGATGCACGCGATAGGGCTCCAATGGCCAGGCACCCCACGAGTTGATGCCGCCCACGCCGTAGTGCTCCGCATCGATGAAGAGATTGGTGAACTTCGACTTCTTCAACTGCTCCGGATGCCGCTGTTTCTTCTCCGTCCCCTCGTCAAGCTCGTCGATGTCGTAGTGCAAGGCCGAGGCATAGAATGGCTGATCAGCCTCTATGCGGAGTCCGAAACCGCTTGCGTCGGTCTGTTGCCACCAGCGCATGTCGCTCTTGGTGCCCGTCTCCTGTGGGCGTATGTAGGGGAAAAACTGCTCGTCGGCCGTCTGACTGTAGATGCCTACGGGCATGCACTCCTTGCGGTCGGAATAGTTTTCGATGGGGCCACGGCCGAAGTAGCGGCTGCGATCCATGTCGTAGGGCAGCTGCATGGCGAGCCCGTAGCGGAAGAAGTCGGGTGCTTTGGCCGTTGTGTCGGCCGTCATGTTCATGGTGACGAGCATCTTGCCCATGGAGCCGATGGCGTAGCGCAGGGTGAGCCCGACCTTTACCTGCGGCAAGTCGTAGACGGCTGTGACGAGCGCCATGTCTTTCCGGCCCTTGTCGCGCACGGCCGTGAGAGCCGTCAGCTTCATCTCCGGATGGTGCCAGTCAGCGAAGCGCTTGTGCAGTCCGGCCCCCATGTCGTTGTCGGTCACGGCACGCCAGAAGTTGGGTTTCAGCGTGCCGCCCTCCCCGAGGATGCTCTTGCCGCCTACTGTGTATTCGGCGAGAAGCCCGGTCTGCCGGTCAAAACGGATGGTCATGCCGTCTGCTCCCGTGAGCACGATGTCGGGCCTACCTTTCTTGTCGATAATCTTGATGGCCCCATGGCGAGGTTCTGCAGGCGAGATGGCATAGCCGTGATAGGGCATTGCAAGCTGCCGGTAGGCGATGGTTTGACCTGCCTTCATGAGTGGTTCGGCCTCGTTGAGACGGAACCGGATGTTGAGAAAGCAGTCGCCCGGCAGACTGTCATCTACGGGCAGAGTGTATTCGTGTGTCCCGCCGGGAGCGATGTCGAGCCGGTCGAGGATGCCGCTCTTCACGGTCTTGCCCTCTTGTGTGAGCTCCCATTCGAGCCGCACGTTGCTCAGGTCGCGGAAGAAGAACTCGTTGCGAACGCTGATTTTACCCTTTTCGAGGTCGACGGGTTCGGCCCAGATATCCTGATACTGGTAGGCCAGTTCGTAGGCGTGGGGATTGAGTTGCCGGTCGGGGCCCACGATGCCGTTGCAGTTGAAGTTGTTGTCGCTCGGGTCGTAGTCGTTGTAGTCGCCGCCGTACTTGTAGATGGTGCGCCCCTCGGTGTCGCGGCCACGTAGGGCCTGATCGACGAAGTCCCAGTCGAAGCCGCCCTGAAACTTCGGATATTTGCGTACGAGCTGCCAGTATTCGGCAAGGTTGCCGCCCGAGTTACCCATCGTGTGGTTGTACTCGCACTGTATAAGCGGTTTGGTGGATGCCGGGTTGGCGGCATAGCGCTCGCAACCCTCCGGACTCATGTACATCGGGCAGAAGATGTCGGTGTTGCGGCCCGTCCCGGCGCGTTCAAACTGCACCGGCCGGCTTGTGTCTTGCCGCTTGATCCAGTCGTAGGCAGCCGTGAAGTTGGGGCTGTCATCGGTCTCGTTGCCCAGACTCCAGACGATGATGCTCGGATGGTTGAAATGGGTGGCCACGTTGTGTTGGTTGCGCTCGAGTATCTGGCGGCCGAAAAGCGGCGACTTGATGACCTCGGTCTTGTCCAGTCCGTGGCTCTCCTGATTGGCTTCGGCCACCACGTAGAGCCCGTACCGGTCGCAAAGGTCATACCAGCGCGGGTCGTCGGGGTAGTGGCAGGTGCGCACGGCATTGATGTTCAGCCGTTTCATGAGCTTGATATCCTCTATCATCCGAGCCTCGGATACGACATAGCCTCCGTCGGGATCCATTTCATGGCGGTTGGCCCCCTTGATGAGGATGGGCTTGCCGTTGACAAGCAGTTGGCCGTCTTTGATTTCCACTTTGCGGAAGCCCACACGCTGGGTGACGGCTTCGATCACTTTATCCCCCTCCTTGAGGCTTACGCGCAGCATATATAAATAAGGTGTCTCAGCCGTCCATCGGTTCACATTGGGAATGTCGAACACGTATGTGTCTTCCTTGATGGGATGGAAGTGGCCCTTGCCCTTGGGCCCCTTGAGCGGGTTGCCGCTCACTTTGGGAAGCGAGGTGACGCTTTTCACCATCTTGCCATCGGCATCCGAGAGCGCATATTCCACCGCCACGTTGCCCTGATAGGTTGTTTTGACCGTCAGTCGCCCATTGGTGTAGTTGGCATCCAAGTCGGGGGTGACGCGCAGGTCGTTGACGTGCGTTTGGCGGTCGCGGGCATAGAGATAGCTCTCCCGGGCCACACCCGAAAGCCTCCAGAAGTCCTGATCTTCGTCCCACGAACCGTCGCACCAGCGGAAGGTCTGAAAGGCGATGAGGTTTTCACCTTTCTTTATATAGGGAGTGATGTCAAACTCGGCCGCCACTTTGGAGTCTTCGGCATAGCCTGCAAAGCGTCCGTTGACGTAGAGGTAGATGTTGGAAGTGACGCTCCCGAAGTGGGCAATCACTTGTTTGCCGCGCGTCCAGTCGTCGGGCACGATGATGGTGCGGCGGTAGGACCCCACGTGGTTGTCGCGCACAGGCACCTCGGGCGGCACTCCTTTGAAGTGTCCGCGCCATGCGAAGCCGATGTTCACATAGAGCGGGTCGCCATAGCCGTTGAGTTCCCAGTTGCCCGGCACAGGCATCGTGGCCCACGAAGAGTCATCAAGCGAAGGCAGATAGAAGTCGGTGGGCCGCTGGTCGGCGTGCTCCACCCACTTGAATTTCCACAGACCGTCGAGGCTCAGGAAGTTTTTCGACTGCTTTTTGTCGTCAACCGAAAGGTTTTGCTCGGTGCCGTTGAAAGCGAAAAACTCGGTGTGGAGTGGCAGCCGGTTGACCTCGTTGATCTCAAGATCGTGCCATTCGGTCCATGTCGGGGCCGCAGCGGGCCGGCCGGTCTGGGCAGTCGCCATGGTGGCCGCTGTCAGGAGCGAAAGGAACAGTAAGCGTTTTTGTTTCATAGAATGAGTGTTTTTGTTGATGATATTGCAAGCCCGCCGCCGGCAGCGGGCCATGATGCCGAAACGGCATGGCTCCCGACAGGGACTGATTGTTGCAAAGATAATGAATTTTCGCCATACACCCATATTCTCTCAGTATATTAAAGCCCCTGCAGGCAGATAAGGCTTCAGATGGTGTGTGAATAGTTAAAATTCCCATTGTGGGCGCAAACAAGGTGCTTTTTGATGCCCAAATCACCACAAATGGCACCGGAACGACAGGCGAATGGAGGAAAAATCCTCGTTTTTTTACGAAAAATAGCGATTTAACATATTTATTTTTGTTCGCAAACATAAAATGACTATATTTGCAACTCCAGAAACAAACGAACAGGATAGAAAAAGAACTTGATAACAATATATTAGAATTTACCAATCTATTAAACAGCAAACTATGTCTGGATTTTTTAAATTATGCCGTCTGGTGTTGGTATGTGCCCTTGTATTCGTAACAGGCAATATTTCAGCACAGACAGTGAAGGGAACTATCGTTGACCAAAGCGGTGAGCCTGTCATCGGTGCGACTGTCCTCGAGAAGGGAGCCGGCACCAACGGTACGGTAACTGACATCGACGGTAATTTCAGCCTTACTCTTAAAGGAAGCAGCAAGAAGGTGACCGTTTCGTATGTCGGAATGAAAACCGTGACCGTGGATGTGGACGGCAAGAGCAGTGTCAACGTGAAGCTCGAAGACGAAGCGTCGACGCTGAACGATGTGGTCGTGATCGGCTATGGCACCGTGCGCAAGAAAGATCTCACAGGATCGGTGGCCTCCATCAGCAGCGATGACATTGCCGGTGTGCCCGTGTCGAGTGTGAGCGAGGCCATGACCGGTAAGTTGGCCGGTGTGAAAATCACCACCACCGAGGGTTCGCCCGATGCCGAAGTGAAGATTCGTGTGCGTGGCGGCGGTTCGCTCTCGCAGGACAATTCACCTCTTTATATTGTCGATGGCTTCCCCGTGTCGAGCATCAGCGACATCGCTCCGTCCGACATTGAGAGCATTGATGTGCTGAAGGATGCCTCTTCCACGGCCATCTATGGTGCCCGTGGTGCCAATGGTGTCATCATCGTGACCACCAAGAGCGGCAAGGAGGGGAAAGTGGCCGTCAACTTCGGTGCCTCTCTCGGCATACGCAAGGTGGCCAAAAACATCAAGGTGCTGGATCCTTATAACTATGCGAAGTATCAGTATGAAACCCAGACCACGAGCGAGTATGGCGACTGGAACGACTTGGATATTTGGAAATCCAAGGCCGGCAACGACTGGCAGGACGAGCTTTTTGGGCGCACGGGATTGCAGCAGATGTACAATCTCTCTGTCAATGGCGGCAGCAAGGAATTGAAATACAACATCAGCTATTCCCGTACGGATGACAAGAGCATCATGCTGGGCTCCGACTTTAAGAAGAACAATATCAATGCGAAGTTGAACTCGGAGGTCAGCAAGTGGCTGAGTCTCGACTTCAATGCCCGCTTGAGCTACCAGACTGTCAACGGCTTGAGTGGCGGTGCAGATACCAACGACGGCAATGCGTCCAACTCTATCATCAATTCTGCCATCATCTTCCGTCCGGTGGATCCACTGTCGACGAATGACGATGACGATACCGACGAGACTTCCAAGTCGGACATCTCGCCATTGGAGCGTATCATGGGTACGTACAAGCAGCAGCGCCGTTTCCGTCAGGACTACAATTTCGGCGTGAACTGGAAGCCTTTCAAGCACGTCACGTTCCGTTCCGAGTTTGGTTACACGTGGAGGTATGATAACACCGAACAGGCTTGGGATGCCAAGGCCACCCGCAACTTCAACTTGGGTAAGGGTTTCCCGCAGTCGCGTTTCACCCGCGAAGACACCCGAGGCTGGCGCAATGCCAACACGCTGACTTACGATGCCAAGAATGCGTTTGCCAAAGACGACCGTCTGAATGTGCTCGTGGGCCAGGAATGGTCAAGTTCGCAGGAAAGAGACTACTACTCTTCGACCATCAACTTCCCCTCAGACTTCACGATCGGCGAAGTGCTTGCCCATCAGGGAGCCGGCACGGCCAATCCGCAATCCAACTATATCGGCCAAAAGGACAATCTCTTGTCGTTCTTCGGTCGTGTCAACTACTCGCTTGCTGACAAGTATCTGTTGACCCTGACGCTTCGTGCCGACGGCAGTTCGAAGTTTGCCGATGGCCATCGTTGGGGCTATTTCCCTGCCGCCGCCTTCGCATGGCGTTTGAGCGACGAGAGTTTCATGCGCTCCACGGCCTCTTGGTTGTCCAATCTGAAACTGCGTTTAAGCTACGGTACAGCGGGTAACAACCGCATTCCGTCGGGCAGCATCTCCCCGTCGTATGCTTTCCCCACCGACTATTCCAAGGTGAAGGCACCCTACTTTGACGAGACGCTCACCACGATGTTGCAGAAAGGTGATGTGCTTTCCAACTCCAAATTGAAGTGGGAAACCACCGTGACCCGTAATGTCGGTATCGACTACGGTTTCTTCAAGGGACGCATCAACGGTACGTTGGATTTCTATTGGAACACGACGAAAGACCTGTTGATGAAGACCGCTGTCTCCACCAGCTCCGGTTACAGCTATCAATACCGCAATTTCGGCCAGACATCCAACAAAGGTGTAGAGTTGGCCGTGAACGCTTCCATCCTGTCGAAGAAGAATGCCACGCTCGATTTCACCGGTAATATCTCCTACAACCGCAATAAGATAGACAAGTTGGACACCGGCTCGGAGTGGGATGCCAACAAGTGGGCAGGTACCAATCTGAGCTCTTATGAGAACTTCCGCATTGTGGAAGGTGGCCGGTTGGGCGAAATCTGGGGCTATCGCATGAACGGCTACTACACGCCCTACGACGCTACGCTCAATCCGACGGGCGAGTTGATTCTCGATGGCACCACTTGGAAACTGCGCGATGGGGTCAACGACAAGAGCTACACGGCCATCGGTCAACTCAAGCCCGGTTCGCCCAAGCTCGAGGTCGACGAAAACGGCAATCCCGTGAAGCAGCGTTTGGGCAATACGATTGCCCCTTGGGCCGGTGGTTTCGGTCTCAACGCCACTTTCCACGGCTTCGACGCTTCCGTGTTCTTTAGCTATCAGTTCGGCGGAAAGCTCATCAACGGCACGAAGATGCTGTCTTCTTTCTTCAATAACTCCACCAAGCAGCGCAACCTCAATGCCGATTTCTACACCCGCTACACAGGTGTCGATCCCGTCAACGGAGCCAAGCTGACTTCACCGACTGCCACCGTTATCGATCAGTATGGAGGCAGCGACAAAGTCGTTGCACGCCTGTTGGAAATCAACGAGGGTGCCACCATCTACAACCCGGCGGTGATGACCAAGACTTTCTTGACCGATTATGCAGTGGAGAGTTCTTCCTTCCTGCGTTTGCAGAACCTCACGATAGGTTATACACTCCCCACCAGCTTGATTAAGAGAGTGTTCCTGACCAATGTCCGCTTCTATTTTACGGGCTACAATCTCCTCACCATCACCGGTTACAGCGGCAACGACCCTGAAGTGGACAGCTTCGGCAAGAAGTATCCCATGTGCCCCGGCATCGACTACGCTTCCTATCCGAAGAGCCGTCTGTATGTATTCGGTGTTAATGTCTCATTCTAATCAACTGAATCAAGCGTATTTGAAAATGAAAAATATTATCAAGACAATCATCATTGGCGCCACTGCCCTGGGCTTTGCTTCCTGTAGTGACTTCCTTGATCAGACTTCGCCGTCTGACCTGTCGAAGGAAAATGTCTATTCTTCCGCCTATTATACTCGCAATGCCTTGAACAAAGTCTACGGTCTGTTGGTGGAAGATGCCACCTATTCGCAGGTGTTGGCCTTCTCGTTTATGGTGAATTCAGACTGCGAACTGGTCAATGCCCTTGGCGAATCAAAAGCCACGGAAGACGCAAAAGGGCACAGCCTGAACAACTATTATACCTCCAAAGCCGGTACGTTCGACAAGGTGCAGCGTGCTTGGGACAAGATGTATGAAGCCATTGAAGACTGTAACGACCTCATAGCCAACGTCAGTGACAAATCAAGCAAGGAACTTCTTTACTACAAAGGGGAAGCACTCACGTTGCGCGCCATGCTCTATTTCGACCTCGTGCGTAACTGGGGAGATGTGCCTTTGAAGATGGACCCCACCCGCGAAGACCTCTCCAACATCAATCATGGCAAGACCGACCGCGACGTGATCATGGACACGCTCATCGTGGATTTAACCAAAGCCATTGATCTGCTGCCTTGGGCAGGCCAGAGTGGCTACACCACCGAGCATGTCACTAAGGGCTATGCCCATGCGCTTCTGGCCCAGATAGCCATGCAGCGTGCAGGCTGGGCCATCCGCGAACAGGCCAAGACGGGTTACGAGACGGCAAGCAAAAACAGCGACCCCGTTTATCCCACGCAGCGTCCGTCGGCCGATGTGCGTACCAAATACTATCGGCTCGCACTGGAACACCTCAACGCCGTCATTGGCAGCGGGGTGCATGCGCTGAACCCGAGCTTTGCCAACGAATGGTATCTCATCAACCAACGCCGGCTCGACACGCAGTATCGTGAAAACATCTTCGAGATTCCGATGGGGCTCGGTTCATCGGGCGAGTTGGGCTACTCGGTGGGTGTGCGCGTGAGCGGAGCCACGGCCAAGTTTGGCCCCAAGGGCAACTCTTCTGCCAACGTGCAGTTGACGGCTCCCCTCTTCTGGTCGTTCGACCAAAGCGGCAAGGATACGCGCCGCGATGTGACCTGTGCCACCTACACCATCTCCACCGATGCCGGCACCGGACTGATGACGGAGAAGATGGACGGCAACAAGCCTTTCGCCATCTACTGCGCCAAGTGGGATTTCCGCAAGATGAATGAAGAGTGGCGGCAGCTGGCAGTCAACTCCGATGCCAGTTCGAAAGTGATGACCGGTATCAACACCGTTAAGTTGCGCTACTCGCAGGTGCTCCTCCTCTACGCAGAAGTGTTGAACGAACTCAACGGCGGTCCCGACAACAGCACCGGCGGTGCAGGCATGACGGCCCGCGAGGCTCTGGCCGCCGTCCATGGACGGGCATACGCTTCGGCAGACAAGAGCGTGGCCGAAAACTATGTGAATGGCATTTCTGCCGACAAAGATGCGTTCTTCAATGCCCTTGTAGACGAAAACGCATGGGAGTTTGCCGGTGAGGGCGTGCGCAAGTATGAGCTTGAGCGCTGGAATCTGCTGAGCGATAAAATCGACCAAATGAAGGCCGACTACACGGCGCAGTTGAATCAATATCCGGCCAAACTCTACTACAAAACCTATCAGGATGCCGACGGAGTGAAGATAGACATGAGCAGCGTGTGCTGGTATGAAGAGCCTGCCAACACCGACGGCTACACCTCCGTGACCTTCTGGGGAGCGGAACTCACCGACAGCAAGCAGCAGAACCTCACGTCGTTTCTGCCCTATATCAGCGGAGGACTGAACGCAACGGTGAAAAACCGCTACCTGTTGCCCATCTACTCCACCACCATCTCGGATGCAGCCGGAACGCTGCAAAACTCTTATGGTTTTGACAATAAATAAAAACAGCAAGCAATGATTCTCAAGCATATCAACCAAACAGTCTGCGCAGGAGCCTTTGTGCTCCTGGGTGCAGTCTCTGTAGCTTCTTGCACCGACAAGAACGACTGGGGAGTAGACGCAAGTCACGACCGTTTGTTCCACCCCACCACGCTCACGGTCACTCCTCAGGACGACCGTGCAACCGTCACTTTCTCCAAGATGCCGGATGCCGACTACTACGTGGTGGAATACAGCACCGATTCCCTCTATGACGCAATTCCCATGGGCGGCACAGCCCATAGCGTGGTAGATTCTTCCTTCACGTCTTCTCCCGACACCATTTACAATCTTGAAGGCACCACCAAGTATTTCCTCCGCATCATGAGCCGCAACAAGGCCGGGAAGGCCTCTACGTGGAAATATCTCGACGATTACAGTTTCAAGACCAAGTCGGAGCAGATATTCAAGGCACTCGATGCCGCCGATGTAGATGAGAACAGCATCCGTGTGAGTTGGAAGTCGGATGCCAAGGTGACCAACATCGTTGTGCTTCAGAATGGTGAGGAGCAGCAGAATATCGCCTTGACCGACGAACAGAAGACTGCAGCTTCCTACACCGTCACCGGTCTGAAGCCCACCACCACCTACACCATCAACATCTTGAACGGCGAGAACAAGCGCGGTTCGCTCACCGCCACCACCGCAGCAGCCATGCCTGCTGCCGACTATAAGGTGACGCTCTCGCCCGATATGAAGGAACTCTCGCAGACACTCATCGATGAGATTGCCGCCAAGGCCAAAGAGAAAGCAGGCAGCACGACCAACTACAGTGCCACCATCGCGATTCCGGCCGGTGTGACACTTGATGTGCATGGCATCGGTGACGACGGCAATCCCGCCAGTCTGACCATCCCTGATGGTATGTCGGTGACTTTCTTCGGACTGTCCGGAGGCGAAGCTCCCACACTCAGCCTCACCAAGAACTTCGACCTCGCCGGCAGTCATGCCTACGTGAGATTCCAAAACTTAAAGCTGAAAGAGAATGGCGCAAGCTATTTCGTCAACCAGAGTGCCAGCGCCACGGTAGGCGATTTCGCGCTCACCGATTGCGAAGTGGCCAACATCAAGAATGCCTTCTTCCGTTTGCAAGGCAGCAATGGCATCACCATCAACAACCTGACGCTCACCAACTGCCTTTTCCACGATATGTGTGCAGGCTATTCTTTCATCCATGTGGACGCCGGTTCGGGCAAGGGCGTGGTGAAAAATGTCAAGATGACCGATTGCACGCTCTACAATGTGGCCGAGACGGGCAAGATGTTCATTTACAGTAAGAACACCGACATGGAATCTGTCGTACTCGACCACATCACGATGTACAACTCTATCGGCGGTGACAACTTCCTGATAGATTTTGGCAAGAACACCTTCGGAGCTGCCACGTTTACCATCAGCAATTCTATCTTTGCGAAGACTCCTATGGCAGAATCGAAGAAGAATATCCGTGCCCGGGATCTGCCTGTGTACACCAACACCTACACAACCAACGACTTCGCCATCAAATTGAAAGGAAGTTCTGCGCTTGATGCAGCTGCAACCGATGTGTTTGCAAATCCCTCCAAGGGCGACTTCACGCTCAAGTCGGCTTATAGCCGTCTCGGTGCCGGCGATTCCCGCTGGATTCCTGCTTCCGAATAGCTAAGTCCACTCGTAATATCATTTGAGGCGGCTGCTTCAAAAGCTTCACCCGTTGTGTGAAACCTTTTGAAGCTGCCGCCTCTTTTTCATCTTTTCTCATGAGGGTGGAGAAAAACTACGGTAGGGTATACAGAGTCCCCCCCCACTCTAATCACATATATTTATCCTCTTCCGACTGATTTTAACAAGATCCGGAATATCATAGTAGCGCAGTACCCCCACAAGAATATTAGACATCATATTCTGTTGTAGTGGATACTCAATATATGTTCTCCATGTTTTCAGTGTCTTGGTCAATATGGCTGCATGGATGCGCTCGTCCAAAATTGTAGCATGCATAACGGCAACGGCACTAATTCCATCTGCCTCAATACAGATAGGATGCCCTGACAAAATCGGCTGTTGACCACAAAAGTTGAGTAAGGTGCGAATATCCATTACCCGTTGTCCCAAAAGAGGCCTACCGACATGTAAGGCAACAACCGCAGTACGATACTGGCTATTCCAATATTTTGATAGATTATACTGATACAAATCTGCTGTCTCACCAAATCCTCTTAGGTCTGCTGCTATTGTAATGCTACCATTGGACCAAGCATCCATACGGTCGTTTTCTGCCAACCAAGCTGCTTTTCCACGATCGGTAAGATGGATAACTATCGGTGAATCTGCTCTTATATCAGAGGGAATTCTAACAATGACCGGTAACGGATATTCCCCCTTACAATTTACCTGATAACGATATTCTGTAGCAGTACGCAACATTCTGTATCCCGTTTGCACCGTCTCTATCCGATCATTGAAAGTGTCCGGCAATCCAAGAATTATCTTCATCCTCCTCTGAATGGTTTGCAAATCTTGCCGACAGAAATCCTCCCTGGCATCAGCTAAAGAATTCATTTCATCCATACATGCTTGCATAGAACTTTGGGCATTGCGATACTCCAAATTTACCTGACCACTCTTAGTGCAGAGCATATTGTCATCTTGCCAATATTCCAATGGCTTCAGTGGAGACATATCATCCAGCAGCCACCGACGAAACCATGTCACCATCTTTTCTTGGGCATCTGTTGGCACCGCATGGCCATCTTCAAAATAATACTGTTCGACCTTTTCAGAATGGCCCAAAACAGTATAGCACTGTTTCACCTCATCAAATCCCTGTAGAGCCCCCCAATGATCGACAAAATCATATAAACCATCCATCACGAGAAAAGGTTTGGGAGCCATCATCATTCCCATGTCTGCAATCTCTATATGTTCCTTCCCCTCACACGGCATCCATTGACAACCATCGCTGGGCCCCTGACTTTCCAAAGTACGTTCACGTGACGAAAAAAAGAGTCCGACACATCCCACTTGAATCCGCTTATCCAATCCAATGAGATAGGCGGTCTGTGTCCCGCCTCCAGAAAATCCATAACAACCAATCTTGCTTCCATCAATTTCCTTACGGGTAAGAAGATAATCAATAGCCCTGCTGTTGTCAAAATATTCCTGAGCAGCCAAACTGGAGCCAAGAAGCAAATACATGGGGGCAAGAAGTGTATGTTCAGTCGTGACGCCTCTCGTTAGATTTTTGCCATATACATCAATAAGCTGCTGGCGCTCTCCTTGCCCCAATGGGTCTACAACCATCACAGCAATACCGTTGACAGCCATACGCTCCGCAATCATTGAGCCACATCCTTTACCATTTTGCCCGTGCCCACACATTTCAATGCAAGCAGGTACTCTGCCACGATGTTCTTCCGGCAGATAAAGATGCGCCGTGACATATCTGCCGGGAGCACTACAGAAGATGATTTTCTCAACATAGAAGCCACGCCCTTTCTTGGTGTCCACCACGCTACTTTTCATCTTGCCTCGCACAGGCAAAGCACCAAGAAGTCTTCTGAATCTTGCTCGCAACCCACTGATATAAGTCTCCATCTCTTCTTTTGTTGCAACGGCTCTATTGAATGTCTCAGCTCTGGCCCGATTATGTTGATGCACCTCCATCATCTCATAATTGAAAAACGATGCAGCCGACCGGAAACGCAAAGCTTGATAGTCTTGAGCAGACGCCCAAACAGATAGTAGTGTCAATATGATGGCAGTCATTATCCTTTTCATCTTATTTTACCCTTATTGTAATACCCTCCTGATTATTCTTACCGGTATAGAAACTAACCCGTTTGAGCGTGTCATCATATTGCCAATCACTGATGGTATGCCCATCCACCTCTACAGAGGAAGGTCTGTCGTCTAAATAGGCTATAACATGGAACTGATGGGAGGTTGGTTTAAATTTACCTTCTGTTTTATGTATCTTAAGTTGCCAAGTTTTATTCTTCATACAACTTTCAATCTTAGTCAAGGCATAGATACCCTTTTGGTAATCCATCGATTTACCGTCATCCTCATAAAGATTATACGAAGAATACTGAGAAGGATAGACAAGAAGGGTAATATCTTTAACAGGTCGCTCGCCGATATACTGCATGGCTTCCTGCTGTGGAATGATAGCACCTCTCCTTATAAAAATAGGCATCACATCAATAGGAGTAAGAAACGATTTATGCTGGCGCCCCAGAATCCGCTCGCCGGACCAGAAATCCACCCAGTCTCCACCAGGAAAATAGACCGGGCGTGAGAGGGCGTTTTTGACAGTCACCGGACAAATCATCATATCACGGCCAAACATAAACTGATTGGAAATATTGTATGTGATAACATCCTGTGTGTAATCATAGAGCAACGGAGTCATGATTGGCCTTCCGGTTTGATACATATCCCACGCACTTGTGTAAAGATAAGGCTGTAAGGCATAGCGCAGGGAGTCATACTTAATAAATATTCTCTGCGCCTCTTCCCCATAAGTCCAGGGGGCATGGTAACGAGGATGATCCATTCCGAAGAGAATGGAAACCGGTGAAAACATCCCAAACTGGCACCAACGCAGATATAGATCGGTGTCATAGGCAGAATATTGTTCAAAACCTCCCATGCAATGGCTCCAATACCCGACACCCGAAAGGCCTATATTCAGGCCTCCACGGATAACTGGCTCGAACCATTGCCATTCCGAGCCCCAGTCTCCGGCCCAGATGAAAGGATAGCGCTGTATGCCGGCATACCCCTCACGTGTATGGTTGAATCCACGCTGCCCGTTGAGTTGGGCAAACAGTTCGTATGGTGCTTTGGCATAGGCAATAGGAAAAAGATTGTGCATCTGTTGTTGTCGTAAGCTCGCATTTTTAAAATGAAGTGCGCTTCCCACATCAGTCTTAAAGAATCTGACGCCCAAGTCCGTAACTATCTTGGCCGCATTCTTCCACCACCAATCAACGGCTTCGGGAGAGAAAAAGTCAACAATGGCGTTGGTGTTCCCATCAGTAATTGTATATCCGGACTTTCGGGCATCATCAAGCAGAGTGTTGCGTTTGCCATTATCTAGGAGCGAACGAACATGCAATCCTAACATTGCCACATGATTCTTGGTCGCATATTCTATCATATTCTTAGGATTCTTGAATGTCTCCCGGAACTCGAAAGAACATCCTCCATTACCCAAACTCATAAAATTTCGCCACGTAGAATCCAGCCAAAGCAGATCAAAAGGTACGCCTTCCCTGCGCAACCGGGATATCAGTTCGATCACATAAGTATCAGAGGCCTCCTTCTCATGTTTCCAAGTTCCGCCACTATAAGAGCCGACATGCAGACCATAAGCCTCGCGGGGCATCAGTGGGGCTGCCCCCGTCAACTGTTGATAACTATGTATTATGCTCTCCATGCTTGGCCCAAAGATAAAAAAATAGTCATTGTCACCACCAGATGCACTGAAACTATAACGGTCGTATTGACTCCATCCCATATCCCAGTTGGTGGGCATAGCTGTATGAAAAAAAATGGCATACCCCAGATTGCTCAACATCAGTGGTATGGGACAATAGTTGGCACGTAGGATATCCTTACCTCCCACAGCCGGTTTAGGGCCGGAACCTAATTCCACATTCAAGCGAATACGTTGGCCCCGTTGGTCAAGATTGTCCATGCGTTCTCCAAAGCCAAAAAAATGCTCGTTGGCATTCATCGTGACCACATTGCAAACGGAGTCCTTACAAGAAGAGTCGACTTCCTTATAAAGTATTCTTCCCCGATTGTCAGTTACGGTGATGCGCCAAGGATCTTTATCCACGTGTATCTTCAGACTTCGGGTCGTGACATTCGACTCATTGACCACGAAATCTATATGCCCAAAATCATACTTCGTAACCATCCATTTCTCATTTTCCGGCATCCTGCCATCAGTACTTTTCGTCACACGAAACATATTGTCCGTGCATATAGAGAGCCGGAGGACACTCTTCCCCGATGAGTACATAACATCGTTGCCTGTTACCAAGGGAGAACCTATGGCGGTGACTGTGGTTACAAGCATTGTCAATAGTAGAATAGTCTGTTTGTTTATCATTTGTCTCTTGCTGTTTTTACAATTTGTTCTGTTCATCTATCTAATGCCATAAAATCTTTTTAACATTGGAGGCTCCGCTACCTGCACACCTCCACAGATGGTATGGTACAATTAAAATATGGCACATAGGTCATCTATATCCATAATTATTGATCAATGATCCATTAGAAGCATCAATATCCGTTTGGAATATGGGCCAATACTGCCTCGAATTCGGATCGTTGACATAAAAATTGTTCAGATCGTTCTCTTTCACGGCAACTGTAATGAAGTCATAGTCAAGCTTTCTCCAACCTTCTCCTTTTGGCACAGCATTCTCTCCACGAGCTAAACCGTAATATTCAAATTTACCATCTACAGTACGGTAGTAAACATCATGAGGAACCATACTGTAAGCACCGGTACGTGCTTTCAGTTGTTTCATTTTTATGGCTGTTGCCTTTACCTCCCTGCCAAGGATATTCCACCGGATAAGGTCTTGCTTACGCAACATTTCTCCGGGAAATTCCAACAGTCGTTCTTTCTGTATGGCCCGGAGCATGGCATCTTTACCATTAATGGAATTGATATAAGCTGTAACATGCTCGGCACAATCAGCCTGACTAAAGGCCCGCTGACGCACCATCGTAAGATATTTTTTGGCAGAAGCGAGGTTGCCAAGTTCATTGGCTATTTCTGCAGCCATCAAGAGAATATCTGCATAACGGATAACAGGCAAGTTCACACCATCGTCATTACTATTCACGACACGATTCATACGCTCATAATCATACTTCCCAAAATTGAATCCGGGATGCGCCTGGCCTGTTCCCAAGTTGTCGAGAGTGTAACCATCTCCATTCCATTTATAAGGCACACAATTGATATCACGACGCTCGTCACCTTGGTCATATTCATAATAGAGCGTGGGAACCGGACAATTCTGTCCACCTTTGTTCGCAACACTCAGATGGCTGCTCTTTGTCTTATGGTATACGCCAAAATGATAGAAGAAACGCCCACGACCAGAAGCAAATGGAATTTCAAAGATAGACTCCCGATTGGATGTAATGACATCTTGACAGAGTTCATTCCAAATTGATTCATAGGTGGCATTCAGCTTCAAATTGGCATTACCGATGATATTCTTCAAATCATCATAAGCCTCCTGCAGCAGTGGTAGACCTGTCAATTCTGTATCGTTACTCCTTCTGACACAGTAACCAACCGGATCATCAAGAGAGTTTGGACGCTCTGCATAACCTTCAGCCATGAGAATGAGACGGACCCGTAAACCAAGGGCGTAAGCCTTGTTCACACGTTCAGTCGTTGAAGTTCTTTTTGATGCACCTGGCCAAGGGAGATAGTTAGCAGCTTCTTTCAAATCGGCTATAATCTGCTTATAAATCACATCACGATCAGCCTTAGCCTGATACAAGGTCTTACCGGTGACAGGCGCAAAGCGTGCAGGAACATCTCCCCATGCCCGAATCAAGTCATAGTAGTATTGAGCACGTAAGGCTAAAGCTTCTCCCAACAGATAGGCCATATCGGCGTTCTTATCAGGATTACCATAATTTCGGATACCATCGATGCAACAGTTCGCCACCTCTATACCATTAAAGAAACAGGTGTACGAGTTGACACTGCTACCAGACCCCATCCAACCATTGGCTTGAAAAGCACCATAAGAGCATAGTGAAGCCTTTTCATCGGAATTTGGACTAGCCAGATCGTAATATACCTCTGCATCAGTATTCATACCATAATAAGGCATATAACGCGCACGATGAGAATTTGTCTGTGCAAAATAACTGTATATGTTGATGACTGCATCTTCCGCAAGCGATACATTCGAATAAACAGTTTTATCATCATACTCGGATGGACTTTGCACTTCCAGATAATCATTACAGGAGGTTACGATCAAGCCAAGCAACAGGGCAAAAATAATAGATTTATCTTTCATATTGTCAAGATATTGTAGTGTTAATTAAAAGGTTAGATTAAAACCAAAAATAAATTGGCGGCTTTTCGGGTAAGCAGAATAATCCACTCCGGGACAAATGAGAAAGTTACGACAACAATCCACTTCCGGATCCATACCACTATAATTGGTAAAACAGAACAAATTGGATGCTGTTATATATAATCGTAGATTCTGAATAAACACCTTACTCAGAATATGCTTTGGCAAGGTATATCCCAATGTTAAAGTCGACAGACGGAGGAACGAACCATCCTCAATCGCCCAATTGGTACAAACAGCCTTACTGGTATAGGGCGACCACATGACGGTATTGGCATTCATAGAAGCCAAGATTGCCGGATCATTGACAAGATTGCCATTAGCATCTATGTTGGTCCAACGTTTGCCTTCTGCCATAGTTGTGCTAAGATTACGCCAAAGTCCACCACGCGTGGATGTCTGATCTATCTTGTCAGCATTATAGATGTCATTGCCCAAACTGTATGTAAAATCTGCATTGAGATCAAAACCACAAAAATGAGTCCCAATTGTAAAACCACCTGTCGCCCAGGCATTGGCATCACCTATCTGAACCTTATCGTCATCGTTGATAGTTCCATTACCATCCATATCTTTCAGTTTCAAGGCTCCCGGCCGTACAGCACCCACGACACCACCACTATTTGCCACACCATCCTTAAGTATCCACCTACCATTCTGACACCCAACAAAATCTTCTATACCATAACGGCCGGTTCCCTCCAATTCATAGCCAATAATGGTTCCTACGGGGAGGCCCGGTTTGATTATATAGTCAGCCCCACATTCGGTACTGGCCCAATAGGAAGCCTTGGTATAAAAACCCATCTTTCCCAGACTGACAACTTTATTAACATTATGTCCAATGGTGAATGAGAAGTCCAATCCGAATTTCTTGGTATTTACTGCATTGTAGTTTAGAGTCAATTCAAATCCTTTATTATTGGTCTCTCCCACATTCTGAAATTGCGTGTTGTATCCATTACCGGTAATCTGCATTTCCATTAACAGGTCTTTCACATTATTTTGATAAAGTTCGAAGGAACCATTAAGTTTATTGTCAAAAAAGCCAAAATCGACGCCCATATTAACAGAACGGGTCGTTTCCCACTTCAAATCCGGATTGCTCATTGTCAGTCCAGCTGTCAGCCACGAACTAGCTAAATTCAACCAAGACTGTTGCGTAATAGCGTATGAGCGGATAGTCTGACCGGATGGTATATTATTATTACCACTGACACCATAGCTTAGACGAAGCTTGAGATTACTCAACCAGTTTTTAGTATCTTTCAGCCATGGTTCTTCCGAAACTCTCCACCCTCCGGCTACAGAAGGAAAATACCCCCACCTGTTGCCTTTGGTAAATTTACTAGAACCATCTGCCCGAACAGAGACTGTCAACAAGTATCGTTCCAAATAACTGTAGTTCACGCGTCCAAAAAAAGAGAGCATCTTATTCTTGGGATAGAAATATTCATTCCCTTTAGTCGGTTTGCCTTGTGAGGAAAAACGAAATGCCATGTCAGCATTATAGAATTTCGGAAAACCTTCAATGCGCGTTGTTGTCAAGGTTTCATCAACGATAATATTTTCCTCTCCCAACAACATATTTAATGAATGCTCCTTGGGTAAAATTCTTGAGAAATCGTATTGCAGAGTATTCGTATTACGAAAAGTGCGGCGACTCACTTGCGTACGATTGGTCAATGGCAATGTCTGATAGGCCGACTGCGCATTGTTTTGTGATTCATAAGTCGTTGTGCCAAAAAAATATTTCAGGTCGTTGGAATAGGTATCTAAACCAACATCAGTTTTAAGTATCAACTCGGGAAGAATATTCCATGTCCAAGCCCCATTCATATTAAAGTTCTGCCGGGCACGTCTCTTAAAGTTATCGGCAAGGGCCGTTAGCGGATCCTCCAACCCATCATCGACATCATCTTCACAGATTGTACCTCCGAGTTGTTCGGCATCAACATGAAATGGCATTGAGACAATAGCATGACGGATTCGGCCAAACGAATTAGAAGAAACAGAGTTTTGATCGCCAGAAGAATCTCCTTGTCCATCGCCATAGATCTTTGTCCGAGAGTATCGAGTAGAAAATTCCAACTTATTCTTCTTGTTTGGCTCATAATTCAGCTTAAGACTCAGATTATTACGGTTATAATCAGATGTCAACAGGATCTCTTTCTCATTTATGTAGTTGTATCCAACTGTAAAGCGGAGTTTTTCTGATCCGCCAGAGATATTGAGATTGTGACTAAACACATTCCCAGTACGCCCATAGACTTCATGCTGCCAGTCCTTTTTCTCTAAAGTACTGGACAATTTAGATATATCGTCCCATCCTCCAAACACTTTCTGATACTTATCATGGTTCGACCCTGATGCAAGAAGTGACAACTCGTATTGCCATTTTAGGTAATCCTCCAAATCTAAGACATCAACTTTATCAGCCGCCTTCTTAAAACCTATGTAAGCATTATAATTGACCACTACTTTTCCAGCCTTTCCACTTTTAGTTGTGACAAGAATAATACCGTTAGATCCACGACTACCATAAATTGCTGTAGAAGAAGCATCTTTCAGTACATCGATAGTCTCAATGTCGGAAGCCGGAATGTCCGAAATGGAACTAACAGGAAAACCATCGACAATATAAAGAGGTGTATTGTCACGGGTAATGGAACCACCTCCACGAACACGAACTATAATTTCTGCATCAGGATTACCTTCCGGCAAAGTGACACGTACCCCGGCTAACTTACCCTGCATGGCTTCCACCGGTGATGCTACCGGCACTGCAACGAGGTCAGCATTACCAACAGAGGACACAGAACCCGTCACGTCTTTACGTTTCACAGAACCATATCCAATGGCAACAACTTCATTTAACAAATTGGCATCTTCAATCAAAGATATTACCAGATTACTACTCGACGCTGTCACAATTCTATTCTTATACCCCACGTAAGACACCTCCAATTTAGTATCTTTCGGAACAGATATAGTGAAGTTCCCATCCATATCGGTTATTGTACCAACAGAGGAACCTGGCACCTTGACACTTGCACCGATAACAGGTTGTCCGGTGTCATCGGTCACCGTACCAGAAACGCTAAGATTCTGCGCTTTCGTACATAAAGTAGAAGATAGCAGGAATACAAGTGTGCCTAAAACACACCTTTTTAAGTAGTTCATTTTTCCATTTCTCATAATAAAGGTCTTTAACTTAGTTATTTTTAGGTATATCATCAATTATGGCAAAAAGTAGCTATTAGATAAAATCTGCCACAAAAGTCGCTAAAAACCGATATCATGATTGGTAAAATCAAACCAAATCTTCGGTATTTTTGTTCCAAATACTGACTTTACAGTCCATTTTACCCTATTTTTTATACTTTTGCCGATATTCAGATGGACTCATTCCATAGGTTGCACGAAAACTTTTGCCAAAATAATTTTGATCAGCAAAGCCACAGGCATATGCTATTTCCTTTACAGCAGAATGGGTTGAAACCAACAGATTGCATGCTTTATGCATCCGAGCTCTATTGATAAACTCCTTTGGAGTGATACCAATGATACTCTTCATCTTCCGATTTAGCCCCGACCGACTTACTCCAACAACTGTAGCCAAGTCAGTGACATTGATGTCTGATTCTGCCAAGTTTTGGTCTATATAATCCATAATACGATTCATCAAGGCTTCTTCCTCTTTTGAAAGGCTATCATTTAAAAGATGTATTCCCTGAAAGGATGTACTTTCATTACCATTAGAAACTACATTTCTTTCTTCTAACAGCCTTAAATAGGCTTTTAAGGTTTCATTTTGCTTTCTCTGCATCTCGCGGATATAAAAATAAATGTAAAAAGCAGAGAATATCAAAATAAGAGCAAGTAAGATATACATAGCCTTGGCAACAGCTGTCTGCCAAATTGTGGGAATTACAATTAGAGTGAACGTGCGAATGTTGCCAGCCCATTCTCCATTCAGCAATTTTGATTCTATATAGAGCCGATAAGTTCCCGGAGAAAGGTTGAGTAAAGTCACGGAGCGCTCTCTATGCAAACTATTCCATTGCTGTTTTTCCCCTAACCTGAAACGATATTCCAGATTTCCACAGTTTTTATAATTCAATGCAACAAATGTGAGTTTGATATTTCTTTGATACTGATCCAAGACAATGGTGTCACTCTTGCTGACTGCATAATTTAAAACCTTGTTTTCTATAAGGGTGCCGGTCAATACTATTTTGGGAATATGTCCCTTTTGGCGAAGCAAATTAGTATTGAAAATAGCAGCTCTGTCCATAAGCCCGACTATATATCTGCCATTCCCAAGTGAAAGAGGAGGGGCATCGGAGAATAACAACCTGTCATCCCACACATCGTTATTATAAGTGACGAAGGTATTTTTATGTATATCAAGGGCCGTCAATCCTTTCGTTCCGATTAACCATAATACCCCATGGGCATCAATGGCAGAAGAAACGTAGCTTTCATCATAATGCAAGAACTCAAACCGATTAGCTAACAGATTCTTAGTAAGTATTCGGTTAATACCCCCACCTTCTGTACATATAAACATGTGATGACAAGGGGTTTCCGTAATATACATAGTAGCAGAGTTGTTGAGACTACTAAATCGTCCCGACTCACATTGATGGATCTTAAACCTCAAACGATAGGGAGAAGTTTTTGTCAGTTTACTCACGAGAAGCCCTCTCGTGGTACATACAAACATGATATCCTTAGCTGTGATATAGGTGTATCGAACAGATCTACATATTTGGGGAAGATTGGTAAATTCTCTGAATTGATTGAGGATAATTCGTCTCTCATTGTCAGGATTCAGAATGCAACAAAGTGTTTTATCCATTGTTGATAGCCAAAGCCGTCCCCATCGATCTTGACAAATACTGTAGATTTCATCTGCCATTTTATGCCCATAGACATCTTGAGCGATATGTTCGACTACAAAGTCACCACCCAGATTCTCTTGAAGTCTAAAAAGACCTCTGGGTTTACTTCCTAACCAAAAGATTCCTTTGGCATCCTGATAGATACAATAGATGGCAGCACCAAAACACGTATATCTATGATGAAGACTCCCATCTCTCCCCAAATAACCTTTTAAATTCAAATGCTCATCAAAGATACGTATGGTGGAGTCTTCCCTATTGGTAATCCATATTCGCCGCTTTTTATCCTTATATATACATCTCACCTGACTATTTGTTTTCTGGGGAATTCGAGTAAAGTAGCTCAATTTCTGACATTCTTGCTTTACACCCTTAGAATCCACTGTCCACCTAATGCCATACCTGTCCACAATACTTTTGACAGGAACTTCAGAAAAGCGGTATTTCCTCAAGGTTTGATTCCATGTCATCTTAGTATCACTGAACTTGCCAGTCTTGATATTGAAAAGAAAACATTCATCCTCTACTTTACAAAGAATGCTACTGCCTATGATATGAATATCGGTTATTCTATCATACCCTAAACTGCTCCCATCGCCGGCATGAGACTTGAAGGTTACAAAATCATATCCATCAAATCGATCTAACCCATTCCATGTACCTATCCAAATCATCCCATCCCCGTCTTGTGCTATACTCGTACAATGGTGATGGGACAGACCATCAAATTCGCCAAATCGGCGTACATTGAGACTTGCCTGCCCTCGGATTTCTAATATGGCCAAGAACAGACAAAATACACACATGGCGTTCTTTAGTAAAAACATTTAGACAAGCCCTAAAATTTGCAACATAAACTTACTTGTATATGACATAGAGTCAACCAGCAAATGCAAAATTATTAAATTCTTTTGTAGAACTTGCATTTTGGTGTTTGAAAATTGAGTTTTTGTCTTGGCTTTCTGTTTATTTTCTTCTGTATCATCGCTGTCTTTTTGTCTGTGAATTCATCGAAGTTTGCTTGCTTTGGGATATACCGCCTAATGAGCTTGTTTGTGTTTTCAATCGCTCCTTTCTGCCATGAGGCATAAGGGTCGGCAAAGTAAACGAGACAACTCCTAAACACTTAGTAATCAGATTATGCGCTGCAAATTCAGGGCCATAATCTGTGGCAATGGTCTTGATGTGTTTTTGGTTGGAACCAACAGCTTGCAATGATGTTTGGACAACTCTCCAATCGTGAAAGTCTGAGAGACATTGTGGTAGCATTGGAAGCTCACCATTCAAAGTGTAAGTTTCTTGGCATAGAAAGTAAGCCTATTGCCAAAAACACATTTTCATCTGCCAATCAGAATCGTAACTATAGGCTCTTCGAGGATTTTGCTTTCTACATGATGAAGGAGGCTTGTGAAAAACGTGCGACCTATGAAGTCTTACAAATCCTAAACATATCACTGACGGACAAAACTCACCTAACTGACCTGTTTGATAAGACTAAATTCAACAATGTCAAAGAACTTGATAGTTCCCTCCATCCCGGGGCTATTCGATTAATATTTAACTCATCTCAATTTTAATGGGACACTAGTGAGATAATATATTAAATGGCAAAGGTAAACACCTTGGCATTCATCTCAAAATGGAAGACGATAGAAAACAAAAAGTATTGGAAAAGCATGAGAAGGGCAATAAGTTTAATACCACGAACATGAACACGTCCACTTTTTCTTCCCTATAATTTCTATCCATGATTTTATATATCAATCATTTACAAACATGCTTCTTCCTGTTTTATCTACATTTTCACTCTAAAGAGTCATTTTTGTATCTATATTTTAGTAATTTTGCAGAGACGAAATATTCCTGCCTAAACCTGAAAGGACAATCTATATGACTCAATGATATAAAACCTACAAGGATGAAACATTTGATACTATCATGTGTGCTGTCACTATCCACGACGATGGCGGCACAGGCGCAGCAGTCGCTGCCGCTCTATCTGGACGAGACAAAACCGATGGAGCAGCGCATTGACGATGCCATCAGCAGAATGACGCTTCAGGAGAAGATTCGCATCATCCATGCCCAGAGTAAGTTTTCGGCGGCAGGCGTTCCCCGCTTGGGTTTCCCCGACTTCTGGACCGACGACGGCCCCCACGGTGTGCGCCCCGACGTGTTGTGGGACGAATGGGAACAGGCAGGACAGACCAACGACTCCTGCGTGGCTTTTCCGGCACTCACCTGTCTTGCTGCATCGTGGAATCCCCGGACGAGTCGCCTCTATGGCGAGAGTCTGGGCGAGGAGGCACGCTACCGAAACAAGAACATGATTCTCGGCCCCGGTGTCAACATCTATCGCACACCACTCAACGGACGTAACTTCGAGTATATGGGCGAAGACCCTTACTTGGCTTCCACGATGGTGGTGCCCTACATCCAAGGGTTGCAATCGAAAGGAGTGGCGGCTTGTGTGAAGCACTACTGTCTCAACAACGACGAGGAATACCGCCATCAGGCGAATGTCATCATCAGCGACCGTGCCCTGCATGAAATCTATCTTCCGGCCTTCAAGGCCGCTGTGGAGCAAGGCAAGGCATGGGCTGTCATGGGGGCCTACAATCTCTACAAGGACGAGCACAACTGCCATAACCAATGGACACTCAACAAAATACTGAAAGGCGACTGGAAGTTTGACGGCGTGGTGGTGAGCGACTGGGGAGGAGCCCACGACACGGAGCAGGCCGTCAGGAACGGACTCGACATGGAGTTCGGGTCTTGGACCAACGGACTGACGATGGGGGCCAGCAATGCCTACGACAACTACTACCTTGCCAACCCCTATCTGAAGGGCATCAACGAAGGCAAATACACCACGAAAGAGCTCGACGACAAAGTGCGGCGCGTGCTCCGCCTCTACTATCGCACAACGATGAACCGCCACCGCCCGCATGGTTTCCTGTGCTCCGACGACCATTATCGGGCTGCCAGACAAATTGCGGAAGAAGGCATCGTGCTGCTCCAAAACAAACGCGGGGTGTTGCCCATCAACACGGCAAAGGCCAAACGGGTGCTTGTGGTGGGCGAGAACGCTGTCAAGATGATGACCGTCGGGGGTGGAAGTTCGTCGCTGAAAGTGCAGCGGGAAATCTCTCCCTTTGAGGGCCTGAAGGCACGGTTGGGCGAGGGTATCACGGTAGATTACGCCCGTGGATATGTGGGTGATGTCACCGGCAACTACAACGGTGTGAGCACCGGACAGAACCTTGAAGACAACCGATCGGCTGACGAACTGATGGCCGAGGCCGTGGAAAAGGCCCGGGGAGCCGACTACGTGGTGATGTTCGGAGGATTGAACAAAAGCGACTATCAGGATTGTGAGGGCCACGACCGCAAGTCATACGGACTGCCTTACGGGCAAGACCGTCTCATCGGGGCCTTGGCCAAGGCCAACAAGAACTTCGTCTATGTCAACATCTCCGGCAACGCTGTGGCCATGCCGTGGAAAAAGCAGGTGCCGGCCATCGTCCAAGGTTGGTTCATCGGTTCGGAGGCCGGTGAGGCACTTGCAGCCATCCTCACGGGAGATGCCAACCCGAGCGGCAAGATGCCTTTCACATGGCCCTCCTCGCTCAAGGAAGTGGGCGCACATGCACTCGGCACCTATCCGGGCACATGGCGGGATGCGGCCAAAGGGCCATCCGACCCTCAAAACATCATCGACGAGGAGTACAAGGAAGGTATCTACGTGGGCTACCGATGGGCCGACAAGGAACGCCTCCGCCCGCTCTTTGCCTTCGGGCACGGATTGAGTTACACTTCTTTTGAACTGTCCAACCTGCGTGCCGACAAAGCCGCCTTGACCGAAGCAGACAGCATCACCTTTACCGTCACGGTGAAGAATACGGGCAAGCGGGCCGGGGCCGAAACCATACAGCTCTATATCCACGACGCAAAGGCGTCAACAGACCGTCCTTACAAAGAACTGAAAGGATTCAAGAAAGTGTTCTGCCGGCCGGGCGAAAGCAAGGAGGTGAGCATCACCATCGGCAACGACGCACTGAGTTTCTACGACGAGGCAACGGGGGCATGGAAATCGGAGCCCGGAATGTTCGAGGCCCTGATAGGCAACTCTTCCGACAACTTGCGGTTGAAAAAAGCATTCGAGTTGAAGTAGCCTTCCCCGAAAGGGCATTATCCAACTCGCAAAAAGGAGGCAGTAACATAGAGTGAGCCTCGATAGGCGCTTGTCCGCTTATCGGGGCTCACTTCATAAAGATAGACTACAGATTGACTTAAAATGTCTTTTTATCAAGGCTCCTTCTTCCTATAAATTTCAAAGAATTTTTAAGAAAGGACAGAAACACATATTAGTCACCACCTGCGAAGAAACGTCCGATAGGCAAGAAAGTGAAGCAGGTGGATATTACGTAGGAAGCATTTGCACATGTAAGAATATATGTACTTAATTGTCAATGCGAGTCTCTCTGTATTCCTTTTTTCCTAACACTCTCAACATAATCGGTTTTTGTTCATGGAAATATACAGCTATTGTTTTGCCAAAATAACCGCTATCATTTGTAACATCAATAGAAATAAATATTTTTCCCTTTTCACCTACCCGTATTGGCTTGTGTGGATATCTAACTTTTGTACACCCACAACTAGTCTTTATTGTATCTATTAGCTGTACTTTGTCCGTATAATTATAATAATCAAAAAATGTAGTTATGGTATCTTTATATTGGTGAAGAAGAATCTTCTTCTTTTCTTTAAATATAAATTTCCATTCCCTATTTTCATCTTTTATCATGCTATAAAGAGGAGTTACCTGTATCTTTACCCTTACCATAATATAATAGAAATAAAAGTAGACTCAATATACCAATAAGAATAAATACAATCTTAATCTTTTGCATACATCCTCACTACCAATTGAACAAAAAAACGGTGCAGGAGGAGGGCGGTTACCCCCAAACATGAAAGGACTATTACAGCAATATGAATATTCCATTTGCCAGACCATTCATCAACAACCCAATATACTCCGATGGCTAATAGCAGCACAATATAAGAAATCACTTGCTTGAAAAGTGAAAAATTGACCATTTCGAAGTCACTAAGACGCTCTTTTTCCCGACATACCACAATGGGAAACGTACAGACGTTAACAACCCCTATACAATACAGATAGGTTGCCAACAGCTGAATCAGGGAAAAACCATAGTACATCATGATAGGAAATAGTAATATGGCAATGAGAGTACAATAAGCAAAGATGAAGTAAAATTTGTCAAGAATAAGATGCCTTGCAGGTATCTTCCCTTCATCTTGACATTCATATCCACGACCCTTTCGTATGCAGATCCTGCGTCCGGCAAGACACACCGTAATTAAAGAAAAAACGAGAAAGAGTTGGGTGTTGGACGTGATTGTCTCAAACCACCATTGTCCACCATGTTGGCTATATCTTATAGCCTGACCGACACAAAGCCCTATCCCCCAAAAAGTCAATAAACTTATAATCGTGAACAACACCTTGTCTTGTAACAAAGAGAGGAACAGTAAGTTTTTCTTTAAAGAAATCATTTTATTAAGCATAAAATTAAATCATAACTTTATTTCATATTGCAAGAGTTCCATCACTTTTTAATGGAACTCTTGCCTTAAATGTTTATTTTATACAAAAATTATCTTATCCTTCTCATACATCTGCTATATGATTTTCTTGCAGAATATAGGCAATAGCCATAAGCTGCATATCCCATAGCTATAGTCCCCCCACCTGTAAAAAAGCCAACAACCGTGCCTGCTATTGGGTAGAAACTGCAATCCCTAACATCTATCATATAATCATCTTCACACATAGCCTTCTGAACGGCTAAATCACGGCTATCCCTCATTCTAAAATCAGCATTAATCTCGCCTGTTTTATCATCCGTGACATCAACATCTTCCACTAAATCTCTAAAATCAGAATAAGTTTTTTTATGAGATTATCGGCACGAGCCAAGACCGCCTGTGTGTGAGATTCATCCCGACCCCCTACAAAGAGACAGAGCAGCCCGGCAAAGAGCCAAACAGCTTTCACAAAAGTGTATAAATGTAAACGATGTAGCCGCACAGAATGGAAAAGTTATATACTGTTATCACCTGATGAACAGCAGTTCGCGGTATTTCGGGAGCGTCCAGAGTTCGTCGGCCACCATGAGTTCGAGCTTGTCTATCTGGTAGCGTATCTCCTCCATCTTCGGGGCCACGATGTCGTGGTAGGCCACTGCCTTTTCGCGCTCGCTCTCTATGCGGTTGGCCTTTTTGCGGGCATTGACGAGTTCTTCCACGCCCGTCTCTATCTTCTCGGTGCGCTCGGCTATCTCGCGAATGATTTTCACGTTGCGCGCCGTGAGCCGGGCACCCTCCTCACGGCCGAAGATGTTGAACATGCCCTCTACATTCTTGGCCAATCTGCTCTGGTAGTGAGTGGCCACGGGGATGACATGATTCATCGTGAGGTCGCCCATCACGCGCGCCTCTATCTGTATCTTCTTAGTGTAGGTTTCCCATTTCACCTCGTTGCGGGCGCGGAGTTCGTTCTCTTTCATCACGCCCGTAGACTCGAACATGCGGATGCTCTCAGCATCAAGATAGCGATCGAAGCACACGGGACAGCTGGCCTCGCAGTCGAGTCCCCGCTCACGGGCTTCGGCCTTCCACTCGTCGCTGTAGCCGTTGCCGTCGAAGCGGATGGGACGACAGGTCTTGATGTCTTCCCGGATGATGTCGATGATGGCACTCGTCCGGTCTTCACCGCCGGCGATGAGCGCATCCACGCGCCGTTTGAAGTCGGTGAGAGCTTCGGCCATAGCCGAGTTGAGCACGATGAGCGCACTGGCACAGTTGGCCTCAGAGCCCACGGCACGAAACTCGAAGCGGTTGCCTGTGAAGGCGAAAGGCGACGTGCGGTTGCGGTCGGTGTTGTCAATCATCAACTCGGGAATCTCAGGAATGTCGAGTTCCATACCTTTCTTTCCGGCCACGGTGAAAAGTTCGTCCTTGTCAGCCTTCTCGATGTGGTTGAGCAGGTCGGTGAGCTGCTTGCCCAAGAAGCTGGAGATGATGGCCGGCGGAGCCTCGTTGGCCCCGAGCCGATGGTCGTTGGTGGCACTCATCACCGAGGCCTTGAGCAGTCCGTTGTGGCGATAGACGGCCATCAGTGTCTCCACGATGAACACCACGAAGCGCAGATTGGCCTCGGGGGTCTTACCGGCGGCATGGAGCAGCACGCCCGTGTCAGTGGTCAGCGACCAGTTGTTGTGCTTGCCCGACCCGTTGACACCATCAAACGGCTTCTCGTGCAGCAACACGCGGAAGCTGTGCCGGTGGGCCACTTTCTTCATCAGACTCATGAGCAACATGTTGTGGTCGACGGCCAGATTGCACTCCTCGTAGATCGGGGCCAGTTCAAACTGGTTGGGGGCCACCTCGTTGTGGCGCGTCTTACAAGGGATGCCCAGTTCGAGGGCCTGTATTTCGAGATCTTTCATGAACGCCTGCACGCGCTCGGGAATGGTGCCAAAGTAGTGGTCGTCCATCTGTTGGTTCTTAGCTGAGTCGTGCCCCATGAGCGTGCGGCCGGTGAGCATGAGGTCGGGGCGAGCCGAATAGAGGCTCTCGTCCACGAGGAAATATTCCTGCTCCCACCCCAAGTTGGTCTGCACCTTCTTCACATTCTTGTCGAAATAGTGGCACACCTCGGTGGCGGCCACGTTCACGGCGTGGAGCGAGCGCAGCAGCGGAGCCTTGTAGTCGAGTGCCTCACCGGTATAGGAGATGAAGATGGTGGGGATGCAGAGTGTGTCGTCGATGATGAACACGGGCGATGTCGGATCCCAGGCCGAGTAGCCCCGCGCCTCGAAAGTGTTGCGGATACCGCCGTTGGGAAACGAACTGGCATCGGGCTCCTGTTGCACAAGCAGTTTGCCGGAGAAGTCTTCGATCATTCCTCCCTTGCCGTCGTGCTCCACAAAGGCATCGTGCTTCTCGGCCGTGCCCTCGGTCAATGGCTGAAACCAGTGGGTGTAGTGGGTCACGCCGTTTTCCTCGGCCCATTGCTTCATGCCGGCCGCCACGGCATCGGCTATCGAACGGTCGAGGCGGGTGCCATTGTCCATCACGTCTACCAGCTTCTCATACACGTCGGCAGGCAGATACTTGTACATCTTGGAGCGGTTGAACACATATTTCCCGAAAAACTCTGAAGGACGCTCCTTGGGGACTTCCACCTCCAACGGGCGTTTTCTGAACGCTTCGGCCACAACCTCAAATCTTAAATTCGCCATTGTCTACACTTTTACTTGTTATAACGTTTCCGATACTTAAAGATGGCCTCCCCCGCCATTTCCTGAGGCCGGGGGCCGAAATAGAGAAAGAGCGTCTCGCCGATGGCATGGCGGGACGCTCTTTCGGGTTGGTCTTACCAGAATTTATTGTTCTTTTCGCTGTATTCGAAACCGACGGCCGCCAGCTTCGTTTCCAGTGCATTGCGATCTACATTCATATCGTCGCAGAGATCGTCGAGCGAGCGATAGTCATCACGGAGCAGCATATTCACCGTGCTGAAAAGAATCATCGGGTCTTTGGGCAGTCTATCCATCTTTTTGTTCTACCTATAAAGTCGGCTACAAAATTACGAATTTCTTCCGAATAATTTATCATCATTCCTGCTTTTTTGCTATCCGGCATCACCATGCCCCGGAATCCCCCCTTCCGCAAACATAAATAGCAGGGCTTTCGGGGCCCTGCTATCACAACTGTTTTTCTCGTACATAAAATGCTTAATACTCCGTCTTCTCGGTGCTCTCGTCCCACATCCGGAAGGCCTTGAGTGCCTCGTCGCGCAAAAGAATCTCCATCGGCTTGTGCCTGTCGGCGGGCTTGAGACCTATCTCCTGATAGATAAAGTCGTCGTCGAAACCGATTTTGGCAGCATCCTTACGGTCGTTGGCATAATAGATTTTGTCGAGATGTGCCCAATAAATGGCTCCGAGACACATCGGGCACGGTTCGCAGGAGGTGTAGATTTCGCACCCTTCAAGGTCGAAGTTCTGCAATTTGGAAGTAGCCTTGCGTATGGCGTTAACCTCGGCATGGGCCGTGGGGTCGTGGTCGATGGTCACGCTGTTGGATGCCTCGGCGACGATTTCGCCGTTTCTTGCAATGACGGCACCAAACGGGCCGCCCCCGTGTTTCACACTTTCTTCGCTCAGGACGATGGCCCTGCGCATGAGTTCTTTTTTGTCCATGATACCTTATTATAATTATTAGTCACTCTTTTTCCATCGCAACCGATGGACACGCCACATACTCCGCGACTGAAAGCGCAGACCATATAACGCCCGAAAGACCTCCCTCCCGGAAGGTGAAAGCGCACAAAGGTAAGAAAAAATATTGAGATTCTATGCAAAAAGGCGTTGAAAGTGAGGAGTGAGGATAAGAAGTACAGGAATTTAGGACACCGCTCATGGTTTATATGCCCCTGTCTCCTCACACCACTTCAAAGCAAAGAATGAGGAATATAAGGCCTTTCCTCCATCTTAGCTGTCTTCGGGTTATATGTTTTTAGTCGGCAAATGATGCGGTTCAGACGAATTTATCCGCCCATATCCTTCATTCGTTCAATTCGTTAAATTCGCCGACACATTTTTATCTTTGTCGGCGAATGATGCGGATTAGGCGAATTTATCTGTCCAACAACTCATTCAGAGATAAACGCAGTTTGCCACTGAACGATAAGCTTCTTTCTTTTCGCAACGGTCGTTAGTTTTGCGGCATGGATTTTTTTCGTAACTTTGCAACGTTATGGCACAGAATATCACTGCAGACGAACTATTCGGGCGCATCAGGGAACTGCTGACCGCCACAGACCTACAGCCGGCCACGCGCAACAGCATGATGCACGAGGTGCTGGTGCTGTGCTGTCACGAGGGCGTAAGAGACACAGAACAGTCGTTCGGAAACCTCTTTTCGCAGGTGGACTTTCTTTGCAAACGACACCGTGTAGGGGTAAGTGACAAGGCCGACATACAAACCATGCGCCGCCATAGCAACGGCAGCGAGCCCTTGGCGCGCGAAGAACTGCTCTACGACGGGCGCGCACTGAGCATCTTCGTGAGTGCCGTGATGGGCAAGGACATTCCCTCGGGGCTTACCGAAATCATCCCTCACACTCATCGCCCGCGCCAAACGGGGCAGGAAATCAACAGCCGGCAGGTGCGCTGCGTGGTGGACGGTTGGGACGACAACTGCCTCTACGCCACCCCGGATGGGGAGACGGGCGGTGAACAATATGCCGTAAGACTGCGCAACGAGACCGACGGCACTGACCACAGCTACCTCACCGGCATCATCCGCAAGGGCACACAGCTCAATCTGCTCGACTGCCACATCGAGACAGAGACAAGGGCCGACAGCGGGGGGCGGGCTTCCGGGGAAGGCCGGGGGCAACGAATGCTCACGGCACGCATCATCGTGGTGGAACCCGACTTCCTCATCGACATCAGCAGCATAGCGGCCTGCTTCGCCGAGTATGGTCACCACCCGATGCTCTACCTGCTCAACCAGATGAAACCGCGGGTCAACACGCAGGCTACACTGCTCGGAAACTTTGCCGGAGCGGCCCTCGACGACATCGTGAACAGCCGTGGAGACTACAACATGAACGACACCGTGCGGAGCAACTTCCGCGAGAAGGCCCTCGAATTTACCACCTGCCGCGACTTCAACGCCCAAAAGTTCTACGCCGATGCCCTTGTGCAAGCGGGCAATCTGCAACGGGTGGTGGACATACTCTTCGGCCACGGCAACGGGAGCACGGACAATCTTGCCCCCACCCCATCCCCCACCGGGGAGGAACGGGGCATGGCCCTGCTCGAACCTTCGTTCGTGTGTGAGGCCTTGGGCATACAGGGGCGGGTGGACTTGATGACGACTGACATGCGCCTGCTGGTGGAACAGAAGTCGGGCCGCAACATGAACATCGAGCGGGGGCGGCCCAACATCGCCTATCACAGCTACCAACTCGAACCGCACTACGTGCAGTTGCTACTCTACTACGGGGTGCTGCGCTACAACTTCCGACTCGGCACAAACACGGTGGACATACGCTTGCTCTACTCCAAATATCCGCCTAAAGACGGGCTGATGGTGGTGGCCTACTACCACCGGCTCTTCCTTGAAGCCATCGCCTACCGCAATCGGCTGGTGGCCATGCACTTCGACATAGCCCGCAAGGGCTTCGAAAGATATGTCGGAGAACTGACTCCCGAGACGCTCAACGTGAATGGGGCGACCGACTTCTTCTACAACACCTATCTGCGCCCGCCGCTCGAAGAGCTGACGGCACCACTCCACCGGCTCACGCCACTACAACGCGACTACTTCAACCGTATGATGACCTTTGTGGTGCGCGAACAACTAATAGGCAAGGTGGGCAGCCAAGAGGGCACCAACACGAGCAGCAGCGACTTGTGGGGAATGCCCTTGGCCGAAAAGCGGGACACGGGAAACATCTACACCGGCCTGCGCATCATGCGCAAAGAGCGCAGCAGCGACTACAACGGGTATGACACCGTAACCCTGAGCGTGCCCGAACAGGAGGAAGACTTCCTGCCCAACTTCCGCGTGGGAGACATGGTCTACCTCTATGCCTACGCTCCGGGGGAGACGCCGGACCACCCCCGGCAGCCGGAACGGGAACCGGACGTGAGGCACGCCATATTATATAAAGGTGTGTTGGAGGAGATACGCAACGACCGGATCGTAGTGCACCTGAACGACGGACAGCAACGCGAGGAAGCCATCGACGCACTGCCGGGACTGCCGGCGGGGCGCAAGGGGGCTCCGCTCTTCGCTATAGAGCATGGTACCAGCGACATCGGAGCGGCTTCACAAATCAAAGCCCTACACCGGTTTGCAGTCGCAGGTGAGGCATTCAAAGACCTGCTACTGGGCCGGCGCGCACCGGAGAGCGACCCGAGCCGGCAACTCACACGCCCTTACGACGCCACACTCGACGACATTTTGCTGCGTGCCAAACAGGCAAGCGACTACTTTCTGCTCGTGGGCCCGCCGGGGACGGGCAAGACCAGCCGTGCGCTGCGCTTCATGGTGGAGGAGGCACTGGCCTCCCATCGGGCCGGCGACGGGACAAGCAACACCTCGCTGCTACTCTTGTCGTACACCAACCGCGCCGTTGACGAGATTTGCGACATGCTCATCGGGGCCGGCATCGACTTCCTGCGCATAGGCAATGAGTTCTCGTGCGACACCCGTTTCCGCCCTCATCTCATCGGCAAAGCCATAGCCGAGCACCCGCGGCTCGACGACATGCGCCACCGGCTGACTGCCACCAACGTCATCGTGGGCACCACATCAATGATAGCCTCACGGCCCTACATCTTCGACTTGAAACGCTTCGACCTTGCCATCATCGACGAAGCAGGCCAGATATTGGAACCCAACATCATCGGTCTGCTGGCCATGTTGGCCGACAGACCGGCGGAAAATGGCGGACAGGCGACAGACGGCAGCCGACTTCGCCGCCCGAAATTCATCCTCATAGGCGACCACAAGCAGCTGCCGGCCGTGGTGCAACAGTCGGAGAAAGAGTCGGCCGTAGCCGAACAGCCGCTCCGAGACATCTGTTTGGACAACTGCCGCAACTCGCTTTTTGAGCGTCTGCTGCGCTGGGAACGCCACGAGGGGCGCGAAGCATTCGTCGGCATCTTGCGCCGACAGGGACGCATGCACCCGGACGTGGCCGAATTTCCCAACCGCATGTTCTATCACGACGAGCATCTGGAGCCCGTACCCTGCCCCCATCAGGAAGAGACGGCCCTCTATCCGCCTGCTGTCGTCGCCCGCTATGCCGGCCGCTCGGACCTTGACGATCTGCTGCTTTCCCACCGCATGGTGTTCATCCCGTCGGAATTTTGCAGGCAACCCAACGTGTCGGAAAAGGTGAATATACGCGAGGCCGACACCGTGTGCGAAGTGCTGCAGCGTGTCTATACCTACTACGGCGACCGGTTCGACCCGGACAAGACGGTGGGTGTCATCGTGCCCTATCGCAACCAGATAGCCATGATACGCAAACGCATGGAGCGACTCGGCCTACCGGGACTGGAACGCGTGAGCATCGACACCGTGGAGCGCTATCAGGGAAGCCAGCGCGATGTCATCATCTACTCGTTCACCATACAGAATCGCTGGCAAATGGAGTTCCTCACAGCCAGCAGTTTCGTGGAAAACGGGCACATCATCGACCGCAAACTCAATGTGGCCATCACCCGGGCACGCAGGCAAATGGTGATGACAGGCAATCCGAACGTACTCCACAACAACTTGGTTTTCAGACAGTTAATAAACTTTTGCAGAGAAAAAGGAGGCTTTCCGGACATGAAAAAGAACAAAAGAGACTAAAAATAACTGTTAAATTATTTCCCCAAAACAAAAAAACAACATAACTTTGCAGCGGATTCAGGAATATCAGTCCGTAAAAGGACTGAATAATTAAGAACTATTTTAAAAAGGAATTTATGAAAAAGTTTTTGATGACTGTAGTTGCAACTGCTTTAGTTGCTGTAAGTGCTAACGCACAAGTTTATGTAGGTGGCAATTTCGGTGTTGCAAGTTCTAAGGTTAAAGGTGGCGAAAGTGTTACCACCTATGCCGTTCTCCCCGAGATTGGCTACAACCTCAACAAGGATTGGGCGCTTGGCACAACCGTAGGTTTCGGTAAGGGCACTCCCGTCGAGATTGAAGGCGAAAGCTCCAACTATCTCACCGTGGCTCCCTATGCCCGCTACACTTTCGTTCACTCCAAGTTCGTCAACGTGTTTATGGACGGTGGTTTCGGTTACACACACTACAACCACGCAGGCGACCCCCTCTCTACTTCTGTTGACGCATGGAACGTAGGTTTGAAGCCCGGTGTGGCCGTTAACCTCAGCAGCAAGTTCAGCTTCGTTGCCCATGTAGGCTTCCTCGGTTGGAAGACCAGCAAGCCCGACTACGATGGTGCCAAGAGCAGCAATGCTTGGGGCGTGGATCTCGATGGCAACAACGTGACCTTCGGTTTCTACTACAACTTCTAATCTGGCGTGGCTCCGTGCCGGAGCCTACACCGGAAGAGAAATACAAAACCGCCGCTTGAATGAAATCGTTCAAGCGGCGGTTTTCTTTGTTGATGCCGCTGTTGCCGGCGTGCATCTATACTAAGGTGAAAATTATGGGCATAAAAAATGGGGCTCCGCCGAGTCCCAACCTTTTGTTAACCTTAAATCTAATACTATGAAAAACACAATGCAAAGATAAGCGTTTTCTCTTAAACCGCAATGAATATTGCAAAAAATCACACATACAGCACTTATTTCTTGATTTAAATCAATCAAAAGGCACTTATTGGTACAAAATATTTGGCTATATGAAAAAGAATACCTATCTTTGCAAAAGTAGAACAAGGAAATACTGAGATAATCGAGGATATGGATTCCGACATGAACTGATGTCGGAATTCTTTATTTTATTGTCTCCGGGAAAAGCTATTATTAACTAATAAAAATATTGAATTATGGCTTACATGTCACAAGAGGGCTACGACAAGCTCGTAGCCGAACTGAAGCGCTTGGAGTCTATCGAACGCCCGAAGGCTTCAGCAGCAATCGCAGAGGCCCGCGACAAGGGCGACTTGAGTGAAAATTCGGAATATGATGCGGCCAAGGAAGCACAGGCTCACCTTGAAGATAAGATCAATCGCATGAAAACAACCATTGCCGAAGCAAAGATTGTGGACACCTCGCGCCTGAGTGCCGATGCCGTGCAGATACTCTCAACAGTGGAAATGACCAACATGGGCAACAAGGCCAAGATGACCTATACCATCGTGAGCGAGAGCGAAGCCAACTTGAAAGAGGGCAAAATATCCATCAAGACCCCTATCGCCCAAGGCCTGCTGAACAAGAAGGTGGGCGATGTGGCTGAGATCAAGATTCCCAGCGGAACCATCAAACTGCGCATTGACAAAATCACCATCGAATAAGAAAGGGGCAACATGAGCATCTTCTCAAAGATAGCTGCGGGGGAAATCCCGAGCTACAAATGCGCCGAGAACGATAAGTTCTACGCATTTCTCGACATCAGTCCGCTGGCCAAAGGGCACACGCTTGTGATTCCACGCCGGGAGACGGACTACATCTTCGACATGGAAGACGGCGAACTGGCCGACTTTCAGGTGTTCGCCAAAAAGGTGGCTATGGCACTCAGGGCGGCTTTCCCTTGCAAGAAGGTGGCACAGGTGGTGCTCGGACTCGAAGTGCCCCATGCCCATATCCACCTCATTCCGATCAACAATGAGGCTGATGTGGATTTCCGCAAGGAGCATCTCAAACTCTCGGAAGCCGAATTCAAGGAAATCTCAGAGAAGATTTACACCGAATTCAAGAAACTCTGACAGCCTGTCTTACTCTGTCCAAAGGCAGGGGTAAAAAGAAAAAAGGCGAAGAAGTAAAAGGGTAAAGGATGAGATGAGTACACGCATTGGTCACACACCCATCATGATTTGGTGAAAGGTGTCTCCGCAAAATGCCGCGCGATGGCGAATAATATTAACAAAAATACTTCCGCCAAAACGTTCCTTCCAGAACCGAAAGCCGGCTTTAGAACACCCGAAAAGCCGATCCATTTTCCCATTTGGGTTCTTCGAATTTGCAAAAGAGCCACACTTGAAAGCTGAAAGGGCCACAGTTGCGCTGCAACTGTGGCCCTTTTGCAAGCCCGTTTTGGCCCTTCCAGCCCCGTTTTCGGGTCAAGTTTTGTGTTCACAAAATTCAAACGACTGATTATCAGTGTTTTAAAAACGTCGCCAAATTTGCGCATTTGCGTCGGGCAGGGCGTTTGTCGAGAATATCGCAAGCAGAGAGGCCGAAAACGAACAAATAATTTAACAATCGTCATCCGGCAGTTTCCCAGCCGGACAGCGACCGGTCCGTTCAGACAAACTCCTCCCCTTTCTTCATCCGCACCTCGTTGACATACTTGCGTATCAACGACGAAGAGTCTTCCTTCTTGCAAATAAGAAGCACATTGTCCTTCTCGGCGACGATGTAACCGTCGAGCCCATTGATGACCCCCAGCCGTCCGTGTGAAAGTTTGATCACGTTGTTGCGGCAGTCTTCAAGCAGCACATCGCTGTCCACCACCACGTTGTCTCCTTCCCCCTTGCTCATGGCCTCATAGATGGTATGCCACGTTCCGAGGTCGGCCCAGCCGAAATCACATTTCATCACATACACGTTTTCCGACTTCTCGAGTATCGCAAAGTCTATCGAGAGATTGGGATAGGAGGGGAAGTTCTCCTTCATGTAAGCATCTTCATCAGCCGGTGAGACTGCTCGGTCTTCCCCATTGAACAAACGGAGCACCGGAGGCAACACCCTTGAGAAGCATTCCTGAAGGTTGGCCACATTGGAAATGTAGATGCCGGTGTTCCAGTAAAACTCCCTACTGTCTACAAACATGCGGGCAAATTCGCGGTCGGGCTTCTCCGTGAACGACTTCACTTGATAGAGGTCGTGCCCCTTCTGCTCCCCCAACTGGATGTAGCCATAGCCCGGTTCGGGCCGCGTGGGCTTGATGCCCAAGGCAAGGAAACAATCGCGGGAAGCTACAAACTCGAGTCCCTCTTGCACATTTTGGCTGAAAGCCTCCTCATTGAACACCGTCTGGTCGGAAGGAATCGTGATGATGCAGGCCTCGGGGTTGAGACGCGCTATGCGGTAAGTGGCCCAGGCTATGCTCGGGGCAGTGTTGCGATGAATGGGTTCCACCAGCAGATTGTCGGCCGGCAGCTCAGGCAACTGGCTGCGCACAAGGTCGGCATACTGCATATTGGTATTGATGAAAATATGACCCGGTGGAATAATTTTCGCCATCCTGTCGTAGGTGTTCTGCAACTGCGTGCGCCCGGTTCCGAAAAAATCAACAAACTGCTTGGGATATTGTTCACGGCTGCATGGCCATAATCTCCTGCCTTTGCCGCCGGCCAGTATCACACAAAAGTTATTATCCGTATTGGTCATATACTATTAGGTTTTGTTTTCCATTGCGAATATACAAATTAAAAACGGACAAGCCAACTAATTGCCCACACATTTAATAATGTTCCACAAATCCAAACACTATTTAGAGTATCCCTCTTCCCCCTCCATCCCCTGTCCAATTATTAGGCAGCGGTGTCCAACATTTAGACACACGCCCCTTTAATGGTTTTCATCTAACATGCTAACCACCAACACTTTGCCTGTTTTGGCATGGCTATTGTTCGAAAAACGTAAAGGAAACGTGCCCATCAAGGCACCATCAACCAACCCTCCTCCCGTTCGCCCATGTCGGAAGCGGAAAGACAACAAAGAAGAAAAGTCATGATCAAGAATCTGAAATCAGCCATTCTCAACCTCCCCCGCAGAGGCCGGCACAACGTTGCCAAAATACTTTGTCTGGGGTTCGGCCTTGCCATCGGTGCCGTCCTCATAGCCCAAGTGTATTTTCAGGAAAGCTACGACACCTTCTTTCCCGAGGCGGACCGCACCTATCAAATATATGAAGAGTACACCATCGACGGCGAACACGATGAGGGAGAGAAGACCAGTGGCGGTGTGGCGCAGGGCGTGAAGAGCTACTGTCCGCAGGTGGAAGCCGCCACACGCTCCACTCAGTTGCTGGGTGATGCGTTGTTTGCAGTGGACAACGACCGGAAAATCTCGCTCAACGCCTATCTGGCCGACAGTTGTTTCTTCGATGTTTTCCCGCAAAAGATAGGACAGGGGAAAGCCAAGGAAACCCTGTCGCGCCCATTCTACTGCCTTGTCAGCCACGAAGTGGCCGGCCACATCGGCGGCAATGTCGTAGGCCGGCATCTCACTTGCAAGGAATACCCGGGACTCACGTTCACCATCGGCGGTGTCTTCGACGACTTTCCCTACAACTCCTCCCTCCACGGCACCGACCTCGTGATAGCCTTGGGCAGCATCGGAAAGATGATGTACGACGGATCCGAGCGATGGGTGGGCAACGACCGCTACCGCTCCTACGTGAGGTTGGCGCAGGGCAAGACACCGGCAGACCTCCGTCCCAACATAGAAAAGATGCTGCGGGAGAAGATTCCGCAAAAAGAGTTGAAGAAAGCGGGTGTCACGATGGACTATGACTTGAAGCTCCTCAACGACATCTACACGGGCGATCCGTATGTCAAAACCATGAGCCGGATACTCCTGCTGCTGGCCTTTGTGCTGCTGTTCTCGTCGGTAATGAACTATCTGCTCATCGTGATAGGCAACATGGTGGGCCGCACACGGGAGATGGCGGTGCGCAAATGCTTCGGTGCCGACCGCACAGACATCGGCAGCATCGTGTTCTGCGAGGCTGTGGTGCACATCGCGTGTGCCGTGGTGCTGGCGGGATTGCTCATCTTTGTGTGCAAGGGCACCATCGAACAGCTCACCGCCACGCCGGCATGCGCGCTCCTCCTCAACCGGGGCGGTCTGTTCCTTCTCTTGGTGTTGGCTGCCATGTTGCTCCTCGGCGGCGTGTTACCCGGCTCTCTCTACTCGGCCGTCCCTGTGGCAACGGCCTTTCACGGCTATGCCGAGAGCCGCCGAAAGTGGAAACTTGCCTTGCTCGCCTTCCAGTTTGCAGCAGCCTCTTTGCTCCTTTGCCTACTCCTCACCATCGCCCGGCAGTATGCTTTCATGGTGGGATTCAATCCGGGCTATGACTATGATAACTTAGCAGTGCTCACTATCGACGGGGCCACTGTCCAACAAAAGGAGAAGTGCATCGCCGACCTGCGGAAGAAAGCCTACGTGGCTGCCATCTCCTCGGCCGACGCACTGTTCATCAACGGGCAACCGGGCAACAATGTGACGCTTCCGAGCGACGACCGGGAGCTCTTCAACGCAGCCGACCTCAACAACGTGTCCGACGGCTTTACCGATCTCATGGGACTGAAAGTCGTGCAAGGACGCAAGTTCACGGAGCAGACAGACAGCCTGCGGGAAGTGATGGTGAGCCGCAGTTTTGTGGAAGCCATGAAGAAAACAGCTCATTGGAATGACAATGTGGTAGGCAAGCGCGTGTGTATCTCAGGGCACAGTGGCGACGCCAATGTACCTTTCACCATCTGCGGCGTGTATGCCGACGTGCGGCTTCATTCGTTCAGCAATCCTGACGAGCGGCCAAGCGTGATGTTCTACAACCGCCGGCCGGCGGCCCATCTCCTCATCAAGTTGAACGACATGACGGAGGCTGACATGACCGACATCATGAACAAAGCCACCATGATGTTTCCCGATAACAAGGTGTCGCTGCACAGCTATGTTTCCATGCTCGCCGACCTCTATCATGCACAGCAGTCTTTCCGCACAGCCGTACTGGTGGGTGGAATGGTGACACTCATCATCGCACTGCTCGGACTCATCGGTTATACCACCGACGAGGTGAACCGCCGGCGCAAGGAGATAGCCGTGCGCAAAGTCAATGGCGCCCGCTTGCGAGACATTCTCAAGCTCTTCGTGGGCAGTATCTCGTGGGTAGCCGTCCCGTCGCTTGTTGTCGGCGGCATAGGCGCCTACATCGTTTCGGCCGGCTGGATAGAGCAGTTCAGCGAGCGCGTCACGCTCAATCCGCTGCTGTTTGTGGGGTGTATCGCCCTCATTTGGGCAACCATCGTTTCGGTCGTCGTCTTCAACAGCCTCAAAGTAGCACAAGGCAACCCTGTAGACTATCTGAAAGACGAGTAAACGGGCAATCCCCGTGAACGAGTGAGGTTCCAAGACCCGACGCCTCACTGACAAGAAAGCAGGCAACTCGTCAACTCGTTTACGTGTCCACTTGTCAACTGTCAGACAATTCGTTAATTCCAATAAAGACATGAAAGAATTATTCAACCTGAAATCTTACTTCACGTTCCTCTCACGGAACAAGATCTACACGGCCATCAACGTGTTCGGGCTGTCGGTGGCTTTGATGTTTGTCATGCTCATCGGGCTCTACGTGTGGCAGGAGACCAACGTCGACCGACAGCACTCCAAGGCCCATCGCATCTACTTGGTGGGCACAAATTTTGACGCCCAAGGGTCTGATGGCACCGACGGCACACACCACGCCGTGGCCAGACATCTGCGCAAGCACTATCCCGAGATAGAGCGCACGTGCGGTTTCACCTTGAACAGGATAGACATAGCCCACGACGATGAGTTCGTCACAGCCCAAGTGCTGATGACCGACTCCACCTTTTTCGACTTCTTCGACTTCCCCCTCCTACAAGGAGACCGGCAGACTTGCCTGAAAGACAGACAAGGAACGGTGATCACGCAGCGGTTTGCCCGCAAGCTCTTCGGCACCGACAATGCGCTCGGGCGCACCATCGTGTGGAACGACAGCATACGCTTCCGGGTGACAGGAGTGGTGGCCGATTTCGACAACACCATCATCAACCAAGACGTGGACATGCTCGTCGACTTCTACTACGAGAAGTATTTCAATCGGGCAAGCATTGATGAGACCTTCCCGGGCATGGTGAATTTCACCGGCTCGTGCGTGCTGGTGATGGCCCGCGAGGGCACCGACTTCATGGCGCGGGAGAAAGGGCTCACGGCATTCTTCACGTCGTTCTGGCCCAGCTTCAATAACGGTGCCTTCAAATGCAGGGCCACGCTCACACCCCTCGACCGACTCTATCTCACTAAATACAATTCTGACTACGATATCCTGCGCCACGGCAACAGCCGGCTGGTGACCATCCTGCTCGTGGTGGGGCTGGTGATACTGCTCTTCTCGGTGATGAACTACATCAACCTCACCGTGGCCCAGTCGGGCTACCGGGCCCGCGAACTGGCCACGCGCCGCCTTTTCGGTGCACAGAAGCGCGAAGTGGGGCTGCGCTTGGTGCTGGAGAGCGTCGTGCTCTGTCTGCTCTCCTTAGTGATAGCCATAGTCTTTGCCTGGGCACTCACGCCCCGGTTCGCCGAACTGCTCAATGCCCGTATCGATTTCGGCACCATGCTCCACCCTGCCGTCTTGGCAGCGATGTTCGGTTCGGCCGTGCTGCTGGGTGTCGTGGCCGGTGCTTTTCCGGCGGCAGTCATGTCGAGGGTGCGGCCCATTGAGGTGGTACGGGGCGCATTCCGACAGCAAACCAAGATGGTCTTCTCGCGCGTGTTCATCACCTTGCAGAATGTCATCACCATCGTCATGCTCTCCTGCGCGCTCATCATGTCGGCCCAGATGCAACACCTGGTCAAGGCCCCGCTCGGCTTCCACACCGACAACCTGATGTGCATTTACGGAGGTGGGGCTTTCGACAGCAAAGACTTCCCCACATTCATCAACCGCCTGCGGCAACTGCCTTTCGTCACCGGTGTGGCCCCCTCCATGGGAACGCCGGCCGACGGTGGCAACAACAATACTGTCATCGATGAAAAAATGTCGAAGAGTTTCCAGATGTTCATCGCCACCCCCGAGTGGATGAAGCTCTACGGCATCACGCTCAAGGACGACCACCACGTGGCTGCCCGCCCCGTGATCTACCTCAACGCGCAGGCCGTGCACGACCTTGAGATGAAGCCCACCGACACACACATGAGCGAATACTACAGGAAGACGGGATTTTACGGGTTCCCGAAAGATGCCGCTTTCGGCGGCGTGGTGAACGACTTCCACATCCGCAACATCCTGGAGGATAACAGCCACCCCATGCTGCTGCTCATACAAGACAAGATAGAAGAACCGTGGAACGTCACCATCGGATGCTCGGGAGGCAGCCCGGCCGAAAACCTCCGTGAGGTGCAACGGGTGTTCAAGGAAGTGTTCCACCGCGATCTCTACGACCGGGGCCGTCCTTACGTGAACCAGCAGATAGAAGAAGCCTTCGAACACGAACTGCGCACCTCGCACATCGTCTCCATGTTTGCCCTCATTGCCATCATCATCTCGCTGCTGGGGCTCGTGGCCATGTCCACCTACTTCATTCAGCAGCGCCGCAAGGAGATAGCCGTGCGCAAGGTGTTCGGCTCCACGAGCAACCAGATGCGCCTGCGCCTCGTCCGCACCTTCCTGCTCTACGTGCTCGTGGCCTTCGTCGTGGCCGTGCCCATCGTGTGGTATTTCATGGCTGGGTGGATCTCGCAATACGCCTACCGCATCGTCTGGTGGCCCTGGCTGCTCGCTGCGGGTGTCATTGTGCTGCTCATCTCCTTTGCTGCCGTGGCCGTGCAGAGCTATGTGGCCGGTAACGAAAACCCCGTGAGACATATCAACGAGAATCAATGACCGGAGCCTGAGAGGTCGGAGAGTCCCCTCCCCGGCCTTCCTTGGTCCTTCCAGTTGCCCATTCTCCATCAACATCTTTAATTCCCGATAATTCTTAAAACAAAAATACAATGATTAAAGTAGAAAAACTCAGCAAGTCGTTTCGCACGGAAGAAGTCGAGACGATAGCACTCAACAACGTATCATTTGAAGTGGCCGACGGTGAATTTGTGGCCATCATGGGCCCCTCGGGTTGCGGCAAGTCCACACTACTCAACATCCTCGGACTGCTTGACAATCCCACGGGCGGACAATACTTTTTGGACGGTCGTGAGGTGTCGGGGCTGCAAGAGAAAGACCGCACCGACGTGCGCAAGGGCGAAATCGGCTTTGTCTTCCAAAGTTTCAACCTCATCGACGAACTCAACGTCGAGGAAAACATCGAATTGCCCCTCACCTATCTCAACATCCCCAAGGCCGAACGCCGGCAAAAGGTGCAGGCCATCATGCGGCGCATGGCCATCAGCCACCGTGCCAAGCACTTCCCCCACCAGCTCTCGGGCGGTCAGCAGCAGCGCGTGGCCATCGCCCGTGCGGTGGTGTTCGGTCCCAAAATGATTTTGGCCGACGAGCCCACCGGTAATCTCGACTCCAAGAACGGTGCCGAAGTGATGCACCTGCTCACCGAACTCAACCAAGAGGGCACCACCATCGTCATGGTGACCCACAGCGAGCATGACGCCTCCATCGCCCACCGCACCATCCGCCTCTTCGACGGACAAATCGTGGAATAAAAGGTAAAAGGGTAAAGAGGTGGAAAAGTAAAAGTCGGCATCCCACACTTCGTGCCGGCTGTGATATGGTAGATCGCTTTCCATGTCCTACAGTAGGGGCCGTGCTTTATGCCTGCCCGCACGCCCGGAGGGCGTATGCAACATTCAAAAATTTAAAGATTCAAAAGGTGAAATATTAAGATAGCCCAGCTTCCCTTTGCCTATTTACAGCCCGGCCTATGCTTGACAGGGAGACCACCGGGATAGAATAATTTGTCAAACTAATTATTCATTTTCAGCCTCTCTGCTTGCGATATTTGCAACCGACAACCACTTGGGCGCAAATAAGCGAATTTTGGCGACACTTCCAAACCGTTGACAATCAGCTGTTTGAATTTTACTGACATGGATTTAGGTCTAAAAAGGGGCCTAAAAAGGCCCAACCGGGCTTGTAAAAGGGCCACAGTTGCGTTGCAACTGTGGCCCTTTCAACTTTCAACGGTGGCTCTTTCGCAGGTCTGGAGTGGCCGAATGGGAAAATCGGCGGGCTTTTCCGGTGGTCTAAAGCCGGCTTTCCATTCTGGCCGGAGAGTTTTTACGGAAGCATTTTTGTTAATATTATTCACTGCGTTCCGGCATAGCATGGAGACTGTATTCACCGATTTCTCATTGGTAACACCTAACACCTGCCACCTAACACCCACCCCCCGCCCCACCGATGGACAAAAATGATAAAAAAATAGAAACGGCACCACCATTTTAAAGAAATATTATTATATTTGCAACACATTTTTATCACAAACTTAAAAAACAGATACTATGTTTGCTAATCCGTTTACGCTTTATGCCATCATTGCCGCAGCCGCCGTGCTGCTGCTTTTCTTCGTGTTCACATCCTATGTCAAGGCACCACCTTCCTACGCGTTCATCATCTCCGGCCTCAGCCGCGAACCGCGCGTACTCATCGGTTCCGGCGGCTTCCGCATCCCGTTTCTGGAGCGTCTCGACCGCGTTTACTTAGGACAAATCACGGTAGACATCAAAACCGAGGAGAGCGTGCCCACCAACGATTTCATCAATGTTGATGTGGATGCCGTGGCCAAGATACGCGTCACTCCGAACGCCGAAGGCACCCGGTTGGCCGCCAAGAACTTCCTCAACATGACCCCTGTCATGATTGCCGAACAGTTGCAGGATTCGTTGCAGGGCAACATGCGTGAAATCATCGGTACGCTCGACCTCCGTTCGCTCAACACCGACCGCGACGGTTTCTCGGATCAGGTGATGCAGAAGGCGCAGCACGACATGGCCAAACTGGGCATCGAAATCATCTCGTGTAACATTCAGAACGTGACCGACAAGGAAGGGCTCATCCACGATCTCGGTGCCGACAATACGGCCAAAATCAAGAAAGACGCTTCCATCAACCGGGCCAACGCCGAACGCGACGTGAAGATACAAGTGGCTCACGCCGACAAGGATGCCAACGACGCCCGGGTGGATGCCGACACGGCCATCGCCATGAAGAACAACGACCTGGCCTTGAAACGCGCCGACCTCAAGAAGCAGGCCGACACGGCGCAAGCCGATGCCGATGCCGCCTACGCCATCCAGCAGCAGGAGCAGCAGAAGACCATCAACATCAAGACCGTCGAAGCTGAAATTGAAAAGACCAAACGGCAGCAGATCCTCTCGCAGGAGCAAATCATCATCAAGCAAAACGAGTTGGCAGCCGAGGTGGAGAAGAAAGCCGATGCCGACAAATATCAGGTGCAGAAGAACGCTGAAGCCGATCTCGAACAGCGCAAGCGCATAGCCGAGGCCCAGCGCTACGAGGCCGAGCAGAAGGCACAGGCACAAAATGCGGCATCCGATGCCACCCGCTACCAGTTGGAGCAAGAGGCACAGGGTATCAAGGCCAAAGGAGAGGCCGAGGCCTACGCCATCTTGAAGCGAGGGGAAGCCGAAGCACAGGCAATGGACAAAAAGGCTGAAGCCTACAAGAAGTATAACAACGCGGCCGTGGCGCAAATGATGATAGAGGTGCTGCCGCAAATCGTCGAAAACGTAGCCAAACCTATCAGTGCCATCAAGGATGTCAACATCTACAGCGGCGACGGTCAGGGCATCAGTGCGATGAGCGGCAACGTGCCTGTGGCCATCAAGCAGGCCTTTGACGTGCTCAAATCGGCCACGGGTGTGGACATGGCCGACATCATGAAGGCCGGCTCCATACAGGCCAAGACCACCCGCAACATCAACCTCAATCCCGAAGCACAGGAGATTGCCGATGGCCTTAAAGACGAATAATCAGCAAAAAGAAATACTGAAAACGGCCGCTTGGAATCTGAACCAAGCGGCCGTTTTACCGTATAAAGCACCAAGTGCAGAATGGAGATGCCGCACTCCGGGCGGCTTTCCATCAGTTTATATCAATTTGGAGTTTTGCAGTTTGGTGAGATAGTTCTGCCAATAAGTGATTTTCTCCTGCACCTTCTGCTTGTCAACAAATCTGTTCAGGCGCGAATCGCTGAGCTGGGTGTTGAGCAAGAAGACATAATGCTCCACCAGTTTGGCCTTTTCGCGGGCCGTCTTCTTTTTCGGATAGCCCCGCTTGGCGGTCTCACGTGCCCACTGGTCGGAGTTGGCGTTGATTTTCCGGGCCGTGGCCTGCAGGTCGGCGACAAAGTTCTCTCGGTAGGCCTTCTCCTCGGCAGTCTCCTTGCCGGCCGCCAAGAGTTCGTCTACACTGATGCCGGCCTTCTGCTCCGCCTGACTGCCTGTGCCCCCGATGGGCTCGTAGGTGGACTGGGCGAATGCTGCCACCGGCAGCATGGCCAATGCCATAACGGCAAAACGTAATGTCCTATTCATTTCTTCTCTTTATAAATTATGTTGTTGGCACCGCTTGTCAGCTTCAGTGCCTCGGGATGCTCCTCAATGAAACTGTTGATGTGCCGCACGCGCTTTTCCTCCAATATCTCGTCGACGGCTATCAAAATGCCCGTCTCCTCCACCTCGCCGAAACCATAGTTGATGGCCGTCCCGAAGAGTTTCATCGTGGGACTGAGGTTCATGTAGGCATTGACGAGCGGGGGAATGTTGTATCCCAGCTTGCGTATCTCACGATTGAGAATGCGATAGTCCTCCTTGAAGTCGGCAGCCGTGAAAAGCCGTTCCAGTTCCGTCTCCGGAGTCTCTATGACAAGCGGTTTCATCGGAATGACGAGATTCTCCTTGTCATCGAAATGTTTCTTGAGGAAATAGAGTATCATGTCGCGCCCGCGGCGGATGTAAGAAGGATACATGGTCATCTTACCGAAGAAGTATTTCAAGTCGGGATTGATGACCGTAAGGGCTCCCAGACCGTCCCAAAGGTTGTCGAGGGCGAAAATGCTCTTGCTGTTGACCCGCACGTTCTGATACTCCAGCGACACGAAAGAGCGTCCCAACTCCACGGTGTAGGGCATGTAGTCGGTCAAGAACTTCTCGGAGAAATGGAACATGTGACTGGTAGCGAGCAGTGGTTGGCCATTGCCCCCCATCTTCCAATCCTTGCCCGAGAGATAGCGATAGCCACCGATGATCTCGTCGGCCTCGGGATTCCATACAATGAGCTGCTTGTAGCATCCCTCGCCGGCATCAAATTCATCAATATCTACGGGCTTTCCCGTGCCGCCACCGGCCGTCCGGAAAGCTATCTCGCGCAGTCGCCCGATCTCCATCATGACATTCGGCGAGTCGTTGCCCGTGATGATGTAGATTTCGTTGTGGCTCTTATTGGTCAAACGAAGCTGTTTGTCGGGTGTCAACTCGCTTTTCAGCAGTTCCTTACTGACCGGCCGGATGATCTCTTGTTCCATTTACATTTTTATACTGGTGAGACAGAAGCACTGCAAGGGTCTGCCCCTACAGGTTGCACCTCATCCTCTATTTCTTTTATTGTTGATTCTCTGTTGCTGCCTTCCCTTCCCGGGACACTGCTGCCGGACTACAGGTCATAAACCCTGTCTTCCACAAATTTAGCCCATTCCACCGCGCTTTTGCTCTTGTCGAACGTCTGCCACGGAATGGGTTTGCCGATAGCCACACGAAAGGTCTTATGGACATTCTTGTACATCTCGTCGACCAGAAAGAGCATGGCGATGTTGAACTTGATGTGGAGTGCCTTGCAAACATTGGCCAGCAGATAGAAGAAGTCGCTGTTGCGGCCGCCGAAATGGATGGGAACGACATCGCGGTGACACTCCACACTCTTGGTGATGAAGGTCTTTTTCCAGTCCACATCGTGTATCTGTCCACCAATCTTGCGCGAGCAAAGCCCTGCGGGGAACATCAGCATGTGGTTGTCACTTTGGAAACCGGCCTCGACCATCGCCGGAAAGTTGCGCGTATGGGCCCCGGTCTTGTTGATGCCGATGCTTACGGGCTTCAGTCCCGGGAGGTTGAGCAACAAGTCGTTGACCAGATAGCGGAACTTCCCGTCATAGTGACGGCCGATAAGAGCCCCGAGTGCCACGCCGTCGGCCCCACCGAGCGGATGGTTGGAGACAAAGGTATAGAGCTTGCCATCGTCCTTGGCAGGCAGGTTTTCCTCGCCCACGATGTCCAGCGTCATGTCAAGATAGCGGACACACGCTTCGAGCCATTCCGTACCCACTGTGTGGCGGCTCTCCCATAGAAAGCGATTCACCTCATCTTCATGCACAATATGCTTGAGCCATGACACAAGAAATCCCGGGACAAAACGGGCTTTGTCACCCATTTTCCCCTTCAGAATCCGGTCAATGTCAATCGTTTTCTCTAAGTCCCCATTCATGTTGTCCCAAAGCTAACACCATGCAAAAATAACGCAAAGTTTTTAAATACGTTACCTTTTTCCGTAAAAACTTCAAAAAAAACATACTTTTGATAGATTTACCGGCATAAAAAACATACCATTGACGCGACAAAACCGACAACTTCGCACAACGGCCCACGCCCCCAACCAAGACGAATGAGGCAAAAGAATGCCTTTTTACGGAAGTTTTATAAAATTTGTGGGGGAAAGTGGAGGATTATGGGGAATTTTATGTAACTTTGACCCCAAATTCTCTATATAAGATGTACGTATGAGATTTCTGGGAAACATCGAAGCCAAGACCGATGCCAAAGGGCGCGCCTTTTTGCCGGCCGTGTTCCGCAAGGTGCTGCAAGCATCGGGCGAGGAGCGGCTTGTGATGCGAAAAGACGTGTTTCAGACCTGTCTGGTGCTCTATCCGGAATCGGTGTGGAACGTGCAGATGGACGAGTTGCGCAACAAGCTGTCGCGCTGGAACAAGCGCGAACAGCAGATATTCCGCATGTTTGTGTCGGATGTGGAAATCCTCTCCCTTGACGGAAACGGGCGTTTCCTCATCCCCAAACGCTACATGAAAATGGCGGACATCGACCAGAACATCAAGTTTGTGGGTGTAGACAACACCATCGAGATTTGGAGCAACGACCGTTCGGAACCTTTCATGGAGCCGGAGGAGTTCAGCAGTGCTCTGGAAGAAATCATGAACAACGACTATCAACAGGCAGAACGTGATTAAGACCGCAGAAACATATCATGTGCCCGTTCTCCTCAAAGAGAGTGTGGACGGACTGAACATCCGCCCCGGAGGCATCTACGTGGATGTCACTTTCGGGGGTGGCGGGCATTCCCGTGAGATTCTGTCACGCCTGACGGACGGGGCACACCTCTACAGTTTCGACCAAGATGCTGATGCGGAGGGGAATGTGATAGGTGTCACGCCCCCTAAGTTAGGGGGTTGGGGGTCTGAACAAGCAGTCTTCCCCCCTCAGCAAAACGACCGGCACTATCCGGACAAAGGACCGGCAGAAATCCCGACACCGTCAACATCAGGCTTGCCAAAGGCCGGGAATGATAGCTTTGACAAACAACACGTTGGCTGTTCAGACCCCCAACCCCCTAACTTAGGGGGCCTACCCTTCACCTTCGTCCGCAGCAACTTCCGTTATTTGAAAAACTGGATGCGCTACTACGGAGTAGACCACATTGACGGACTATTGGCCGACCTGGGGGTCTCAAGCCACCATTTCGATGACGAGACAAGGGGATTTTCGTTCCGCTTCGACGCTCCGCTCGACATGCGCATGAACAAACGGGGAGGACGGACAGCTGCCGACATCGTGAACGAATATGACGAAAACAGATTGGCCGATGTGTTCTACCTCTACGGCGAACTAAAAAACTCACGCCGCATAGCCGCAGCACTTGTCAAAGCCAGAGCACAGGGGCGCATAGAGACGACCCAAGACTTTGTGCAGGCCGTGGAACCGCTCTTCCGCCGCGAACGGGAGAAGAAAGACATGGCCAAGTTGTTTCAGGCCCTGCGCATAGAGGTGAACAACGAAATGACGGCACTCAAAGAAATGCTGCTGGCGGCCACGGAACTGCTCAAACCGGGAGGACGGCTGTCGGTGATAACCTATCATTCGCTCGAAGACCGCATCGTGAAGAACGTGATGAAGGCCGGCAACGCAGAAGGAAAAGTGGCACAAGACTTCTTCGGACGAATAGAGACACCATTCAGACCGGTCAACAACAAAGTGATTGTGCCCGAAGACGACGAACAACAGCGCAACCCGAGAAGCAGGAGCGCCAAACTAAGAATTGCAGAAAAGAAATGAAAGAAGACGAGATGCCGGAACAAGCGGCCGACGAAACGCTGAAACAGGTCATAGCCAAGCAGGCCACCGAAGACGAGGCACCGCTATCGAAGACGTTCACACTGAGGAAAATCCTCGGTGGTGACATTCTCTCGGCACAGGTCATCAGAAGACAGATATGGCTGGTGCTGCTCGTCGTGGCCTTTATCATCGCCTACATCTCCAACAGATACAACATACAGAAAGACCTGATAGAGATAGACCACCTGCAAGACGAATTGCAGGATGCCAAATATAAGGCACTCTCGAGCAGCAGTCAGATAACGGAAAAAAGCCGGGAGAGCCGGGTGCTGGAACTGTTGAAAAACAACAAAGACAGTGTGATACACATCGCCGACCAGCCACCTTACATTATTAACGTGCCGGAAGAATAACAGGACATGAGCAAATTTGACACCAACAAAGTGATGCCCCGCTACATCGCCATCTCTCTCGTGATGGTGCTGATAGCCCTGGCTGTCCTGGGAAAGACGGTCTACACCATGACGGCCAAGCGCAGCTTCTGGATGGCAGTGGCCGACAGGGTGAAGAAAGACTCGGTGAGCGTGAAGCCCAACCGGGGCAACATCCTTAGTTGCGACGGCCAACTCATGGCCAGTTCGCTGCCGGAATTCAGAATTTACATGGACTTCAAGGCTCTCAGAGAGGCCGGAAACGACTCGCTCTGGGATGCCAAGGAAGACTCGATATGCCACGGACTGAGCCAGATATTCCCCGAAAAAACAGCCAAAGACTTCAAGCAACAACTGGAAGAGGGACGCAAGAAGCAGAGCCGGCACTGGGCCATCTGGAGCCGGCGCATCGACTACAACACGTTCACGGAGGTGAAGCAGTTGCCCGTGTTCAACCTCACGGCCTACCAGAGCGGATTCCACTGGGAGGAGAACAATGCCCGCAAGCGGTCGTACGGGTCGCTCGCGGGCCGCACCATCGGGGCCATGTTCGGAGCCAAAGACACGGCCCGCTTCGGTCTCGAACTCTCCTACGACTCCATCCTGCGCGGAAAGAACGGCATCGTGCATCGGCGCAAGGTGCGCAACAAGTTTCTTGACATCACCGACACGCCCCCCATCGACGGTGCCGACATCGTGACGACCATCGACGTGGGTATGCAAGACTTGGCCGAACGGGCCGTGATAGACGAGTTGAAGGAAATCAACGGCAACGTGGGTGTGGCCATCGTCATGGAGGTGAAGACGGGCGACATCAAGGCCATCGTGAACATGGAGAAGTGTTTCGACGGCGAATACCGCGAAATCCACAACCATGCCGTCAGCGACCTGCTCGAACCGGGTTCCGTGTTCAAGACGGCCAGCATACTGGTGGCCCTCGACGACGGTGTGGTGGACACCACCTACATGGTGGAGACGGCCGGCGGTGTGTGGCCGATGTATGGCCGCGACATGAAAGACCATAACTGGCGGCGCGGCGGCTACGGACGCATCTCGCTGCCACGTTCGCTGGAGGTGAGCTCCAACATCGGCGTGAGCCGCATCATCGACGACCACTACCGCAACAATCCGGAGAAATACGTGCGCGGCATCTACCGCACCGGATTGGCCGACAACCTGCGCATACCGCTCGTGGGGGCCACGCCGGCACGGATCAGAATGCCGCACAAGAACTCACATGGCCAATACGACAACTGGAGCCACACGGCCCTGCCGTGGATGAGCATAGGCTACGAGACGCAGATACCGCCCATCTCGACACTGACTTTCTATAACACCATCGCCAACAACGGCAAGATGATGCGCCCTCGCTTCGTGCAGAGGGTGGTCAAAAACGGGGAGACCATCATGGAGTTTCCACCGGAAGTGATGCGGGAACAGATTGCCAAAGAGTCGACCATCAAGACCATGCAGACCATCCTGGAACATGTCGTGAGCCAGGGACTGGGCAAGAAGGCCGGTTCGACCTCCTTTAAGGTGGCCGGAAAGACGGGAACGGCACAGATTTCGCAGGGTGTGGGCGGTTATAAAATAGGGGTCACCAACTATCTGCTGAGCTTCGCGGGCTTCTTCCCTGCCGACGACCCGCGCTACAGCTGCATCGTCTGCATACAGAAATCGGGGCTTCCGGCATCGGGCGGCGGCATGAGTGGCGTGGTGTTCCACCACATAGCCGAGGGCATCATGGCACAAAATCTGAAGTTGGATGTCAAGGATGCACGCGACGCGAGTTCGGTATTCCTCCCCGACGTGAAGAATGGCAACATCCTTGCAGCCGACTACGTGCTCTCGCAACTCGGTTTCAACACCATTGCCGACTGGAACGGGAGTTATGCCAACGGCAACCCCATCTGGGGACGGGCCGAGCGGAAAGGCGCTCACAAGATGGAACTCATACGGCAGAAGACATACGGCCACTCCATGATGCCCGACGTGACGGGCATGGGGGCGCGCGACGCGGTGTTTCTCATCGAGAGCCGGGGCGTGAGGGTGAAAATCACCGGCCGCGGACAAGTGATAAAACAGAGTCTGGAGCCGGGACATCAGATCAAAAAAGGCGAAGTGTGTACCCTCACAATGGGATGACGGCCAAGAAAAGAACAATAAAGAAAGGAAATATATGGAACTGAGCAAACTGCTGAAGAATATCAAGCCGACGGCCATTGTCGGCGATGCCGAAGTGGAAATCACCGGCATAAACATCGACTCGCGCAAAATAGGACCGGGCCAACTGTTCGTGGCCATGAAGGGGACACAGGTAGACGGCCACCGCTTTATATCCAAAGCCATCGAACTGGGGGCCAAAGCGGTGCTCTGCGAGGACATGCCCGAGAATACGGTTGAGGGGGTGACCTACGTGCAGGTGGCATCGACGGAAGATGCCGTAGGCCCCGTGGCCACGCTCTTTCACGGCGACCCGTCGAGCAAGTTGAAACTGGTGGGGGTGACAGGAACCAACGGAAAGACCACTGTCGCCACCTTATTATATAATATGTTCCGCAAAATGGGACACAAGGTGGGGTTGCTATCAACTGTGTGCAACTACATCGAAGACGAAGCCATACCTGCCGACCACACCACTCCCGACCCCATAGAGCTCAACGAACTGCTGGACCGCATGGTCAAGGCGGGCTGTGAATATGTCTTTATGGAATGCTCATCGCATGCCATTGCGCAGAAGCGCATCGGTGGGCTGAAATTCACGGGCGGACTGTTCACCAATCTCACCCGTGATCATCTGGACTATCACAAAACTTTCGAAAACTACCGCAATGCCAAAAAGGCCTTCTTTGACGGTCTGCCGAAGGACGCTTTCGCCATCACCAATGCGGACGACAAAAACGGGATGGTGATGGTGCAGAACTGCAAGGCTGCCATCAAGACCTACTCCACCCGCACGATGGCCGACTTCCGGGCACGCATCATCGAATGCCACTTCGAGGGCATGTATCTGGAAGTGGACGGCCACGAAGTGGGAGTGCAGTTCATCGGCAAGTTTAACGTGAGCAATCTGCTGGCCGTATATGGTGCAGCAATCATGTTGGGCAAGAAACCGGAAGACGTGCTGGTGGTAATGAGTACGCTGAAGAGCGTGAGCGGAAGGCTTGAGCCCATCCGCTCGGCAGAAGGTGTGACGGCTATCATCGACTATGCCCACACCCCTGACGCACTGGAAAACGTGCTCAGTGCCATCCACGAGGTGCTCAACGGCAAGGGACGGGTGATCACCGTATGCGGGGCCGGCGGCAACCGGGACAAGGGCAAGCGTCCGCTGATGGCCGTGGAAGCCGTGAAGCAGAGCGACAAGGTGATTATCACAAGTGACAACCCGCGGTTTGAAGAACCGCAAGACATCATCAACGACATGCTGGCCGGCCTCAACGCCCAACAGATGAAAAAGGTGGTGAGCATCGTAGATCGCAAGGAAGCCATACGCACGGCCTGCATGATGGCACAAAAGGGTGATGTGGTGCTCATCGCCGGCAAGGGCCACGAAGACTATCAGGAGATAAAAGGCGTGAAGCACCACTTCGACGACAAAGAGGTGGTGCGCGAAATCTTCGCCAACTGACAAGTCAGCCGACGGGCAGGCATAGTCTGCACGCCGACGGACTAAAGGCCACTTACAATCAACATTCATCATTCAATCATAGAATATGTTATATTATCTGTTCAGATTTTTAGATCAGTTCGACATACCCGGGGCACACCTCTGGCAGTATATCTCGTTCAGGTCGTTGCTCACACTGATTCTTTCGCTCATCATTTCGGCATGGTTCGGCGAGCGTTTCATCAAATTCATGAAACGCCGGAACATTTCGGAGACCCAACGTGATGCTTCCATCGACCCCTTCGGCACACAGAAGAAAGGCGTGCCCACGATGGGTGGCATCATCATCATCGTGTCCATCCTCGTGCCGGTGATACTGCTGGGGCGCATGAGAAACATCTATCTCATCCTGATGATTGTCACCACCGTGTGGCTCGGATTTCTCGGATTTCTCGATGACTACATCAAGATATTCAGGAAAAACAAGGAGGGACTGAAAGGAAAATACAAAATCGTGGGACAAGTGAGCATCGGTCTCATCGTAGGTCTGACACTCTGGAGCAGTCCCGATGCCACCATCAACGAGAATGTAGAGACACAACGGCAGGGGCAGGAAGTGGTAGTGACCCATAAATCGGAGTCGACGAAGTCGCTGAAGACAACGATTCCGTTTGTCAAAAACCACAATCTGGACTACTCGGAGCTCATGTCGTTTTGCGGAAAATACAAGACGGCAGCAGGTTGGATGCTCTTCGTTATCATGACTATCGTTGTGGTAACGGCCGTCTCCAACGGTGCCAACCTCAACGACGGCATGGACGGCATGTGCGCCGGCAACTCGGCCATCATCGGCGTGGCCCTCGGCATCTTCGCCTACGTGTCGAGTCACATCGAATATTCGGCCTATTTGAATATTATGTATATACCCGGTTCGCAGGAACTGGTGGTGTTCATCTGTGCCTTTGTGGGAGCCATGATAGGCTTTTTGTGGTACAATGCCTACCCCGCCCAGATATTCATGGGCGACACCGGATCGCTCACCATTGGCGGTATCATCGGGGTGTGCGCCATCATCATTCACAAGGAACTGATGCTGCCCATCCTTTGCGGTATTTTCTTCGTAGAGAGCCTGAGCGTCATCATCCAGTCCACCTACTTCAAATACCGCAAGCGGAAAGGAGAACGCGTGCGGGTGTTCCGCGCAACGCCCATACACGACAACTTCCGCAAATTGGACTCGCAGCTCGATGCCACCAGCAAATATCTGCTGAGAGGGTGGCCGCACCGGCAATTTCACGAGTCGAAGATAACCATCCGCTTTTGGATAACAACCATCATTCTTGCGGCCATCACCATCATTACGCTGAAAATCCGATGAAGGAAAGACGGGAACGTATCAGAAAACAAGTGTTTAACAGACTTAAAGAAACAGGAAAGATATGAGTAGAATCGTAGTATTAGGTGCCGGAGAGAGCGGTGCGGGCGCAGCAGTCCTGGCCAAGAAAGAAGGGTTTGACGTGTTTGTAAGCGACATGTCGCTGATAAAGGACAAATACAAGAAGCTGTTGGACGATCACCACATTGAGTGGGAAGAAGGGCACCACACGGAAGAAAAGATTCTCAACGCCGATGAAGTCATCAAGAGTCCGGGCATCCCAAAGGAGGCCCCAATAGTGGAAAAGCTCATCAAACAAGGAACCCATATCATCAGCGAAATAGAATTTGCCGCCCGTTACACCCACTCCAAGATGGTGTGCATCACGGGGAGCAACGGCAAGACGACGACGACATCGCTCATCTACCATATCTTCAAGGCCGCAGGCTACGATGCCGGACTGGCCGGCAACATCGGCAAGAGTCTGGCCTTGCAGGTGGCCGAAGACCCGCACGAATACTACATCATCGAGTTGAGCAGTTTTCAGCTCGACAACATGTATGATTTCCGGGCCAACATCGCCATCCTGCTCAACATCACCCCTGACCACTTGGATCGTTACGACAACTGCATGCAGAACTATGTGGATGCCAAGATGCGCATCTTGCAGAACCAGACAGCCGACGACAGTTTCATCTTTTGGAACGACGATCCCATCATCAAACGGGAGTTGGAAAAATATGACATCAAAGCCGTGAAGTGCCCGTTCTCCGAACTGAAAGAAAAGGGCTCCATCGGTTACATTGAGGAGGGCGAATACAAGATAGAAAAGCCCACACCATTCAATATGGAGCAAGAGGAACTGAGCCTGACAGGCAAGCATAACATCTACAACAGTCTGGCGGCCGGTATCGCCACTAACATTGCAGGCATCAAGAAAGAGGTGATCCGCAAGAGTCTGGGCGACTTCCCCGGGGTGGAACACCGTTTGGAAAAGGTGTGCAAAGTGGGCGGAGTGCAATACATTAACGATTCCAAAGCCACCAATGTAGATGCCTGTTGGTATGCTTTGGAGAGCATGAAGAACCCGACAATCCTCATTCTTGGCGGTAAGGACAAAGGCAACGATTACAACCAAATCAAAGAACTGGTTAAGAAAAAATGCGTTGGCCTTGTATACCTCGGGGCCGACAACAAGAAGCTGCACGACAACTTTGATGCCTTGGGTATTCCTGTGCGCGACACACACTCCATGAAAGATTGTGTGGCAGCCTGCTACGAGATGGCCCGACCGGGCGATACGGTGCTGCTGAGCCCATGCTGTGCCAGCTTTGACCTGTTCAAGAATATGGAAGACCGCGGCAACCAGTTTAAGACACTCGTAAGAAATCTGTAATCCGGCCCGGCTGTCGCCGGCCCCATAGCTGGATATGGGCATCCCCACCACAGGTCACACACGGGCCATCAAGATGCTTAGACTCAAAGAACAGAAACAAAAAACAAATAGAGATGATAAACAAGACTTTAGGCAATATATTCAAGGGTGACAAGGTGATTTGGATGGTCTTCTTCTTCCTCTGCATCATCAGCATTGTAGAAGTGTATTCGGCCTCAAGCTCTATGACCTACAAGAGCGGAGCCTACTGGGCTCCGATGATCAAGCATACCGGTTTGATACTCTTGGGCATAGGCGTGATGCTCGTCACACTCAATATTCAGTGTAAATACTTCAAAGTGATCACCCCCATTCTGCTTGTCATCTCTTTCATCACCCTGATATGGGTATGGTTTGCCGGTGAATCTACCAACGGTGCCCAACGCTGGATAAGCCTATTGGGCATTCAGTTTCAGCCCTCGGAGATAGCCAAAGGCACCGTAGTGCTGGCCACGGCACAAATATTGAGTGCCATGCAGACAGATAAAGGAGCCGACAAGAAAGCACTGAAGTTCATCCTCACTGTAGCCGGGCTCTTTACGGTCCTCATTGCCATCGAGAACCTGTCTACCGCCATGCTGCTCTGCGTCACTATCTTTTGTATGATGGTGATAGGCAGAGTGCCCACCAAGCAACTGGGCCGGTTGGCCGGCATCGCAACCCTTTGTGTGGTCATCCTCCTCTCCCTGATATGGATGGTGGGCACCGACCGCCCCGAGCCCGATGACAACCGGAATCTCACCGAACTTGCCGGAAAGGGCAAACAAGAGCAGAATGCACAGAATGTCGGCATGATAGGTAAAATATTTCACCGGGCCGACACATGGAAGTCGCGCATGAAAGGCTTCATGAACGACAAAGACCTCAAACCCGGCGACATCGATCTTGACAAGGATGCCCAGAAAGCACATGCCAATATAGCCATTGCCACTTCCAACGTTGTGGGTAAAGGACCGGGCAATTCCGTTGAGCGCGATTTCCTGTCACAAGCCTTCTCCGACTTCATCTATGCCATCATCATCGAAGAAATGGGCATCGAAGGAGCCTTCTTCGTGGCTATGCTCTACATCATCCTCCTGTTCAGAACGGGAAAAATAGCCAATCGCTGCGAAAATAACTTCCCGGCATTCCTTGCCATGGGACTGGCTATCATGCTTGTCATACAAGCCCTGTTCAACATGCTTGTGGCCGTAGGTCTCGCCCCTGTGACCGGACAGCCGTTGCCGCTCATCAGTAAAGGTGGGACCTCCACGGTCATCAACTGTGTCTATATCGGCGTGATTCTGAGTATCAGCCGGTCGGCCAAACGGAAAGCCATCCCACAAGAGGCTACCGGCGGAAATATCCTTGGAACTGCCTAATATGGAAAAAGGGGCACATTTCATACGTCAAATAGTGCTGATAATAAAAAAAATGATTACTTTTGCAACTAAAGAATAAAAGCTATTATGGATAAGGAATTGAGAATCATCATCAGTGGTGGCGGCACGGGAGGCCACATCTTCCCGGCCATCTCCATTGCCAATGCTGTCAAGGCCAAGCGCCCCGATGCCCGCATTCTTTTCGTAGGGGCTGAGGGACGCATGGAAATGCAGCGCGTGCCGGCTGCCGGATATGAGATCAAAGGACTTCCCATCTGCGGATTCGACCGCAAGCATTTGCTTAAAAACATCGCTGTGCTGTTCAAAATCTGGAAAAGCCAGCGCATGGCCAAGGCCATCATCCGCGACTTCAAGCCCATGGCTGCCGTCGGAGTGGGAGGCTACGCCAGCGGTCCCACGCTCAACGTATGCGCTGATAAAGGAATTCCCTGCCTCATCCAAGAACAGAACTCATACGCCGGAGTCACCAACAAGTTGCTGGCCAAGAAGGCCGATAAGATTTGTGTGGCCTACGAAGGAATGGAACGGTTCTTCCCGGCCGACAAAATCATCATGACAGGCAACCCGGTACGGCAAAACGTTTTGGAGACGAGCATCAGCAAAGAGGATGCCCGGAAAGGGTTCGGACTGGATCCCGACAAAAAAACCATCTTGTTAGTGGGCGGCAGCCTTGGAGCCCGTACCATCAACGATAGTGTGAAGAATGCCTACACTGAACTGATCGGGCAGAATCCCGACATACAATTCATTTGGCAGACGGGCAAATACTATTATCCTGAAATTCAACGGGAGTTTGGACAAAAGACATGTCCCAACGTGAAATTCATGGATTTCATCAGCGACATGGGAGCAGCCTACAAGGCCGCTGATCTCGTCATCAGCCGCGCCGGGGCCAGTTCCATATCCGAATTTTGCATCATTGGTAAACCGGTGATCCTCGTTCCAAGCCCCAACGTGGCCGAAGACCACCAAACGAAGAATGCCATGGCACTGGTGAATAAGGATGCTGCGCTTTACGTGAAAGACGCCGAGGCCCCGGAGAGACTCATCCAACTGGCCGTGGCCACCGTCAAAGACGATGCCAAACTCGCTTCTCTCAGCGAAAACATCAAAAAATTAGGATTGAAAGACTCTGCCGACATCATTGCCGACGAAGTCATCAAACTTGCAACAAGATAGTTTGTCATGGAATTAAAGGACATCAAAGCGGTTTATTTTATAGGTGCCGGCGGTATCGGCATGAGTGCCATCGCGCGCTATTTCATCCACAAAGGAATGGTCGTGGCCGGCTACGACAAGACTCCTTCCGAGCTTACCCGACGCCTGGAGAAAGAAGGGATGCTCATACATTATGAAGAGAGTGTCGATGAGATACCCCACGCTTGCAAAAAGCCTGCTTCTACCCTCGTCGTCTACACACCCGCCATTCCCGCAGACCACAAGGAGTTGACTTTCTTCCGTGAAGAGGGATTTGAAATAGAGAAACGCGCTCAAGTGCTCGGCACACTGACCCGCACGCATAAAGGACTCTGTGTGGCAGGAACGCATGGCAAGACTACTACATCGACCATGTGCGCTCACATCATGCACCAAAGCCAGCAAGACTGCAATGCCTTTCTCGGAGGCATCTCCAAGAACTACGGCACCAACTACATCTTGTCCGACAAGAGCGATTTCGTGGTCATCGAGGCCGACGAATTCGACCGCTCGTTCCATTGGCTGCGCCCATGGATGAGCGTCATTACCTCCACCGACCCCGACCACCTCGACATCTATGGTACCAAGGAGGCCTATCTTGAGAGTTTCCGCCACTACACCGAACTCATCCAACCCGGCGGTGCACTCATCCTCCACAAAAATCTCGAAATGCAGCAACATGTGCAGGAAGGGGTACGCGTCTACGAATACAGTCTCGACGAAGGCGACTTCCATGCCGAGAACATTAAGATAGAGAATGGTGAAATCACCTTCGACTTCATCTCTCCCGTGGAATGTGTAAGGAATGTCATGCTCGGTCAACCCGTGCCCATCAACATCGAAAACGGCGTGGCAGCTATGGCCATGGCTCAGCTCAACGGCTGCACGGCCGAGGAATTGCGCTACGGCATGAAGACCTACGCAGGCGTGGACCGCCGCTTCGACTTCAAAATCAAGAACGACCGCCATGTCTTCCTCTCCGACTATGCCCACCACCCGAAGGAAATCTACCAGAGTGCCAAGAGCATACGCGAACTCTACAAGGATCGGAAGATCACGGCCATTTTCCAACCGCATCTTTACACAAGGACACGGGATTTCTATCAAGACTTTGCCAACAGCCTCAGCCTGCTCGATGAAGTGATACTCTGCGACATCTATCCGGCGCGGGAGAAGCCCATTGAGGGCGTGACCTCCAAGCTCATCTACGACAACCTGAAGCCGGGTGTGGAAAAGAGTATGATACATAAGGAAGATGTACTCGACCTCGTGAAGTCACGCGACTTTGACGTGCTGCTCGTCCTCGGGGCCGGCGATCTTGACAACTACGTGCCGCAAATAGCCAAACTGCTCGAATCCAAATAATGCACATCAACTGGAAGAAAACGACCATTGTAGTGCTTGATGCCGTTCTGGCTGCCTATCTTGTACTGGCATTCACCTCGTTCAACAAACCGGATGAATCAAACGCCTTGTGCACCAAGGTGAATATCAACATCCAAGACGAGATGACAAACGGTTTTCTCAACGTAAAGGAGATTAAAAACCGGCTTGTGGCCCAACAGCTCTATCCATTGGAGAAGCCCATGCGCTATGTCAATGGGCGCAAGATCGAAGAAATGCTCAGAGCCACCCCGTTTGTCAAGACGGCCGAATGCTACAAAACGCAGAACGGGCAGGTATGCATCTCGCTCACCCAGCGCATGCCCATTGTGCGCATCAAAAGCATCAACGGCGACGACTATTACATCGACGACCACAACAGCATCATGCCCGGCACCAAGTACACCAGCGATCTCATCATTGCCACGGGCTACATCAACCGCCCCTTTGCCCGCCAATATGTCTCCGTGCTGAGCAAGGCACTCATGGAGAAAGACCTCTGGAAAAACCAGATAGAGCAGATCAATGTGCTTCCCGACCGGGGTATCGAATTCATTCCCCGTGTGGGCAACCACATCATCTTCATAGGCTATCTGCCCGAAAGCAACCGGCAGTCGGTGCGCGATGGAGAGATAAAAGCCTACGTGGAGAAAAAGATGGCGCGGCTGGAGAAGTTCTACAAATACGGTCTTTCGCAGGCCGGGTGGAACAAATACTCATACATCAGTCTGGAGTTTGACAACCAAATCATCTGCAAGAAACATGCAGCCGACACCACGCCCACTCCGGCAACATCATCACAAACGAATTGATAATCACATAAACCTATGCCAAAAGAATTTATCGTAGCTATAGAACTCGGTTCATCCAAGATGACCGGCATTGCGGGACAGAAGAATCTCGACGGCAGCATCACAGTATTGGCCGTCGTCACCGAAGATTCCACGTCGTGCATTCGGAAAGGTGTAGTATATAACATCGACAAGACCGGCCAGTGCCTCACCAACATCATCAACAGGCTCAAGACCATCCTCAAGCAGGAGATTGTCCACGTGTATGTCGGTGTGGGCGGACAGTCTATCCGCAGTGTGAAGAATGTCATTGTCAAAGAACTGCCTAACGAGACGGTAGTCACCCAAGACATGATCAACGCCCTCATGGACGGAAACCGCAACATGAGCTACACCGACCAGGAAATCCTCGATGCGGCCACGCAGGAATACAAGATAGACAACCAGTATCAGCTTGACCCCGTAGGCATACAGTGCTCACGACTGGAAGGCAATTTCCTCAACATTCTCTGGCGCAAGACTTTCTACCGCAATCTCAACAAGTGTTTCGACAATGCCGGCATAGCCATTGCCGAGATGTATCTCGCCCCCCTGGCCATGGCCGACAGCGTACTCACCGAGGCCGAGAAGCGGTCGGGATGTGCCCTTGTAGACATCGGTGCCGACACCACCACCGTCTCCGTCTATCACAAGAATATCCTCCGCCATCTGGCCGTAATTCCACTCGGTTCCAACAACATCACCAAGGACATCGCCTCCCTGCAAATGGAAGAGCGCGATGCCGAGAAGATGAAACTCAAATATGCCAAGGCTTTCACCGACAACAACGACATCGACAGCACCCTCACCTACCCCATCGATCAAGACCGGCAGGTGGAGAGCCGCAAATTCATCGACATTGTGGAGGGGCGGTTGGAAGAAATCATCGAGAACGCGTGGTTTCAGGTGCCCAGTGAGTATGCCGACAAACTCTTGGGCGGCATCATACTCACCGGCGGCGGTTCCAATATCCCCAATCTGGAACGGGCCGTGCGCAACCACACACATATTGAGAAGATACGCATAGCCAAGTTTGTCACACAGACCATCAACTCCAACGACCCTAAGATTACTGATCACAACGGGATGATGAACACCGTGCTCAGTCTGCTTGCCAAAGGCGACATGAACTGTGCGGGCAGCGAAATCAAAGCCGACCTTTTCGGCACCGGTGAGCCACGCCCCACAACCACAACCGGCACACTGCACACCACCCCGCGCACTCCCAACGAGACCAGCGGCACAGGCGTGGTGCTCACAGCGGCCGAAAAGCAGAAAGCCGAAGAGGAGGCCCGCCGCAAGAGGGAGGCTGAGGAGGAGGCTGCACGCAAAGCCGCTGCCGAAGAGGCCGCCCGTAAAGAGCGGGAGCGCAAGGAGAACAGCCCGTTGCACAAGATGTCTACCGGCTTGAAGAAGTTCATCAAACAGATGGTGTCGGAGGAGGAGTGACCACACACACGAGACTGACAGCACATTACTAATCCTTTAAAGTACAGATAAGAACATGCCAGACATATTAGATTTCGGTGAACCCGAGAAAGAGAACAGCATCATCAAAGTGATTGGTGTGGGTGGAGGCGGTGGCAACGCTGTCAACCACATGTATCGTGAAGGCATCCACGACGTGAGTTTCGTGCTTTGCAACACGGACAATCAGGCACTCAACGACTCTCCCGTGCCCGTGCATCTGCAACTGGGCAAGGAGGGACTCGGTGCCGGCAACAAACCCGAACGTGCCCGTCAGGCGGCCGAGGAGACCATCGACGACATCAAGAACATGCTCAACGACGGCACCAAGATGGCTTTCATCACGGCCGGTATGGGTGGCGGCACAGGCACGGGGGCCGCTCCCGTGATAGCCCGTGTGAGCAAGGAGCTGGACATCCTCACCGTGGGCATCGTCACGATTCCTTTCCGCTTCGAGGGCGACAAGAAGATCGATCAGGCCCTCGACGGCGTGGAGGAGATGTCGAAACACGTAGATGCCCTGCTCGTCATCAACAATGAGCGCTTGCGCGAAATCTATCCTGAACTCTCCCTGCTCAACGCCTTTGCCAAGGCCGACGACACACTGAGCGTGGCAGCCAAGAGCATTGCCGAGATTATCACCACCCACGGACTCATCAACCTCGACTTCAACGACGTGAAAACCGTGCTCAAAGACGGCGGTGTGGCCATCATGAGCACTGGCTACGGTGAGGGCGAGGGGCGCGTGAAGCAGGCCATCGACGATGCACTCAACTCACCGTTGCTCAACGATAACGACATCTACAACTCCAAGAAGATATTGCTTAGCATTGCTTACGCCAGCGACAAGAGCGGTGACAGCGGACTGATGATGGACGAGATGAACGACGTGAACGACTTCATGGCGCGTTTCGACAGCAACTTCGAAATCAAATGGGGCGTAGCCATCGATCCCGAACTGGAGAAAAAGGTGAAAGTGACCATTCTTGCCACGGGCTTCGGCATCGAAGATGTGGACGGCATGAACGGCCACTTGAAGAAGCACACGCAGGAAGAGGCCGACCGCATAGCCCAAGAGGAGGAGCGCAGGGCCGAGAACGAGGAGCGCCGTGGACGCTACTATGGCTCCATCGGCAAAAACAACCAGTATAAGCGCCGCCCCCACATCTTCCTTTTCCGCCCCGAAGATCTCGACAACGAAGATGTCATCATGGCCGTGGAGAGTACGCCCACCTACAAGCGCACGCGCCAGATGCTCGACGACATACGCAGTCAGGCTACCGGCATCAGCAACAAGGAGAGCGACAAGGAGGCCGGCGAACCCATTCAGGGAACCATCAGCTTTGCCTAAACCAACTCCTTGAGCAGTTTATGAATGATCAATAACCACAGGCCGGCTATTCACTTAGTCGGCCCTTTTTTAAAATCTATAAGAAAGGAAGACAACTATGACACTATTCGACCAAATCAGTGAAGACATCAAGACTGCCATGAAAGCCCGTGACAAAGTGCGGCTGGAGACGCTGCGCAACATCAAGAAAGTGTTTATCGAGGCCAAGACCGCTCCCGGTGCCAACGACGAACTCGACGATGCGGCTGCCTTGAAAATCATTCAGAAGTTGGCCAAGCAGGGCCGCGAGACCGCCCGGACTTATACTGACAACAGCCGGCAAGACCTCGCCGACGAGGAACTGGCCCAAGTGGCTGTCATGGAAGAGTATCTGCCCAAGCAGCTCTCACCCGAGGAGATAGAGAAAGCCGTGAAAGACATCATCGCCCAGACCGGAGCCACCTCGATGAAGGACATGGGCAAGGTGATGGGCATGGCCGGCAAACTGCTGGCGGGCAAGGCCGACGGCAAAGCCATCTCTACCATTGTGAAACAATTACTCGGAGCCTGAAGGCAATCCGACAGTGAGTTTATGGCAAAGCCACACGCCGGCAGTGCGTGTGGCTCTTCCCCCACTTCCCACTTTAAAATCCAACTAACATGAAAAAGCTCTTTTTAGCCTTGGCGTTATCCATTGCCATAAGTCCGATCGGCAGCAAGGCAGAAACCATCCACCTCGACAGCCCCACCGGACACCAACGCTCCGCGCAGCACACCATCTCGTTCAACTACGGTCTTTCATGGATCGTCTCCAAAGTCTACGATTATCGGGCGTATAAAAACTACCGCTGGCGTGGGGGACAAGAGTTGCAGACCGAGTACACCTGCGTGTTTGCCCAAGGTCTGGGCTTCGGGCTCGTCGGCTCCTTCAACTGGACCGAGTATCCCGCAGCACAAATCACCCAGTTGCATGTAGCCCCCGAGTTTGTCTTTGCCCGCGACTTAGGCGACCATTGGCGGGTGAAAGCCTCTGCCGGCCTCGGTTTGGCTTACTACAACGATGAGGCTGCCAGCCACTACGGCTTGGGCTCCCATCTCTCCGGAGGCATCGAATACAAGTTCACCCGCCACTTCGGCATTGGTGCCGAACTCAACTCCATGTCGGGCAATTACGGCAAATCCGACTACAATGATAACGAAATCGACGGCTTCGTCAGGCTCAACGCCTTAGTCGGCGTGAGGTTCCATTTTTAGGCATGACAAGCCCTCTTCGGAAGATAGAGAAGCCATAATACATTACGATTTTTCCGCACGCAGAGGACGCTGAGTAACAGAGGATTCCTCTGCTAATAGCCTAAGTCCATGTGCCTAAAGGCACGAGTATCCGGAGTCTCAGGAGGCAATACCATCCATCAATAGGATAATCCGGCAAAAGAAATGACTGATTGAATCCACGTCTTTTACAATTATTTAATATGAATATCCGCAATCATCCAAATTAGCAAAGTTTACACTGCCTGGACAATCCTTGGTATAAAAATTGTGGGCTTATATTTGACTATTGGAAAGGAATGATTATGAATTTGACTGATTTCTATGAAGTTTATCCTGACGAGGAAGCCTGTGAGCACGCTCTCAGGGAATTTCGTGAATGCCATACTCTTTATTGTCCGGAATGTGGCGGCTTGCACCTCAGTTGGAATCCGAGCCATAAGTCTTGGACATGTATGGATTGCGGTCATGAGGTTACCCTCCGTTCCGGCACAGTGATGCAAGGCAGTAATCTGCCAATTTTCGATTGGTTCGTGGCAATGTTTCTGATAGTAAGTACGAAGCGGGCCATATCCGCCTTGGAGGTACAGCGCCGGCTTGGAAGGAAACGCTACCAACCTGTCTGGGAAATGATGCATAAGCTGCGTGACGTGATGGGCAGGCGTGACAGTCTCTACAGGCTGTTTGACCAGGTGGAACTTGATGAAGGATTCTTCTCCACGGAGACGCCTGACAGTGAAAAATGGCATCCTCTCAAGCGTGGACATGGGAGCCAACGGAAGACGGCCGTGCTTGTCATGGCGGAAAGTTCTGTTCCTACAAACACACCAATGAAGAAGTACAGCACCGGGAAACGGGTCGGTCATATCAAGATGGAAGTCATACCGGACTTGAAGGCGGCTACGGAGGAAGACAGAATAAAGAAGTCCATAGATGCCGGAGCTGATGCCACCACAGATGACACGAAGTCTTATGCGGCACTTACTGCGAACAAAATTGTCGCTAAGCATAAAGCATATGAGATGAAGGACAAGACCATGGTCGGCAAGGTGCTTCCATGGGTACACATATCCATAAGCAATGCAAAGAGGAGTATCCTTGACACGCATCACGATGTCAAAGCAGATTTCCTGCAGCTCTATCTCAATGAGTTCTGCTATAAGTTCAACCGAAGATATTTCGGATTTCACCTGTTCGACAGGCTTGAACTTTGCGCATGCACTTATAGGACGAGTTTCAAGCATAGAATATACTGATTTGGATGATTGCGGATATTCTTTAAAAACAAAAATGATGAGGCAGGTTATATTATTGATAATGGTGTTTATATCACAATCTTCTTGGTGCCAAAGTTTGATTGGAAAAGTTGTGGATAGTAAATCTAACGCAATAGAATTTGCAAATGTTGCATTATATGACAAAGATTCTACTTTTTTAGCAGGAACCGTTACAGATTCTTGTGGTGTTTTTGCAATGAACTGCTCTGAAAATAAAGCATTTTTCTTTAAAGTTTCTTGCGTGGGATATAGTCCAAAAACTGTTATTGTCTCTAATGAAAAATTTTATGACGTAACGTTGCAACAGGATAACATTATGCTCAAAGATGTAATCGTAAAAGGGCATCTGCCAAAATATACTCGTGTCCAAGGGGGATACTCTGTCGCTATTAAAAATTCTATTTTGGAGAAACTTTTTAATGCTAACGATGTTCTTTCTTCATTGCCTCGTGTAAGTGGAAGCAATGGTAACTTTTTTATATTTGGGAAGGGTACACCCGACATTTACATAAATAACAGAAAGCTGAGAGATAAGTCAGAATTGGCTCATCTGAAACCAAGTGATATTGATAAGGTTACGATTCTTACGAATCCTGGTGTCAAATATGATTCTGAAGTGAAATCCGTAATAATAATCAAGACTAAGAAACCGCAGGGAGAGGGGCTTAGTGGAAGTGTTGATGGAGTATATGGACAAAAGAATAAAGCCAGCTATGATTCTAATATAAACCTCAACTGGCGCTCGGCAAAGTTTGATTTGTTTGGTTCTATAAGAAATTCCAACAACTATGACGGCCGCAAGCAGGAGGTAGAACAAACAATTCGTGGGTATAACCATAAGGTAAGTGAAAAAATGTCTGATATGTATCAGTCTATGAGGACTAAGAACATTATTGGGACAGTTGGAGCAGACTATTTACTAAACGACAGTAATTCTATTGGAATTTCTTATCGTATATCAAATAGTCTGAAATCTCAATATATGCATTCGTCTTATTCTGATAGCTTGTTCATAGACTCTAAACTGCAAGATAATATCAATTATCGGATGAATGCAGTGCCAAGTAATGGTCCTTCACATGAAATAGACGCCTATTACAATGGAAAAATCCGAAATTTTAAAATTACATTTGATGAAACATATTATCAGAGCAAACAAAATCTTCAAACTACAACAGAGGAAATTGGTTTTGGCGACGCGGCATATATAAACTCACAAAAAAAATCTAATAGTAAGTTTTTTGCCACAAAGTTAATTGCCAGTACAAATCTTTCAAAGAATTTGTCTATAGATTTTGGAACAGAATATAATCTCAGCAAATATCATCAATATTATGGCAATAAAGAAGGTATCATAGCGGCCAAAGATAACCAAATCAAAGAAAACAACATAGCAGGCTTATTGTCAGCAGATTATTCTTTTAATGACTTTGAACTTACTGCTGGAGTTAGATATGAGCATAGTGAAAACTTCAAATACGAAAACGGGATAAAGAAAAGTGATGTGAGTCGTATATATAACAGATTATACCCAAATGTTGATCTTTCTTATAATGGAGAAAATTTCAACTTGGGATTATCATACGAAGTAACATCTGAAAAACCATCTTATGGGGATTTGTCCAGTGTCGTTGCATATAACAGTAGATATTTTTATGAAGGTGGAAATCCTAATTTAAATATGACAATAGAACATACCTTAGAGTTATCTGGTTCATACAAAGACCTATCCTTTTCACTTTCATATGAAATAGATAAAAATGCTATAACAAAATGGGGACAATTATACAATCCCAATAGTGACATTATTTTGTTGACTAATATCAATGTTCCGACCTTGAAAATGTTGTATTTTTCGTTGTCGGCAGAGCCATCAATCGCATTTTGGCATCCACTTTTCGAATTGGATTATCAAAAACAATTTATAGACAACAAGGGGTTAGGATACAATTTCAACAAGCCTTTAGCACAAATTGTATTCAACAACAAATTTGTCTTCAAAAAGACTATGCTTGGAGTAAACTATGTTTTCAGAACATCTGGGGCAGACGGATATACCTTGACCAAAAGCTATCAAAAGTTCGACGCCTTTGTCGCCCAATATTTTTTGAAGGGTAAACTTCAAGTAAAATTACAATTGGAGGATGTATTTAAATCATCGAAGAGTATTAATGATATGCATTCAGTCAACTATGATATTAGACAGAAAACCATTCCTAATTACAGGAATGTCTTACTGTCTCTAAGCTACAATTTTAATAGGACACATAAAAGATATTTGGGAACAGGAGCAGGCTCTTCTGAAAAAGGTAGATTATGAGAAAATTCCCAATAGTTATCCAACATGATAGCATGCAATGCGGAATTGCTTGCTTGCAGATGGTATGCAAATATTTCGGCAGAGACTTTTCTTCTTATTCTCTGTCGAAATTATGTTTTGCAACGACCGAAGGTGTTTCTTTGCTCAGTATAAACGAAGTGGCAGACATTTTAGGATTACATACGCTATGCGCAAGAACTACAATAGAAAGGTTAACTATCGCCCCTCTTCCATGCATTCTCCATTGGAATCAAAATCATTTTGTTGTCTTATATAGGGTTAAAAAAGGAAAAAAGTTCTATGTTGCTGACCCTGGCAAGGGATTGGTGACTTATACTCTTGAAGAGTTCAAAAAGTATTGGTTAAGCACTAATTCCAAAGGAGAGGATAAGGGCATAGCCATGTTCTTAGAAACCACCCCCCACTTTCTTTACCTATAAAATACAACATGAAGAGAACATCAAAGAAGAGAGGTCTTTCCGCTTTCTCTTTGGATATGTGAAGAAATACCGTAAGTACTTCGGACAAATCATCTTGGGCTTGGTTGTCGGAAGCCTCTTGCAACTAGCCCTGTCATTCCTTACCCAATCCATTGTGGATATCGGTATCAAAAACCAAGATATTGGCTTTGTTTGGCTAATCTTGTTGGGACAGTTGATGCTTACTATCAGTAGAACTGCTATTAACTTTATCCGCAGATGGCTGTTGCTACATATTTCTCTGCGTATCAATATCTCACTAGTGAGCGACTTCTTCATTGGATAAAAATATTTATCAAACATTTAAATTCTATAAAAATATCATGTGGGGGGACGATTTTTCTTTTTCCCGCAAGGCATTCCGTTTACAAACGGTTATTAGAGAATCTATTCGCTGATAGTTTTTTAGTCGGCGAATGACACGAATGATGCGAATTTATTTTAGTCGTCTGATTCGCTTAATTCGCAAAATTCGCCGGCGATAATCATGTTATTCGACGAATGGAGCGGAGGAAGCGAATGGTTGATTATACTTTTCCGTTCACGTAGTGTGACACGGGGAATTAGTCAAGGTAATTCAGCAAAAAACGCGGTTGTGCTTGGCGAATTTACAACCAATGTGCCGGTGGATGGAAATAACATAAAAATGAAGGGATTTATAAAGGGGTGGCAATCAGAGGTTTGTATTTTCTTGACACGATTCAACAACGGAAAAAGGCTCTGAAATGGGCCGAATGGGGATGCAAAAGAGGCTGTTTTGGATGACGAAACGGCCCGAACGAACTTCTCATTCGGGCCGTTTCACAAAAGCAAAGGGCAAAAAGGCAAAATGGAGGGGATGTTAGCAGGATGCAGGAGGAGTTTTACACGCTATTTGACCGACAAAAGCGGACAAAAATTTGTCGTATATTTTCCACACCGTCAGTATGTAAAAAAGGCGGGAGGGCGGATGCCCGGAGGATGTGCCACGGCGGAAAAGCTAGGCACTTATTTTGTGATGGTGACCACGCCGTTGCGCTGCTCGGCCCTGACATGATAGGAATGTCTGATGATTTCGAGCCCTTCGCCGAGGTTGTTGCTCGGCAGGGTGCCCGTGAAAATATCATCCATATTGAGACGGCCGGAGAAGCGGAACTTCACGCCGTAGGTGGTTTCCATGACAGCTATGACATGGCGGAGCGTCGCATTGCGAAACACAAGTTCGTTGCGCTGCCATGCCGTGGCGTCGTTCACCTCCTCGGGCTTCTGCTCCACCGAGATGCGGCCCGTCTGCTTGTCGAGCACGGCCACCTGACCGGGCCAAACGGCAGTCTGACGGTGGGAGGCAAGCGAGGTGAACAGCACCTTGCCCTCCTCCAACGACAATCGCGAAAGGGCGACACCCTTGCGGGCAAAGAGATTGAACTTCGTGCCCACGACGCGCACATCAAGCCCCTCGGCACGGATGGAGAAGGGATGCAGACTGTCTTTGGCCACGCTAAAGAAGGCTTCGCCCTCAAAGCTCACCCGGCGCGAAGTGCCGTTGAAATCGGCCGGGGAATAGGAAAGCCTCGACCGCTCGTTGAGCACCACACTCGTACCATCGGGCAAGACGAGAGTGGCTCTGCCTCCGGCATCGGTGCGGAAAATGGCCACACCGGTCGGTGACACCGCCTCTTGCCGGTAGAACCAATAGGTGGAGAAAAACAGAACGGGTACGAGAAACACGGCTGCCACTTGCATCCACTTCCACGCACGGCGGCGCCAGTCGTGCCCGGCAGTCCGGGTCGCTGTCTCTATGCGCTGCCATATCGGGCGGGTGGCAACCGTGTAGTCGTCTTCGGAGAGGTCGCCGTCCATCCACCGGTGGCGCATGGCTTCGCCCAGCGTGTCGTCGTCGGTGGCATTGACCTGCCGGCGCAGTTCCCGCAACTCCTCCACGGTGAGGTCGCCTTTGAAATATTTATCTTCCAGTTCGGCCATTTCTCTTTGCTTTTGTTTGTTATTTAAGTTTCGCAAGCTCAATTTTAGGAGTTAAAGGAGTTAAAGGGAGTTAGCACTCACTTCGCTCGTTAGGAGAAGTTCCTTGAGCGATAGCGAAAAAAGACAACAGCCTTATTGCTTGATTCCCTTGGAGAATAGGAGGAGGAGAGCTGTCGTCTTTTTCGCTATCGCTCAAGTCACTCCTCCCTGTCACTCCTTTTCTCGCTATCGCCCAAGGAACTTCTCCTTTAACTCCTGCCGGACTTGCCAAAGTTCTGTTTGTTAGTTATAACAACGGAAAGGACGAAAAGTACCTTCAATTAACAAAATATAAGAATCCCAACGACACGTAAAGAGTCCCCAACGACAGGCGCAACGCCTTAACGCCCAGCGACAGTTGGTTTTTCACCGTCTGCTCTTTCAGGTTGAGCTGCAACGCAATCTCCTTATTGGTCTTCCCCTCCAACCGCGACAGCCTCACCACTCGGCGCTGCGTTTCGGGCAACCGGCTAAACGCCGCAAAGAACATTCGCCGGAAGTCATCATACTCCACCCTGTCGGACGAGGACTCGGAGAGATGGCCCAGATAGTCGGTATAACTCTCAAAGGCGGGCGCATTGACCGTGGCCCGGTAGGCATTGACCAGATAGTGGCGCATACGGATGAAGAGCAGCGACTTGAGTGTCTCGGTCTGCCGTATGCTGCGACGGTTGGTCCACAGCCAGATGAACGTGTCTTCCACCAATTCTTCCGTACTTTCCCGCGAGTGGGTATACTGCATGCCGAAGGCATAGAGGCGGGCGGCATATTTGTCATACAACCGCCGGAAAGCCTGCTGTGAGTCTTTCTTCAACTGTTGGATGAGCAATGCCTCGTTTGTTTCCGTCATGTTATTTCAGCTATCTTTATCGTCGGCTGCCGCCCTTCGCAGCGTATGCGGGCAGGCGGATTCTTCTGCACACGCAGCCCCGACAGCGACAAAGATATAAAGAATTGGTCAATAAAACAAGCGAAACCGCATATCATTTCTTCCCGTAACGCTCATAGAGCAGCAACAGGTGGGCTGCACTCCAGCTGAAGTGGGACGCCTGAAGCGGGCGGCCCGTGAAAGTATCGTAGTTTTCGTAGATGGGGGCATCGCCCGAGAGTCCTTGCAGCCTGTCGAACACACGGCGCGTGTAGCCATCGGCCTTGCGGGGTTCGCCATAGTTGCGGAAAGCCTCGATGGCATAGTAGGTCTGATCGAGCCAGATGGGGCCGCGCCAATAGCCGTTGGCATCGTATTTGGGGTTGTCGGCGGCGATGGTGGGAAAGGGGATGTAGGTGGCAAACTTGCGCGGATCTTCCAGCAGCCGACGGGCCTTGAGCCACTGGGCGCGGGTGGCTATGCGCGTCCAGAAAGGCAGGTAGCCCTCACAACCGGGCTCGCGCACGAAACGGCCGTCGGCCAGTCGGCGGTCAAAGAAATAGCCCTCCGCATCGTCGAAGAAGTAGTCGGCGACCTTCCCGCGCAGGTCGGGCTCGTCGAAAGCCATGCCGAGCAGTGCGGCAAACTTCCCAAGCAGGGTGTACTCGTAGGCCAGATAGGCATTCAGGTCGACACTCTCCTGATCAATGCTCCATGCCGCCCCGCCATTGTGCAGCATCTTGGCCCCGTCGAAGCGGATGGCATTGTCCATCCCGCTCTCCCATGCAGCCGCCTCAAGCGTGCCGTCGGCAGAACCGAACTCGCAGATGCCGTTGGCATTGTGGTCGCGATGGCGATACCACCAGCGGTAGTAGTGCAGCAGTTTGGGATACATCTCGCGTACGAAAGCCGTGTCGCCGGTGGCCTCAAACACCCTGTCTACAGCCCAACAGGCCAAAGGAGGCTTGCTGTCGCGGGCATTGTTTTCGCGCGGATCGACATAGATGCAGTCTATCACCATACCGTCGGACTGCTGATAATCGAACATCACGCGTATGTTATCCTTGGCCAATTCGGGGAAAAACGATGCCATGGCAGCCGAAAAACGCCAGCAGTCCCACGCCCAACAGCCCACGAAATAGCCCACGGCATGACTGGGTACAATGCCGTCGTGGAGCAGTCCGCCGCGCAGGCAGCGCCAGTTGGAAACAAGCGTGGTGACGGCTTTCACGGCCACGCGGTTGTAGTCGGTCGGCATGTCTGGGCGCAACACCTTGTTGAGATAGCCGTTCCAGCGTGCGAGATTGTCGTTTTCGCACGCACGGTAGGTACCCAAGAGCGAGTCGGCATAACACCTCTGCGCCTCCTGCCGGTCGCCCGGCAGCAGCATGGAGACCACAATATCGGCCTCCCCGAGACCCGGGGGCAGCGTAGCCGTGTAGTTGTTGCCCGCCACGCGCAATTCGGCAGAGGGCGGAAAGGTCAACATCAGTGTCTCACCCGGCAGCCCACCCAGCACCAGATGGTTGCCCTCCTTCCTCACCGTGAGTGCCCGGTGGGGCTCCAGTGCCGAGAAAGTGAGTTGCCGTCGACCGGTGTTCGTGACATGGAGTAAGGCCGTGCGCGAATCGACAAACAGCAACTGTTCCTCCACGCAGCCGTCATCCGCCTTCAGACACAGGCCTATCTTGCCCGGCACATAGTCGGCACGCTCGTGTGGCAAGGGCTTTCCGCCCGCCATCAGACTCACGGCCGACTTGGCAAACCACCACCGCCCATTGATGCTGAAAGGGCCGCAAAAGCCTCCCGCGGGCTTGTCGCGCCCGGGAAGCGTGAAGCCCATCCACGCCCCTTGGTCGGTAAAACATCCGATTTGCTTCTCCTGCCCCGTGGGCGTGAGGCTTATATCAATGATGCCGGCGTAGTCGTCGCGGGTGAATCCGCCGCCAGCCGATTTGCTTTCCGCCCGCCCGCCGAGCATCGTCAGCAGGCAGGCACATACTATCAGAAAGGTCTTTTTCATCTCTTCAGTCAGTTATTTCAAAGGACTTATGGTGTAAGAATATCTCCACTCCCGTGGCGTAATGGTGTATTCGGGATGCACCTCGGCCCCCCAAGTGTTGTCACCGCCCACGCCCATGAGCCTGTGGTCGATGTTCAGCCACACCAGTGGCTTGCGCTTCACGCTTCCGCCATGCCGGTGGGCCTTCTTGGCGGGAATGTAGTCGATGTCGTCTTGGAGAAAATTCCATGCACTCACGTTGAGCACCTCGTCGCCTGCGACTCTGATGCCCTGCCCTTGCCGGTCGGTCATCTCCACCCACCTCACATCACACTTGTTGCCCGTCTCCTGCGCTCTCACGTAGGGATGATACTGCTCCCACACGTTTTGGGCATACACATCCACCAGTGCCGACTCCTTCCGGTCGGCATAGTTCTCCTGTGGCCCGCGCCCGTACCACCTCATTTGGTCGAAAGCAGCAGGCAACAGCATTGCTGTGCCCAAACGGGGCATCTCGGGCAGTGGTTTGTTTCCCGGTACAAAGTGCATCGTGACACGCACATTGCCACCTGCATCAACCGTATATTCCATGTCGGTGCGTGCTTCCTGCCGGGGCATGTCGTAGGAAACTTTGATGCTGGCCGATGATTTGCCGGCCGTTGCCTCCATACTTTTCAGCCGCATTTCCTCACCTGCCTGCCTCCACGTGCCACAACGCACAGAAGTGCCGTTGGCCACATCGTTGTCGGTCAAGGGTCTCCAGAAATTGGGCTTGGGTCCTTGCATCAGCATCTCCTGTCCGGCGTAACGGAGCGAGACGAGTTGGCCGCTTTGACGGGAGAAAGCGGCGGAGAATCCGGCCCCGGCCACGGTGACGGCATCGCCCTTGGTTGTCAGCTTCAAGGGGCCGCCTTCCGGGACTGTCGGGGGCAAATCCGGAGCCTCCGTGGGAAGCGCAAACTGCGCATTGGCTACTTCATATCCCTTGGACAGCAGACCCGAGGCGTGTTTAGTGACAGCCCGTAAAGTGAGGAAATGTTCACCGGGCAAGGTCGTGTCACAGGCAAAAGGTATCGGCAATGTGGCCTCCCCGTGTGGCTTGACCAACGGGAAATCGCACACGCCTTGGCTCACAATGCGCCCCTCGCGCTTCACCTCCCAGTGCAGTTCGTAGCCGGCAAGCGAGGTGAAGTCAAACGCATTGCGCACCCTGACCCGATTGGGCGTGAAAGGCTCCGGGGCAAAATGAATGTTCTGATACACCCGTTTCACCTCGCTGATGTGCGGATGCGGGGTGCGGTCGGCAGCCACCAAACCGTTGGCACAGAAGTTGGAGTCGTTCTCGACCCCTACAAAACCCAAGTCACCCCCGTATGCCCAAATGTGGTTGCCGGCACTGTCGCGCCGCTCGAATGTCTGGTCCACCCAGTCCCAGATGAAGCCCCCCTGCAACTGGTCATAGCGGTTGATGAGCTCCCAATAGTCTTGCAGATTGCCCACACTGTTACCCATGGCGTGCGCATATTCACACAGGATGAGCGGACGGGCATCCCGCCGGTTCACATGTCGGCGCAAAGCCCAAATCCGAGCGTACATGGGACAGTAGATGTCTGATTTGCCTTCATATCCTCCCCCTTCATACTGAACGGGCCGGGTGGGGTCGAGCCGTTTGGCCATTGCGTAGTTGCGCTCGAAGAGCGGGCCATAGCCCGACTCGTTACCCAGACTCCAAATAATGACGGAGGTGGCGTTCCGGTCGCGCATCATCATGCGGTACATGCGCTGGTGGAAAGCATCAGCCCAGTCTTCGTTGTCAGCCAAGGTGGGATGAGGGGAGTTTTCCATGCCGTGACTTTCCAAGTTGGCCTCATCGACGAGGTAAAGTCCGTATTTCGTACAGAGGTCATACCATTCCGGGCGGTTCGGATAGTGCGACGTGCGCACGGCATTGATGTTGGTCTGCTTCATCAGACGAATATCTTCGAGCATACTCTCCACGGTGATAGTGCGCCCCGTGAGCGGATCGTGTTCGTGCCGGTTCACTCCTTTTATCTTGACGGCCACCCCGTTGACGAGCAGTTGACCGTTGGTGATTTCCACCGTCCGGAAGCCGAAGGTGTGTACGGTCGCCTCCGTGACTTTGCCTTTGCCGTCACGCGTCGTGATGAGCAGCCGATAGGTGTGGGGCGTTTCGGCATTCCAAAGCTTGATATCCCGCAGGGTCGGTCGGATGGAAAACACGGAATCGGCCGGTCCTTTGGCTCTATGGGAAAACCGAAGCAAAGCACGATTGTCCCCATCGAGCACACTCACCTCCACCGAGCACCCGCGCCGCTGGCCCTTGGTAAACACGTCAAGTGACAGTTCGCCGTCCTTATATCCGTTTGTCAAACCGGCCACAAGGCGGAAATCGTGTAGCCGATAGGCCGGGCGCGCCTGCAAGAAGACACTCCGCTCAATGCCACTGTATTTCCAGTAGTCCTGATCTTCGAGGTAAGAACCGTCGCTATATCTGTACACCTTCATGGCCAACCGGTTGGAACCGGACTTCAGGTAGGGCGTGATGTTAAAATGGGCAGGCAAACGGCTGTCTTCGCTATAACCCACCAAGTGCCCGTTTATCCAACAATAGAAAGCCGACTCCACGCCTTCAAAGTCGATGAAAATGTCCATCCCATGCCACTCCTCAGGCACTTCAAACTCTCGCACGTATGCTCCCACGGGGTTATAGTCGGCCGGCACGAAAGGCGGATTCACCGGGAAGGGATAGCTTACATCGGTATAGATGGGGACATCGAAGCCCTGCAACTCCCAACTGCCGGGCACTTGGATGTTGCTCCACGAGTGCACATCGAAACCGGGACGGAAGAAACCGTCGGGCACGAGCCGCTCATTGCGCGAGTAAAGAAACTTCCAAGTGCCGTCAAGCGATATGCGCCGTTCGGCCCGAGGGTCGCATTTCAGACGCTCGGCATCGCCCATCGCAAGGTGCGACAGAGCCAAAACGTCATTTTTATAAGGTATAAAATGGGCCGTCATGGGCTCTCGGTTGAGGGCCGAAACATGCGGATTCTGCCACGGTCGGGCATCGGCCATGCTGCACAAAGGAAACAGGAGCACGGCCAAAAAAAAGGTCAAACGTTCAGTCATTATAGAAACAGATGAATGGATGGAACTATAAAGTGCAGAAAAATGTAACGAGAAACGGGACGCTGAAATCCACCGCCACACCATGAAAGACAGCCACCACGGAGTATTCTTCCCCCGCAGCACGGGTGATGATGGGCAGTGTGGTATCCATAGAGGTTGCCCCGCCCACCGAGATGGGGGCCAACGGCCCGAACCAACGGGCCAGCAAAGGGGCACAGAGCAGCGTGATGATTTCGCGCATGATATTGGCCAAGAGCGCGATGGTGCCCAATTCGGCCCCTTTCATCTCGGTGATGAAAATACTTGAGAGTGAATAATAGCCGAAGCCGGAACCAATGGCAAGACAACCGGCAAGGTGTCTTTCGGGCAGCAGCCATGCCACCGCCGCACAGCCGGCAAGCGTTCCGAGCACCGTCAGTAAAGGCAACAGCATGATTTTGGGATCAAGTTGGCGGAACTTTCCAAGCACTTGACTGTCGCAGCCTATCGTGATACCCACACAGAACATCAACAGACAGAGCGCATAATAGCTCACGTCGCTCTCAACTACCCACCGGGGAGCGATGCCGGCAAGGGCCACCGCAATGCCGAGGATGAAAAACAGAATAATGGTCAGACTACCTTTCATGGGCCTGCCCTTTCCGCATGACGATGCCCCAAAGCCCCCAAGCCAGCAACGTGCTGCCGACAACACCCCCTAAAGTGAGCAACAAAGCCTCGGCACCGAGCGTGCTAATTCCACGAATGAGCCTTTGGTTACCGCCCACCTCCATGCCGAGGAAGAACAGCAGCAGCCATATTAAAAAGGTTACAAGACGGGGAATGATTTTCAAGGAGTGCCGGCGGAGCACATAGCCCACGCCGACACCGCCAAGCATCACGCAAATTATTTGAAGCATTGTGTTGGTTCTTATAGTCAGTTGACGAGTCCGTTGGAGTTGATCTCGGTCTGCGGAACGGGATAGAACGAATTCGTGGCCTCATCAAAATTGGTGCGCCCGTCGGCTTTGAGTACCGTTCCGAGCTTGCCCCAACGCCGCAGGTCATAGAAGCGGAGATTCTCCAAAGGGAATTCTATGGCCCGTTCGTGCTCTATCTGGGCCTGCACCTCACTCTGTCCGGTGCCCTGCATGGGCGGCATGTTGCCATGCACCTTCCTCACTTCGTTGATGAGTGTGATGGCCTTGGCCGTCTCACCGAGATTGTTCAGTGCTTCCGCCTTCATCAACAGCACGTTGGCATAGCGCATCAGCGGGATGTTGATGGCCGTATTGTCCTGCTCCAGCCCCTCTATCGTGGCCGGCATAAACTTGCGGAAGGCCGGCCGGTTGTAGGCCCCACCGTCGTTGCGGAACCAGTCGTCATACTTCTTGCCATACACACGACCCGAGGCATCGTTCCAATAGTCGCACTGATAGAAGACTGTGTTATAGAGCCGGTTGTCATAAAGACCGTTGAGAGCCGTCTGACCTTCCTTCATATACTCATCCATCAACGCTTTCGAGGGCAGAATCTCGTCCCATCCCTTCAGCTCACTGCACCCTATCCAGCGGTGCATTTGGGTGCGGTAGTTGGCCCCGTTGGCATCATTGAGGGTGAACTGTACCTCGAATATCGATTCGCGGGAGTTCTTGTCCTGTCCGTTGAACATGCTTGCGAAGTCGCCCACCAGTTCATAGCCCGTCACCTTGTCAAAGGCCTCCACCGCCTTGGTGAGATATTCGGTCTTCTTTTCCTCGGCCGCACGGGTGAGCCATGCCCAGCCCAAATAGGCATAAGCGGCGCCACTGGTGGCCCGTCCCACATCATCGGGTCCATAGGCCTTGGGAAGTGCCGTAGCCGCTTGGAGTTCGCCGATGACAAAGTCCCAACAGTCGGGACGCGCGGAGAGTGCCTTGTCGAGGGCTGCACGGTCGCCCGAAGTGATGTATTTGTCGCGAATGATGATCTGTTCCCAGTTGAGCAGCAGCCGCATGTGGTAGTACCCACGCAGGAAGTGTGCCTCGGCCTGCAACCGGGTACGCTCGTCTTCGGAGAGTTTGTCGGTCGGAACCTTGGCCATCTTTTCCAATATCTGACTGGCGAAGTTGGCCCCACGATAGAGATGTCGCCAATAGTTGGAGAACTGGGAATTGCCGTTGGTATAGGTGAAATTGTAGAGTTCCACCCAGTTTTGGTAATTCATGGCATCGTTGCCCGGTTTCACGAGGTCTTCCCGGTAGGCTTCCACGGGCCACAACACTTCACACATGGTCCATTTGTCCGTGCTGCCGTCCATGAAATAGAGTTGCGAGTAGGCCGCCGAGATTGCCGCCTCCACATCGGTTTTGTCTCTCCAGAAAGATTCGGAGGTGAGATTGTCGGGGGAACTCACCGTCAGGTAATCATCGCAGGCCGTCAGGGTTAAAGCCATGCAGGCGGCCGTTATACATACTATCTTTTTCATAATGGATTCGTTGTTTTAAATGATGGTATTGTCTGCCTCCCACGGTCAGAATGTAATCTGGGCTCCGAGGGTGAACGAGCGGGTGAAGGGATAGACGAACTTGTCAATGCCCGTGTTGAGCACGCTGGCCCGCGAGAATTCGGGGTCGATACCGTCGTATCCGGTGATGGTAAAGAGATTCTCGGCACTGACGTAAAGGCGCACCTTGTCCATGTATATCTTGCGTGTGAGCACGGTGGGGAAGGTGTAGCCCAACTGCACTTGGCGCAGTCTCACGAAGTCGCCCTTTTCGAGGAAACGGGTAGACTCTCGGCTGTTGCCCGACGGGTCTTGATACACGGCCCGGGGCACATCGGTATTCATGTTGGCCGGTGTCCATGCCCGAAGGGTAGACTTGAGCATGTTGGAACCGGAGTTCATGGCCTCATAGAAATACTTGTTGCCGTTGTAGAGTTTGTGCCCCCAGCCGCTGCCCAGCACAAAAGAGAAGTCCACGCCTTTGTAGGCGGCATCGAAGTTGATGTTAGCTTCCACCTTGGGAATACCCGAACCGGAATACACCTTGTCGTTTTCATCGAGCACACCGTCGCCATTGGCATCGGCAAAGCGCATGTCGCCGGGCCGGGCGTCGGGTTGGAGGAGTTTGCCCTCGCTGTTCACATGGGCCTTCACCTCATCCTCCGAGTTGAAGATGCCCTGTGCCTGATAGAGATAGAAAGCACCGATGGGCTTGCCCACCCGGGTCTGTGTGGGGAAATGTTCATCCCCAAATTTGAGTCCTTCGCCATAGAGCACCTGCGAGGCATCGGCCAGTTCGATCACCTTATTGTTTACCGTAGAGAGGTTGAAACCCAGATTGTACTGCAAACCGCCGACGCTGTGTGTCCAGTTCAGTTCCAATTCAACGCCTGTGTTGCGCATCTTGCCCACATTGAGCACCGGGCTGTCGAGCCCCGTACTGGGTGCAAGCCGCTTGGTGATGAGCAGGTCGCTGGTTTCATTATAATAGTAGTTGAGGCTTCCCGAGAGCCGGTTGTCGAAGAAACCAAAGTCGACTCCGAGGTTTTTGGTGTCGGTTGTCTCCCACTTGAGGTCACGGTTTTCCAGTTCGGAGGCTATGCTTCCGGGCCGTGCCGTGCCTCCCGTGCCGCGCACGGAGCCTTGATACATCGTGTTGTTGTTATAGATCAGGGCCAAGAAGTCGTAGTAGCCCAGTGCATTCTCATTGCCCAAACGTCCCCAGCTGCCACGCAACTTCAGATTGCTCACGGCTGTGTGCTTGGGGAAGAAAGGCTCTTCGGAGACTCTCCAGCCCACGGCCATGGAGGGGAAGGTGCCCCAACGGCTGCCACTGCCAAACTTGGACGAACCGTCGGTGCGCATGGTGAACTGCATGAGATAGCGGTCGGCATAGTTGTAGTTGAGTCGACCGAAGAACGACACCCGGTTGTATTTCCAGTTGGAACCGCTGCCGCTGAAGGTGCCGCCCTTGCCGGCGTTGATGGTCTCGAAGTCGGGCGAGAGAAAACCTGCAGGTTTCTCCATGTTCACGAGCTTGCCTTTTTCCACTTTATAGACGATGGTCTTGCCCTCAACCGACACGTCGTCCCAAGTGTATTTGCGGCCGGTGACCGACGAACCCACCATGGCATCCACCTTATGGTGGCCAAACACCTTGTTCATGCTCAGCACATTATCCCACAGCTGCTCCTCCCAATAGGACGAACCGGAGGAGTTGAGGGGATATTCGTTCTTGCCTTTGATGTCGGCGATATAGTCGGGGGCATGGTAGGAGGAGCGTCCGTGCTCGCCACGATAGGAGTAGCTCGTCTTAAACGAGAGCCAGGGGGCAATGTCAAACGTGACAGCGATGTTGGCATCCGTGTGATAGGCCCGGTCGTCGGCCTTCCGATAGTGGAGATCGGCCATGATGTTGCGGTTGTTGGGCAGTCCGTCGAAGTTGGTCAGTCCGAAGCCGTAGCGTTCTTCCTTATTATAAATAGGCAAGAGGGGAGAAAGCATATACATCTCTTTGAGCGAATACTGGGGCTGGTGGCTGTCGGTGTATTTGAAGTTGAGATTGGCATCGAAGGTCATAAAGGCTTTCTTCATCTGCAGCTTCATGCGCACGTTGTCCTGTCGGTAGTCGTTGCCCCTGAAGATGCCCTTGTCGTAGGCATGGTTGTAGGACACGGAGTAGAGTGCCTTGTCCGACCCTCCCCGCAAGCTCACCATATAGCTCTGCGAGAGTCCGTTGCGCTCCACAGCATCCTGCCAGTCGGTGTCCACACCCGTGTCCTTGCTCAGATAGAGGGGCAATGTCACGGGGTTGGCAGGATTTTGGGCATTGTAGTTGTCATACATGGCTTTGTGCACCTGCTTGTATTCGGCAGCATTGAGCATCTCCAGTTTTTTGGAGATGGAGGTGAGGCTCATGTAGGAGTGGAAATCCACCTTGAGGTCGCCACGCTTGCCGTTCTTGGTGGTGATGAGCACCACGCCATTAGCGGCCACCGAACCGTAGATGGCAGCCGCAGCACCGTCTTTCAGCACCTGCATAGACTCGATGTCCTGCGGGTTCACGTTCTCGATGTCGCCCGGAAAACCGTCTATGATGTAGAGCGGTGCATTGTCGCCGAAGGTCTTCACACCGCGTATTTTCACCCTCATGCCGGCTCCGGCATTGCCACCGCTCTTCATGATGCTCACGCCTGCAATCTTTCCTTGCAGGGCCTCGGCGGGATTGGTGGTGGTGCGCTTGGCCAGTTCGCTGGTGTTGACCGAGGAGATGGCTCCCGTCATGTCGGCCCGGCGCATGGTGCCGTAGCCCACAACCACCACTTCGTCGAGCGCCTTGGTATCTTCCGTGATCGTGATGTCCATGTTGCGGGAGGCGCGCAGTTCGCGGTCGGAGAAGCCCACGTATGACACCACAATGGTGCTGCCCTGCGGCGCCTCAACGGTAAACTGTCCGTCGATATCGGTGATGGCTCCGTTATTGGTGCCTTTCACCTTCACCGTGGCACCCACAATGGGGTCGCCGGCATCATCTTTCACCACTCCGCTGATGGTGTTGCCCGGACCCGAGGGTTGGGAAACGGCAGCGTCTTTGCGGTCGGAAATGACGATGGAGTGGGACGAAACCACCACAAAACTCAACTTGCGGCCTTTCAAGGCATCGTTGAGCACGCGCTCCACGGGGGCGTTGGTGCATTGGATGGTAACATCGGAACGGTTGTCTATCAACTCGTTGCGATAGGAGATGCGATAGGTGGTCTGGGCCTCTATCGCCTTGAACACTTGCCTGAGCGAGGCTTTCTTCACATTGATGGTCACCGTTTGTGTCTGTGCATGGGCACACAGCACGAACAGGCACGACAGCAAAACTGTCAAAAGATACTTAAGATTTAGATGTACTGTCATAACAGCGATTGATTAGGTTAGTTATTGATTGCATTTCTTCACAGCTTTATATGCCGGCGGTTACGTGTTTATCGGCTTTGTCGGCGTAGGGAACCCACGGCTGCATCCGCACAATCCGCGAAATTCGCCGACGCTAACATCGCGTTCTGCGACATTCTTATTTATCCGCCGTTCAGCTATTTTTCAAGGTTCGCCGCCCCCAAGGGGGCACTTTCGGAAGGTTAGACAAGAAAGAATCGGAAAAGTACCGAGAAAAACGGAAGTTTTTTTCATGCACGTGTTCAGGCACATCCATTTATTAAAAATCTTTCATCGAAAACCGCCGTCAGGTTTGGCGAATTTGCAACGAAACACCCTGCAGATGGAAATAACGCAAAAATGAGACCACCTACAAAATGCAGACACTCAACAACTTGTATTTTCTTGACACCTCCAAACAACGAAAAAGACCTCTCGATCGGCCCGAATGAGGACACAGCGGAGCCAGTTTCGCACGGTGAAATGGCCCGTGCGAGCTTCCCGTTCGGGCCGAACGAGTAGGCCCGAAGGATGAAAAGAATAAAAAGAAGGGATTTCAAGAGGAGACGGAAGCATTTTTCCGAGCTATTTGCCCTATAAAAACGAGCTATGATTTGTCATATATTCTTCTTGTTGGAAATCCACCGTCACGACAACGAAAAAACAAAATCACACGAAAAGTTCTTTCACCACCTGAAAACTTTTGAGCTCCGGAAAACCCGGAATGTGGAGCCGGTAATAGGTCATCACCACCTCGGCGCAGCGGTTGCGCTCGTCGCGAGAGAGACGGAAGAAACGCATCGTCTCGTAGTTCATGCGCATGAACTGTCTGAGCGTGGCCGATTCTGCAGGCTGGAGAAAGTCGGTATGGAGGGGCAGTTGGACGGAGAAGAACCCTTCGCGAAGGTCGAAATAGTCGCCGGGGCGGTAGTCGTCAAGATTGGGAAAGAAACCGATGAAGCGCGAGAGGCGCATCATGAACACGAGATGGAAGTTGGCGTAGGCCCGTTCGGCCCCGTCGAGCCACAAGATGCTGTTTTCCACGTAGGCGAAGAGCGGCTCATTTTCCTGTTCTTCGCGCGTACTATAATATAAGAACTCAGCCAGAAAGAGTGCTATCGAGAGTTTGAAAGCATCGAAAGGCAGCGTGCGGAAAGGCGTGAGAATGCGGATGTCGCCGATGTGGCGGAGCGTCCGGCCGGGCCGCGAGTCATACTCCAGTTCGAGCAGCGTGAGAGGCTGGAAAAACTGTTTCTTGATTTTGGCTTTGCCCGACGAGGCTATCCGGCAGACGAACGACACGCGTCCCTGCCGCTCGGTGAGCATATCGACGATGGTCTTCGACTCACCTAATTTGATGGAATGAAGCACTATGGCCTTCGTTTTAACCAACATAGAGGGGCAAAATTACAAAAAATCAACCGTTTAGAGAAAAATCATGCAGGAAAATTTGGCAGGATGAATTAAAAGTCTTAACTTTGCACCCGCAAAATGAGAAGCTTGGTCCCTTCGTCTATCGGTTAGGACGAGAGATTTTCATTCTCTAAAGAGCAGTTCGACTCTGCTAGGGACTACCAAGAATATAAAAGAAGCAAATAAAGATGGCAAATCACAAATCATCACTCAAGAGAATCCGCCAGGACAAGAAAAAGGCTTTGCACAATAAATATTATGCAAAGACGATGCGCAATGCTGTGCGCAAACTCCGCGGTTTAACTGACAAGGAAGAGGCTGCTAAGCTTTATCCTGCTGTACAAAAACTTCTGGACAAGTTGGCCAAAACCAACATCATCCACAAGAACAAGGCCGCCAACATCAAGTCCAGCCTCTGCCTGCACATCAACAAGCTGGGCTAACTGCACCGGCTTGTACGATTCATAGCTTTAAGGCTGCAATTCTCCACGAATTGCAGCCTTGTCATTTTGTGATTTTTTAGCAACAATATGTTTTCCCGTCTGCCATTTTTTTAGTATCTTTGCAAGGTAATAACACTTATCTGAAAATGGCAGAAAATCTTAACACCGAGAATAACTATTCGGCCAGTAACATTCAGGTCCTTGAAGGACTTGAAGCAGTGCGCAAGCGCCCTGCAATGTACATTGGCGACATCTCCGAAAAAGGTCTGCACCATCTGGTCAACGAGACCGTTGACAACTCTATCGACGAGGCGATGGCCGGATACTGCAAGAACATCGAGGTCACCATCAACGAGGACAACTCCATCACCGTGCAAGACGATGGCCGAGGCATCCCCGTGGACGAACACAAGAAGCTCCACAAGAGCGCACTGGAGGTGGTGATGACTGTCCTCCACGCCGGCGGCAAGTTCGACAAAGGCTCCTACAAGGTGAGCGGTGGCCTTCACGGTGTGGGTGTGAGTTGTGTCAACGCCCTGTCTTCGCACATGCTCTCCCAAGTTTTCCGCGACGGCAAGATCTACCAGCAGGAGTACGAAAAGGGTAAACCCCTCTATCCCGTGAAGGTGGTGGGCGAGACCGACCGCCAGGGCACCCGCCAGCAGTTCTGGCCCGACCCCACGGTGTTCACCACCACGGTCTACAAGTGGGACATCATAGCCAGCCGTATGCGCGAGCTCGCCTTTCTCAACGCCGGCATCCGCATCACGCTGCGCGACCTGCGCCCCGACGAGGAGGGCAAGACACGTGAAGAGGTGTTCCACGCCGAACAGGGACTCAAGGAGTTTGTACGCTATGTGGACCGCCATCGCACACACTTGTTCGATGATGTGATCTATCTCAAGACCGAGAAGCAGGGTGTGCCTATCGAAGTGGCCATCATGTACAACACCGACTACAGCGAGAACATCCACTCCTACGTCAACAACATCAACACCATCGAGGGCGGCACCCATCTCACGGGCTTCCGCGCTGCCCTGACGCGCGTGCTGAAGGCCTACGCCGACAACGATGCACAGATATCAAAGCAGATAGAAAAAGCCAAGATAGAAATAGCCGGTGAGGACTTCCGGGAGGGGCTCACGGCTGTCATCTCCATCAAGGTAGCCGAACCACAGTTTGAGGGACAGACCAAAACCAAGCTGGGCAACAGCGAGGTGGCAGGTGCCGTGCAGCAGGCTGTGGGCGAGGCGCTGAACAACTACTTGGAGGAACATCCCGTTGAGGCCAAGAAGATTTGCGAGAAAGTGGTGCTGGCCGCCACAGCCCGTATCGCGGCCCGAAAAGCCCGCGAGAGCGTGCAGCGCAAGAGTGTGATGAGTGGTGGCGGCCTGCCGGGAAAACTCGCCGACTGCTCCAACAAAGACCCGAAAGACTGCGAGATATTCCTCGTGGAGGGTGACTCGGCCGGCGGTTCGGCCAAGCAGGGCCGCGACCGCTACACGCAGGCCATCCTGCCGCTGCGGGGAAAGATTCTCAACGTGGAGAAAGTGCAGTGGCACCGGGTCTTCGAGGCCGAATCGGTGATGAACATTATCCAGAGCATTGGCGTGCGCTTCGGCGTGGAAGGCGAAGACGACCGAGAAGCCAACATCGACAAACTGCGCTATGACAAGATCATCATCATGACCGATGCCGATGTCGATGGCTCTCACATCGACACGCTCATCATGACGCTGTTCTATCGGTTTATGCCTAAAGTCATTGAGGAGGGACACCTCTACATCGCCACGCCGCCACTCTACAAGTGTACCTACAAGAAGGCGAGCGAATATTGCTACACCGAGCAGCAGCGACAGGCGTTCATCGACAAGTATGTGGAGGGGCGCGAGGACGACAAGGCACTCCACACGCAGCGCTACAAAGGTCTCGGCGAAATGAATCCCGAGCAGCTTTGGGAGACAACAATGGATCCGGCAACGCGTCTGCTCAAACAGGTGAACATACAAAATGCCGCTGAGGCAGACGAGATATTCTCCATGCTCATGGGCGACGACGTGGAACCGCGCCGCGAGTTCATCGAGAAGAACGCTACCTACGCCAACATCGACGCATAACATAACGGCAATCCCCTCTCCTACCGGAATCGGCAAGGGCATGGCAATCGGCACGTGTGCCGGCCGCTGCCCGACCACTACCCGGCATGAGAGGGGATTTTCCTTTCTAAATCAACGACATGAAAGCATTCAGATTCCTACTGACCGTCTTGCTGTCGGCATCGACCTCGTGCCTGTATGCCGGCAACGACATTCCGCTGAAACTTTGGTACAACCGGCCGGCCACAGCCTTTGAAGAGGCCCTGCCCATCGGCAACGGAAGACTTGGGGCCCTCGTCTACGGAGGTGCCGACACCGACTCCATCTACATCAACGACCTCACGCTATGGACCGGAAAGCCTGTCGAGCTCAACGAGGGGGGCGATGCGCACCGCTGGATACCGGTCATCAGAAAAGAACTCTTTGCAGGCAACTACAAGAATGCCGACATTCTGCAACATCTTGTGCAGGGTCACAACTCCGAATACTACCAGTCGTTGGCTCTACTCACCCTCACCGACTTCAACGCATCGCCGGCAGAAGGGCGTTCCGGAGAGGATTTCGGAGGACTCAAGCGCAGCCTCGACATTGACAGTGCTGTCTGCCGCGACACTTACCACAGAGGGGGCGTCACCTACACCCGCGAATATTTCGCTTCGGCTCCCGACAGTCTCATTGCCATGCGCATCAGGGCCAATCGGTCGGGGGCCATCAACTGTCGTCTGGCCCTAACCTCAGTAGTCCCGCATCAGGTGAAAGCGACAGGCCGGCAACTCACCATGACGGGGCACGCCATAGGCGACCCACTCCACAGCATACACTTCTGCGCCATCCTGAAGGTCAAGACCAGCGATGGACAGGTGGCTGCTTCCGACTCGTCGCTGACCGTCAGCGGGGCCTCGGAAGTGACCGTCTACTTTGTCAACCGGACGAGTTTCAATGGGTTTGACAAGCATCCCGTGACCGCCGGAGCACCCTATTTGGCCAAAGCCACGGACGATATTTGGCACACGGAGAACATCACCTATAATGAGTGCAGGCAACGCCACGTGGCCGATTACAAAAGACTATTCGACCGGTTCAGGTTCACCCTCAGCGGGGCAAAGCCCGACTACAGCCGCACCACCGAGGAACAGCTCATGGCTTACAGCGATAACGGGGAGCGAAATCCCTATCTCGAGATGCTCTACATGCAATACGGGCGTTATCTGCTCATCTCCTGCTCACGCACGCCGGGAGTTCCTGCCAACTTGCAAGGGCTGTGGGCACCGCAGAAATACTCCCCGTGGCGGGGCAATTACACCATCAACATCAATCTTGAAGAGAACTACTGGCCGGCCGAAGTGACCGACCTCGGCGAATTGGTGATGCCCGTAGACGGACTTGTGAGGGCAATGGCTGCTACCGGACGGCACACGGCGGCACACTACTACGGCATCGACGAAGGGTGGTGTGCAGGCCATAACAGCGACATCTGGGCCATGACCAACCCCGTGGGTACGGGTAAGGAAAGTCCCAAGTGGAGCAACTGGAACATGGGGGGAGCATGGCTCGTGCAGACGCTGTGGGATCACTACGACTTCACACGCGACACACACTATCTCCGCAACACGGCTTATCCGCTGATGAAAGGGGCGGCCGACTTCATGCTCCGATGGCTCGTGGAAAGTCCGGTGAAGCGGGGCGAACTCATCACCGCTCCCTGCACGTCGCCCGAAGCGGAATACATCAACGACAAAGGGTATCAGGGATGCACGCTTTATGGCGGCACAAGCGACCTCGCCATCGTCCGTGAACTCTTCACCAACACCCTCCGGGCGGCCGAAATTCTCAATATAGATGCCGGTTACCGGCAACAGCTACGGTCGTCACTCGACCACCTCGCTCCTTATAAAATAGGCAAACGGGGCAATCTACAAGAGTGGTACTACGACTGGGACGACCAAGATTGGCATCATCGCCACCAAAGTCACTTGCTCGGCGTGTATCCTTTTAAGCAGATTTCGGTGTACCACACATCGCTGTTGGCCAATGCTGCCATCAAGACATTGGAGATAAAAGGCGACAACTCCACCGGATGGAGCACCGGATGGCGCATCAGTCTGTGGGCACGACTGCACCGCAGGGACAAGGCTTACCAAATGCTGCGCAAGCTGCTCACCTACGTCAGGCCGGCCAACTACAACGATCCCAAACACCGGCCGGCCGGAGGCACCTATCCCAACTTGTTTGACGCCCATCCGCCTTTCCAGATAGACGGCAACTTCGGAGGTACAGCCGGAGTGTGCGAGATGCTTGTACAAAGCGACGGCGCGCTGATGGAGCTGCTTCCGGCACTGCCCGAGGCGTGGCCGGCAGGCTCGGTGAGCGGTTTGAAAGCCCGTGGCAACTACCGAGTGGACATGACTTGGAAAAACGGAAAAGTGACCCTGGCCACGATAACAGCACTTAAAGGTGGCAAGCTGACCGTAAAATACAACGGGCGGGAGCGTGTGCTCAGCTTCAAGACCGGGGAAAAAAAGAACCTCTAAACATATCTGCCATGCGTGTCTCAACCCTTCTCGCCATGCTGTTATGGATGTGCCATGCCTCCGCACAGGAGTTCGGCACGCAGTGGGTGTGCCATCCTGCCGCAGATGACACGTCGCAGATATGGTTTCGCAAGACCTTCGTAACCCTTCAAAGGCCTGCCCGCGCCGCTGTCACTATAGCCAGCACGGGCCGTTTCCAGTTGTTTGTCAATGAGCGCAACGTGTCAAGAGACGTGCTGCTGCCCACTGCCGAATACCCTTCACAAGCTCTCCACGGAAAGTCGGGCGATGCTGTTGCAATCTCCAACAGGCCGCCACACAATGGCAACAAGCCGGCTGACGACATCAACAGACCTACAGCAGGCCAACTGACCATCGATGTAACCCGCTATCTGAGGCCTGACTCCAACGTGATTGCTGTATGGTATGCTCCCGTTGCAGGCTTCCATTCAGACAAACAACTGTCACTCACCTACTATGGAACCATGCCCCGGGGGGCAAGTTTCTGCCATCAGGCCGACGTGAGTTGGGATTGCAAGAGGGCCGGAGCTGCTTCCACGCCTGCCGGAGGGGAACAAATCTCCGCTGCAGACTACGACAAGAGGTGGAAGGCTGCCACTCTCTCATTGCGCGGATGGGTGCGGCCCACTCCTTCATCCGACCATACGCGCCTTGCACTCACCGACCTGACAACTGCCGCCTACACCTACCGCATTGTCAGACTGCTCTCTCCCGTGCGCATCACTTCCACCGAACAAGGTCTGCAATACGATTTCGGACGCGCTTTCGACGGTTGGGTGCGCCTCACCATCCGCGATGCGCGAAAGGGTCAGTGCCTGCAAATGGGAGGCCTGACCTATATATGCAGCGGGGAAATGGACGAGCAAATGTGTCGCAAATTCACCATCGCACGACAGAAAGAAGTCACTGTGACGGGCGACAAATACTTCAAACCTGAACAGATACAAGCCGTGGAAGGACTCGAGATAGCCCCACAACGCGCCTTTGGATTCTCCTTTTAGACACTTTATACCCTGTAAAACTATCCTATTTCCCCCCACTTTATTTTGTCAAAGAAGGAAATAATGCTATCTTTGCATCCAAACTCTCACACACATGGACAAGGGAACGGACATCATCAACATCACCAACACGAAGAAACTCTATAGGAAAGGCAGCTACATGGACAACGACCTGCTGCTGTTTGACGAGGTGGCAGAATTGCCTTTGCCCACTGACCCGCGCAAAATGGACTGCATACTCATGGCTCTGTGTCTGCGTGGAAAGGTGCAATACACGATAGACACCGTGGAACACACCGTGAATGCGGGCGACATGATCATCATCAGCGAAGGGCAAGTGATAGCCGACTACCTCATGAGTCGCGACTGCAGCGGCATAGCCGTGATGATCAGCGGCGATTTCTTCCGTGGAGTGATAGCCGGTGTGCATGAGATGTCGTCGTTGTTCATTTTTTCCAGAAGCCATCCCGTGTGCAGCCTGCACAACGATGAAGCCAAAAACATCATCAGCTACTATCATCTGCTCAAACAGAAAGTAAATGACAAGCATCATCACTTCCGCCGTGACATGGTGCGCATGCTCATGGGGATGGTGGTCTACGACCTGTCCAACGTGATCTACCGCATACAGAACACCCCCGAACGCAAACTGACCCGGGCAGAGAGTATCTTCTCGAAATTTATCCAACTGCTGGAAGCCAACTTCAAAAGTGAGCGCAGGGTGAGCTGGTATGGGCGGCAACTGTGCATCACGCCGAAGTATCTCTCGGAGACGGTGAAAGGGGTCAGCCACCGCACACCAAACGAATGGATAGACTACTACATCACGCTGGAACTGCGGGTGCAACTGAAAAACACGACCAAAAGCATTAAGGAAATAGCGCAGGAACTGCAATTCGCCAACCAAAGTTTCCTTGGCAAATACTTCAAGGAACATGTAGGCATGAGCCCCTCTGCCTATCGCCGGTCATAAGTCCGACCGGCCGGACACAGGTTATCGCCCCAACTCACGGGCGAAAGCCTCTAATTCGGCATACCACTCTTCGCCAAAGCGGCGAACAAGCGGACCTTTCAAAAACTTATAAACGGGCAAGTCGAGTTGCTTGCCCTTGGCCACGGCTGCCTTGCAAATATCCCACCGATTGTAGTTGAGTCCGATAAAGCCGCCCGACAGCCGCTTTTCACGGATGGGATAGAGCGCACAGGAGATGGGCTTCACAAAACGCGTGCGCCCACGACGATAGGCCCTTTCGAGCGCACAAAGACACGTACCGCCTTCATAACAGGTGAAAACACAATCCTTGCCACCGACAATGCTCGTCACGAGGTCGCCGTCACGGTCGGTATAGGCCACCCCCTGCTTGTCAACCACCGACTGGGCCGAGGCACTCATGTCGCCCCACACCTCATCGAGAGCGTCTTCGATGCCTCCTATTTCATCAAGGGTGACAGGCGCTCCGGCATCGCCTTCCACACAGCACTGCCCCTTGCAAGCCTCCAAATCACAACAAAATCTCTCCGTCACGATGTCGGGAGAGACTAGCACATTGCCCACTTGCAGAATAGGCATCATCGGTTTGTCTGTCATTGATGCGTCGTTTTATTTCTTCTTATTAAACTTCTTGCCGAACCGCGTCACCACAAAATCGACCACCGCCAGCGTGAGAAACACCCGGAAAGCCTCTTCATAGTCATACCAACCAAGCCACACGGGCACCGACGAGAGCACCGCATAGATGGTATAGGTGACGAGATAAGACAAGAGCGTCTGCCTAATCAACTTTTCTTTTTCTTCCATTGTCTCTTCCTTCCCGTTCACCTACCAATCTATAGGTTCTATATCCTGCTCTGCCAAATAGGCATTGCAGCGCGAAAACTGGTGCTGGCCGAACCATCCGCCACGGTTGGCCGACAGAGGAGAGGGATGCACCGACTCGAGAATGCAGTGGCGGGACTGGTCGATGAGATATTTTTTTGAACGTGCAAAACCTCCCCACAGCATGAACACCAAGTGCTCGCGACCCTCGCTGAGTGCCTTGATGGCGGCATCGGTAAACGTAGCCCAGCCCAACCGCTGGTGGCTGTTGGCCTCATGGGCACGCACGGTGAGAGTGGCGTTGAGCAGCAGCACGCCTTGCTCCGCCCAACGGGTGAGGTCGCCCGAGTGCGGCATCGGCTTGCCCAAGTCCTGCTCTATTTCCTTATAGATATTGATGAGGGAGGGGGGCATGGCGATGCTTTCCGGCACAGAGAAGCTAAGTCCCATGGCCTGCCCCGGCTCGTGATAGGGGTCTTGACCGATGATGACCACTTTCACCTTGTCGAACGGACAAAGGTTGAAGGCATTGAAAATCTGCCGGCCCGGCGGATAGCACGCATAGCGGCCATACTCCTCGCGCACCAGATGGGTGAGACGGGCGAAATAGTCTTTCTCAAACTCCGCCCCAAGCTGCCGTTGCCATGAAGGTTCTATCTGTACATTCATACTCTAAAAAATCTGCCCAAGTCTTTACCATGGGCGCAATCGGTTTCCCGCGTTACGTTCCGGTCAAGGCTTGGGCAACTCCATTTCATTGTTTACTTGTCTTCTATCAGGCACTCACCCGTCATGTCGGCAGGCTGTTCGAGGCCCATGATGTGGAGAATGGAAGGAGCCACATCGGCCAACCGTCCGTCTTTCACTTTGGCCGAGTTGTTGTCGGTCACATAGATGAACGGCACCGGATTGAGTGAATGGGCCGTGTTGGGCGTACCGTCCTCATTGATGGCATTGTCGGCATTGCCGTGGTCGGCAATGATGATAGCCTCGTAGCCGGTCTCTCTGGCGGCATCGATCACTTCATGCACGCATTGGTCGACCGCCCAAACGGCCTTGGCGATGGCATTGTAAATGCCCGTGTGGCCCACCATGTCACCGTTGGCGAAGTTCACCACGATGAAGTCATACTTGTCTTCGCGGATAGCTGCCACGAGCTTGTCCTTCACCTCGTAGGCACTCATCTCCGGTTTGAGGTCGTAGGTGGCCACTTTGGGCGACGGCACCAAGATGCGGTCTTCCCCCTCGTAGGGCTCCTCGCGTCCGCCGTTGAAGAAGAATGTCACGTGGGCATACTTCTCCGTCTCGGCTGTGTGGAGCTGCTTCTTGCCCAGACGCGACAGATATTCGCCGAGCGTGTCCATCACATTCTCTTTCGGGAAAAGCACATGCACACCCTTGAAACCGGCATCGTAGGGAGTCATCGTATAGTATTGCAGGTCCTTGATGGTTGTCATCCCCTCCTCGGGCATGTCCTGCTGCGTGAGCACCTGTGTGAGCTCCTTGGCACGGTCATTGCGGAAATTGATGAAAATCACCACATCCCCCTCCTCTATCCTGCCGTCCACGCCGGCATTGTTGATGGCTTTCACAAACTCGTCGGTCACATCCTCGTCGTAACTTTCCTGCATAGCCTTCACCATGTCGGTGGCCTGCTTGCCCTCGTTCTTCACGAGCAGGTCGTAGGCCTCTTTCACCCGATTCCACCGCTTGTCACGGTCCATGGCATAGAAGCGGCCGATGATGTGGGCGATGTGGGCATCGTTTTGCCCACAGCACTGCTGCACCTGCTCGATAAAACCCTTGCCGCTCTTCGGGTCGGTGTCGCGACCGTCCATGAAACAATGCACGAACACTTGGTCTTTGAGGCCGTATTCCTTGCCTATCTCGATGAGTTTGAAGAGATGGTCGAGCGAAGAATGTACGCCACCCGTCGAGGTGAGTCCCATCAGGTGGAGTTTCTTGCCTTTCTCCTTGGCATAGCTGTAGGCTGCCACCACCTCTTTGTTCTGCAGAATGGAACCGTCTTTGCAGGCGCGGTTGATTTTCACGAGATCCTGATACACCACTCTGCCGGCACCGATATTGAGGTGGCCCACCTCAGAGTTGCCCATCTGGCCGTCTGGCAGGCCGACATCTTCGCCCGAAGCGCGCAACTGCGAATGAGCTGAAACTGCTGTCAAATAATCCAGAAAAGGTGTCGGCGTGCGGTATATCACGTCACCCTTGCCATGCTTGCCGATTCCCCATCCGTCGAGAATCATCAAAAGAGCTTTTTTTGCCATAATTAGATAAATACCTTAAAAATCAAAATTCGCATACAAAGTTACGCTAAATCGTGCGAAAAACAAAGGAATAACGCTCTTTTTTGCGTTGCGAGTCAAAGCGAATACTGCGGAGACGATGACGCGTGTCATTCGGAGACAAAGCCATTTACCGGCGAATTGTGCGAATAAAGCGAATACGAACTGTGAGGATGAATTCGTATAATCTGCACAATTCACCGGCAAAAGGCATATAGCACAAAACTTACCAAGATTGCGAAAAAGGCTTACACGTGAAATCCTTCCGGCACTTTGCCGACTTGAAAACACCCACCGTTCACGCCAAAAAAATTGGAAACGATTTGCCACTTGAGCCGAACGATCATGCAAAAGGGCCACACTTGGAAGCTCGTTTGGGCCGAACGACAATCCAAAAGAGGTCGTTTCATCGGCTTATTTGGGCCGAACAACACTTCAAAACAGGAGTAAAAAGCCCCTTACAGGGGGTTGGGGGACTGTTGGCGTATTTAGGAATTAAAAAAAGGAAACACGCGCGTGCTTCCCTTGCCGGGGCAAAGATACAACAAAACGGGGCAAAATGCAAATCCAGAAGGAAAAATAAGGACAAAAGCAAAGAGAAAGGAGCGCATATCCTGCGGTAGGGACATTGGCCCCTCCCGGCACACTTGAGGGCACAAAAAACGCGACCCTGCCCGGAAGTCCCATGCCACTGGCCTCTCCGCAGGGTCGCGAATTGCAGATTTGAGTATTGGTAATACGTCGATGCAAAGATACGCTACCGGCGGAAAAGGTGCAATACCCCCTCCGCCATTGACATACGGGAGATAGCTCAACCAACAGACATACAAGTATTTACAATTCATCAACGGCATCCCTTTGACACAAGTGCTCTTGTCGGCAGAACGCTCTCTTCCACCCCACGGGGGAATACGCACCCGCGCAGGACACCCTCCAAGCACACATTATCTCTCTAAAAAAACTTAACAGAGCGAGCACCTTTCATACTTTTTCATTATCTTTGCCGACACAGAGATAAAAAACCGTAACCTCAGAACTCTGAAAACCGATTATCCGAAACAGTTATGATGAAGATACTCTTGCGGCTCTGGTGGCTGCAACAGCGCCGAAGTTTTTCGTGGAAAAACGTATTCGTGGCCTGCTACTTCGTGTTCCTCTATGCCGTGATACTCACAATAACCTACATGCAGTCAGGCGATGCGCTGTCGAAGATGCAGGGAGCGAGCGATGTGGGCAGCATGGGGCTGATGCTGTGTGTGGGCATGATGCTGCCCGACATCATCCAAAAACTGCTCATGAAGCACGATGTCACCGTTCCGGATGACTATCTCAAGTCGCGCCCCATGCCCGGGAAGGTGTGGAACCGTTTTCTGCTGCTCACCAACCTTGGAAGCTTTTGGAATCTCGTGGTGCCGGTCATGCTCATCCCCATCGTGTTTTTCCTCATGCCCACGGGGGCCGGTGTGGCAACGCTGTTGCTGCTCTTCCTCACCTCACTGGTGAACGGCCTGTTCATCACCTGCCTGCGCAAGGCCGACGAGTGGATGTTCCGATGGCCGCTGGTGCTGGGCTGGTGGGGTTATTTCATGTTTGTGGGGGGCTACATCATGCTCTTTGCAGGACTCAACGTGTGGATCCACACACTCGGCTATGTAGTCATAGCTTTGGGCACACTGGCCGGACTGATGGCCTACCTTTTCCGGCTGAAACGCTATGACGAACGTAGGGGCAACGCCGGACACGTGCGGAGTCTCGGGCACGGTTCGCTTTTCAGCACCGAATATATCAGTCTGCTGCGGGCCAAACGCCTGCGGCAGATGTTTATAGCCATCGTGGCGATATTCCTATTTCAGTGCTACATGTTTTTCATGGATGGCGAATTGCAACACGATGCCGCCAGTCTTTTCATTTTGATATTTGCCGTGTGCGGCCCCTCTCTGGTGCTGGGGCAGTGGACATTCGGCGTCGAGGGCAACTATTTCCACGGCTTGTGGAGCAAGCCCGTGAGCATAGAGCGCATGCTGCGCAACAAGTTCTATTTCTTCGCCATGCTCAATGCCGGCATGGCCATGCTCTTTCTGCCGCTGGTGTTCCTGTATTCCCTTTCGCCGCTCACACTTTTCGCCATATTGGCCTTTGACGCCGGAGTACTCAATCTCATGATGCTGCCCACGTGCCTGTTCTCCTCGCGGCTTAACCTCTTTTCCTCGGCGTTCTTCAACTATCAGGGGGCCAACTTCCGCATCAATGTCTATGGCATCGCCTTCCTCGTGCCCATCGGACTGGCCGTCGCATGCTTTGCCCTGCTCAGCGAGTGGCAGGCCGACCTCGCCCTTCTCGGCATGAGTCTCTTGGGCTTTGCCCTGCACCGCGTGGCCATTGCCAAATTGGCCGCCGCATTCATGGCCAAGCGGTATGACCGGATGGAGGAATTCATGAAATGAACCGTTTCGCACGCTGTCAACAATAAAATACACGCAAACAAACTGCCACAACAATGGAAATAAGAATAGAAAATTTGAAAAAGGTGTACGGTGGCATCACCGTGCTCGACATACCCGAACTCACGCTGCATTCGGGCGAACTGATAGGTCTCGTGGGCAACAACGGGGCGGGAAAGACCACGCTGATGCGTCTCATCCTCGACCTCATTAAGGCCGACGAGGGGCGGGTGACGAGCAATGGCCGGCCGGTCAACGAAACCGAGGAGTGGAAACATTACACCGGTTCGTTCATCGACGGCCGCTTCCTCATCGACTATCTCACTCCCGAGGAGTATTTCTCCTTCATCGCCGATGTCTACCACATTTCCAAGGAGACACTCCAACAGCGGTTGCAAGCCTTTGAAGGCCTCATGCACGGCGAGATACTCGGCACGCGGAAATACCTGCGCGACTTCTCCGAAGGCAACCGCCAGAAGGTGGGTATCATCGGGGCCATGCTCATCCGGCCTCAAGTGCTCATTCTCGACGAACCGTTCAACTATCTCGACCCCTCGTCGCAAATCACCATCGCCCGCCTCATCGAGCGCACCTGCAAGGACTTCGGCACCACCGTCATCCTCTCCAGCCACAATCTCAGCTTCGTGGCCGACATCTCCACACGCATCCTGCTGCTCGAAAAAGGAGTCATCGTGAAAGACCTGCACAACACTGCCGGTGCGGCGAAGGCTGAACTCAACGAATATTTCGGCATGGAAAACGAGGAGAAGCCGACCGACATGGCCTGATATAGGCCCCGTCGATGTTGAGTGGGGGAGACTTCCCCAAGGGCGTAGGCAGCAGACAGGGAGATGGCGAATGAACAATTAAGGGAAATGTTCTGCGTCAAGGATAAATATAGCAAGGCAAACGACTTCAAACGCAGAGTTTTAGATGTTGCAAAAAAGAACTTGATGAGAGCAGTCCCTACTCATTTAACAACATCGACGTAAAAGAGTGGCGAAGGGGTGTCGGTTTCAAGTTTTTCCCTACATTTTATCCAGACAAACAAGATTCTGAACTATTCAAGACAGAAATGTGCTCTAAACTATCATCAAGCGTACAAATCAGCAGAGAAGCCTACAATTACTTCCGCTGCTCTTTCGAGTTCAGTGCAGCCGAAATCAGCAAGAACAAGAAAACCATCATTGAGGGGGGAGAAGCGCATCATTGACTTTCTATCTTCTCTTGTTAGTCCATCGAGGACAGCCAAGGGCCGAATAGAATATGTTGTTAATGCCATTAAAAAACGTAAAATAAAAAATATTAAAACATTTGCGTATTACAAATATTTTCCATATATTCACAATGTATAATCTAATAATTCTACAGCGTATGAAAAGAATAATCTAATTTACTCTGTGCTTTATAACTGTCACATTGAGTAGTTGTCAATTTTCTGATGATGAATACACGAGGTCATCGACAATCCATACATTGGAAATGGATATAGAGTCTGCAAAAAGTATATGCATATTGACTCTACTGCTCATTAGTACACAATTGCAATAACTGAAGATCAAAGAGAATCAGAAGGAATATCAAAAGAAAATCTTGCAAAAGTTTTCAAGGTTATATTAGATCTAAATCAAAGCATAGACAATGATTTTAAAGCTGGAAAAATTGTGACTATGTATTTGACCACAAAAGATAAATTCACTTCATGCACTATTGATCCTCACCATCAACTTGGTGAAATAAAATTCAAAGATGCCAGAACAACCAAAAACAATGTTTCTACAAGAGCAGGCAGGTGGTTATATTCAGGATACTTTATGAATGGAAATTGGGGATCTGGAACTAAAGACCCTGATTTCACAACATCAAAAATACATGTTACAAGCGAACTTAATGTTTCATCTTCAAGAGGTTATTGGAATTTCGGCATGTCATGTAGTACCGGAAAATCTGCATATGGCACTGAGTTTAGTGCGCACGGAGTAGGATATACCTATGGAGGAATAAAAAGATACTGGTGGTGGACTGGAGGAGGAACCGCTCCATTTAATTGGAAATTCAGAATAGGAAGGCCACTTGGAGGTGAGGCTAACGGAAATATTATTATTTACGAATCTTAATATTTAGCAACATGCAGCATAACAAGAAGGTGTGGCAAAACTCAATTTTGCCAGATACGGACTTATAATATGAAACTTGACTGCTATAAGTTTAACGAAAAGAGCCATATCTGTACTCGAATATAGTATTGATATGGCTCTTTTATATTTAAAAGTTGCAATTAGTAACTTTAGGTTATGCTCATTCTTGTTTTGCCACACCCTCTTGTTATTATGGTCAAAATAACAAACCATATCTTTGAGGAAGATATGCTCTCTGCTAAAAATGTTTTATATTGGGGTACTTCTAATCTCCATTGCTTTCCGATTGACGCCCCTATCGGGTACGCTTTAACCACTTCGTTTCATGTGCTATCACTGTGGGGGCTATGCTGCCCCTAGAAGTTTTCTGTCATTCGTTATGCAAGGCGATCTGTTGGGAGAAGTCATGTCTCGGGACAGAATGATTGTCAAACTATTTGTTCGTTTTCGGCCTCTCTGCTTGCGATATTCGCAACGAACAGCCTGGCCTGGCCGCAAATGAGCAATTTTGGCGAAACTTTTAAAACGTTGACAATCAGTCAATTGAATTTTATTGACACGCATTTTGTCTCCAAAATGGGCCTGAAAGAGCCCGAACGGACTTGCAAAAGGGCCACAGTTGAAGCGCAACTGTGGCCCTTTCGTGTTCCAAAAGTATCGGTTCTTTATAACTCTTTGATTATAAATACTTATAAAATTGAAAATAGGAAATGGGTTACGATTTGGTTACTACTCAAATTCCCTGAACTTCCTAGATTTGCTATCGTTTCAAACAACTCTTGTTATCTATGCAAAGATAAATAAAATGTGCTGTCCGACCAAAGAAAACACTTGTTTTTTCTTGTCAGACAGACTTTTCGGCTGTTATATCGATGGTTTAATTGTCTTGCTGAAATTCTCCTCGTCTTCGGCAGGAATAAGTTATACACCTATTTTCGTAAACTTCACTATCGGGCATAACCCATTCCTGCCTTTGGTATGACCGCCCAAAAGAGGTAGGACGCAGTCTGTCGAAAGAGTTTCGAGAAATCTGCTTCCTGCCACATTTCTGTGTATCGGTCATACTTCCAAGGTATGGATTTTCAGCAAGACAATTTTTCAGTGCTTTTTCTTTCGGTATTTTCCTTTTCATGGAAGCGGTTGTAAAAGCCGCATTGTCTTTCGTCGAAGAAGTCGGAGTTATTCAGGTGGTGATAAATCCCTCACCCATATCTCCGACACCTCCGACTTGTCTGACAAAGACGCAGAAAAGTACACGCCTGCCCATCGCGGCAAGCCCGAATGGCAGACTTCATACCTTTCCTTATTTCGTCTTTGTCCTCTTAGGTGGCTTTATACGCCCGCTTCATAACACTTCTCTCTTATCCGATAGTACGGTATGCTATCAGATTTTTAATCTTCATCCGAATCCGTCTTTTTCCCGTTTACCTCCATTTTGATGCCGTCTTCACCGTGCCGCATCCGTTGGCCGTTCCCGTTCAGGCGCAAAGGTAATTCCGGGATGCCACGCTGCTGCAAGGTCGGAGCCTTCGGTTTTGGAGAAAATCTCCATGCCTGCGCTCACCGTGTTTGCTACGGGTAGTATTTTCCCTCAAAAACCTTGCATTCGCTCATCCCTACCTTTGTTGGGCACCTGAAACGAAAACGACCGATGCGACAGGAAGACGCATTAAAAAAAATGTCGGATAAACGAGAGACAGATAAGCAGTGAAACTCAACTCCCTCAAGCTCTTGGATCCGCATTAAACATTAAAACCCGGACAAAATGGAAAAGTCAATCAACATTCACCGAGCCTTGCGAGCAACCCTCCGACTACTGTTCACAAGCATTCTAAACATTGCCTTTGGAGCCATCGGTGTGCTAATCGGCTTGCTTGCGGAAATCATCGCAGGTGTTCTCCGTACCCTTTGGGCAATATTTCTCTACGTGCTTACACTCGTGAGTATTTTCGCCCTTATTCTTTGGATATTCACCCTATAAATAAAATCAAGATGAAAACAAGACACAGCAAGACAGCCGACCAACAATGCCGATACTATGAGGTGGACGACATCTTCGAGTATATGTATGAAACCTACATCAACGGCACCCCTTCGCAACTGAAAGCCCTGTACAAGGAGCTGCGCAGAGAAGCAAGGAAAGAGTTCATCGCATTCTGTTTTGAAATGGTCAGTCCTCAACACAGAATGAGAATTATCCAAACCATCGTTTAATTAAAGACCATACAGCAATGAAAGCAACCGACCATTTCAAGTGTACCATTCAAGCCTATTTGAACGGCAGGGCAGCCGAAGACGAACTCTTTGCGGCAAGCTATCGCAAGGAGGGAAAGAACATCGACGACTGCATTACCTATATCCTCAACTATGTGAAAAACAGCGGATGCGCAGGTTTTTCAGACGGCGAAATATATTCTCAGGCAGTGCATTATTATCCTCACTTCAAGATTATCCCAAGCCAATAATGATAAGTATTGATTATTAAGTATATAACATCATTACTTGCTATAATAGCTTGGGATAATATTTGATGATATTACTTCCGTGTAAACTGTTTTAGCCAGTTTTTTATGTGGGGCTTAGTTTCCCACTCTCCCTTCTCGGGGCGTTCAGGGGTGATGTCTGCATATGCCTTCTCTAGCGCATCTCTCTTTTGCTTAGAGTCTGCACGAGCATATATTTCAGTAGTCTTGATGGACGCATGACCTAATATGTCCCGTATGTAGACAAGATTCACGCCGGCCTGCAACAGATGCATGGCTTTCGAGTGCCTGAAAGAGTGTGGGGATATTTTATCCGGGAGAAGTCCGGGGTGCTTAACCCTTACATCGTTTGCATACAATGTAATGATATGTGCTATTCCGGAGTTTGAGAGTTTCGCACCACGGTTATTGTAGAAGAAATACCTTCTCTCTCTTACCGGCAAATCGAGTTTATGTTCGGACAGATACAGTTTCATTATGGATACCAGCCGCTTTTGTAATGGAACAACCCTCTTCTTACGGCCTTTTCCGAACAAAGTCACATATGCGGGCGGTTCCAGTGACAAGTCGGTTGGAGTAAGGTTGATGAGCTCCTGCACCCTGGCACCACTTTCGTAAAGTAGTGATAATATGGCAAGATGCCGTCTTCCCTGCATTGTGTCAGTCGGTATCTCTGCAAGGAGGGTTTTCATTGCTTCGATGCTCAATGAGGATATGGTGCCTGACGCTTTATGCTTGGCCTTTATTGTCATTATTTGTTGCCAGCAACCGATTCTCTTAACGTCCTCGTATTGTAGATATTTGCAGAACGCATGTATCGCAGCAAGGCGTGCGTTACGCGTGTTGTCGGTGCATTTTCTTTCAGTCTGTAGCCAGTCTAAGAATCCTGTCGTGCAATCACGTGTAAGGTGTTTCAGCTCGATTCGTTCTGCCGGGATTTTCTCCACCTCCAACATATAGTCCAGCATCAAGTCAAACGTGTAGGCATAGCTCCTAAGAGTGTGGTGGCTAACGCCCCGCTCTTTCATCAAATAGTCCGACAAGAAAATTGTAAGGTGCCGGGCAAAGTCAGTTTCTTTTTCCATAATACATGTTGTTTTTGTCAACATCCGGGAAGATGCCTCCAGTTGTAGAAGATATTATATCAATCACTTCGGGATAGAACTCACGCGTAAGCCTCAGATACCATTCCGTTTCCCTGACACTCGCATGGCCGAGGAGAACTGACAGGACTGGTAATCCGGCATACAGATCCACGCCTTCGGTTGCCATCTTTTGTAAGGTATGTACTGCGAACGTATGACGGAGGTCGTGAACCCGGGGGCCTTGTTTTTTGCCTTTGTGGGCTATCCCGCATTGTCGAAGTATCTTTTTAAAGAAAGTGTATGGTGTGGTTGCCGTGAACGGCTTTCCTATTCCTGACACAAACAGGTGGCGTTCCGGCTTGCAGATTCCTTCCACCGGCATCATGTCACGATATTTCATGTATTGTGACAACACCACTTTCAATTCCGGATTCATGGGGATTATCCTCTCCTTACCGTTCTTAGTCTTTGTCAAGAAAATTAAATCAGACTGAAAATTAACGTCTCCATTCTTAATGTTGAGAGCCTCCGAGATTCGCATTCCGGTCGAATACAACAGCCGAAACAGGCATGGCATGCAGATAAGGCAACTTTGGGGACGGAAAACTTTCTGTTCCGATTTGTCAATGGCCTCCATGATTCGGGACATTTCTTCATGTGTGAACACATAGGGAGTGTACATGTTGGATGGACGCTTTGGAGTCCTTGGCACAAAGCACTCTATGCCGAGTCGGCACATGTATTTCAGGAACTGGATGAGTTGGGTATGTTTGGCATAGGATGTCCTGTCGCAGATGTTCCTTAGAGAGTTTTCCCACGCCGACACCATCCCTCTTGTGACATACAGCTCATTGAACCCGTTCTCCAACATGGCTTCGTCCCATTGCTGCAATGTGTGGCGGTAAACATCCGAATTGACGACAAGATTGCCTTTCATTTTCAAGAACTCCAGTATGTACGGGGCAAAAGCGCTACGGAATACGTATCCTTTACTCATAGAATATACCTCCTTTCTGCGTATAAAATCTTTCCGGGACCAACGAGGGCGAAAGCAATATAGACTTCAATTTCGCCAAGTCCACCCTCAAATAATTGGAGGTTGTTACCGTGGACACATGCCCCAACATACTGCTGATTATGGGTAATGGAGTTTCTTTGGACAGGAGCTGTGATGCAAGGGAATGTCTGAATGCATGGATACCGTGCCGACGACGCTGTATGTTTACACCTGACTGTTGGATAGCCTTCTGCAACCCAAGCCATACGGTATCACGCGACACCCCTTTGTATGGCGGACGCGTTGAGATAAACACATGTTCATCATCCGAGGATGGCCTTTCTGCCTGTAGATAATCAATGATTGCATTTCCCACATCCGTCAGCAACGGAAGCACGACCTCGTGTTTTGTCTTGTATTGAACGATGGAGATGGTGCATTTATCCCAGTCCAGATTTGCAAAGCGAAGCCGGATTATATCCGACACTCTCAGTCCAAGCCTTGATGCCAGCAGAAACATAGCATACAGACGTCTGCCTCCGAAATTGCTCCTGTCAATGGAGTTTTCTATGAGGGCAATCTCGTCCTGATTGTAAACTGACGGTACTTTCTCCCGTTGTGGGGTCTTTACTGAATCAAGTAATGCTCCAAGACTATACTTGATATGCCCTTCCGTCAAAAGATATTTGAAAAACATCTTCATTACATACAGTCGCTGTCCCTTGCTGTTTGTACTTGTGGAGATGAAATCGACGATGTGCGACTCTGTGATTTCAGCCACTTGCTTGACTCCTTTAATTTGAACCGCTGCGATAAACTGGGATATTACGCGTTGGTAAACCTCTATGGTTTTCGGGGAAACACGTTCCGAACGCTTTAGTTCAATAAGCCGCTTTGCCACTGCTCCTATTTCTCCGGAAAGTTCATGCCTTTGGCTTGGAGGACGATTTACCATTATATGCCCATACCTTACACCGAGTTCAACATGCCGATGCAACGATAGTGCTTTTCCCATTGGGTGTTTCTTGTAAGACTTTCAAGAAAAGAGTCCCCAATGCCGGGATTATAGAACTCTTCTCCCCGCTCTGACATGTAGGCGAGGATACCCCGTTCAAGATTCGACATGTGCGTGGCAATAGTGCACTCACTATAGCCATCGCCTATCATCTTCTCCTGACAGGTAGTGATTAGTGATTTGATGTTTGTTTGTTCCATATTGAAAAATTTGTTGGTACTCTTCTAAATATGGCACAATATTCTTATTCGCCAAACATTATCACCAGTAAATCTGAGATACAGTTAAATACATAGTATACCAAAGGAATTCTCTGGATAATATTTTACTTTAGATAATAATGATTATCACGACTCGTGATAACCACTATTTTGACGAAGATAATATCGACATAGGCAACCCCATTAACTGCCACGTTTGTGTAAACCACACCGTAGAACTTACCGAAGAGGAGAAAGCCGAAGCACGGCAGGAAGCCATCAAACAATATCAGCGTGCAGAACTCGCCAAGCTGCAAAGCCGTAACGCCAAGCCAAAGAAAGCAGAAAACAAAATCGTACAACCCTCATTATTCGATTAAGCAATGAAGCCGAGAAACAGATTTGAGAAAGCCGTCCTTGCCGAGAGTAAGAGCCTTCGCCCGATAACCAAGACACAGAGCAAGTGGGCATTCCGTGAGTGTATAGACCACTTCGCCTACCGCTTGCCCAAAGGTCGTATCACGTGTATGGATTGTAGGCATAGTTGGATTATGAACAGAACAACCAAAACTTGCACCTGCCCTCATTGCAGGGCAAGGTTGCAGGTTAGAGAAACATTCCAAAGGAAATTGCTGCAAAAACAGTATTTCACGGTGCTTACCGCTTGTAGGGAATATCAGATATTACGTATGTTCCTCCTTGTGGTGGGTATGGAGAAAGGCTGCAAGGCACAAACTCATACTATCGAAATCGGGCAATATTGGTGGAACGCACAAGGAAGAAAAGCCGTGGTAGCCGTTCAGCGCACGTTGGGCAGGTACGTCGACACCTTTTCTTTCTATACCCCTATGGCAATACGTAACGATAACGAAGCCTACCGTTACGTTTCCTGCGCACCCATATACCCTAAGTTCAAGGCAACGGACATACTTCGCCGAAACGGCTTTAAGGATGATTTATACAAAATCGCACCTACCGACCTTACCCCTGCACTACTCACCGACAGTCGTGCGGAAACATTGATGAAGGCAGGACGCATTGAACATTTGCGATATTTCCTTTCCAAGGTAGGGGCTTTTGATGCCTATTGGCAACCTTACAAGATTGCCGTCCGTAACGGATATGAGATAACCGACATTTCCCTATGGTGCGATTATGTGGATATGCTCCGTAGGTTGAACAAGGACATACACAGTCCCAAGTATGTTTGTCCTACCGACCTAAAAGCCGAGCACGACCGCAGGGAGACAGAACTCCGCAGACTGCGTGAGAAAGAAGAAATAGAAAGGAAACGGAAGAAAGCAATGGAAAATGAAAAGCGTTTCCAAGAACTCAAATCCAAGTTCTTCGGTATATGTTTCACGGACGGCACAATCCAAGTCCACGTTTTGGAGAGCGTGCGTGAGTATCTGGAAGAAGGAGTATCAATGCACCATTGTGTGTTATGTAAAGGTTTACATAATACGCATTATGCAAACCAAATAAATATGTAAAATATCAAAAATGATAATGCAAAAACAC